>ERZ1066118.651-NODE-651-length-29317-cov-49.537933_pt1 | contig 29317 bp, 31 predicted proteins | sample MGYA00382765_ERZ1066118 | MGnify/ENA primary metagenome ERZ1066118 (study PRJEB33369, sample SAMEA5778348) | biofilm metagenome | biome: Industrial cooling water; feature: Water cooling tower basin; material: Biofilm | place: United Arab Emirates | collected...
TGGATGTCCCCCTTTTATCTAACTCCCTAAAAAATAAGCGAACCGGGAGTAATTACTTTTTTCTCTCGGTTTGATTGTTCCCAATCATCCACTATTACCTTGTCAGCCTTGAGGAAAACCTCCTTATGTACATCCATAATCGAAACATTACTGAGGAAAGTTCCTTTTTGCAGCCAGTCGTAACTAATATAGGGTTTATCTGCAACCGTACAAGTAATTACTACCTCGCCTTGATGCACAGCTTCTTGGGTATCTGAAGCGATTTGATATTTCAAATCAGGGAAAGACTGATACAAAGTTTCCACTAAATTCTTTGCTGCAAAGGGGTTAAGGTCAAAAAGGTGGATGGTAGTGATGGATGGAAATTGCTCAATTAGTGTCAGTAGTTGCATCCGAGCAATGGGACCGCAACCAATGCATGTGACATGACTAAAATTTTTTCGAGCTAAGTGGCGAGTTGCTACTGCGGTAACTGCTGCTGTTCGCATACCACTAATCAGGCTTCCTTCCATAATAGCGAGAGGGTAATGAGTCTCAGTATCATTCAGAACGATGAGCGCGCTGGCTCGTTCTAGACCAGATTGAGATGGGTTATCATGCTTGCTCCCAACCCATTTCAAACCAGCTATAGAACTCTCGCCACCTAGATAAGCTGGCATCGCAATAATTCGGTCAGCAATATGGTTTTCATTTCCACGCCAACGTAAATAAGGCTTGAGTGGCTGGACAATTTCGCCTTTAGCATGGAGAATCAGAGCATGATTGACAGCTTCTATATATAGATGAGAGGAATTTCCACCAAGTTGGATAATGTCAGATTTGCTCAGGTAGAGAATTGTTGGCATTTTGGCGGTAGAGTTATGTTGTTGCATATTTTCTCTTTTAAGTCAATAGATTTAGGTTTTTGAGTTCAGCTTTGTTTCTCGTGGGCAGCTTACTGGTAAAAGTAGATAAGTTGGGTTGTGCATCTGGATGATGTAGCTGTCCAACCCAGTTGTCGTCGTAGACCATATTTAGATAGCGTTCTCCTCGGTCGGGAAAAAGAGTAAGGATGCGATAAGGAGAAGGCACACTGGGAAGAAGTTTTTGAATAGCGGCGATTACAGACCCAGAAGAACCACCAGCAAAGATGCCTTCATATTTAACTAGAGCGCGGCAACCCTGTGCAGACTCCCAGTCATTAACGTAAATAACCTGATCAACTTCAATCTGCTTACTAAGTTCGGGTACTCGACTAGCCCCAATACCAGGTATCTCTCGTTGTCCTGAAGGTGTCCCAAAAATGACAGAACCTACGGCATCAACGGCAATTACTTTAAGTGCTGGAAATTCTGAGCGCAGACGGCGGGAAATTCCCAACATTGTTCCTGTAGTGCTAACAGGGAGGATGAGACAGTCGATAGAACCATCAAGGCTTGCAACCATTTCGCTACCCGTACCGTAGTAATGTGCCTGCCAGTTCAAATCGTTGGCATATTGGTTAATCCAGAGACTTTGGGGAATATTGTGCAATAGTTCTTGAACCCGTTGAATTCTAGATTTGAGATAGCCACCTTGGTCATCACGCACATGAACCATCTCAATATTTGCTCCTAACAAGTGGAGTATTTGCAAATTCGTTGCCGAAATTTTTGGGTCTACTACACAGGTGAATTGCAGATTGTAGACTTTTGCTACCATTGCTAAAGCGATACCTAAATTGCCAGAAGTACTTTCAATTAGGTGAGTTTTTTGATCAATAGTTCCATTTTGTAATCCTTGTTCAACAATAAAGCGCGCGGGACGGTCTTTGACGCTACCACCTGGATTTAAAAACTCTAGTTTGGCGATAACATTGATTCCTTTGTAAGGAAATAAGCGATTTAATTGAACGAGTGGAGTTTGTCCAATACAGCTTGCTACTGATTGATGTATCATAAATATGAGTAGTGTTTAGAATTGATAACGTGATGGCTATATTCAGCGCTCGGCATATTTGGAGTTAATTAGATCGTCAGACTATTGCTGGAATTTAAGTAAATTTTTCCCTGCATTCCTTGAGTTTTAGAATGTCCTGAGAATAACAGCATGTCTCAAGTACAAAAGCTTTTACTCGAAATGTATCAGTTGTTTATCAAAGCATCTAACTCCTTTACTTCTCTAAATCCTTGTACGAATCAGGTCGGGAGTTTTTACGCAGGTTTTGAAAAAATAAGAAATATTGTATCAACCGATGGCGCCGAAGGCAGTTTTTCGTCTACTTGCTTAACCTGAACTCCTGGAGAGTCGTTCAATTGCTCTAAAACCAGCGCCATTCACGTATGCATTCAAACATTCTAGTTTTTTATTTTTATCATCTGAGTAGCCGCGTGAAGGACTGTATGTATCTATAAAGAATGCGCCCACAATTAATACTTCGGTGATTCTGTTTACCTCGGCGCTTACCATAATTCCTCTTCCTCTCTAAAAATAAGCAAACGCACAGCTCATAATACCTCCACTACCTTTTAAGCAGTCAGGGTAATGAGTAAGCTTATCACTCTAACTAAAATTCTATTCAGTTTTATTATTTGCTTCTTCTTCAATTTGATTGGTGAGATACTGTATTCTTTTTTCAGTCCATTCAAGGTTTTTTAATAGCTTTTGCTTGTGTGCTTTTGCCTCTTCTAGTAAAATATGGTTAAAGTTAGGGTCAAGTAATTCTTTAACATTTTTATCCATCCTTTCTTGAGTCATTCCCCTTCCGGAAACTGCATATTTTTCAAGTTCGTACAGTTCCTCTTGCCATTTGATTATATCTTCTATACTTTCTGTTCCATTGTAATTATTCACGGTTATTTCGCCTTGTCTCTTGTTGTTTTAAAGTAGTTAAGGGCACTCACACCATTGATTTTGCGCCCTAAATTTTAATATTATAGGTTTTAGCCGCGCTCTTAGTAATAAGAAGCTAACTTTTTCTTTGAAGGGGTGAAACAAATTCCTATCTTTCCAGGCATAAGAGAGAACGTGGCATTTAAACCTTTATTTTTTGGCTTGAGATTCTGCAATCTTTGCCCTTAGCATTTGTTCTGTTTGTTCGATACCTGCCAACTTATCTTGAAGTTCTTGCTTTTGCTTTAATATTTTATCTAGATACTTGGTAAAACAGCTACCATCAATCACAGATTGAAGCCTATGTTCATATTCTTCATCTGACATAGGTGTACCACACATTGCTGTCATACCAAGTTCATCTAATCTTTCCCATCGCTTCAAATCTTCTGTTGTTGGCTGATATTGTTGACTTGTCATTATCTTTATCACTTGCGAGATAGCTAGGAAGCTAACGGTTACAGACCTTTTTGGAAATCGACGCAACTGGTAAAATGCATATTTATATACGATTCATTAGTATTTTTATTTTATATCGGAGTGCGTCTTGAGATGCACTCCAATTAAAGTGATACTAACTTACCTTTTGACTTTGAAATTCTGCTATTTTTTCTCTAAGCATTTGTTCTGTCTGTGACAATTCAGTTAATTTTTTAAGAGTTTCTTCCTTTTGTTTCAAGATTTTATCTAGATACTTTTGAAAGCAACTGCCATCTATCACTGATTGAATTCGAGCATTGTATTCTTCGTCTGACATTATTTTGCCAGCCATAGCAGAACTTTCAAGTTCATGCAATTGCTCAACCCAAGCATTAATTTCTTCTTTTGAATAATTGTTATTAGCTGAATGAGTCATGGTTAATTTTCCTTATATCCTTGATATCTTAACAAAAATAATCTAGCTTCTTCACGAGTTAAAATCAATTCACGTTCAAAATCAGGATTTTCTTGAAAACCCATACGTAAATAAAAGCTCTTGGCTCTGTCAATTGCCAATACTTTAATTACACCTGCGATTTCAGTATCTATTACCTCCTGAACTATTTCTGACATTAACCATGTTCCTGCTCCTTTGACTGTTTCTGGGAATGTAACTCCTTCCAAACAGTTCCAAGGTGGAGTTGTAAATGGGTCAATAGACAGATAATCTCTTTCTTCAGTATAAGGATATATTAGACCACTTGAAAAAGAAACTATGGCGCCTGCTTGCAAACGACCACTTGTATCCCTAACTCCTCGAAACAAAGATGCATTTTCGGAATCTGTAACTAGGTCTGCTAAATATTCAACTTTTGATACGCAATCCCCAAACTTCGTTCTTATGATTCTACTTCTATCTCCGCCAAAATACTGATTAATGTATTGTAATGATGTTGATACCCAGCTAATTAACTCATTCTGTGTCGCTCTATCCGCACCAATTACATAAGTGAATCTATTAATTTCAGAACTATTACTCATATGTAAGCACTGATTAAACTATTATCAATTTTATTACATATAGCATTAAAAATCAAACTTATCAGTGTTGCTTTTATCATCTAATTTATGCGTTGATACTGACTTGTGATGAGTTAATAAGTACATAACTACATTATGCTAGCTTGGATAATACCATAAAATGCAAAATTTCAATATTTCATACATATACCCGTTTATTCGACTCAGCAATACTACTTACATAAATCTTATAAAAAACTGTTTTCTACATCTGTTGGATTTTAGTTGCAGGGGTATTTGTTGGTGTGTATAGTCTATAGAGTATAGCAAGGTCAAATAGCGGTTTTATCAAGGTTAAGTAAAGATTGAATTGAACTGGCGCCTTTTATATAATTATTTCTGAAGCTAGTTTGATTGAGTTTGAACTAATTTTAAGATAAACCCGAAGTGCTTGATTTGGTGTTCGAGGATGCCTGAATGGTAAAAAACATTAAAAGGTTGTATACGCGAACAACGCTAGCAGCAAGATATGGAATAACAACAACTGGCTTAAAAGAGTGGTATTCACCTGCTGGAGTGATACCACCACGAAAAAAAGGGGGTTTTTTTAAAGAAATTGATGTTGAAAATTTAGATTTTTTGTGTGTTGCTACTCGCTATGTAAAGGTGACAAAGAATGAATATCAATTATATGTTTTACCTATGGGAGGATTGGCTGAATATATATTAAGTAGCCACAAGATACCACTGAGGGATTTTTTATTAGACCCAAAGTATGTAAATCAAGATGATGAAGTCGTAATTGAAGTGTTGAGGAGATTAGAGGACAATGCAGCATATCAATCAAGTGGTTTCGCAGTTGAAAGTGCAGCGTGATGAGATTTTGGCTGTATGCGAAATTTTTAAGTTGGATGTAAATGGAGACCAATTACCACCAGACACTGTTGAGTTTTTAAAGAAAATCAAAGATATCTCAACAGACGGCAATATACCTTTCTTAGAAGCTGCAAATCATGTATTAGAAATGCAGCAGCAAGCAAAACAAGTTTCCGCTGATGGTTATAAATTTGACGCGCGCGCTTATATTAAGCAACGGTTTGGTAAAGACCCTGAGAACGAAGCTAAAGATAGCTTTGTGGGCATTCTTTACAATGACATGCCAGTTGCATATCAATTAGGTGATACACGTTTTATGTCAATCATTGAAGTTTCGACGCACGTGTTACGTGACCGTCTAACTAATGGTAGTTCGTCATCGGGATGTACGAAAAACGCTCTTGAATTTGATGCAGCACAGGAAAGGGCGCTACAGGCAATTGATGTAAATTTTTTCGAGAATATAAATTGGGGCGAGGGGGAACACCCAATGCTGCTGGGTGCATCGACACAACAGCCCAAACAGTTGAATTCATCCAGGGAGAAGACTTCAACATCAGCGAAGAACTCGCCCAAAAAATGATGCCTATCGCGATTGAATATCGTGACCGCGCGCTGGTCTCTTTAAGAAATAGTGCATTTACAGCATTGATAATTATGGGATTTTCTACTTTCTCTGGGCTGTTGGTTGGGTGGTATGTTACCCAGCCGCCAAGCTCTCAAAAAGTAGAAGTTAAGCCTGAACCAATATTAAATGGTGGGTTTTGGGGTACTGTGATTGGTTTTTTGATTGGTATAGGTGTTGTATTAAATAAAACCAGGGAGTTAAAAGATGGCAGCAATTAATTTTTTGGTCAACGGTTTGGCTGGATTGGGTTTGAACGTAACTATTTCCTCAGTTGTAGGGACATTGACTGGTGTAGGCGCCTCGCTTGCATTCAACCCACTGTTGATGATAGCTGGAGTGTTAATAGGGGGCGCCACTGTGGCAATATTACGCACGATTGAACAGCCAAAACGTTGTTTTGTTGTGATAGATGGAGGTATTAATTAATGCAACATCTTTCACCAAAGGAGCATTATGGGGTTGTTGATGGAGGTAAGCGAAAGCCAATACCGCAAAATACTTTACTTCTATTATTGGGGATAGCTGGATTCTTAGTTTTGGTGACAATTTCGTTGATTGCAGCATCGAAGCAACGAGTAGATGTGAACGCTGTGAACGATAACGAGGATAAATCTGAAGTAGTTGCAGCCAAGCAACAATTACAAGTAGCACGCGAAGCTGTACTTGAGAAGTTATCCCGAACTGACTACTCAACAAATTTGCGCCTTAATAATCCAGACGGTACATCAATGGTCGGTTGGCGCCAGTTAGCAGCAGCACGTTGGTCGCAGGATATTAAAACCTACATTGAATCGGAGCGTAATCGTAACCAGCAGGGCAATCCATTTTACCGGATGCATATGACACCTGGTTTGGAGGTTGAAAGGATACAAACTCTTGATACTTTTGGTGAAGTGTCAGGTGGTAACAATGAGTTTTATTTGTCCTACACCGACACGGATGGTACAGAAGTCAAGCAAAAATTACCAGCGAGTGCGGTTGCTTATTTACTATTGGGTAAACTTGAAGCGATTGATTTGGCACATAACCTCGAAAGCCAGCCAAATGTCGATTTTACTCGGATGTTAAGCGAAATTCAACGTGGATACAAACCTTATGTTGATAGCCAAAAACAATTATTAAGAGCGCAAGGTTACTCTGACCCGCTCAAACAAATGAGCGATGTAAATAAGGCGGTTGAAGAGTTGCAATTATTGGAGCAATTACGGCGCCAACAGTTAAGAGAACTGCGTCGTAAGCCAATATCGGAGCCAAAACCAACAACAAAAGGTGGTAATGGGTATGGAGCAAAGAAATAAAGGAGGTACTTATTTAATTAGTTTTGTGGTTGGTGTTGCTTGCTTGGGATTAAGCATTTTCAACGTTATCTACTCGTTTAAGCAAGATTTGGTAGAGACTACCTACCAAGAAAGTAGTCGAACTGGAATTGTGGCGATTTCGTCACCAGGGAAGAATTTGCACTTGTTATGTGGTGTTGTATTTTTTGGGGGGTTCATATACTTTCTCTACTTAGGATTGAAGGGGTACAACGAGGGTATATATGTGGAGTCTGCTTTGGAGCAACAGTCCGAGGACCACCTCAAAACCCAACCTGATCAGTTAGAGCCGCAATCAAATTTAGTTAGGCATCCACATTTACGATTAGTGCATCCAACTGCTGATGGTGTAATGCCACAAATGCCAGCAAACAAATTAGCGCCGGATGAATTTAGGAAAGCTATAGACTCAGAAGATTTTTGGAGTGATTAGAATGTCAAATCGTGGAAATGGAAATAGAAACCGTGATTTAGATGTAGATTATTCTCAAGCTGGGGGTTTAGTTGCCATGAACAATTTAGCTAGTATGTTGGGTTCTGCAATGCAGCAACAGAATGGCGCAGGAGTTGTTAATACTACGGCACAGACAGTATCGCAGCCAACACCAATATATCCCTCTGGGGTATCTCAACCGATGCCAGGAGTGCGTATGCAAGACCGTTCAGCTATGCGGAAGAGTGTGCCAGAAATTGAAATTGACTATGTGGAAACTTATAAGGCGCATAGGTTCCATCCGCAAAACCCCTGGCGCTATTTTTGGCATCCTGTAACATGGTGTGGCAATATTCTTGGTTCACCTGTTGGAGTAATTTGTACTGCTAGTTTTTTGATTGTGAGTGCAATTGGGTTTGTACTTAATTCGCAAATCACGGGACCTGGTTATGCTGCGGGTAAGGAAATTAAAGTTATTCCTGATAATTTACCTTCGTTGGCGGTGCCTGTAGTACGTCGATTAAATTAGGCAACGGATACAAGGGATGTAACGGATGGGATATCCGTTATAAACAAAGCCTTGTCAGTTAACTTAGCTTATCCGTTGCTATGAAATATTGGGAGTAGTGTGGTGTGGAGTAGGGTTATATTTTGGTGTTTGTTGGTGCTGTGGATTTTAGACATCCTGCAACCTGGATATATGAGGTTTTACGATGCAAGGAGTGTTTTTACAAAAGTTGCAGCAATTGTGATGAAGTCTAGTGTTGTAAACAGCGCTAAACCGAACATCAATAAACCTACTCCTACACAGACTCCTGCCAATAATAATGATGGATATGTAGATACAACTTGTCCGGCGCCGACGAATGATTTTGAGAGACTCGCGCGCATTCAAGGAATTGGCTGTGAACAGAGAACCCATTAATGAATGAGAATAATTTTTGAAATTGGTGAAGGTAGCAAGCAACCCGAAGCTTGTATTAATCAACCAAATGTCAATAATGTTGTTGATTTTAGCGCCAGTGGTTGGAAATATGCAATTCCATCTCTAGTCTTGGTCGTGTTGATGGTATCTCCGGTATCTGGTTGGCTTGATTCAGTAACCTTTGTACAGCAGCTTCAATCAATGGTAGGTACACTATCAAAAACTAATACTTCATCATCATCAATATCCCCAGTAGCTCTACGAGTGATAAACCGTGCGCGCGCATGGGTGGGGCGTGATTTTAAGCCAGGTGAGAGTGAACGATGTGCTGATTTTGTACGTAACATCCTTGCTGAAGCGAAAGTTGAAGGTGTGGGAGTTACAAATCGACCTTGGGATGCAGGCAAGCAACCGAACAACGGCGAATTGATGGCACGCTCTTTCTTCGGCAGTGATATTGGTAAGGTGATGACTGACCAAAACCAATTCTTGCCTGGTGATTTGATTGGTTTGACCAATACTTACGGCAGTTTCGCTTCTGGAGCAATTACTCATGTTGGTATTTATGTGGGTAATGGCCAGTTCATTGATAGAAGTACTCGTTCCGAACCTGTAAGACAAAGAAATATTCAACGTTCTTTTCCTAACTCGCGCGTTATTGCAGTGCGTCCGCATGTTTATTGATTGTTTTACTTGAGCTATGAAGAAATTAATTTTATCTATTTTAATGGCTGCTGAATTAGCACTTTTCGCATCATCTCCTGTTATTGCTGAACCTGAAGTACCGATAATTCAAAGAGAATTTGAGCGGGTGGTAAATCGGATTAATTTTATGCCTAGTGATGCATCTAATATTAAAAATAGGGTTATGTCGCGTTTGAATTCTAAGGATAAGAAGATCATAAAAATGTTAAGTTTACAAACCATTCGTAATCTGGTAGATAGTGCTTGTTACAATAATCAATCTTTTGGCTTTTATGCATATAAAGGTGAATTGCGGCTTGAGAAAGGACAAACATATGCAAATAGATGGGCATATTTAGTCACTAGTCAAGAATTAAGTAATCCTTATCCGGTTGAGTATCGTTCTGCGTTACCGACAATTTACAACTACGTGGTAGCTAACTATAGTAAATGCGTTTATAGTCCTAATTCTTGAGGATAAATATTAATGCTACATCGAATTAAACTTAAACTACATCCAACTGCAATTTCAATTGGCAGTGTAGCTGTTTTAGGATTATATGGTTTCAATAATCAAGCATTTTATATGGTTGATAATATTAATAATAAAAAGATTGTTAATAATTATTCGCCTCAAATAGCTGCATTTCTTGCTACTATTAGATGGGCAGAAACAGGTACTAGTGGATATTCAAGTTATCATAAATTAGTGTTCAATGGTACTTTTGATGATTTCTCTACTCATCCTAGAGTTAGGCAGTGCGCGCGAGTTTCTGGTAAAAATGTATGTTCAACTGCTGCTGGTGCCTATCAGATGTTGGATATTTCGTGGAATGATTTACAACCTAATTTGGGACTGAAAGATTTTTCTCCACCTTCGCAGGATAAAATGGCAGTTGAATATATTCGCCGTAACAAAGCTGTCGATGATGTTGAGTCAGGTAATTTTGAAATGGCTGCATGTAAGGTAGGAAAAGTATGGGCTTCATTTCCTTGCAATGATTACGAACAGCATCCAAAGACAATGGAGGAATTGAGAAATTATTATAATCAGCAATTGGTTAAGATTCAGTAACGAACCACTAAGGCACAAAGGACACAAAGGAAGAGAAGGAGATTTAATTAATGTATTTACCCTCTGTTGAATCAAATATTACAAGTAAGCCTAACCCTCTGCTTACAGTGGTATTAGATGCCAAGCAGCAGGGTTACGATAATCAGCAAATAATACAAGAAGCGCAACGTGCTGCTGAGTGTAATGGCGATTATGCTGGATATCAGTATATTTTAACGACCATTAACCAAATTGAATTTTTAGAAAAGCTGAATCGTCCAACAATTGCTTATAACCGTGAGTTTTTATTTAATGCTATTTACCAGTCCGTGTTATCTGGTATGGGAGATGCCGATATTATCAGGGTATGCGGTGAGTATTGCAATTTAGACGATTTTGCGTTTTGTCAATTAGCGCTTGAGTATATTTTGGTTAATCGCATTCCTTCTTCAGGTGAACAAGCTAATTTTTTAAGGATTGTTGATTCCAAAATTAACCAAGGACTTGAGGCAGTATGCGAAGTGTTCGTGGGGTTGAAGAATATTTACCTTACCAACTTGCTTTGTAACGTATTAGACAATCATATTTATAGGTTATACGTAGAATCAAAGCCTGTTGAGTATTTTCTGGATTTAAGTAAGAAAATAGCTGATAGTTGGGTGCAAGATAGATTAAAGCGCGTTGCGAGTCTGATTGCTAAAGAAACCTGCAAGCAATTAGATTTTGATGTTGCTTCCCTTGGCGGTGTTACTCTTACTTTAGCGCCAAAATCTTTAGAAGCATCTGATGCTGTTGATGAAATTATTCAGTCATCACAGCTTGATTTGAATGAAGCTGGTGAGCTAGTAGTTGGCGTGCTGAAAGATTTTAAGATTGAGACTGAGTTTGTTGGCGCCTTCTGTGGACCTACATTTACTCGGATTGAATTAAAACTAGCGCGCGGTACAAAATTTAGTAGTGTTGCCAACTTTGGTGATGACTTGGTGCAGCAATTGGGTTTGGAATTGGGAATTAAGATACCCCCAATGGTAAGTTCGATATGTGGACGTACTGCAATTGATATTCCCAGGATTGACAGGGAGATTGCTTACTTCCGTGACTACGTTAATTTCAATGACGATATTGATGTAAACCACATTTGCATCCCTGGAGGTGTGGATGTAAATGGCAACTTTCATTGGATAAATCTTTGTGACGACAATATTACCCATGTAATTGGTTCGGGACGTACTCGGAGTGGTAAGTCGCAGTTTTTGAAGGGAGGTGTATTATATTTGGCACGCAAATACCCACCATCGGTTGTGCGCTTGGCTTTATCGGATGTGAAGCGGGTAACGTTAGGTAAATTCAAGAACCTGCCACATTTGATTGCGCCTGTTTGTAAGGATGCCAAGAGTACGGCTGATATGTTGGATTTCTTGGTAGTAGAAATGGAGTTACGCTATCAAGAGTTTGATGCTCATGAAGACGAGGGTATCGAGAATATTGCCCAATACAACCGTTTTTATCTTGGTCGCCAGGTGATGCCACGTGTAATTTGTTGGGTTGATGAGGCGCCGGAAATGTTAGCTGATGAAGTTTATCAACAACGGGCTGAAGCAGCTTTATCAACATTATTAAGGAAAGCTGGCGCCGCTGGTATTCATCTGCTCGTATATTCGCAGCGTCCTGATAGAGATGCTATTAAACCACAGATACGGTCTAACTTTCCTTGCAAAACAGCATTTGCAGCTGCACGACCCGAAGACAGTTATATTGCTCTGGCAGATGACAAGGACAGACGCGCGTACCATTTGCTCGGTCGTGGTGATTTTATTTTGCGTACAAACGAATTTGATGAGCGTTTGCAGGCACTGTACCTGGCAGACGATGAGGACGTAGAGTATTTTCGCTGCTTACTCTCTGAGGCAATAAATCAAGATGACCAGTATGTCGTATGGGTATCAGGGTTAACATTTGATGATTTTGTTAAGCAATTATATTTAAACAAAGGGTTAGTAGACCCAAATGCTGTTGATAGAATTGTTACTAACAAGGAAATAAAAACACAGCAGACTAAAAATAAACAAACAGATAATGCTAACTCGTATCAGCATGGAAAAAAAGTAGAATTTCGAGCTAACTATGATTTTAACGTTGAATTTGATGCTGAGAAGAAGAATCAGATTTTAGGGCTGCATCGTCGTGGATATGGCGTTGAAGAAATAGTTAAGGAGATATTTGGAGATTCACCAGGAGGTCGTAATAGTGACAGGAAATTTGCAAAACTCAAAAATGCTGTTGAACGCTATATTCTTTCTTTAAACGAAGGAGATAATTTATGATTTATACCTTGACTATGGAGCTACCTCCAACATTGAATGAAATTATTGATGCCGCGCGTGAAGGTTGGCAGAAAAGCGCTACTATGAAGAAACAATGGACGAATAAAATCACTGCGTTTGTCGCTGAATGTGATATTAAGTTTTTAGGTCAAGTTTGGCTGGAATTTCATTGGTATCTTACTAATTTCGGAAGAGATGCTGATAATGTTGCTGCCGCTGGAAAATTTATAATGGATGGGATAGCTAACGCTAATACAATTCGTAACGATAATTTAACGGTAATCCAGTCTCCAGTAATTCATTATTATCATCGTAGTAGTAAAGACAATGGTGTAATTTTAAGAATATCCGAATCACCAGATTTTTTGCTGGAGAATATTCTTAGTGTTAATAATTACTCGTACTTCGCGCTGCGAGAGTGCCAACAAAAAATTAGTAAATTTATATATAATGAAAATGATTAATATGGTAAAAAAAAGGTACTAATTATGCTACGCTTCAAAGACTACAATCAGTTAATTGAAAACATAAATTCAGGTAAAAACATTAATTTATGGGGTAAAAAGGCTATTGGTAAAACTTTTACTGTTAAGAATTGCTTACTTAAGGATATTAGTTTTGAATCGGTTTATCTCAATTTAGATTATCCTTTCAGTATAAATAACCTTTTTCAGGTTATTCCCATTAGCTTTGGCTTGTATTACCAGCAAGATTGGTGTAAAATTGTTGCTCAATTAACAAATGATTTTAACAAACTATTAGTAATAGATGCTTTTGACAGATTGCACTGTGTAAGTGAGGCTTTTGAAGAAGATTTATTTCGTTTGGAGCAGCTAGCCAAATTAGAAAAATTGTCTGTGCTGTTGGTATCTCGAATGCCCTTGAAGTATTTCCACTTTTCAAGTTTTACTGATTATTTTGAGGAATTTGAGATAAATGAGGCTAATACTTGGCAGATAGGTCGATAAAGTGCTGCTTTCTGAAATAAATGCTGCCTTATACGGGTGATATTCCAGGTGGGGAATTGTTACTACTTGTAACAAAGTAAGATTCGATTCTTACTATCACCATTGGGGATGAAGCAGTTAGCGATACTGAAAATTAATTAGTACGGGGCTATTTTATGGTTCTGGAAGATTTAACAGAGTAAAGTGTTGGTTAATTGTTTCTCCTCAAATCCCAATTAAAAAGCTGCCAGGGCAAGAGTAATTTTTTGTTCTTGTAACCTGGAATTGAGAGGGATAGACTATGTTCAAGAAATTTTGTGGTCAAGCATTTGAGGCGGTTAATGTAGCACTGGGATTCATTTCTCTAACTGCAATTGCTATTGGCGCCGTATCTACTTTTTCAGGTTTAGGACTTCGCTTAATCGCAAAAGGGGGAGTCTCCATCCTTCCAGAAGAGCGTACAGAAAGCCTAACTAATCTTGGTATGGGTCTTTGCATGTGCGGAGGAGTTGGATTTGCTGGTGCGGTTGTGGCAGCCGCTGGCGCCGCAAGCCTTTTAGATGCAGTTGATCAGGTGCAGGAGGAGGAATCTCAAACTTCTGATAATAACCGTGTGGTATTTAAGGCGAGTAACAGCGTGCAACAAGAGTCAAGTGATTCGTTGTACCTGTACCAAGTGATGCGAATCGAAGGTCACCGCACGCTCAATGGTAAGCTAATTGTAGGAAGAATTGAAGATGAACCAACCCGAAAAGTCGTTATTTACGATATGTTAGGCTCTTATGTTGATAGCTTGATGGAAATATTTGACGCTGATTGTGATGAAGATAAACTACTAGGAAAAGCATTTTCTTCAATCCTTCCAAATCCGTGGGATGCAGTTCGTGATTTTATTGATTACCATCGTCCTCAACTAGGAAAAAAAGACTGGCTGGGAAATTGCATTGAAAAATGTACTGGGTGTCGTAATTTTCACGGCGAAAATGCTATCGTATGTGGCTACTATGTATACGGATGGCAAGAAAATTGCGCTTGTCCTGATTGGCAACCTTTTCAAAACAAACAGCGAATTTGTTTTCTATACGAGCGAGAAGAAGTTATCGAGCGTTTAAATCAGGATATTGAACCGAATCAGGCAGTAATCCAAAAAAACGATGATGGCACTTTGACATTGTGGGACAACCATACATTACGTAGATTTCACTTTACGTGGTCAGGAATTCTTCTAGATGATTCAGATAGACTTTTGGAATTGGGTACACATGCTCGTTTGCTTTCTTACTGCCAATACTTTGCAGTGCGTGCTGTAGTTGAGTTTGATTACTCTACTAAAATTGATGAGTTTGTTAAACAATTGAAGGGTATTGCTACTATCGAAATCGAAGATGAGGGTATTAATATTCGGACTAACTATTGTCCCCATTTAAATATTAATATTACTCGTACTTATCGCTTCCGTTTCGATGGTATCCCGTTATATCCTTACGAATCAATTGTTCCTGTAGAGTTAAAGCACAATTATAACCTTGTCACTTTTATTGAGTGGTTGAAGGTTAATAAATCTAAAGTTAGAAGATGAACCAAAATTTAACCCAAGGTGCTTACTACAAATACCCAAAGCTATATATCAAAGTGTATTCATTTGAAATCCAGAATGAATTTCTTGTAAGGAGCGTCTATCTGGTGCTAGGAAAGTAACGTCAATATTTTCTTCTGTTTTGTTGGTGATGTGTAAGTAATTCTCAGCACGGGGGGTTTATCCCCCTACTACTGGGTAATTACTTTACCGTTACCCATCAATAATTTGGAGAAATATCATGTTTGATTTATTTGATTGTTCTGCTTTTGAAACATCTGCTACTGTAGCAGCATTAAATGATTTCCTATTTCCGGTTTTACTGTTTGTGGTTATTTTCTGGTTTTTGTGTGAGATTTTCTTAGATGTTGAAACTCAATCATCCTTGAGAGTTTCCCAGGCGCCTACGGTGCTGTACTCACCTTTGATGGATGAGCAGTTTGCCCTCGATGGTAACTCAACTGATAATAATAATACTGCTTACAAAGCTGGAGATGATTTAATCCTCGAAAACTTGCTTGCCAACATAGCTGCAACAATTGATGAGCATAAAACCAAAAAATTTGAATCATTCGATGTTGATACTGAACGCCAAAACTTGAAAGCGTTAGGCGCCCGTAAACTTCGAGATTTTTGCCGAGACAGTAAAATCAAGGGATATGCGGCTGCATATAATCAACGTGGACTAGATGGACTGCTAGAGTTTTTATTAGCACAACAAATTTATGCTCATCAAATTGGGCAATAGTTCAAGCATGTAGAGACGTTAGCTTAGTAGAACGTTAACGAAAAGCCCTGGCGCTTTGATTGGGATTAGCCACTAATGTCCTACTCTTTTTCAAAAAAATATTTATGTACTATAAAAGCATACTTCGATTGTAAAGATTTGTTAAAATTTCTAATTTATTGGCATTTGCTAACAATCAATGTTAAAACGTTACAAGAGCTTACTTAGTCTATGAATCTGTCATGTAGCGCCTTAATGTTTGAGCAGTGGGCATTACTCTTTTATGAGAATCGTTCACAAATGGAAGTATCTCAAACATGAAGTATCGTTATTTACGTATAAACAACTTATTACTAAGTGACCTCACAAGTTTTTAACGAATAACACCATCTTTAACTTGAGGTAATGCTGAAACTTTTACCTCAAGTCAAACAGGCGTGAACTTGACTAAATTAAGTGGCGATTATTTACATCTCAATATGAGTTCTTCATTTTTGTTGCCTTCCAAAAGGCGACCAATTGTTCTTGGTGACATCTCTGGCAAACCTTTAGCAGCAGCAGCTTCAGCTACTAGTTTATTGTGCTGGTGCTTGGATTTACATGGCTTCCGGTCTTTGCTCCATTCGCTTAGTTCGATGATTTTGGAAACTTCCCTGGTCACTTTGACCTTTTTGGGTCTTCCCATTCCACCACTAAGGATTTCTTCTACTTTTGCGATTGCATCATCCCAGTTTTGTGGTGCCAGTTCGCTTGATAGCCATCTATTTTTCCATCTGTTTACAACTGACCCGCTTACACCCATCTCTTTCTTAATTTTTGTTAAGCTTTTTCCTGTCGTCAGTTCAAGGAGAATCTTGGCTCTGGTACCTGCTACCTCAGAGCCTGTCTCAATTACGTACTCTAGCGCTCTCCTTTCAATAGTGCTTATTTCTAGTGGAGCTGTAATGCTAATAAATGGCATTTTTTACCCCTTGTGTTCTGACTTGTGCCAAAATAATAGATATCTGGTATACTCTTTACTGTAACTTAAAAACTCCCTCAGAACCCTGCTTGAACCAGAATTCTGAGAAATAAAACAACTCCACCTGCCACTAAAACGGGGGGAAATTCTTTTGCGAACATTAGATTCACTAGCTATCATACCATGACTCTACCGTTCATAGCACATCTTCCCTTAGATAGATGTTTTTTATCTCCTAATTGGTACTTAACCAATGGTTTAACCAAAATTAACTGTTTTGGTAGTAATTTACACAATTATTGTCAAAAGTTATTACGACTCCGCAGTTGTAACACACTGATTGTCTCATTTTTGAAAAAACTTTATATAGTCTTAAGAATTCTAACATTTGAATTGGTTTGAGTCTCGCAAATACTTTTTTTGCTGTGTTCCTTGCTACTGATACGGCAAATATTTAAGTTGCGCTCGATTATGCACTTTGTGTTTTGAAAAATGTTTGAGTTAAAACAATGTACGATTCAGAGCATCGTCAGGTTTTGCACCTTCCTATTGATGAATTAGTCGTTCATCCTAAGTTAATACAAATTTACGGTGAAACCGAAAATCGTCCTTCTCTGTACGAGAGTATTCAACGTGAAATGAAGATTCTTGTTCCTTTGGAAGTTTCCGAGCGCACAGGCGTAAAGGTTGTGCTTGCGGGTAAGTGCAGGTTACAGATAGCCAGGGAGCTTGGATTTACTACAGTTCCAGCTTATGTAAGTGAGTACTCTTGCGAAGAAGATGAGTTAAATGTTTTATATGACTTGAACACTCACCGGGAACAAAAGACTTATTATCAGAAGCTGCAAGAAGCCAGTTACTGGGAACCTAAGTTCAAGAAGGAAGCGAAACAGCGGCAGCAGGAAAACGCTCGTCAATTAAATAAACGCAAGCGTGCGGATAATTCAACGAATAATTCAAATTTGAACACTTCGAGCGACCAAGTTGAATCTACGAATAATTCAAATTTGAATACTTTGCTAGATGAAAATAAGTATCAACAAGTAGAGAAATTATCAACAAATAAACAGGTTGCTAGCAAGGTAAAGCTTAGTGTTGGTAACTATCATAAGGGTAAAAAAGTATATGATTTTATTTCTCAATTAAAAGACAATGGAAGATTGCGTTCAGCAGAGGCTATGCAGCACGAACTGAACCGCAGTGTTGATGCTGCTCACAAGTTTCTTTCTAATAGCCGTAGAGAGGAGGTATTAGAAGTGATTGAAAATAAAAAAGTGACCAGTATCCGTGACGGTTTAGGAATGGTTGGAACTGGTTCTCGCAACCCTTGGCGCCTGTTTGAAGTTGGACAGGTTTATCAATTCAAGAAAGAACCTCGGCCAGATTACTACAAACTAGCTCGTGTAATTAAAATCACAGACGAGTTTGTTGTATTTACGTTTAGGAATCAAAAAACTCATGACTTGGAAACTATGGGTCTTAGACCATCAAATCTTATTGATGCAACGTTAATGGAAGAACCATCGGCGCTAGAAAGAGAACGAGTGTATAGGCTGTTAGATAGATTTTCTCACGTTTTTACACTGCGGTCGATGCTGAACCAGATGCTAACTATTACCCATTTCACGGCGGAGGAACATGTAATGTTGGCTTATTTAGAGACTGGCATTTACGAGCAAATGTTTGAGTCACACAAGCTCGAACAAGAAATTATGGCTAAAAATGCTTTGACTGAGAATTTATGTACTGTATAAAAACTATTCCGACTTCTTTTTTGTAGTTTTCAGGTTGGTAAAACTGGTGAGTAAGATTTTTGACTTTTATTTTTGTTACTGCGAGGGTATGAGATGAAATTTCCGCGTACCTCACGTTTTGAGGATTGCCTTATCTGCGGTAGAAAAAAAGCGGATTGTGGTTGGAAACCGGATGACCCTAATTTCCGGTTTTGTATGAATACTCATGATGCTTATAGCACACCCCCTGGATGGAAATTTGTAGGTCTAACCAGTGGTGGTCAATGGGGAATGTTTGTCCCTGATACTACTCGCGAATATACGGAAGCTGAACGTCTTGCTTATAAAGAACGATGGCAGCAGCTTCAAGTTGAACGTCGCAAACAACATGCTGAGTCTTTGGATGAAAGTGAGCGTCATCGCCAACATAGTAAATTAATTAACCAATTACCTCTTAAACCCCAACATCACGATGACCTCAAACGTCGGGGATTATCTGATGAATTAATCCGTGCGGGGTTATTTCGCAGTGTAGATCAATACCAAAAACTTGATTTTGAAGTATCGTATCGTCTTGCGGGTGTAGGAATAACAGGTAAAAGTCTGACTAATTTCACTACTGGGTATATGGTTCCGGTGTGGAACGAATATTTTCAAATCGTTGGTTATCAAATTCGGAATGATAATCCAGGTGATGATAATCCTAAATATTTTTGGGCAAGCAGTAAATCGAATAAGAAGAAGAATACAGGCGCCAGTGTTCATTTACAAAATGGCGAACTACCCCTCACATTTTGCGTACCTGCGCGTTTTCATTGTAAAATAAATAACAACACAAATTTAAGTAAAAACTTTTTTGACAGTGCAAAACCATTGCTTTATCAAGGTTTGTTAGGTGAAAAACAGGAAAGTGAAAAACTGAGACTGAAATACATAATGCTTGCCGAAGGTATTCTCAAACCTTGGATATTAGCTCAACTGCGTGATTGTTTATGTATCGGCGCCGCTGGTGGTAACTTTGGAGGTAGCCCTCAAACATTGAAGCGTTATCTTGAAGCAGCGTCACAATTTCTTGGTGGCGCTAAACATGTTGTATTATGGGCTGATGCTGGCGCCGTTGCCAACAAACAAGTAATGCGGCAGTATAACAAAACTTACCAGTTATTAAGAAAATGGGGATATGAATTGCAAGTTGCTTGGTGGGGACAAGTTGACAAATCCCATCCTGACCCTGATGAATACGCTGGGAAGTACGAACTACTAACATGGAATCAATTTGAAAGCTTATCGCGCAATCCATTACAGTTTTGGGATAGTGTTAAGCAGCAGTTGGGTAAATTGTCAAACATTTTTAAACAAAAACGTGGAGTAGGATTTAAACCAAATAGTGATAAAAAGCAAGTAGTTGTAAACGAACTTAATTATATTCCTGGTCAACTGCCTAATTATGATGAATATGTTGAACTGGGTTGTCCGAAAATAATCTACCAAGCTTCAGAAAGGTTTACATTGTGGCAAGAAGCAACCAACAAGGGATGGAAGAATATATTAGATAAATCATTACCTGGATTGGGTAAGTCATATACAGCAGGTAGTTTGAAAGCTTCCGAATTTGATTCCATCAAGCAACTGTTTTATCTAGCGTCAGACCATCGTAATCCAACTACACTGACAGTCGAGAAGAATTTTGTTGATTTAATACCCCGTCACAATGGATTAGAACTTGATAAAACGCGCACAACACCACTAGGCAAACCATATTTGGTACGACCAATCGATGGTGTTGATGAGAGCAAGCTAACCAAGTCGAATTGTTTTCGCGAACATATGTTCAGGGTGCTTGCTGCTAAGAATGTTCAAAATATTGAGAGCAATGATAATCCGATTTGTGGAGGTTGCCATTTAAATCATGCTTGTCCACATAATATAGGTGATGGTTTTGGTTTCCGTTTTTTGCGAACAGAAACTTTGAAACATCCGCAAGTGCGCGCGCATCCTGATAGTATGCCAAGTATTGAGGATTATCAGTATGACAAATGTGGTGTAATTTGGGATGAAGTATCTCAATTAATACGTGTACGGACTAAAGTTGAAGTCAAAGTTGATGATTTTCATCAAACCGTAGGGCAATTAATATTAGCGGCGCCTGACACTTACGGTAATTTGAAGCAGGTACTGCTACAATTAGCAAGTTTGTTTGCGTCGAAAGGAAATGTTGTTAAATTACCTCGATTATTGCAAGAGAAGCTTGATATTCTGAATAATCTTAGTGATGTTGAACGTGAGCAAGCATTGCAAAATGGTTTTTTAGACAACCAAGATGTAGAACCTCAAGAGCGAAATATTCCTCGTTATGGTTTTGGAGATGCTCAAGTTCGCGAAATAATTGGAGAATTGCCTGACAACCTGGACGATATAATTTTAAGTTTGTTGGAAGCATTAACACCCGAGTTATCGTTTGTAGCTGAAAAAGCAGACAGTATTAGTACAAGTGGTAGCGCTTCTGACAAAGCGCGCGATAGAAGGATAAATCAGTTATTGCGCGGTGATAATTACAAAGAAGTCAAGCAGCAATTGAATTTGGTTCGTTTAAATTGGTTGGCGCCATTCTTGGAAGTATTGGGCGATTATGTTGATGGGTCACTAGCTTTTAATAAGGGCGTACTATCAATACATTTAGCTGATTATCGTCATCGAGATGTAGCGCGCGCAGCTAAATTCAATATTTATTTAGATGGCACAATGGACGTGCGGCATTTGGCATTAAAGCTCTTATCTGACGTAGAAGACATATTAGTTGTCGAACAAGCAGTGCCAAGTTACGACAATCTGACGGTTGTGCATGTAACTGGAATGGGGACGCTGGGTAAAGATAGACGTTCTGAATCAATGTTGCCAAGAGTACTAGCATGTCGTGACGGAATTATAAACAGTCATCCTGATAAGAAAGCTAGTTTTATAGAGCGGAAAGTTCATGCTCTTGAAGGGGATGGTTATCATTTTCGAGATGGACGAGGTGTAAACCGCTTCTTAGATACACAAGTTTTGACATCACTGGGAGTGCCTTATTCGCATATCGGGGAAATGGCAGCAGAATATCAGATACTGACAGGTAAACAGGTTGATTTGGATGTTCGCACTTCAGATGAATTTAGTCAGATAGATTTTGAGAATGCTGATGTGGTGCCGTCCTTGGATGTTGATGATGTTGTCGCAAAGCTTTTTAATAAAAAGAATGATGCTGCTGATAATAATCAACTATTATCTTTCCAACAATTTATAGATGGGATGGTATGCGCTGAGATATTGCAGGAAAGTGGGCGCCTGCGTTCACATTTACGATTAAATGAAGAATTATTTTATTATTTTGTAGGTGATTTTGATATTTCGTTTATTCAGGATGAATTGCCTGGATGTAAATTTGTAAGAAAACCAGTGATTGAAATAGCGGTTGAAGCTGCGGAGTATGGAGAGCAAACCCAGTACGCAATCATTAAGTCACTAGGTGAATATATACTGGAGGGCAAGCACGATGTAACGCAACCTGATATTATGCTAGCGATGGCTGAACCCGTTAGCCAAGGACGAATATCTCAGATTGTGAAAGAATTGAAGTTTGAAGGGGGATGGCGCCAGTTACGACAAGCAGCAATTGACTTGATTGCGTCACTTACAGCTAAAAATCGTGGTAAACCAATTGAGTTAGATGATGATTTGGAATGGTTACGTTATATTTACCTGCCATTAATTGGGGAGGAACCTCCATCTGAGATGATAGCCAACTTGCTGGGAACAGTTGGTGTGGTTGGGATTAAGTTTAGAGATGTGCTGGTAAACACGAATATTGAAGTAAAAACTAAATTGCTGACGGTTGTATTTGCTGTAATAGCAAAAATAACAGGTGGATTGGAATGGTTAGTTGAGGATTTAAAATTTGGGCTTGATGATACATGTTAATTTTTGAATAATAAGTGATTGGCAAATTTGATCCCCCCTAACCCCCCTTAATAAGCAGGGAAACAAGAGGTATTTGTAGCCCCCCTTATTAAGGGGGGTTGGGGGGATTATAGGAGTTTGCGTATTAAATATAACTCATCAAGTATCCTGTAAGAATTAAACCTTCAACCTTCTTAAGAAAGCTAAAAGCCTTATAAAATCTCATTAATAAATAGGATAGATTTTGATAAAATTTTATCCCTTACAGTTTTGAGTTCAATTATTTAGAAAGTATATATAAATCAATATTTTTATTCTGCAATTAATTCAAAATAAATTAAATATAAGCGTTTGCTTTGCATATTAAACACCGCTAGAAAATCAACTTTAAGCTAATAACCCGTAGGTTGGGTGGAGCGACAGCGTAACCCAACACTTTAAATCTTAATGTTGGGTTACGTTGGACTACCCTACGGATAAGCTACGCTTACACCCAACCTACAAAAGTCTTATTTTTAGACGTTTGAAATACATTTTTATATTTATTAACAAATTGAATTATTTAGTGTGTCGATAATTGAATTATTAATGAATAAAATCATTAGATTTGTAATAAAAACTTTTAATACAAAACTAATTGTTTAACTAATATTTTTAGCTGTCTATTTTAATAATTTTAAAATGTTGAAATATATTAATAACTTAAACATTGTTGTTGAGTTATACATCTATAAAGTTTTAAATAATTTGTTTTTAATATGAAAGTTTGAAAAGAGATGCAATATAAGTTTGTTTTCAAGATTGAGCTTCAGTGGAGATACTGAGATTAGTTTTAACAAGCTATTTGCTGCTATGTCTAATGTTCAACATTTATATTCCTATAAACGCCAAATTTAAGTCGAAGCAGATAAGACTGCTCGATGTTGATACAGGATTAGAGTTTGTTGCTATTGACATATTCAAATTGGTATCAACCTTGCCATTAGAGGTTTTGGAGCCTTTGATTAAAAACCTCCCAGATAAATTCAAACGTAGTCGATTTATTCAGTTAGTTGAGGTAGTAGAGGTTGATACACTTTGCTGGTTGGGCTTGAAGTATGTATTTTCTCAATATAACTACCAGCAACAGACTTCTTTTATTCGATGGTTACGTAAAGATGTTAAAGTCTTTGCTGACTCTGGTCAAAATATTGCTGCGCTTTTAGAGTCTTCTCAGTCACAGCTTGCGGCGCCAAAAAAGTCTAGTATTTCTAGAGCTAATAAATCTAATTTGATAGTTCCACAATTTGATAAGCTCAATTGGTTCAATAAAGTAACCATACCTCAGCTTGATACATTGGCTTTAATGCATCAGAATGATTGCTTTAGATTGTCGGGTATTCCACCTTCTTTAGTACCTACGATTGATGCAAATAGGATAAGTTCTGATTCTGAGTTAAATAGTGTTTATCTTAGTTTGCTTTATAAGAAAGTTGATATTCCTATATTAGAAGAAACTAGCTTAAATTTATCTCAACAGCTTTTATCTACACTTTATCTTAACTGCGCTCAAGCCGTATTAAATAATCAAGATATATCTTATGTTAACCTTTATTCAACCTTTGTTAGCAATTCGCACAATTTGCTTTTAGCTCAAGAGCTAGATTTAGCAATTATTTTTCACTATACAAGAAACTTTTTTCCTTTCCCTTTGATTCGTGTATTGGAAGGAAGTATTTTTTTACAGGCTTTGTACGGTTGTAATTCTTGTCAAATTATAACATCTCGTTTAGCGCTGGCATTAAAGTTTGCTTATCTTAACTGGTTATCAACTTTAATAGATAATTTCTCTTTCAAGGTTTCTTAATTATGGCTCGTAATAATCATAACAGGAATAATAATATGGCGCCTGATAACCAACAAAACAATGATCAAGAACAAGATAATAATAAGCTTAAAAGGCTGGTAATTGTAACAGGTGATAAGGGTGGTGTTGGCAAGAGTACATTTGCTAGAGGTTTACTACAACTTTATATTGATAAAAACCTTTGGTGTTTGGGTTATGATGCAGACCAACGTAATAACCAACTCTATCGTCATTATAGTAAATATCCTGGTTTAGTTCGCTTTCTTGACGTTTTTGAGCGGGGAAAAACTGACAAGTTGTTAAATGACCTCGAAGCAGATTATTATCCACTTGTTTTAATTGATATGCCTGCTCAATCTGGAGGGGTTTTCGAGAAGTTTGTTAAGGAATTGAGTGTGTTCGATATGCTCGCTTCGGAGCTTGGCTACAGAGTTACTATGGTTTCGGTTATTAATCGACTGCGTGACTCTGTAAATATTTTGAATGCTTTATATGAGAGATGTTCTCAAGATAAAGTTGATTATGTAGTTGTGAAAAATTTATTCTTTGGTGATGAAGATAAGTTTGGGCGTTATAATAACTCTTCTATTCGTAAAACTTTGTTAGAAAAAAGTTTGATAGAACTATCGATGCCTGATTTAATGGATGATAGTTATGATTTTATCGATTATAATAATCTAACTTTTAAACAAGCTACATTGAAAGAGATTGGCGCGCAAATAGCTACTAGGGCAAGGGTTAAGTCATGGTTAGATGATTTTGAACAAAGAATACAACCTGCTCACGATTTATTAGGATTTAATTGTGAGCAATTACCTGATGGCGCCTGTCATATTCTTAAAGATGAGCCTGACGTAAAAGATAAAGAGCAAGTCTCAGATGCAGCATAACATATAATTGAAATCATGTTCAGAAAACGCTTTGTAATTACAGTTGGCGATTCACGGGTAGGTAAATCTACAATTTCTAGGTTGTTGCTGGAATTATACAATAGGCATGAATTAAATGTTCGTGCTTATTATCATGGACAGCGACCAGGTGATTTATCAAACAAGCTCTCAGCTTACGAACAATTGGGTTTTAGTATTAAACACTTGGGTTTTAATCGTGGCGACTCTGATATTTTGTTGAACGAATTGGAAATGTTTTCTGAAATAGATTTGGTGCTTACTGATATGCCAGGTCAGAACCTTTTAGATTTTTTTAGATTTGAGAATGAGATATATTTTACCGAGAATCTAGAGTCTCTGGGTTATCGTCCGACTTTTATCCATCCTATCTCTAATCGTAGAGATTGTGTTAAATATTTACAATCACTTCACGATTTTTTTGGTAGTCGTGTTGATTATATAGTAGTTAAAAACCAGTATTTTGGCGAGTATTTTGATTTCTATGATAATAACGAGGTTCGACAAAATATTGAAAGTTTAAAAGGGGTAGAACTGATTTTGCCAAAGATTGAGGATAATATCTATCAAGACTTGGAAGATACAAACTTGCCTTACAGTTTAGCTGTAACGTCTGATTCAGATATTCAGTTATTGCACCGCTCGGTAACATATAACTGGATGGAAAACTTCTATGATGTTGTCATGAATGATAGTGTTATTCCTTTGTATTTGGGTTTGAAGAGGGATAGAGCAGAACTACAACCACAAGAGTTACGATTTTAGTTTATATTATGGTTAATTCAACAAAACCCTTGGATAATAGCCCTGGCAAAGAAGATTTGGAGAAAGAGAAAGAGTTTATTGAGGAGTTGATAGTTAAGTCGGGAATGCGTCCATCTGACCCACTATTCAAGCTTTACGCTCATATTGGTACAACTCAGTACGCTATTGCTCAACTACCTGGCAAGCTTGATTCTGTTATATCTGGCTGGACGCTCTTGGTTGATAAGAAGCTCGACGAAGCTGCTGATGTAGCGATAGTCCAGCAAAAAAGCGCAATAGCTAAAGCTGCTGAGGAGTTGGTGAAGTCTACCAATAAGTATAAGAATACGGCGCCTGTTCTAAATTTGGATATTAGTAATATTAGGCTAGCGCAAGTCGGGCTAGCATTAGGCTGTGTTCTAGCTTTAGGCGCCGCTATAGGTGGTTTTACATTTAGTATGGCTGCTTCGTCCCAAGCTAGTGGAGCTAAACCTACTGCTACAAAACCTGAAGATGTCAAACTGTTAGAGTGGGCGAAATCTAAAGAAGGGCGTGACGCGCGCCTTCTTTATAATCGCAATGCTGGTATAATTCAAACCTGTCGCCTAGGGAAGAATCCAGGTGGTTGTATCATTGACGTAAGGCTTGAAAAGTAGTTGTATCAAGCAGCTAAAAATTCGCGACTGTCGTAGTAGGAGTATTCCGACTCTTTTGCTTGTTTGTGTACTTCATCAATTAAATCTTCACTCTTTAGTATGCCTAATCTTAGGGCTTCGCATACGGCTTTTCCTCTAGTAGGTTTGTGCTTGTTTTTGCCGTCTTCTTTGGGTCTGTCAAGCTTGTTAATGATGCGGTGAGCGTGGGAACGTACAGTACTTACTTCTAGACAAAGTTTATTCGCCATCTCTTCATAAGTTAAACCTCTAGCAAGCAACTTCAGTACATCTAACTCACGCTTTGTAATAGCTTCTGTCGGTATCTCGCTGCTAACTTCCCACATAGCTTCTGCCATTATTGTATGAATGTTTGTATCAATCCATGATTCTCCTTTGTAGGTAGCTTTGATTGCATCGACAATTTTACTTTCTGTATTACTCTTGCTGAAAAAGGAAGTTGCCCCTTTCTTAAAAACTTCTTTTATCACCTTTTTGTCTTCTGCTCCAGTAACGACGATAATTTTAACTTTATTCAAATAAGCTTTGCGAATTTGCTCGACTACCTTTATTCCGCTTATATCAGGCAACCCTATATCTATAATTACTACATCTGGTAATGTGTTTTTAATTATACTTAAAGCTTCTTTTCCTTGTCCGGTTTCACCACATACTTCAATACCTGAACTCTGTAGTACAGCTTTTAGTCCAAGCCTGAATATAACGTGATCTTCTACTAGAACAGTTTTGATAGTTTTCATACCCCAATTTGATTATTTAAACGTGATAATACTTATAACATTCCTTTAAATAAGCGGCTACAACTTGATGATATTTACATATAAACAGTTATTAGCTTGATGATTCTTTTACGTTTATAAAAAATTAAAGAAATATAGTAAATTTTAAAATTTTGATAAAGCCCTGTTGGTAATACTGTTTAGTATAATTTCTCTGGTGGATGGTTTCTTCGTGATGTTTTGATAAAAGCAGTACTATTCATCGAACTGCTGTGCTTTGTAAAATATTGGTAATTGGTAAAAGGAGTAATCGGGTTGTTACGAGTGTTGTTAAGAGCTTACAGCAGTCAGAATATTGGTTTGCTGTGAAGAAAGCAATGCCGGATGACTTAAAAGATATTGATTTGATACTGGATGTGACTTTGAAGTCAGATGTCACTGTTTGTAACGGTTTGCCAGTAATCAAAGTGGTGCAATCATGGCAGTCTGTAGAGTGTTCTGCTGATGATTTTTTGATGTATCCATTTTTTACTTGTGAGTTGCTTAAACGTATTGACTTATGTTTAAGGCGCCGACACCGAAGCAGTCATCTACGGAAGCTTCCTGAGTATCTGGAGATGATAGCGCATGACGTGTACCATCCTCTCAAGGCAGTTAACTTTGTTTTGGGATTGACCAAGACGGGTAATTTTGGTGATAAGTTAGAGCAGATTAATTCTGCGATAGAAACTTCCTGTTCTACCATTGCTTCAACTTTGGGGGTGCTTGCCAACTTGAAAAGTCAGTTGAGCCAGCATCAGCATTCAGGCAAAGACGTAGAGTATCTTAATATTTCTACTGTCTTACGCTCAATTCACACTCAATTCTGTAATACTGCACTTGCCCAGAATATAAATTTTATTGTATTCGTTGACCCTGAAGCAGATGACGTGTGCCTGTATGCGAATGGTAATCATCTTTGGCGGATGCTTTGTAATTTGATTGTCAACGCCTTCAGGTACACTCCTCCTGGAGGTTTTGTTTCCATCAAGCTTGATAATCAAAACCGAGGTTTTCTGCGTTTGTCAGTTCAAGACAGTGGTATAGGTATGGCGCCTTCTCAGTTACAGCAGTTGAATCTTGTGGGGATACAACATTTTGGTACGACAATCCTTTCGCCATCAGATTATCCTTACTCCCAACATAGTTTATCTGCTGTAGGGGTCAGAATGGGCAAGACTACTATTACTGGCGCCAGTGTAATAACTGAGAAACATACTACAGACGTTCTTGCTACTAGTGCTGGTTTGGGTTTGCGTACAGTTAAGCAAGTTGCAGATTGTTACCAAGCTAGTGTTTATGTGTCTTCTCAAATAGGTGAAGGTACAACATTTAGCATAATCTTTAATTTGGAGGCTAATATTAGATGTTATTCTCAGTGTAAACACTTAATTGAGAATACCTTTTAAATGGAAAAACCTCAAAAAAAAAGACGTGGTTGGATTTAGTGATTGACGGTATAGTCGATTTATCCAACAAATTTGATATATCTTGGTTATTTTGTATTTGCTTTAGCCTGCAATCAGTCATTCTTACTATAAGTTGTTTTGTAAGTAATTTTAGTCACTTTGATTACCTACGAATTATTTACTGTATGAGTATGGCATGGTTAACATTTCCCAAAAATAAGATACCGAGTAAGTTTATTTTCATTGTTTGTGGATTTTTACTCGGTATTTTTATAGGACTATTTGACTGATGGCTAGTGGTCTGTGTCATTAAATTTAAGGATTTTACCACAGAGGCACAGAGTACACAGATAAATATGAAAAAAGTTCAAAATCTCTCTGTGGCCTCTGTGTCTCTGTGGTGAAAAAGAAATGACATAAACCACTTGTTACCCAAGCTCCTTGTCAGCATATTTTTTATTATCTTGTTGTTGAGCTTGTTGAGTAGTGCGGCGGTTTTGCTCCTCAAATAGGAGTTTAAACCGCTCAAATTCAGCTAGAGTTATATTATTGACTATGATGCTATAAT
>ERZ1066118.657-NODE-657-length-29099-cov-11.666162_pt1 | contig 29099 bp, 20 predicted proteins | sample MGYA00382765_ERZ1066118 | MGnify/ENA primary metagenome ERZ1066118 (study PRJEB33369, sample SAMEA5778348) | biofilm metagenome | biome: Industrial cooling water; feature: Water cooling tower basin; material: Biofilm | place: United Arab Emirates | collected...
AGGACGTCGGCGAGCGCAAGCAGGGCGACGAGCGGGTCGGCGCCTTTGTCGGCCTTGAGGCGGGCCCACATGGCGAACTCGGGCGGGCCGCCGCCGAAGGGCAGGCCGCCCGACACATGGCGGATGTCGAAATTCGCGGCGAAGGTCGGGCCCTGCCCTGCCCCGAGCACCGCGGGCAGGCTGTCGGGGGTGGGCGAGGCTGGCGCCTCAATGCGCTCGTGGGCGACCTTGCTCGGGCGGGCAGCGCCGCAGAAGAAGGTGAGGCGCGCAGCCATTCCCGCCTCGCCCCGCACGTCCACGCCGACGGTGGTGGCCGACTTGCCCTTGCGCAAGGTCTCGGGAGCGATCGTCAGACGCCCGGCGGCCGGCCCGACGAAAGCGGCCTGGACCGAGCGGAGCGGCGGAAGGTCCGGCTCGGCTTGCGTGGCGGCGGCCCAGGCGAGGGCGGCGGTCATCCCGCCGTAAAGGGTGCGACCCTGGCTCCAGCTCGGCGGAGCATCGAGGGTGAAGGCGGAGGCCTGCGGTTCGAGGGAGGCGACGACGTCGGCGAGCGTGGGGGTGGTCACTTGTGCAGCTTTCGTTTGTCCGGAGCCAAGTCGAAGAACGCCCTTCGACTAGGCGCTTTGCGCTCCGCTCAGGACGAGCGTGACAATCGAGTCAATCGCCAAACCCCCTAAGCTCCGCGATTTCCGCCAGCTCCGTGCGCTCGCGGAGCATGGCCGCGCTGGGGTGCGCCGTGTCGGCAAAGCCCAGCGCCATGCCGCAGTAGAGCAGTTCCTCCTCGGCAAGGCTGAAATGACCGTGCAGGGTCTGCCGCACCCGGGCCCAGGCTTCCTGCGGGCAGGTCGCAAGACCGTGCGCGTCGGCTGCCAGCATGACCGCCATCATGAAAATGCCAAGGTGCGCCCACTGGCCGTGGCCCATTCGGCGGTCGATGACGAAGAACAGTCCGACCGGAGCACCGAAGAAGCGGAAGTTTTCCGCCACCCAGCGATAGCGGCCGGCCTTGTCGTCACGCGCAATGCCGAGCGCCGCGTAGAGGCTTTCGGCATTGGCGAAGCGGCGGCTACGAAAGGGTTCGTGGAGCGAGGGCGGATAGATGGGGTGCTCGCCCTCTTCCTCGGCGCCTGAAAAGAGCGCCTCGCCGGCGATCCGGACGACCTCGTCCCTCGCTCCCCCTGCGACGGCGATCACCCGCCAAGGCTGGAGATTGCCGCCTGACGGCGCCCAGCGGGCGGCATCAAGGATTGCCTCCACCGTCTCGCGCGGCACGGGCGTGTCCAGGAACGCCCGGCAGGAACGGCGCGAGCGGAGTGCATCGAGGAGGTCGGTCATCTCCGATCCCGTTCGCCCCGAGCGAAGTCGAAGGGCGCGCCTCGACTTCGCTCAGCACGAACGAGCATGTTGTGCGCTACTGTGCCGCCCCCGCCGGCCTTGCCGCCAAAGCCTCGGCCAGTCCCGGCGCATATTCGGCGCCGTGCGGGACCTTGGCGGTGGACAGCGCCAGCGTGTTGCCGATCGGCTCGGCGCGACCGCCGAGGCAACGCGACAGGAAGTTCTCCGTCACGGCGTTGAACGCAATATTGTTCACCGGCCGCGCGAAGCCGTGGCCTTCGTCGGGGAAGACGACATAGGTCACCGGGATGTTGCGGGCGCGCATGGCGTCGACGATCTGATCGCTTTCCGCCTGCACCACGCGCGGGTCGTTGGCGCCCTGCCCGATCAGCAACGGCCGCTGAATGCGGTCGGCGAAGAACAGGGGCGACCGCTCGCGGAGCAGGGCCTCGCCTTGCGGCGTGCTGGGATCGCCCATGCGGGTGGCGAACTGCGCGCGGGCCGCCTCCCAGTAAGGCGGGATGGTCGCAAGCAGGGTCTTGAGGTTCGACGGGCCGACGATCGACACGCCGCAGGCGAAGCGGTCCGGCGTGAAGGTCAGGCCGGCCAGCGTCGCATAGCCGCCATAGCTGCCGCCCATGATCGCCACGCGGTCGCTGGTGGTGACGCCGCGGCGGACCGCCCACTCCTTTCCGTCGATCAGGTCGTCATGCATCTTGCGGCCCCACTCGAGGTTGCCGGCATTGATGAAGTCCTTGCCGAAGCCGGTGGAGCCGCGGAAGTTGACGGCCAGCACCGCATAGCCGCGGTTGGCAAGCCATTGGTGGGTGCTGTTGAAGCCGTACGCGTCGCGCGCCCACGGCCCGCCATGCACCACCATGACCATCGGCACCGGCCGGTCGGGCCGCCCGTCGTTGTTGGTGTCGCTGCCCGCCGGAAGGGTCAGGTAGCTCGGCATGACCTTGCCGTCGCGCGTCGGAATCTCGACCGGGTGCATCCGGGCGAGCGGCAAGCCAGCAAGCTCCGGCCGCGTGTCGAACAGCTTGTTCAGCGTCCGTGCCCGCCGGTCGTACAGCCAGAAGCTCGCCGGATCGGTCGAGGCGAAGGAAGCGACCACCCAGCGATCGTCGTTGAGCGTACGCGAGACGACCGAGAACTCGCCATCGATCCGCTCGTCAAGGAAGCGGAGGTCGGCCGCAACGGCATTGCCGACGGGAGTCCATTCGTTGCGCAGGTAGTTGACCGAATAGGCCTGGACCTCGCCGGTACGCGGATCGGTCAGCACTCCACCGATGTCGGCGCGCGCATTCTCGGCAACCACCCGGCGCTGACCGGTGGCCACGTCCTGGGCGACGAGGGCGGCGGTGTTGCGGCCGCGACTGTCGCGCCAGAAGAGCGTGCGTCCGTCGGTGGTGAAGCCTGCCGGCCCGGTGGTCAGTGCATCCTCCATCCCGATGGTCTCAATCGGGGTGGCGGACACGACATTGTTGGTGACGGTGAAGACCTGGCTTCCACCATCCGGAGTAGCCTTGGCGGCGCCGCGCACCACGAGGTTGGCGTCGGCGAGCCAGCCCGAGACATTGGCGGTGTTGATGATCACCGGCGTCAGCTGCCCGGAGGCAAGGTCGAGGCTGTGGACGTCGTGCCAGCGCGGATCGCGATTGTTGGCGCTGATCAGGATGCGGTCGGGCACCAGCGGCGAGATGCCGACCACTCGGACCTGGGTCCGGTCGAAGGGCGTGAACAGGCGTTCCTGCCCCGTCTCGACATTGACCCCGAAGAGCCGGAAGTTCTCGTCGCCGCCACGGTCGTTCACGAACAGGATCGTGCGGCCGTCGGGCGCCCAGAAGTGGCTGCGGATTGGTCGGGCCCGCTCATTGGTGAGGGCGCGCGCACCGGCCATGTTGTCGACCGGCGCGACCCAGATGTTGAGCACGCCGTCACGAGGCGCGATCCAGCTCAGCCAGCGTCCATCGGGGGAGATCTGCCCGCCGGTCCGCTGCGGATTGCCGAACAGGGCCTCGCGCGGGATCAGCGTATTACCGGTGAAGGCGGCGGCGCCGGTTGCGGCTTGCTCGGGCACGGTGCTGCAGCCGGCCACGGTCACGGCCGCTGCGGCGGCAAGCAGAATGGCAGTCTTGGACATACGCATGAACCTCCTCCAGGCTGAGCGAATCGCATGCGTAATAAAGTATCGGGCGGCCGTTCTACAAGCCTAATACACCTCAGAAGCGATTGCTGCGGGGAAAGCCGAGCGGAGCCATGCGGCCGCTTGCCCCTCGGATCGCCCGCCAGGGGGTGAGGTCGGCCTCGGTGCGGGTGCGTCCGCTTTCACCACCCATGCTCCAGCTGAGGCCATCGCCCATGCGGAGAATGGTGAGGTCGGCAAGGCCGCCGTCGCGATAACGCTGGAGCTGGACGCCCGACCCGCGGCCCATCTCGGGCAGCTCGGACAAGGCGAAGACAAGCAACTTGCGATTGTCGCCGATCACCGCGACGGCGTCGGCCCCCTCAGGGATCGGGCGGAGAACGGCTAGCTTCGCCTTGTCGCGGAGGTTCAGCAATTGCTTGCCCTTGCGGGTCTCCGCCAATACCGCTTCGCCCGAAGTGACGAAGCCGCGCCCGTCCGAGCTGGCGACGAGCAGCCGGGTAGCGGGCTTCACCACCAGCATGGCGGCGATCTCGACCTCGGCGGGAAGTTCAATCGACAGGCGCACCGGCTCGCCAAAACCGCGCCCCCCGGGCAAGCGGTCGCCGGCAAGCGTGTAGACCCGGCCATTTTCGCCGGCGATCAGGATCTTGTCCGTCGTCTGGGCAAGGATCGGCTTGCCCCACAGTTCGTCGCCCTCGCGGAACTTGAGGGTGGCGAACTCCTCCTCGGCGAGATGCCCCTTCATCGCCCGTATCCAGCCGCGCTGCGACAGGATGACGGTGATCGGCTCCTTCTCGATCATCGCCGACCAGTCGATCTCGACCCGCTGGCCGAGCGGCTTTTCCTCGATGGTAGTGCGGCGCGCATCGCCGAACTTTGCCTTGACGCCCTCGAGGTCGCGCTTCAGCCGGTTGCGCTGCTTGCGCGGCGATTCCATCAGCGCGACGAGCTCCTCGCGCTCCTTGGCCAGCGCCTTGCGCTCCTTGGCAATTTCCATTTCCTCGAGCTTGCGAAGGGAGCGCAGGCGCATGTTGAGGATGGCCTCGGCCTGACGGTCGGTAAGGCTGAACTCGGCGATCATCACCGCCTTGGGCTCGTCCTCGGTGCGGATGATCTCGATCACCCGGTCGAGGTTGAGATAAGCGACGAGGAAGCCGTCCAGGAGCTCCAGCCGGTCGTCGATCTTGCCGACCCGGGTGCGCGAACGGTTGAGCAGCACCTCGATCTGGAAGGCGAGCCAGGCGGCAAGGCAGGAGCGCAGCCCCATGACCCCGGGAGTGCGATGCTGGTCGAGCACGTTGAGGTTGAGCGGGAAGCGGATCTCGAGGTCGGTCAGCTTGTAGAGGCTCTCAAGCAGCAAGGTCGGATCGACCGTCCGGCTGCGCGGCTCGAGAACGACGCGGAGGTCCTCCGCGCTCTCGTCCCGCACGTCGGCGAGGATCGGCAGCTTCTTGTTGGCGATAAGGTCCGCGATCTGCTCGATCAGCTTGGCCTTCTGCACGCCATAAGGGATCTCGGTAACGACCAGGTCCCAGCCGCCGCCTTTCTCCTTTTCCTGCGCGATGCGAGCGCGAAGGCGGAAGCTGCCGCGACCGCTTTCATAGGCGGCAAGGATGGTCTCGCGGGCGTCGACCACCAGCCCGCCGGTCGGGAAGTCGGGACCGGACACAAAGTCCATCAGGTCGCGGGTCTCGGCCGCCGGATTGTCGATGAGGTGGATGGCCGCGTCGATCAGCTCCGACACATTGTGCGGCGGGATGGAGGTGGCCATGCCGACCGCGATCCCGCTGGCGCCGTTGGCCAAGAGATTGGGGAAGAGACCGGGAAAGACCTCCGGCTCTTCCTCCTCGCCATTGTAGGTGGGCCGGAAGTCGACCGTGCCTTCGTCCAGACCGGCCATGAGCTGCGTCGCGATCGCGGTCAGCTTGGCTTCGGTATAGCGATAGGCGGCGGCGTTATCGCCATCGATGTTGCCGAAATTGCCCTGGCCGTCGACGAGCGGATAGCGGAGCGCGAAGCTCTGCGCCAAGCGGACCATGGCGTCATAGACCGACTGATCGCCGTGCGGGTGGTATTTGCCGATGACGTCGCCGACCACTCGGGCGGACTTCTTGTAGGCACCCGCGGGATCGAGGCGGAGCAGGCGCATCGCCCAGAGCAGGCGGCGATGGACCGGCTTCAGCCCGTCGCGCACGTCGGGCAGCGAACGCGCGGTGATCGTCGAGAGCGCATAGACAAGGTAGCGCTCGGACAAAGCGGCGTCGAACGGGACCTCGATCTCGGTTTCGCTGGGCTGCATGGGGTGCGTGTTAGCTCAGCTCTGAGCCATCCGCCACGGCGGGAAGCGACGAGCCTCGCCGGCGCGGTAAAGGAAGACGATGTTGCCGGCCGGGTCGCGCAGCCTGGCCTCGCGCCACAGCCAGGGCTGGTCCCGCGGGCCATGTTCGAAGACCAGTCCGGAGCGGGCGAGCGCCTCCACGCGGCTGTCGAGGTCATCGCACTCGAAGTAGACGGCCGTGGTGGGCGACACCTCTTCCTCGGGATCGATCTGGACCGAGAAGGTGGCGCCGCCCCAGGTCTCAAAGCGGGCATAGCCGTTGGCGGGACTGTCGACGATCTGCGTGAGGCCAAGCTTGCGGTAGAAGGCAACTTGCGCGCCATAGTCGCGGCCGGTGACGGTGACCTGGTTGAGCCTCGGCCCGCCGCCGACGTCGAGCCGGACCTGACCGTGCCCCATGGGGCCGTGCCCCTGCCCAAGCCCCGGCGCTTCGAGCAGCGCCAGGCGGACGAAAGCGCGGGCCTGGGCGACGGCTTCGGCAAGGCGGCAGCCCTCGCCGAGTCCGACGGCGATGGCACTCGCCAGGGTGCAGCCGGTCCCGTGACTATGCGGCGTGTCGATGCGCGTCCCCTGCCAGCTGGTGAGATTATCCTCTTCGATCAGGGCATCGGCGACGGCCTCACCCTCGTCGTGGCCGCCCTTGACCAGCACGGCGCAGCGATGGGCCGAGACCAGGCCGAGCGCGCCTTCGACCGGATCGTCCTTGCCGGTGAGGCGGACGAGTTCGGGGAGGTTGGGCGTGACAATGGTGGCAAGGTCCATCAGCTGACCGAAAGCGGCAATCGTCGCCTCGTCGGCCAGCGCCGCGCCGCTGGTGGCGATCATCACGGGATCGAACACCAAGGGGATGGGCTGCTCAAGCCGGGCGAGCCGCTCGGCGACCATGCGGGCGGTGAAAGCCGAGCCGATCATGCCGATCTTGATCGCGTCGGCTCCAAAATCAGCGAGGCAGCTGTCGATTTGCGACAGCACGATCTCCGCCGGAACCGGGTGCACGGCGTCGACGCCGAGACTGTTCTGAGCGGTTATGGCGGTGATAGCGGTCATTGCATGGCCGCCCAGCATGGTGACGGTCTTGATGTCCGCCTGGATTCCCGCCCCTCCCCCACTGTCGGAGCCGGCGATGATGAGAATTCTCGGCGTGGGCACAATCTTGTTCATCGTCACTCCCGCGAACTTGGGAGCCCATCACCTACTGGCCCCGCCTGTAAGCTCAGGAGATGGATTCCCGCGTTTGCGGGAATGACGATGGAAGACGAAGAAAGTCTCAACGCTTGTTCGCCGCCGCCTTCGCCCGCGTCGGCCGGTCGAGAAGCTCGCCGCGGCAATTGGGGCAGCGTTCGTCCAGTTCCTCGGCGCAAGGGGCGCAGAAGGTGCATTCGAAGCTGCAGATGAAGGCGCCCGGAAGGTGCGCCGGCAGTTCCTCACCGCAGCGTTCGCAGTGCGGCTTCATCGCCAGCATCAGGCCGCGGCCTTCTCGACCGCGGTGCAGATGCGGGCGACCACCTCCTCGACCTCGGCTCCGTCGTCGCCTTCGGCCATGACCCGGATCAGCGGCTCGGTGCCCGACTTGCGGATGACCAGCCGGCCGCGCCCGTCGAGCTGGCGTTCCGCCTCGGCGATGCAGGCCTTGACGCTGTCGGCTTCGAGCGGAGCGCCGCCCCCGAAGCGGACATTACGGAGAAGCTGGGGCACCGGCTCGAACTGCTGGAGGAGGTCGCTTGCGCGGGCGTCCTGGCCGACCATGGCGGCGAGGATCTGCAGGCCCGCGACGAGGCCGTCGCCCGTGGTCGCATGATCGGTGAGGATGATGTGGCCGGACTGTTCACCGCCGACGTTGCAGCCCCTCTCCCGCATGCCCTCGAGGACGTAGCGATCCCCGACCTTGGTCCGGTGAAGGGCTAGGCCTTCGTCGGCAAGGCGCCGCTCGAGGCCAAGGTTGCTCATCACGGTTGCGACCACCCCGTCGCCCTTGAGCAGACCCTGGCGCTTCTGGTCGAGCGCGATCAACGCCATCAACTGGTCGCCGTCGATCACCTTGCCGGTCTCGTCGACCACGATCAGCCGGTCGGCGTCGCCGTCGAGGGCAAGGCCGATGTCCGCCCCGCTGGCGACCACCGTCTCTTGAAGAAGCTGCGGGTGAGTGGAGCCGCATTCGTCGTTGATGTTGGTGCCGTTGGGACCGACCCCGAGCGCGATGACCTCCGCGCCGAGCTCCCACAAGGCGTCGGGCGCGACATGGTAGGCAGCACCGTTGGCGCAATCGACCACGATCTTGAGCCCGTCCAGGCGAAGCGCCTCAGGGAAGGTCGACTTGGCGAAATGGACGTAGCGGCCGCGGGCATCGTCGATCCTTTTGGCTCGGCCGATCCGGCCAGCCTCGACCAGCTCGGCCGGAGCTTCGAGCAACGCCTCGATCGCCAGCTCGTCCTGGTCGGAAAGCTTGAAGCCGTCGGGGCCGAACAGCTTGATCCCGTTGTCGGCAAATGGGTTGTGGCTGGCGGAGATCATCACGCCGAGGTCGGCGCGCATCGATCGGGTGAGCATGGCGACCGCTGGAGTGGGCATGGGCCCCAGGAGGACCACGTCCATGCCGACGCTGGTGAAGCCGGCAACGAGGGCCGATTCCATCATGTAGCCGGACAGGCGGGTGTCCTTGCCGATCACCACCCGGTGGCGATGGTCGCCGCGGAGGAAGTGGGCGCCGGCGGCCTGACCAACCTTGAGCGCGACCTCGGCGGTCATGGGTTCGGTGTTGGTAAGGCCCCGGATGCCGTCGGTGCCGAAGAATTTGCGCGTCATATCACTCCGTCATGCCGGGCTTGAGCCGGCATCCGCCTTTTCTCTGCAGCTAGCACAAGAAGGAAGGCAGACCCCGGGTCAAGCCCGGGACGCTAGAGGAGAGACCAGATCCCAACCGGCAGCGGGTGCGCCCAGGTGGCGAACAGGAACAGCGCGGTGCCGCCGAGCAGCGCGAGCCAGCCGGGGAAGGCAATACCATGGGCGAAGGGAAGGAAGCTGGTGGACGCTTCCCACTCGCGCCAGCGGTCGCCGAGTTGCGCGCGCTTCTTGGCATCCTGGGCGGCCGAGCCGGCGAGCGCCAGGATCAGGATCGCGGCGGCGATGGCCATGGCACTGGCCTCGGGATGGACGACGAGGTGGCTTACTGCCCAGAAGGCGAAGCTCCACATCATCGGGTGGCGAGTCCAGCGGAAGACGCCGACGGGGCGGCCGATCACCGCGTCGTGGCTCTGCAGCGTTGCCATGGCCGGGTTGCGGACGAAGGAGCCGACGAGGAGGATGCTGGCGAGCCACATGAGGACGGCCGCGAGCAGCCAGCTCCAGCCCGGCGGCACCCACAGCCAGGCCTCGCCTCCCGCGGCCTTGCGGGCGAGGACCATGGGGATGAAGGTCGCGAAGGAGACTGCCGAGTAAGCGGCAAGGAAGCCCTTGGCGCCAAGCCTTGCCAGCAGCGGCGCACGCAGCGGGTGCGAAAGGAGGAGGTGGGTGGCGACGAACAGGGCCGCGAAGAGGGCGACAGTCTCGGTCATTGCGGCGGCACTACGGCGCGCGAGGGGGGTGTGATTCTCGTGAGTTTCTTAACGAGGATGGCCGTCCCGCTCATCCGCCGAGGATGCGCGGGGATGTCATAATCTGCAAGCGGCGCGCTGGTTTGGACCCTTGTTCGTCACTCCCGCGATTGCGGGAGTCCATCTCCTGCGGTCGCCCAAGAGGCTAAGGCAGGAGTTGGATCCCCGCGTTCGCGGCAATGACAGAGTGTTGGGTCAGCGCCGGTATGCTTCGGGCAACGCGCCGCGCTCGAGAGTGCGGTAGCGGTCGCGGAGCTTGGTCTGGCGGTTCTCGAGCGGCTGCTGGACTCCGTCGATCAGCACCGCTTCTGCGTGGCTCAGATTGTCGAGCGGGTCGCCCGACCAGATGACCACGTCGCCGCGGCGACCGGGGGCAAGGCTTCCGACCTCGTTGCCGATCCCGAGCACTTCGGCCGGCGCCGAGGTGATGGCGGCGAGCGCCTCGCCCCAGCTGAGGCCAGCGGCGCCCGGCACCTTCGACAGGCCAACCAGATTGCCGGCATACCAGCGGGCGCGGAAGGCCATGCGCTGCTCGTCGTCGTTGATCGTGCCGATGGCGACGCGGACGCCCGCCGCGCGCATCCGCCCCACATTGCTGTGGGTGGCGGCGAGGCTTTCGAAGCTGCCAGGTAGCGAGGTCAGGGCCGAGGCGATCACCGGGATATTCGCAGCCGCCAGCTCGCGGGCCACGGTCCAGCCTTCGTCGGCGCCGACGATGACCAGGCGCAGCGAGGGGAACTCGCGCTTCAGGGCCATGATGGCCCGGAGGTCGGAGGCGCGATGCGCGTGGATGACCAAAGTCTGCCGCCCCTGCAGCACCGGGACGAGTGCCTGGGCATCGAAGCGGGTCAGGAGCACGTCCTGATTGCGGCGAGCCTCGTAGCTACGGGTCTCGTTGGGGTTGGCGACGACCGGATCCTCACGCGGGTCGGCGGGCGAACGCCCGGCCTCGTTGCGGATGGTGCGGCTGCCGCCGGCGATCTGCTGCGCTTCGCGGAGCGCGTTGCGGAGGAGGATGTGGGCGGCGGCGCGGCTTCCGCCGGCCTGGTCGGCACCCTCTTCGCCCAGCTCGACGAACTGGAACAAACGGGCGCGGGTAACGGCCTGGCCGTCGGCGCCGGTGTCGATCAGCGCCCCTTGCCCTGCGAAGATGCCCTTGCCGGCGGCCGGCGCGACCACCGCCCGGGTGACGCCCTCGGCCCGGTTGATGGCGACGGGCGCGGCGTTCGGGTTGATTGCCGGAGCGATGTCGAGCGCGGCGCTGAACGGACCGTCCGAGCTCTGGTCGTTGGAGCCCGCCACGGCGTCCACATCGACCAGGCCGAGGCGCGAAAAGCCGGCGACGATGCCGGGAGTGACCCACTTGCCGGTGGCGTCGATGGTGCGGGCGCCGGCGGGAACCGGCACGCCCTGCCCGGCCGCCACAACGCGGCCATCGCGCAGGACTACGGTGCCACCGGGGATGGGCGCGGTGCCGTCGCCGAGGGCCACGGTGCCGCCGGTGATTGCGATGGTTTGGGCGGCAGCGGGGGTAGCAACAAGGGCCGCCATCGCGAGAAGAGCCGTTCGCCCCGAGCGAAGTCGAGGGGCCTGGCCGAACATGTGCCTCGACTTCGCTCGGCACGAACGGGGAGTGTTGGAGGCCGTCACTTCACATCTCCCTCGCCCGGATTACCGAGCTCGAAGTCGCTGACCGCGCGCAGGCGGGGGTTGTTCATGTCGTGGAGCAGGGCGCCGTCGACCCACACTCGCTCGGGGCGTGTGTAGGTGCTGAAGGGATTGCCGTTCCAAAGGACTACGTCGGCATTCTTGCCGGCCTTGAGGCTTCCGGTCTGATCAAAGATGCCGAGCGCCTTGGCCGGGTTCATCGACAGCCAGCGCCAGGCATATTCCTCCGTGATCGGGAGGCCTGCACGGCGGCCCGAGGCCATGGCCTTGGCCGCTTCCTGGTTCAGGCGCTGGATGCCGTTGGGATCGTCCGAGTGAACGATGGCACAGGCGCCCGCGCGATCGACAAAGGGAATGTTCTCGCGGATGGCGTCATAGGCTTCCATCTTGAAGCCGTACCAGTCGGCCCACATCGCCGAGCAGATGCCTTCGCGGGCCAGGATGTCGGCGATCTTGTAGCTTTCCACCGCGTGGTGGAAAGTTCCGATCTTGTAACCCGCCTCCTTCGCCAGGTCGACCATAATGGCCATCTCGTCGGCGCGGTAGCAATGGTTGTGGACCAGGATGTCGCCGTCGAGCACGCCCTTCAGCGTGTCCATGGCAAGGTCGCGGTCGGGGACGTCCCCGCCGTCCGCTTCATACTTGTCCCACTTGGCCTTGTAGGCCTTGGCCTCGATCCAGGTCTGGCGGGTGACGGCGATGTTGCCCATGCGGGTCGCCGGGCCACCCTTGTCGCCATAGACGCGCTTGGGATTTTCGCCGCAGGCCATCTTGAGGCCATAGGGAGCGCCGGGAAACTTCATTCCCTGCATCGTCCGCGCCGGTACGTTCTTTAGCGTTACCGAGCGGCCGCCGAAGAGATTGGCCGAGCCGGGCAGGATCTGGAGTGCGGTGACCCCGCCGTTGGCGAGCGCCCGGGAGAAGCCCGGGTCCTGCGGCCAGACGCTATGTTCAGCCCAGACTTCGGGGCGGGCGGGACCGGTCGCCTCGTTGCCGTCCTGGTGGGCGGCGACGGAGGGCGTGGGATAATTGCCGAGGTGGCTGTGGACGTCGATGATGCCCGGAGTGACGTATTTGCCCTGGCCATCGATCACCTGAGTGCCGGCCGGAGCCGAGACGCTCTGCCCCATTGCGACGATCTTGCCGCCCGCAAGATGGATTTGGCCATTGTCGATCCGCCCGCCCTCGCCGTCGAGAATGGTGACATTGGTGATCACCACCGGCGCGCCGGGATAGGCGCGGTAGGTCGAGGGGAAGGGATCGGGATTGATGGCCACCCGCTCGCCATCGTCCTTGCCGGCCGAGCCGGTAGTGGCGCAGCCCGCCACCGCCAGCGCGAGCACGCCGGCCCCGAAGAGCGTCTTTAAGTTCATCAGTCCCTCCGGGGTACGTTCGGCGCGGTTTCGGCCTGCGGGAACAGGCCCGCGCCCTCGCGTTCGCCAAGCTGATCGCGGCCGGCAAGGCCCTCGTCATTGCCCAGAGTGTCGAGGTGCATCCACTTCTTGACGATGGGCGACAGAGCGAGAACCACCGCGGCCACGCCGATCGCGACCCAGCCGATGGTGGTGTAGATGGCGAGCGTCCCTTCCTTGGTCATCTCGCCGCCTTCGTTGCCGGCCGCCTCGCCGATCTTGCCGGCGACGAAGTTGCCAACCGCGCTCATGTAGAACCAGGCGCCCATGATGAGGCTGGCCATGAAGCTCGGCGCAAGTCGGTTCATCGCGCTCAAGCCCACCGGCGACAGGCAGAGTTCGCCGGTCGTCTGGAGGAGGTAGATCAGGAAGACGAAGATGATGGGGGTCAGCAGTTCCGGCCCGACGCCGAAGTTGCGGGCACCCCAGACGAACAGCAAGAAGGCGAGGCCGATCTGGGCGAGCGCAAGGCCGAACTTGGCGGGAGCCGACGGGTCGAGCCCACGGCGACCGAGCCAGGTCCACAGGCCGGCGAAGAGCGGCGCCAGGATGATGATGTAAATGGGATTGATCGACTGGAAGATGGCAGCGCTGACGCCCTGACGGTCGACATGGCGATCTGTGTAGAGGTTAAGACTGCCGCCCGACTGTTCGAACAGGCCCCAGAACAGCGGGTTCAGCGCCACCAGGAAGAGAATGGCGTAGATGCGGTCGCGCGGATGGTGCTCGACCCGGAACTTCTCAATGGTGAGCGCCACCAGCACGACGACGATACCGGCGATGAAGCTCCACGCGGCGGGGGAAAGGCCTTCGGCGCTTTGCGCACTGTCCCAGCCGAGGGCAGAGGCGAGCGGGAGGTAGAGCATTAGGCCAAGACCGAGGCCGACGATCGCCTTGCTGTCGGTCGGCGCCTTGCCGATCGAACCATAGGGCATCTGCAGGGCCGCAACGGCGGCGACGTAGGTCAGCAACAGCGCGCCGCTGACCAGCAGCAGGTTCTGGATGACGTCGGTGTACTGGATGAGACCCCAGGCGACGAGAATGGCGGCAAGGCCCGCACCGTAGACGCTATATTCGGTCCCCTTGGCCAGAGGGCGGGGAGCCTCGCTCTTGGGAGAAAGCGCCTTGCGCCCAAGGACGAAGACAATGAGCCCGAGCAGCATGCCGATGCCGGCGGCACCGAAGCCGTAAGCCCAACCGATCCGCTGGCCGAGGTAGGCAACAAGGATCGTTCCGACGGCAGCGCCGACGTTGATGCCCATGTAGAAGATCGTATAGGCGCCGTCTCGGCGAACATCCCGCAAGTCGTACAGCTGTCCGACCATTACCGAGATGTTAGCCTTGAGGAAGCCCGAGCCGACGATGATGAAGGCGAGTGCGGCCCAGAAGATGTTGATGGTCGGATCGCCCTGCCCGCCCGTTCCCTCGAAGGCCATGAGGACGTGCCCGAAGGTCAGCAGGATGGCACCGAACAGCACCGCCTTTCGCTGCCCCAGAAAGCGGTCGGCCGCATAGCCGCCGAGCACCGGGGCGATATACACCAAAGCCCCGTAGGCGCCGTAGATCACGTTGGCCTTGCTGTCGTTGAACAGCCAGTGCTGCGTCAGGTAGAAGATCAGCAGCGCGCGCATGCCGTAATAGGAGAAGCGCTCCCACATTTCGGCGAAGAAGAGCATGTAGAGGCCCTTGGGGTGACCCAGGAACTCCGGCTTCTTGCTCATGGCGATGCCGGCCCCGCCGGCGAGCAGCACGCCAAGGAAGGCGGCCGCAAGGATCACGGTAATCTGTTCGACGGACACTGAGGTGTTTCCTCCTTCGGGCGCGCTTCCCCACGGCCCGATACACGCGCGGCACCTTAGGCGAGAATTCGCATCTGCCAAGCGCATTGTGACGCGGGCATGTCACGCCTATGTGGCGGCGGCCCATGTTCAACGACCTCTCCAGCCCACTCGCCTACCTTGCCAGCCGCCGCAGCGGAAAGGCGCGGGAGATGGTGGGGCCGGGGCCAGGCGCGGAGGAGCTCGAGCAGCTGATCGCGCTTGCGGCGCGGACGCCCGATCATGGGAAGCTCGCTCCGTGGCGCTTCGTGATCGTGTCGCAGGAGCGTCGCGGCGACTTGTCAGCGTTGCTCCGCCGCGCGCTGGATGAGAACAACCCGGACGCAACCGACGCCCACCGCCACAAGGCGGACGAGTTCGCCCGCTCGGGCGAGGCGCTGGTGGTGCTGCTTTCCTCCCCGGTCCACGGCCACAAGGTACCGGTGTGGGAGCAGGAATTGTCGGCGGGCGCGGTGGGGATGAACCTGCTCCACGCGGCGCACGCCCATGGCTATGTCGGAAGCTGGCTGACCGGCTGGGCCGCCTATGATCCGCTGGTCCGCGATGCCTTCTGCACCGGGCCACACGAGCGGATTGCCGGCTTCTTCTTCTTCGGCTCGCCCGGCCGGGCGCTGGAGGAGCGCCCCCGGCCCGAGCGGGAGCGGGTGGTGCGGGAATGGCACCCTCCCCTTTAGTCCACGTCTTGCATCTCGCCGCGCGGCACCGTATTAGAACAGCATGACGCTTCGCGGAAGCAACGATGCCCGGCCGGTCTATGTCCGCCTTCGCGAGATCATCGCGGAAGGGATCCTTGCCGGGCGCTACCGGGACGGTGACCCCCTTCCTTCCGTGCGGGCCTTTGCCGCCGAGCAGGGCGCCAATCCACTGACTGTCGCCAAGGCCTATCAGGGCTTTCAGGACGAAGGGCTGGTGGTGGTGAAGCGGGGGGTCGGGATGTTCGTCGCCGCCGGCGCGCGCGACCGCCTGGCGACCAGCGAGCGCGAGCAGTTCATCCGAAGCGAGTGGCCGGCGGTGAAGGCGAAGATGCAGCGGCTGGGGATCGATCCGGCGGAGCTGCTGGAGCGGGGTTAGCCTCTCCCCTCCCGCTTGCGGGAGGGGCTGGGGGTGGGCCTATCCACGACCTTTGCGCAAGTGAGTACGAAACACCCACCCCAACCCCTCCCGCAAGCGGGAGGGGCTTTCCGGGTCACGCCAGAGCCTCCGCCGGTACGCTGTAGAGCAGCTCGGCGCCCGCTTCCGCCCCGGCCGCCAGCCCGAGTGCCTCGGGCACGATCACCGACAGGAAATATCCCGCCGCCGCGCGCTTGGCCATGGCGAAGGGCGCCTCGCCCAGCGCCGCGCGGGACTGGCGCTCGAGCAGCCAGCCGGCGGTGAGGACCGAGCACATGGTGAGAAAGGGGTAGCTGCCGGCAAGCTTGTCGTCGTGCCCGGCGTTTCGCAGCGTTGCGGCCGTGACTTCGACCGCGTCGGCCAGCGCCTCGAGGCTGGGACTTGCAGTCTCCGCGCGGATGTCGGCGATCAGGCCATCGAAGACGAGGCCGCCATCGAGCCCGAGCTTGCGGCCGACGAGGTCCGCCGCCTGGATGCCGTTGGTACCCTCGTAGATGGGGGCGATGCGGGCGTCGCGGAGATACTGGGCGGCGCCTGTCTCCTCGACATAGCCCATGCCGCCATGGACCTGGATTCCGAGGCTGGCGACCTCGCAGCCGACGTCGGTACCCCAGGCCTTGACCATGGGGGTAAGAAGGTCGCCGCGCATGGCGGCCTGGGTGTCGCCGCGCTGGCCGCGGTCGATCTGGCCAAAGGCGTAGTATGCGAGCGCTCGCGCGCCCATGGTAAGCGCCCTCATCCGCAGCAGCATGCGGCGGACGTCGGGATGCTCGTGGATCGGCACCGCGTCGCGGCTGGCCGCGCCCGCACGCGCCGACTGCACCCGCTGGGTGGCGTAGGCAACCGCCCGCTGGGTCGCGGCCTCGGCGATGCCGACTCCCTGAAGGCCAACGTTGAGGCGGGCATTGTTCATCATGGTGAACATCGCCCGCATGCCGCCATGCTCGGGCCCGATCAGCCAGCCGATCGCCCCACCATTGTCGCCATAGGCCATGGTGCAGGTCGGCGAAGCGTGGATGCCGAGCTTGTGCTCGATGGAGGCGCAGCGAAGGTCGTTGCGGGAGCCGTCGGGCAGCACCTTGGGCACCAGGAAGAGCGAGATGCCGCGGGTCCCGACCGGCGCATCGGGGGTCCGCGCGAGCACCAGGTGGATGATGTTGTCGGCAAGGTCATGCTCGCCATAGGTGATGTAGATCTTGGATCCGGTGATCAGCCAGCTTCCGTCGCCGCGCGGCACGGCCTTGGTCCTGAGCGCACCCACGTCCGAGCCTGCCTGCGGCTCGGTAAGGTTCATAGTTGCCGGCCATTCGCCCGACACAATCCGGGGCAGGTAGTCGCGCTTCTGTTCGGCTGAGCCATGCGCCTCGATCGCTTCGATCGCACCCATGGTCAGCATCGGGCAGAGGGCGAAGGCGAGGTTGGCAGCGTTGAGGTCCTCCATCACCGCCGCGCCGAGCGCCAGGGGAAGCCCCTGCCCGCCCGCATCCTCCGGCGCGCTGATCGTTCCCCAGCCGCCTTCGACGAACTGCCGGTAGGCCTGGTGGAAGCCGTCCGGCATGGCGACGCCCTCGGGCGACCATTGCGCCCCTTCCGTGTCGCCGACCCGGTTCAGGGGCGCCACCTCACCCTCGGCATATTGCGCGGCGCCTTCCAGCACGGCGTCAACGATGTCGGTGTCGTTGGTGAGCTCGGCAATCCGCACGACATGCTCGAGCACGAAGCGCTGTTCCTCGACCGGGCAGCGAAGCATGACCTTGATCCCTTGTGACAGTTCGTTCTTTGCCATAGCGGCCACGCCATGGCCTTCAAGAGGACGGACGTACGGCCCTTCGGACCAGAGGCGATCGCCGCCGCCGCTGCGCTGATCCGCGCCGGCGAACCCGTGGCCGTACCGACCGAGACGGTCTACGGCCTCGCCGCCGACGCCAGCAATGCCGAGGCCGTGGCCCGGATCTACGCGGCCAAGGGACGGCCGAGCTTCAACCCGCTGATTGTCCATGTGCCGGACCTGGCTGCGGCCGAGCGGCTTGGCCACTTCGACAGTGAGGCCCGATCGCTGGCGGAGACGCATTGGCCCGGCCCCCTGACCCTCGTGGTGCCTTTGCGCCCCGACGCTGGTATCGCCGCGCTGGTAACGGCTGGGCTTCCCACCCTTGCCCTCCGAGTTCCGGCGCACCGGGCGATGCGGGCGCTGCTTGCCGAAAGCGGCCGACCCCTTGCCGCGCCGAGCGCCAATGCCAGTGGCCGGATCAGCCCAAGCCGGGCCGAGCATGTGCTGCGCTCGCTTGACAGGCGTGTGGAGCTCGTGATCGACGACGGGCCGACCGGGCACGGCCTTGAAAGCACCATCGTCGCCGTGGGGCCGAATGGCCTGCGCCTTCTCCGCCACGGCCCGATCGAGGTGCCGGGTGCAAGGCTAAGCGCCGGCGGTATCGAGGCGCCGGGGATGATGGCCAGCCATTACGCCCCGGCCAAGCCGGTGCGACTGCACGCAGCAGAGGCTGGGGCCGACGAATATCTGATCGGCTTCGGCCCGGTAGCGGGTGACGTCTCACTAAGTCCAGCGGGCGATCTGGTGGAGGCGGCGGCGAGGCTATTCGACCTGCTTCATGCGGCCGACGAAGCGCCGCATTCGCGCATTGCAGTCGCTTCGGTTCCCCCCCAGGGACTTGGCCTCGCCATCAACGACCGGCTCCGCCGCGCCGCCGCTCCTCGCTGAACGAACCGAAACGATCTGCCGTATTGATCTCGGATTTGGCAGAGCCGGGCAGGCTGGCTAGGACGGCCCGATGACCGTGCTGAAGCGCTTGTTCTCGCCCCTTCTCGTGCTGGTCATCGGCCTTCTCGCCACCATCGCGGCCAGCCTCATCGTCGGCCGAACGGAAGAGGAGCGGCGCGAGGAACGATTTGCGGCGCTTGCGGATGGAGTGGCGAGCACCATTCGCGACGAGCTGGAAGATCAGCGCCTGGTGCTTCGCGGCCTCGCGGCCTTCTTTCATGCGTCGGAGGAGATCGGCCCGATCGAGTTCCGCGACTATGTGAACCGGTTGCGGCTCCCCCAGAACCATCCTGGAACGCTGGGCATTGGCTTTTCCCTCGCCATCCGGAACGAGGCCGAATGGCGCCAGACCCGCGAGCGGATGCGCGCTGCGGGAGTTACGAACTTCCAACCCTGGCCGGAGCCGAAGAGCTTTCCCGCCAGCACCATCATCCTGATCGAGCCGGCCTCGCCCGCCAATCGCCGGGCGCTCGGTTTCAACATGTTCGGCGAGCCTTCCCGCCGGGCCGCCATGACCCGCGCCAAGGCGACCGGGGTGGCGAGCATGTCGGCCAAGGTGCAGCTGGTGCAGGATCGCCGCAGCGGGCCCAATCCGGGGTTCCTCATCTATGTTCCGGTCGGCCGGGAGGCGGGAGCAAGGCCCGGCACCGCTGCCGAACGAAACGGCGGCTGGGCCTACAGCCCGCTCCGGGCCGAGGACATCATCAAGGCCGCCCTCGCCCGGCCGGAATTTGAGAAGGCCCGCATTCGCCTGTTCGACGGCGAGGCCAATGCCGCCAACCTCCTTTACGAGAGTGCCGACCTTGGGGCTGGCGATCACCTGACGACCGAGCGCACCATCGACTTCGGTGGCCGCCACTGGTTGCTGCAGGTGAGCCCTGCCGATGGGTTCTTCGCTGACGAGCCCTTGTCGCTCGGCTGGGCCGTCGCGATCGGAGGGCTTCTCCTTACGCTGCTTCTCGCCGCGCTTGCCGCGCAGCAGTCGCTGGCCCGCGCGCGCACCGAGCAAGAGGTCAGAAGGGCGACCGCCGAGCTGCGCCGAACCAACAGCGAACTGATCGAGACAAGCCGCGCCCGCGAAGAAGCGGAAGCGCAGCTGAGGCAATCGCAGAAACTGGAAGCGATCGGCCAGCTGACCGGCGGCATTGCGCACGATTTCAACAACATGCTGGCGGTGGTGCTCGGCAATCTCGACATGGCGACCCGGCGCAGGGACGATCCCGAGCGCCTCTCCAGGGCCCTGTCCCATGCTCAGGAAGGGGCGCGGCGAGCGGCCGAGCTTACTCAGCGGCTGCTCGCCTTCGGGCGGCAGCAGCCCCTGGTCCCGCGTCTGCTCGACCCAAACAGGCTGGTCCGCGGCATGTCCGAGCTGCTGCGTCGGACGCTGGGCGAACAGGTTCGGCTCGAGACCGTGCTGGCAGGCGAACTCTGGCCGGTTGAGGCCGATGCCGGTCAGCTCGAGAATGCGCTCCTCAACCTCGCGATCAATGCCCGCGACGCCATGCCGGGTGGTGGAACGCTGACCATAAGGACCAGCAACCGCCAGCTCGACCAGGCCTACGCCGCCGGGCACGAGGACGCCGCTGCCGGAGACTATGTGTCGATCGCGGTGACCGACACGGGAACGGGCATGCCGCCGGACGTCGCCGCGCGGGCCTTCGACCCCTTCTTCACGACCAAGGAAGTGGGCAAGGGAACAGGCCTTGGCCTCAGCATGGTGTTCGGCTTCGTTCGCCAGTCGGGCGGGCACCTCAACATCGACTCGGCGCCGGGCAAGGGCACGACCATGACGCTCTTTCTGCCGCGAGCGCACGGTGCCGTCGTTGGTGACGAGCCCACGGCAGAGCCGAACGCTCTTCCGCGCGGCACTGCGGACGAGATCATTATCGTCGCCGAGGATCAGGAGGATGTGCGCACGACGACGGTCGAGAACCTCCGCGAGCTTGGCTATACGGTGGTACACGCCGCGGGCGGCACCGAGGCGCTCGAAGCGCTCGCAAGGCATGGCGGAGCAAGTTTGCTCCTTACCGACATCGTCATGCCGGGAATGAGCGGGCCCGAATTGGCACGAGTTGCCAGGCAGCAGTTCCCGGGCCTCAGGATCGTCTACACGACCGGCTATGCGCCGGACAACATGGCGGATGATGGGCGCCTCGATCCCGATGTGCCGATGCTTCCCAAGCCCTTCACCCTGGCCCAACTCGCAACCTGCATCCGCCAGGCACTGGACGGGTAGGATGCCATCCTGCCTCCTTCTCGTTGTCGGAGCGCTCCTGGTTGCGGCCGTTCCAGTCCCGGCCCTAGCGCAGGCGGGACCTCCCCAGGCAGACCTGACGGTGAGCGGCGGGATGACCCTGGTGTCGCGATACCGGTTCCGCGGCATCGACCTGTCGGACGAGAAGCCGACGATCCAGGGCACGCTCAATCTCACGCACAAGAGCGGCGCCTATGCCGGCTTCTGGACCTCGGGCCTGGACGGCTTCGGCGAGCTCGGGGGCTCCAATCTCGAGCTGGACCTTTACGCCGGCTACAAGGCTCCGATCGGCAAGGCCACGCTCGACGCGGGGCTGGTCTACTACGTCTACCCTGGAGCCGAGGGTGGCCCGTTCGACTATCTCGAACCCCAGGCCAGCGTCAGCCTGCCCATTGGTCGTGCGACCGCAAAGGTCGGTGCGGCCTTCGCGCCGCCGCAGACTGCGATCGGCGGCAACAGCAACCTGTATCTGTTCAACGACAACAGCCTGCCTCTGAAGGGCACGCCCCTGACGCTCACCAGCCACGTCGGATGGTCCAAAGGCGATACCACGCTGACGCCCGGCGCCGAATATCTCGACTGGTCGCTGGGGGCGACCGCCCGCTGGCGGAACCTGACGGCCGGCGTCACCTATGTCGACACCAACATCGGCCGCCGCGACGCCCTTTCCGCTGGAGCGACCAAGACCATCGTCGACGGCGCGGTCGTGCTGTCGCTCGAAGCCAGCTTCTAAGCGCGGCTCGCCTGTGCTTGATCGGAGAATCGAAGCAGCATAGACTTTGAGGGCGGACCGGGCTCCTCTGGCGAAGGCTGTTCATCCAGCCTTCGTGATGTCGGACCGCATCGGATGACCCGATGGACAGGCCCGGTGCGTCTCCACCACCATGACGATGTCGGGCTCGTCTTTGAAGAAGACGCCTGCAGGGCAGGCATGATGGTAGGGGATGCGTGTCTATGTTCGCGATCAGGAAGCGTCACTTCAGCCTTGCTCTGCTGCTGACGGCAGCCCTCCCCTTGGCAGTTCCGGCCGAAGCGGCGACGCCGCGCTGGGCAGCGGGGCAGGGTCTCACCGCCGACTCCGCCTTTCGCACGGGCGTGCTCCCCAACGGCATGCGCTACGCCATCCGCCGCAACGCGACGCCCCCGGGCACCGCCGTCCTCCGCCTCCGGATCGACTCGGGCTCCATCAACGAGGCCGAGGATCAGCGTGGCCTTGCCCATTTCCTCGAACATATGGTGCTGAACGGCACCAAGAATGTGCCGGAGGGTGAGTTCGTCCGCCGGCTGGAGCGGTTCGGACTCAAGTTCGGGCCGGACACCAACGCCTCGACCGACTTCGAGGAAACGTTGTTCAAGCTCGACCTGCCGTCAAGCAAGGCCGAGACGGTGGACGAGGCCCTGTTCCTGCTGCGCGAGGTGGCGGACCGCGCGACGATCACGCAGGAAGCTGTGGAGCGCGAACGCGGCATCGTCCTCAGCGAGGAGCGCAGCCGCGACACGCCGCAGCTGCGCGCCTTCGTCGACCAGCTGCAGTTCCTCATGCCCGGCCAGGTCGTCGGCCAGCGCCTGCCGATCGGCAAGGTGGAGGTGATCCGCACTGCCGGACGCCAGCGGCTCGTCGACTATTACAACGCCTTCTACCGGCCGGAGTTCGCGACCCTCGTGGCGGTCGGCGACTTCGACCCGGCCGAGATGGAGCGGAAGATCCGCGCCGGGTTCGGCGACTGGAAGGGCGAAGGAAAGGCGGGAACCTCGACCCCGCAGGGGCGGCCACAGCAGCGTGGTCCAGCCGCCGACATCTTTGTCGACCCCTCGCTTCCCACGCAGGCCACTCTGTCGTGGGTGAGGCCAGCGGACCTGTCGCCGGACAGCCGCGCCGGGCGGATCACCGATTGGCACGAAGCCGTCGGCTTGTTCGTCCTCAACCAGCGCCTGCAGCGGTTGGTGACGGCCAGCAACCCGCCACCTTTCGCCGGAGCACAGGCTGCTGCCGTACAGCTGGCCGACAGCGGCGACCTGACCCAGATCTTTGCTGTCGGCCGCCCGGGCGAGTGGCAGCCGGCGCTCGCCGCCATCGAACAGGAGCAGCGCCGCCTGGTCCAGCATGGTCCGACGGCGAGCGAGATCGCGCAGGCGGTCGCCTCCTACCGCAGTGCGCTGACCCAGGCAGCGGCGGGCGCGGGCACGCGTACCAACGTGGCGCTGGCCGATGCCAAGGTCGCCTCGCTTAACGACTCGCGGGTGGTGACCAGTCCGGCCGAGGACCTCGCCATCTTCGAGGAAGCAGTGAGGAACCTTTCACCGGCGCAGGTGACCACCGCGGTGCGCGGGCTGTTCACCGGGTCGGGCCCGCTGGTGAGCCTCGCCTCGGCCACTCCGGTGGCGGGCGGAGAGCAAGCGGTGCTTGCCGCGCTGAACGCGTCCACCCGTGTCGCCGTCGCCCCGCCGGTCGAGCGGGCGGCGGCGAGCTGGCCCTACACCAGCTTCGGTACCCCGGGTACCGTCCGGAGCCGGCAGGAGTTCGCCTCGCTCGGCACCAGCGTTGTCACTTTCGCCAACAATGTCCGGCTGATCGTTCGGCCGAGCCAGGCCCGCAAGGACGAGGTGCTGGTGCGGGTTCGGGTGGGCGACGGTCGGCTCGACCTCCCGACGAACCGGGCAGTAGCGACGGCGCTGCTTCAGCTTGGCGGGCTGCAGCTCGGCGGGACCGGCCGCCTTTCGGCCGAGGACATGAGCCAGGCACTCGCCGGCAAGCAGGTTTCGGCCAACTTCCGGGTGGCCGAGACCGCTTTCGAGTTCGACGGCACGACCCGTCCCGCCGACCTTGGGACGCAACTCCAGCTGCTGACTGCCAGCATCGTCGATCCGGGCTGGCGCGCGGCCGGATGGGAGCAGCTGCGCCAGGTCAGCGGAACCCTGCTCGACCGCTTCGCTTCCACCCCTGGCGGGGTCCTGGAGCGCGACTTGCAGAGCCTGATCCGGGGCGGTGACAAGCGTTGGGCCACCCCCGACCGCGAGGCATTGACGGCGACGCGGATCGAGGACGTGCGCGCCCTGCTTGCGGGCCCCTTCGCCAACGATCCGATCGAGGTGATCATCGCCGGTGACGTCAGCGTCGACGAGGCGATCCGGCAAACTGCGGCCACCTTCGGTGCACTGCCCATGCGCAACGCAGCCAGAGTGAACGCGCCCGCGGCTCGCTTCCCCGCCCCCAATGCCGAACCGGTGGTGATCCGCCACAAGGGGCGGCCCGACCAGGCGGCCGCGCTGATTGCCTGGCCGACGCTGGGCCTCGACAAGGACATCCGCACTACCCGCACCCTGTCGCTGCTGGCGGAGGTGTTCCAGCTCCGCCTGGTCGACAAGATCCGCGAGGAGCAAGGCACGACCTACAGCCCAACCGCCTTGACCAACAGCTCGGAGGCGTTCGACGACTATGGCTTCCTGCTCGGCCTGATCGAGGCACCGCCCGCGGCGCTCCCAGGCTTCCTTCGCGACGCCCAGGCGATCGCCAGCTCGCTCGCAGCGCAGCCGGTCAGCGCCGACGAGCTGCTTCGGGCGCGGCGGCCGCTGGTCGAGCGGCTGCAACGTGACCGCGCCGGCAACGCCTGGTGGCTGAATGCGCTGGATGGGCTGGGCCGCGATCCGCGGGTCGCCACGCGCATCGAGGGTCAGATCGGCCTGCTCGAAGCCGTCACCCCGGCCGACCTCCAATCAGCGGCACGCCGCTTCCTGCGCCCGGATACGGCTTACCGCCTGACGATCCTTCCGGAAGCGACAGCTGCTGCTCAGTGAATCGTGGCGCCCTTCGATCGAAGGGCGCCACGTTCCGCCGCAACCTCAAGCCGCTGACTGACGAAACATTTCTGTCTCGCCCGCGGTCAGGAAAGACGGGCGGGCAAGGTGTCGTGTCTTGGCATCTGCGGCCTGAGCGATGATCGGACGCAAGAACGGTACTTCGACCTTAAGGCACGACCTTCCGTGCCATCCGTGTCGACCGCAACAGCCGCTTGGCTGGTAAACAGCCAAAAAGAAAGCCCCAGAAAACCGCTTGGTCTTCCGAGGCTTCTAAAATGGTGGGCGTGGCAAGGATTGAACTTGCGACCCCTGCGATGTCAACACAGTGCTCTACCACTGAGCTACACGCCCACGCTGGATGGGGCCTCTAGCGGGGGCTTGCGGCCCGCGCAAGGCGCAAAGTCAGGCGAGGGAGAGGAACTTCTCGCGGCGGGCGGCGCGCAGCGCTTCGGGAGACAGGTCGGCGAGAGTCTCGAGCTCCTCGACCAAGGCCTCCTTCAGCGTGGCGATCGCGCCCGCGGCATCGCGGTGCGCGCCGCCGAGCGGCTCCGGCACGATCCGGTCGATGACCTTGAGGCCAAGGAGGTCCGCCGCCGTGATCTTCATCGCTTCGGCGGCGTCGGCCGCCTTGTCGGCGGTTCGCCACAGGATGGAAGCGCAGCCTTCCGGGCTGATCACCGAATAGACTGCATGCTCGAGCATCAGCACCCGGTTCGCCGCGGCGATGGCGACCGCGCCGCCCGATCCGCCCTCGCCCACGATCGCCGCGACCGACGGTACCTTCAACGCCAGTCCCCGCTCCGTCGCGCGGGCGATCGCTTCGGCCTGGCCGCGCTCCTCAGCCTGCACGCCGGGAAAGGCACCGGGGGTGTCGACCAGCGTGAGCACGGGAAGGCCGAAGCGATCGGCGAGATCCATCAGGCGGATCGCCTTTCGATAACCCTCGGGCTTGGCCATGCCGAAATTGTGGCGCAGCCGGCTGGCCGTGTCCGACCCCTTCTCATGCCCCATGAGGACGACCTTGTGCCCGTCGATCCGGGCCAGGCCGCCAAGGATCGCCTGATCGTCGGCAAAGGCGCGATCACCGGCCAAAGGCACGAACTCGTCGGCGAGACCGGCGACATAATCGCGAAAATGCGGCCGCTCCGGGTGGCGGGCGACCTGGGTCTTCTGCCACGGCGTGAGCCTGGCATAGGTCTCCTTAAGCAGTCGGCCGCTCTTGGCCTCGAGCCGCTCGATCTCGGGATCGAGGTCAAGGTCGCCGCCGCGCGCCGTATCCTTGAGCTCGGCCACTCGGGCCTCCAGCTCGGCAATCGGCTTCTCGAAGTCGAGGAAAGTCAGCATGTCGCGGCGCGGGCTAGGCGGACGGGCGGGGCTTGGCAAGCATCCTGCCCGCCCCGAGCGGATGAACCCGGTTGACCAGCTCGATCAGACGGCCGCTGTCGACATGGGTATAGATCTGCGTGGTGGCGATGTCGGCATGGCCGAGCAAAGCCTGGAGGACGCGAAGATCGGCGCCATTGGCCAGCAGGTGGGTGGCAAAGGCGTGGCGAAGGACATGCGGGCTGACCCGCTCGGGCGCGATGCCGGCGTCGGCCGCCATCGCCCGCACCAGCTGGAACAGGCGGACGCGGCTGATATGCGCCTTGCCGCCGGGGAACAGCCAGGGTGAGTTCCCGCCATTCGCTGCGCGCCACGCCGCCACTGCTGCGCGGGCCCGGTCGGAAATGGGCACCAGCCGCTCCTTGCCGCCTTTGCCGGAGAGAATGAGAAAGGGCTCGGGCCTTGCCAATGCGCGGGCCGGAAGGCTGACCAGCTCTGTGGCCCGGAGGCCCGAGCCGTAGAGAAGCTCAAGCAAGGCGAGATTGCGCAGGGCCAGCGGTTCCTTGCTTGCGGCGCGGTCCTCCGCCGCCTCGAACATCGCGTCCACTTCATGCCGTTCGAGCAGCCGTGGCAGCGGCCGAACGGTCTGCGGGCGCGGCAGGGAGGCGGAAGGATCGTCGTCCCGCAGCCCTTCGTCCACGAGAAAGGCGAAGAAGCGGCGAAGCGCCGCCGAACGCCGCGCGAGAGTCGCCGGACTGACGCCGGCCCAGGCTTCCGCAAGGCGGCTGACGCCGTCAGGCTGAGCCGTGCCGACCTCACCGAGCACCTCCGCCGCGACCGCAAGGTCGCTGCGATAAGCCAACAGGGTGTTGCGGGCCGCCCCGCTTTCAGCCGCCAGCATGTCGGCGAAACGATCGACGAGGATCCGGTCCGCTTCCGTCACCTCGGGCCAGCTCAGGTCCGGGCCAGCATCTCGGCCGCCACCATCCGCGCCTGGAAGTCGAGCCCGGCCAGGCGCATGGCGGTGAGCGCGCGGTACAGGTGGGAGGAGGGAATGCGGTCCGGCCGGTTGGCCTGCATGCCGATCGCGGCGAGCAGGGTCGCGCTTCCGGCCTGGCGCCTGTCCCCAGCCTGCTCGGCAAGGCGGGTCCAGCCATTCTGCCTGCCGATGCCGAGGCCATAAGACTGGTTGAGGCTGGTCGCGAGCGCGCCGTCGATCCGGGCCGTCCCTGCAAGGCCTGCAACCAGCAGCCGGCTGCGCAGCTTGTCCGGGCTGTCGTCGCGGTCGATGAAGGATTCGATCCGCCCTTCGCTGAGATCAACCGGCGCCTGCGTGCCTAGCGCAAGAAGCGCCCAGGCGCGATCGGCGGCGCCCTCATCGCCGAGGTCTCCCACCACCCCTGCCCAGCGCGCGGCTTCCCGGTCATAGCCACCTGCCAGCATGGAGGCGATCAGCCTTGGCGTGTCCGACCCATAAGCCGCATCGGGCTGGATCCGGGTCGCCGCCAGCGAAACCAGCGCCTCGCCGGCAAGCCGCTGCAGCGGATCGGCGCCCTCCCCCCACAGGCGCCGCATGGCCGCGACCCGCTGTGAGGGGTCGCGCGCGACAAAGGCCTGGCGCAGCTGCCAGGCATCGGTCTCGCCAAGATCGGAGGCGTCCGTCTGGTCGTAGAGGATCGAATAGAGATCCCCGAGCGCGGTCGAGGAGAAGACGCCGAGACCGGCCGCGATCCGGGCCGAGGGGAGACGCTGCTCGGCGCTGAGCAAGGGCGCGCGGGCCTGCCACGCGCGAACGCGCGCCGGCGTACGATCAAGCAGCGAACCGGGCGGAACCATGCCGGTGGCGGTGGCGAGGCCGAAGCGCCAGGCGGTCAGCCCCTCCACTCCGTCCCATTCGACCGTCGCGGCACGGCCCGTGTCCGCCCCCGCACCCACCACCTTGTCGGCAAGGACGAAGTCGATTCCCCCGACGGCTCCGCGCCGGCGCGCCTGCTCGATCCGGCTGGAAGCATTTCCGGCATCGCCCTGGATCGCGGCGCACATCGCTTCGGTCAGCGGCAGCACCTTGGCCTCGACCTGCCGCATGCGTTCGCGAAGCGGGCACAGAGCGGCGGGGTCGGCGGTCGCGAGCGCGCTCTGTACCGCGACCTGGGTCATCTTGTCCGTGAAGTCGGCCACGTCGACCCCGGCGACCAGCATGGCCGCCGCGTCCGCTTCGCCCATTCGAAGCAGCAGCCAGGCACGCTCGGCCACCCAGTCGACGGGGTTGACCAGCGGCGGAGCCGGGCTCCGGCTGAGCAGGGCGTTGCGCAAGGTGATGTGGAGCCAGCGGCTGGGAAGCGGCGTGTCGAGCCGCCGCATCAGCCCCGACAGGAACTGGCCGTTTGCACTGCCCCACGGCGCGGCCCCATAACCCCAGACCTGAGGATCGATGGCCCCGACCAGTCGCGGATCTCGCTCCGACCCTGGCGGAAGCTCGACCGGCGGCGGGGGCTCGGGCAGCTCGGCCAGCTCTTCGGGAGACAGCGTGTCGCTTTCCACCAGTCCGCCGCCGCTGTCCGCGGCAGTTCCGCGGACCGGACGAGCGGCCTCGCGCGCCGACGAATCCGGTTGAGGATCGGCCTCCTGCTGCTGCTGCTGCGGCTGTTCGGCAGGCGGCGGCGCTTCGTTGAAGGTCGGGGGCAGCAGACTTTCCTGGGCGAGCGCGGGCAGCGCGACGCCGGCAAGCGCCAGGCACAGCAGCAGGCGGGGGCGACGGCCGGACTCAGGCGGGGCGGGCAACGTCCACCTCGATCGTCCGCAACGGCACTTCGCTCGCCGAACCGGCCAGCCAGATCGCCCCGGCCACCGCAAGGGCGAGGATGAACAACCAGATGATGAGCCCTCGCGCCGGGTGCGGCGGCCGCCTTCGTATCGCCATGGGGCGGGCTTTTGCCGTCTCGGGCGCACGCTGTATAGCCCCGCTTTCCATGTCGCGGCGCACCCTTCCCTTCAACGGCAAGCTCGACCGGCCGGTGGTGCTGGTCGGCTTGATGGGCGCGGGCAAGTCCACCGTCGGGCGCCGCCTCGCCCGGCGGCTGGGCCTCGGCTTTGTCGACAGCGACTCGGAGATCGAGGAGGCGGCCGGTCTTTCCGCGGGCGAAGTGTTCCAGCGCTTCGGTGAGCGCGACTTCCGCGATGGCGAGCGGAGGGTGGTGGCCCGGCTGGCCGCAGGACCGGTCCGAGTGATCGCGACCGGAGGCGGCGCCTTCGTCGATCCCGCCACGCGGGCGCTCCTCAATGCCAGGTGCGTCACCGTCTGGCTCGATGCTCCGGTCGACCTGCTCGCCGAACGCACTGCGCGGCGCCCGGATACGCGGCCGATGCTCCAGGATGCCGACCGGGCCGAAACGCTGGCGCGGCTCGATGCCAGCCGCCGGCCCGCCTATGCCGAAGCGCATATCCGCATCACCAGCAGCGCCGGCAGTCATACGGAGGTCGTCAACCGGATCGTGGCGGCTCT
>ERZ1066118.658-NODE-658-length-29043-cov-12.545847_pt1 | contig 29043 bp, 36 predicted proteins | sample MGYA00382765_ERZ1066118 | MGnify/ENA primary metagenome ERZ1066118 (study PRJEB33369, sample SAMEA5778348) | biofilm metagenome | biome: Industrial cooling water; feature: Water cooling tower basin; material: Biofilm | place: United Arab Emirates | collected...
ATGATCCCGCTGGACGGGCAGGGGGCAAGGAAGCTGAAGTCGTACATGTTGGCGGGCGGGGCGATCGAGATGAAACCCTTGATCTCCGGCCGGCGCATCAGGAGCTGCATGCCGATCCAGGCGCCAAAGCTCACGCCTGCGACCCAGGTCTGTTCGGCCTCGGGATGGATCTGCTGCACCCAGTCGAGCGCGCTGGCCGCGTCGGACAGTTCGCCGATGCCGTTGTCGAACACGCCCTGGCTCTTGCCGACGCCGCGGAAGTTGAACCGCAAGGTCGCGAAGCCGCGCTTGACGAAAGTCTGGTACAAGAGCTGCACAATCTTGTTGTTCATCGTGCCGCCCGCCTGCGGATGGCTGTGCAGGATCAGCGCAACGGGCGCTCGCGGGCGGAGGCCCGGGTGGAAACGGCCTTCGAGGCGGCCTTCCGGCCCCGGAAAGATGACTTCGGGCATGAGCCTCTTGTACGTTGACTATGGGAGCTTTTCGCGGGCGCCTATATAGGCCGGAGCCGTCAACTAGCAATCACGAGTTCAGGTGAGCCGCCCACGCATCTATCTTGACCATGCCGCGACCACGCCGGTGCTGCCCGAAGCGCGCGCCGCGATGGCCAAGGCGCTCGAGCGCTGGGCCAATCCGTCGAGCCCCCACGCGGAGGGCCGGGCGGCCAAGGCCGCGCTGGAGGGTGCGCGCGCCAGGATCAAGGCGGCGCTCGGCTGGACCGGCGACCTCATCTTCACCGCGACGGCGAGCGAGGCGGCCGAACTCGCCTTCCGCCGCTGCCACCGGCAAGGGCCCAGGCCAGCGCTGACCACCGTCGAGCATGATGCCATCCGCTCGCAGGTGCCGGAGGGCGAGGGCTTCAACCTGCCCGTCGGCGGCGACGGCCTGCTCGACCCGGAAGGGCTGACGGCGTGGCTCCGACTTGCGCCCGGAGGGCTGATCGCCGTCCAGCATGCCAATAGCGAGACGGGCGTCGTCCAGCCGATCGCCGACATCGGCGAGGCGGTGGACGCGGCGGGTTCCTACCTGCTGGTCGATTGCGCGCAGAGCGCCGGCAAGCTTCCGCTTCCCCCCGCCGACCTCCTCATCGTCAGCAGCAGCAAGGTCGGGGGCCCGCCGGGGGCCGCGGCGCTGCTGGTGCGCGACCTGAAGCTGCTGGTGCCGAGCGGCGGGCAGGAGAAGGGCTATCGGCGGGGCACCGAGAACCTCCCCGCCATTCTAGGCTGGGCGGCGGCGCTGGAGGCCAGGGCCTGGGACTTCGACCGCCTGAACCGCCTTCGCGCCCGGCTCGACGTCAAGCTGATGTGCGAGGGCGCCAACCTCGTCGGTCACGGCGCCGGCAGGCTGCCGACCATCGGTGCCTACGCCATGGAGCATATGAGCGCGATGGCGCAGTTGGTCCGCTTCGACGCGCTCGGCTTTGCGGTGTCGGCCGGGAGCGCCTGCTCGTCGGGCAAGGTCAAGACCAGCCACGTGCTCGCCGCCATGGGCGCTCCGCCCGACTTCGCCGACAAGGTCATCCGGGTAAGCTTCGGCCCCTCCACCAGCGACGCGGAGGTTGATGCCTTTGCCGCCGCCTGGGCCGGCATGGCGGCCGAAGCCAAGGCCCGCGCGGCATGATCTACCTCGACTATCAGGCGACCACCCCGCTTGCGCCCGAGGTCAGGCAGGCGATGCTTCCGTGGCTCGACCACTTCGCCAATCCGCACAGCCCGAGCCCCGCCGGGCGCGAGGCGGCGGCGGCGATCGAGCATGCGCGGGGGCAGGTGGCGGCGCTCATGCCGGACGGCGGCGAGCTCTTCTTCACCAGCGGCGCGACCGAGGCCCTGAACACGGCCTTGCGCAGCGTCCGCGGGCGGATCGTCACTCTCGCCACCGAACATGCCGCCGTGCTCGACACGGTCGAGTGGCTGGGTGCTCAGGGCCAGGAGGTCGATGTGCTACCGGTCGGCGCCGACGGGCTGGTCGACCTCGACCGGCTCCGCACCGCGCTCGAGAAGCCGACTGCAATGGTTGCGGCCATGCTGGTCAACAACGAGATCGGTGTCATTCAGCCCGTCGCTGCGATTGCTGCCCTGGCGCACCAGGCCGGCGCGCTGATGCTGTGCGATGCAGTGCAGGGCTTCGGCCGGCTCGACCTGCTGGAGGGCCCCGACCTTATCGCCTGCTGCGCTCACAAGATCCACGGACCGAAGGCAATCGGCGCACTGTGGGTGCGAAGCGGAGTGCGGTTGGAGCCTTTGCTCCATGGCGGTGGGCAGGAGAAGGGCCTCCGCTCCGGCACGCTCTCGCCTATGTTGTGCGCGGGCTTCGGCGCGGCAGCGGCGCTTGCGGCGGAGCGCGGGGCGGCGGACCTTGCCCATGTTCGCGCGCTCTTTGCGCTGGCTCTCGACACCTTGGGCGAAGGCTGGACCGTCAACGGCAGCATCGCCGAGCGCTATCCGGGCAATCTCAACCTCCGCCGCGATGGCCTGGATGCCGCCCGGCTCCTCGCCGACTGCAGGCAGATCGCCTTCTCGCTCGGCTCAGCCTGCGCCAGCGGGTCAGGTCGGCCGAGCCATGTCCTGCGCGCGCTCGGCCTCTCGGACCGGGATGCGCGGAGCAGCATCCGTCTCGGCTGGGGCCGCTATACGAGCGAAGAGGAGGTGAGGCAGGCCTGCACGCTCATCCGCGACGCAGCCCTTGCGCAACAACGGTTTGCAGCATGACCTTGGTCAGGTTTCTGAGGTCCGACGGAGCCTTGGACCGCGAGGTCGAGGTGGCAGAGGGCGCGAACCTCCTCGACGTCGCGCAAGAGGCGAGGCAGCCGCTCGAAGGGACGTGCGAGAAGCAGATGAGCTGCTCCACCTGCCACGTGATCCTCGCGCCCGAAGATTTTGCCCGGCTGCCGGAGCCATGCGAGGAGGAGGACTATCTGCTCGACCTCGCGCATGACGCGCAGCCGACCAGCAGGCTCGCCTGCCAGGTGCGGGTGTGCGGGGACGCGATGACGGTGCGAATGCCCTGAGTTACCCGGCGAAAGCCGGGGTCCAGTCGGTGAGGACTTATAGAGAGGGCTGGGCCCCGGCTTTCGCCGGGGAACAGGGTGGGAGCCGGAACGACCCGAAACGAAATCGTTGTGGCTGCTTCCTTCCGGATCTGACCAGGTTGGCGACGGTTCCGTCCGCCCGACTCCCGCGGGCCATATGGCTGCGGAGAGGAATTAGCGCAAGCATGGCCGCTCCCCGGCGAAAGCCGGGGCCCAGCCGCTCATGGCAAGAGAACAAAGGCGACTGGGGCCCGGCTTTCGCCGGAGAGCGGCCGTGCCTACAACCCCGCGCAATGATCGACGACGAATCGCCCGGCCTCGGCCTCGACCTCCCCGCCCAGCCGTTGGAGAAGAGTGCCGCTTCCTCGCCCTACCGGGTGCTCGCCCGCAAATACCGCCCGCAAAGCTTTGCCGAGCTGATCGGCCAGGACGCAATGGTCCGCACCCTCGGCAACGCGATCGCCAGCGGCCGCATCGCCCACGCCTTCCTGATGACGGGCGTTCGCGGGGTGGGGAAGACCTCGACCGCGCGGCTGGTCGCAAAGGCACTCAACTGCATCGGTCCCGACGGCAAGGGCGGCCCGACCATCGATCCCTGCGGCCAGTGCGAGCCCTGCCGGGCCATCGCTGAGGGGCGCCATATCGACGTGGTCGAGATGGACGCCGCCAGCCACACCGGCGTCGACGACATCCGCGAGATCATCGAGGCGGTGCGCTATTCGGCGGTCAGCGCGCGCTTCAAGATCTACATCATCGACGAAGTGCACATGCTCACCAAGAACGCCTTCAACGCCTTGTTGAAGACGCTCGAGGAGCCGCCGGCGCATGTCAAATTCCTGTTCGCCACCACCGAGGTGAACAAGGTTCCGGTAACCGTGCTGTCGCGCTGCCAGCGGTTCGACCTCCGGCGGGTCCCGGGCGACCTGCTCGCCGCCCATTTCGCCCGCATCTGCACGATCGAACAGGTGGAGATCGAGCCCGAAGCGCTCGCTGTCATCGCCCGGGCCGCCGAAGGCTCGGTCCGCGACGGCCTGTCCTTGCTCGATCAGGCGATCGCCCATGGCTCGGGCGCGGTGACGGCGGCGGAGGTCCGCGAGATGCTCGGCCTCGCCGACCGCGGTCGGGTCCGGCGCCTCCTGTCGGTGCTGCTGAGCGGGGATGCGGGCGCGAGCCTGGCCGAACTCGACGAGGCGCAGGCGCTCGGGATCGATCCCGGCTCGCTGCTGCGCGGCCTGATGGAGCAGGTCCATGCCGCCTCGCGGGTCAAGGCGGGGGCAGGGGCCGACGTGCTCGCCAGCGCCGAGGAGCGTGAGGCGAGCGCCGAGCTTGCCGCAGCGCTCGGCTGGGGCGCGCTCCATCGGCTCTGGCAGTTGCTCCTGAAGGGCCTTGCCGACCTTGGCGCTGCGCCCGATCCCAACGAGGCGGCGGCCATGGTGCTGCTGCGCATCGTCCACGCCGCCGACCTGCCCGACCCGACCCAGCTCCTTGAACGGCTGAAGAGCGGCGGGGAGGGCGCCATGGTGACGCTCCCCGCGCGGCCGGCTGCCCCGGCGCCCGCACCGCGCCTGGCTGCGTCGCCGGAGCCCGCGGCGACGTCCGCGCCCACGCCCGCTGCCCTGGCGCCGGAGCTCCCGTCCGACTTCCGGGGGCTGGTCCGGTTGCTGGAGGAGAGCAGACCGCTACGCTCCGTCCAATTGTTCAATCAGATCGGCCTTGTCCGTTACGCCCCGCCCGAGCTGGTGGTGAAGCCCTTGCAGCCGCTCGGCTCCACCTTCGCCCGGGAGCTTGCCGACGACCTCAAGGCCGTGACCGGCGCTGCCTGGCAGGTGAGCCTGGCCGATGGCGAGGCCGAGCCGTCGCTTCGCCAACAGGAACAGCTTGCCGAGGAGAAGGCGAAGGCCGACATCCTCGCCGAGCCGGCGGTCGCCGCCGCGCTCGCCGCCTTTCCGGGCGCCACTCTCGAACAGGTCTCACCAAAGGACGCACATCATGCCTAGCCTCGAAGAAATCATGCAGATGGCGCAGAATGCGCAGGCCGAGCTCCAGAAGGCGCAGGACAATCTCGACAAGATCGAGGTCGAGGGCCAGGCCGGTGGCGGGCTGGTCAAGGTGCGCTGCTCGGCCAAGGGGCGGATCATCGCCGTGTCGATCGACGACACGTTGCTGACCCCGGCCGAGAAGACCATGGTCGAGGACCTGGTCGCCGCTGCCTTCAACGATGCGCGGATGAAGGCCGACCAGGCCGCCGCGTCAGAGATGCAGAAGATGAGTTCGAGCCTCCCGCTCCCGCCGGGGTTTCAGATGCCGTTCTAAAGCCTCGGTGTCCCCGCTTGCGGGGCACTGAGCGGTGGCGCTTGCCACCCGCCCCAACCCGCGCCACTCTCCTCGCCGAAGAGGAGGAACGAACCCATGACGTCACTTCTTGGCGCGATGCAGCATCAGCCGCTCCGGGTCATGCGCCTCGTCGATCATGCCGAGCGCGAGCATGGCAGCCGTGAGATCGTCTCGGCCTGGGCGGACGAGACCATCACCCGCACCGACTGGCGCACCGTCGCCAGCGATGCGCGACGCATGGCCAAGGCGCTGGTCAAGCTCGGCATCGGGCGCGGCGACCGGGTGGCGACGCTGGCCATGAACCACGCCCATCACCTCACCAGCTGGTACGGCGCGATCGGGATGGGCGGCATCCTCCACACCATCAACCCGCGCCTCTTCCCCGACCAGCTCGGCTACATTGCCAACCATGCCGAGGATCGCGTGCTTCTCTATGACCGCGCCTTCGCGCCGCTGGTCGAAAAATTGAAGCCGCACTGGCGCACCATCGAACATTATGTCTGCATGGACGATGGCGAGTTCCGTTCCTGGATCGACGGCCAGGACGACGACTTCGCCTGGGTCGAGGGCGATGAGCGCGAGCCGTGCGGCCTTTGCTACACCAGCGGCACCACCGGCAACCCGAAGGGCGTGCTCTACGAACATCGCTCCACCATGCTCCACACGCTGGTGGAGGTCGGGCCGGACGTGTTCGAGCTCTCCTGCCGCTCGGTGGTGCTGCCGATCGTGCCCATGTTCCACGCCAATGCCTGGGGCGTGCCCTGGGCGGCGCCGATGGTGGGTGCGAAGCTGGTGCTGTCGGCCGACTATCGCCCCAAGCAGATGTGCGATCTGTTCCGGACCGAGGGCGTGACTCATTCGGCCGGCGTTCCGACCGTCTGGCTCGGCATGATCGATCATATCGAGCGGACCGGCGACGAGCTTGGGCCGCTCAAGAGCGTCACCATCGGCGGCTCGGCCGCCCCGCGTGCGATGGTCGAATGGTTCCGCCGCAAGGGCGTCCAGGTCGGCCATGCCTGGGGCATGACGGAGATGAGCCCGATCGGGACTTGCGGGACTCCGCCCGCCAATTGGGACGAGATGACCGATGACGAGCAGGTCGACTTCACCTGCCGCCAGGGCCGCATCCCGTTCGGGGTCGAGCTCCGCATCGTCGACGACGAGGGCCATGTCCTGCCGCGCGACGGAGTGGCGAGCGGGCGGCTCCAGACCCGCGGCCACTGGATCGTCCAGCGCTACTTCAAGGAAGAGTCGGATGCGACCGACGCGGACGGCTGGTTCGACACCGGCGACGTCGCCGCTCTCCATCCGGATGGTACCATGCAGATCACCGACCGTGCCAAGGACGTGATCAAGTCGGGAGGCGAGTGGATCAGCTCCATCGAGCTCGAGAATGCCGCGGTCGGCGTGCCGGGCGTGGCGGAGGCAGCGGCGATCGGCATTGCGCATCCCAAGTGGGACGAGCGCCCCTTGCTGCTGGTGGTCCGCTCGGCTGGCAGCGACGTGCACGAGGAGGCGATCCGCGAACATCTGTCCCGCCACGTCGCGCGCTGGTGGATGCCCGACGCGATCGAGTTCGTCGAGGAATTGCCGCACACGGCCACGGGCAAGCTCAGCAAGAAGACTCTCCGTGAGCAATGGAAGAACTATGTCCTTCCGACCGCGCACGAGATGGTCGGACGCTGATCCGTCTGCTAGAGGCTCAATCGCCAGAGGGCCGGGCGGCCGCGCCCTTCGACTTCGCTCAGGACGGGCGGGGTTGGAGGTCGAGGAAAGTCCGGGCACCACGGAACAACGGTGCCGGGTAACGCCCGGCGGTCCTGAGCGTCAGCGAGGGATCAGGGACAGTGCCACAGAAAGCAGACCGCCGCTCTTCGGGGCGGCAAGGGCGAAAGGGTGCGGCAAGAGCGCACCGCGGTCCCGGCAACGGGAACGGCATGGCAAACCCCACCGGGTGCAAGACCGAATAGGGGTGGCATAGGGGCCTGTTCCGGCCCGTCGCCCGGGTTGGTTGCTGGAGCCCTTCCGCAAGGACGGGCCGAGAGGAATGGCCGCACATCTCCGCTTATGCGGGGAGGACAGAACCCGGCTTACAGGCCCTCTGGCACTTTCCACATGAGCTGTTCCCCGGCGGAAGCCGGGGCCCAGCCGCTGCGATCTTGCGTTGATGAAGAAAGAACTAGACTCCGGCTTTCGCCGGGGAACAGCAGTGCCTAGATAGCCCCGCAATGCCCCGCTCCACCCGCTCCAACGACTGGGGTTTCCCCCGCTGGCGCTCCTATGCCGACAAGGGGCGTGAGGCTGCGCGGATCCGGTTGTGCGACCGCGAGGGCTGCGACCTGCCGGGCGACCGCCCTGCGCCCAAGGCCCCCAACAGCCCGGAACGCTGGCATTTCTGCGAAGCGCACGCTGCCGAATACAACAAGAACTGGGATTATTTCGCCAACCTCTCCGCCGCCGAAGCTGCCGCGCGCGAGGCGGACGAGCGGCGCGGAGCGAACGGGTTCAAGCAAAGCGCCCACTGGCAGTGGGGCGGCCCCGGCGACGGCACCCGCAGCCGCGAGGAGATGCGGGCGTTGTCGGTGCTCGAGTTGGAAAGCGACGCCAGCTTCACCGACGTCAAGGCCGCGCACCGTCGCCTGGCGAAAGAAAGCCACCCGGACCTGAAGCCCGGGGACGAGGAAGCGGCCAAGCGCTTCCAGGCGGTGCAGGCCGCCTATGACGTGCTGCGGAAGGCGGAGGAAAGGCGGGCGGGTGCCTAGTGCTCCGGCGAAAGCCGGAGCCCAGTGCCTTTCCGCCTACAAGTAAACTGGGCTCCGGCCTTCGCCGGAGCATAGACATGCTTAATCCACGGTCATGAAGGTTGCGGCGCTGTGGGCGATCGGGCGCTCCGGGTCGCCGCCGTGCGCCACCCCGCGGACAAAGGCGACTTGCCGGGTCAGCTTGTAGCATTCGCAGCGCGCGATCACCGTTTCGTGCCTGGCCGCCGGCCGCAGATAGTCGAGCCTCAGGTCCAGCGTGACCACGGGCCGAAACGCTCCCATCCGGGTCCAGATCGCCGTGCCCGAGCAGGTGTCGACCAGGCTGACGATGGCGCCGGTCGCCATGATGCCCTGATCCTCGATGCTCACCAGCTCGGGCGCCCAGGGGAGGGCAAGCTCGACCCAGTCGGCGCCATGGGCGCGATATTCGAGGCCAAGCGCCCGGCCGTGCCCGACGGTCCGCGCCAGCGCGAAGAATCTTGCCGGATCGAACCCGCCAGCAGGATCGGGCACGGCCCCGCTCATGCGAAGCGCTTTGCCGTGTCCTGGATCAGCGCGATCATGTTGGGAATGCCCTGTGTCCGGTTGCTCGACAGCTGGCGTTCGAGCCCGAAGGGGGCAAGTTCGGCGGCGATGTCGGTTCTGAGGATCTCCTCCGCCTTCCGGTCCTGCACCGCACTCAGCACCAGCGCCACGATGCCCTTGGTGATGGCCGCATTGCTGTCCGCAAGGAAGTGCAGCCTCCCGCCCTCCGCGGTGGTCGGATAGACCCACACGCTGGCCGAACAGCCGCGCACCTTGGTGGCGTCGGTCTTCAGGGGGTCGGGCATCGGCTCCAGCTCACGGCCGAGATCGATCAGCAGGCGATAGCGCTCCTCGGAATCGAGCAGCTCATAGTCGTCGAGAATGGCGGAAAGGGGAGGGAGGGACACGAGCGGCTAGATAGGAGGAGGCGGGCGAACAAGGAAGCTCGGTACCCCCACGAAGTGGGGGAACAGATGCACGGAGTGCACCGAAGGGGCCCGAGACGATCCGTCAGCCCCCCTCGGTTCGCTTGCAGCGAACCTGTTCCCCCGCAAGCGGGGGCACCGAGATTACCTCCCCCTCAAATCCTCGATCTCGCGCGCCAGGCTGTTCTCCTTCTCGACCGTGATCCGCTCGAGCACCGCTAGCCGCTCCTTCAGCGCCTTTACCTCTTCGCGCAGGCGCAGCGCCTCGTCGTTGGCGCGGGCATCGGGGAGGCCGTGACCGGTCGTCTTCGCCCTGTAGCGGGCTTTCAGCACGACGGAGATCATCACGATCGCCACGATGAGGACGACCATCAGCTCACGGCTCACTGCACCTTCTCCCGCGTTCCATCGAACAGGGGCGGCGCATCGCGCAAGGCTTCGATCTGGGCAGCGGTCTGGACGCCCCCGTCGGTGACGATCCGCTCCAGCACCCGGACGCGCTGCTCGAGCTCGGTCACCCGGCTGGCATATTGCGCGGCCTTTTCCGCTGTCTGCGAGCCCATCAGCTCCATCTCGCGCTCGGCAAGCTTGAGCTTGCGCTTGTAGATGTCGCCCCAGACGCCAGCGATGACCGGGATCCCGACCACGATGAAAAAGAAGAAAACGTAACTCCAGCCTTCCACGGCGCCCTCCTCGTTTGATTAGCGCAGTTGCTCGATCTCGCGGGCGAGGCTGCGGTTGTTGCTGAGCACATAGCTTTCGACATCGGCCAGGCGGCGGTCGATCGCCTTCAGGTTGGTGCGGATGTCGCGCGCCGTTCGGGCCGGCGAGGCGCGCACCTGCTGCCAGAAACGCGCGTCCTCGGGCGTGTCGTAGGTCAGCTCCCGGGGGCGGTCCTCGGCGATCCAGCCGGCAATGACATAGACCGGCAGGATCGACCCGCCCGACAGCCACAGCGCCAGGAACATCAGGATCCGGACGATGGTCACGTCGAGCCCGGTGTAATCGGCGATGCCGGCGCAGACGCCCATCACCTTGCCGTTGCGCTTGTCCTTGTAGAATTTGGTGCGGGCTGCAGGCTGGAGGCTCATCTCAGCGTACCTCCCGGACCCGGCTGCGCTCGCCCAGACGGGCGAGTTCGGCGTCGACGTCGATCTCGCGGCTTGGCAGCGCCGGCTGCTCGGGCGCGCATTGCTGACGCCAATTGGGATTCTCGGCGGTCATGATCCGCTCGATCGAGCACATCCGGTCGTCAAGCCGCCGGGCAAGGTCGTGCAGCTCCTCGAGGAGCTGCTCGTCGCCGCTGCTCAGCGTCGCCGCGGTCTTCCATCGGGTGATGTAATGCATGATCAGCCACGGCAGGCCGATGAAGAGACACAGGATGGCGACTAACGGTTCCCAATTCACGGCTTAATTCCCCTTGTTTGCCAGGCGCGCCTTGAGCGCTTCCAATTCCTTGTCGACCGCTTCCTCGGCCTTGAGATCGGCGATCTCTTCCTCGAGGCTTTTGGGTCCGGTCATGCCGAGCGCTTCGGCCCGCCCCTCGGCGAAGTCGGCACGGCGCTCGAGTAGTTCGAAGCGGCTGAACGCATCCTCGGTCCGGTTGCCGTGCAGCAGCTCGCGCGCCTTGGCGCGGGTGACCGCGCTCTCGATCCGGGTGGAAATGGCGTTCTGCCGTGCCCGCGCCTCGCGCAGCTTGGACTGCAACTTGGCGATGTCGGCCTCATAGGCCTTGAGGGTGGTGTCAACGACCGACACTTCCTCTTCCAGGCTCTTGGCCATGTCGGCGGCCTTCTGCCGCTCGATCAGCGCCGCCTTGGCCAGGTCCTCGCGGCCCTTGGACAGCGCCAGCTCGGCCTTTTCGGTCCACGAGTCCATCAGGCCTTCGAGCCGGACCATGGCCCGGCGCATTTCCTTGGCATCGGCGATCGAGCGGGCGGCCGACGCGCGCACCTCGACCAAAGTCTCCTCCATCTCGAGAATAACCATGCGGATCATCCGCGACGGATCCTCGGCCCGGTCGAGAAGCTCGGTCAGATTGGCGGCCATGATGTCCCGCGTGCGGGAAAAGATGCTCATTCTTGTTCACCCTTGGAGAGTGGATTCCTGTCGGACTTGGGACATGCACGAGCCATGCCAGTCGTTCTTGTTCGACGAAAAGCCGCCATTCCACTGACGAACGGCGACGCGAGGGGTCGAAAAAACTTGCCAACCTGTGGAAAAAAGCACCAACTCCGACTGTGCCCCGCACCCAGAACTTCATCGGCCAGAGCCTCGCCTTTCTCGACTCGGTCGAGCGCGCGAGCCGTGCGGCGCCGCTCAACCGTCCCGTGCTGGTGATCGGCGAGCGGGGAACGGGCAAGGAGCTGATCGCCGAGCGCCTGCATCACCTGTCCTCCCGCTGGGCAGGGCCGCTGGTGACCATGAACTGCGCCGCACTTCCCGAGAATCTGATTGAGGCCGAGCTGTTCGGCCATGAGGCGGGCGCGTTCACCGGCGCCGCCAAGACCCGCAAGGGCCGTTTCGAGGAAGCCGACGGCGGCACCCTGTTCCTTGACGAATTGGCGACCCTGTCGAGCCCGGCGCAGGACCGGCTGCTCCGAGCCGTCGAATATGGCGAAGTCACACGCATCGGTGCCTCCAAGCCGGTCCGGGTCGACGTCCGCATCGTCGCCGCCACCAACGAACATCTGCCGCGCCTGTGCGATCAGGGCAAGTTCCGTTCTGACCTGCTAGACCGGCTGAGCTTCGAGGTCGTCACCCTTCCGCCGCTGCGCCTGCGCCAGGGTGACGTGCCCTTGCTAGCGGAGCATTTCGGGCGACGCATGGCGGCCGAGCTGGAATGGGAAGGCTGGCCGGGTTTCGCACCCTCGGCGATGCGCGAGCTCGAAGGCTATGGCTGGCCCGGCAACGTGCGCGAACTTCGCAATGTGGTCGAACGGGCGGTCTACCGCTGGGACAACCCGGAAAAGCCCATTTCCGCCATCCAGTTCGACCCATTTGCCTCGCCCTGGTCGCTCGGCGGAGCGGCTCCGCGGGTCGAGCCCGCCGAGGCGAAGGCGGATACTGCCGAGGAGGGTGCCTGGGAGCAGGAGAAGGAGCAGCTTGTTGCTGCCGCCGGCGCGTCGCAATTCGGGGCGCCGGTGGTCACCAACGACTTCCGCGCTGCCGTCACCGCTTACGAACGCTCGATCCTCGAGGTCGCGCTCAAGGCCAACCGCTTCAACCAGCGCGCAACGGCAGCGGCGCTGTCGCTCAGCTACGACCAACTGCGCCATGCGCTGAAGCGCCATGGGCTGATGGAGCGGGAGGGGGCCTGACTTCCTGTGCTCCGGCAAAGGCCGGAGCCCAGTGCCCCTCACTCACCCGCTGCAGAAGAACACTGGGCTCCGGCCTTCGCCGGAGCTCAAGGGCCGCGTTGACTCACCGCCTACCCCCGACCACATGACGGCCGAGCCTCGAACAGGGAGAAACAGTCATGGCCTTCGAAGTCGCCCCCTTGCCCTACGACTATGCGGCGCTGGAGCCGACCATCGACGCGCAGACCATGCGCCTCCACCATGACAAGCACCATCAGACCTATGTCGACAACCTCAACAAGGCCATCGAGGGCGATCCCTCGCTGCAGGGCAAGAGCCTGGAGGAGCTGGTCGCCAGCGCGGGCTCCGGCTCCAAGGTCGTCCGCAACAATGGCGGAGGGCACTGGAACCATAGCTTCTTCTGGGAGATCATGGGCCCGGCGAGCGGCCGCGGTCCTTCAGGCGAGCTCGCCCAGGCGATCGACAGCGCCTTCGGCTCGCTCGATGCCTTGAAGGAGAAGTTCAACGCCGCGGGCGCGGGCCAGTTCGGCTCCGGCTGGGTATGGCTGGTGGCGGTGCCGGGGCAGGGGCTGGTCGTTTCGTCCACTCCCAACCAGGACAATCCGCTGATGGACGTCGCCGAGGTGAAGGGCACCCCCATCCTCGGCAACGACGTGTGGGAGCATGCTTATTACCTCACCTACAACAACCGCCGGGCCGACTATCTCAAAGCCTGGTGGGAGGTGGTGAATTGGGACAAGGCGAGCGAGCGGCTGGCTTCGGCGTAAGCGCCAACGTGCTTCGACTTCGCTCAGCACGAACGAGCCCGTTTCGGTTGTCCTGAGCGAAGAGCCGCTTGCTCCGGCTTGAGCGCAAACGTGCTTCGACTTCGCTCAGCACGACCGAGCCCCTTTCGTTTGTCCTGAGCGAAGAGCCGCTGGCTCCGGCTTCAGCGCCAACGTGCTTCGACTTCGCTCAGCACGAACGAGTCCCTCTCGTTCGTCCTGAGCGGAGCGCGATGCGCGTAGCCGAAGGGCGCCGGGCTACGCCTTCAGCCGATACCCGGTTCGGAAGATCCACCAGATCCCCGCCAGACAGGCAGCCCCGAAGGCCAGCGTCGCGCCCAGCGCCACGCCGAAGCTCACGTCCGCCGTCCCGAAGAAGGTCCAGCGGAAGCCGTTGATCAGGTAGACGACGGGGTTGAACAAGGTCACCGTCCGCCACGGCTCGGCCAGCATGTCGATCGAATAAAAGGCGCCGCCGAGGAAGGTCAGCGGGGTGACGACCAGCAGGGGGATGACCTGCAACTGCTCGAACCCCTTGGCCCAGATGCCGATGATGAAGCCGAACAGGCAGAAGGTCACCGCCACCAGCAGCAGAAAGGCAAGCGCCAGCAGCGGGTGCCTGACTTCCAGGTCGACGAACAGGTGGGCGGTGGCGAAGATCACCAGCGCGACAATGGTCGCCTTGGTCGCCGCTGCGCCGACATAGCCGAGCACGGTCTCGAGCGGAGACAGCGGTGCCGACAGGATTTCGTAGATGGTCCCGGTGAAGCGCGGCATGTGGATGCCGAAGCTCGCGTTGAAGATGCTCTCATTGAACAGGGTCAGCATCATCAGGCCGGGAACGATGAAGGCCCCGTAAGGTATGCCGCCGATCTCGGTCATCCGGCTGCCGATCGCGGCGCCGAACACGACGAAATAAAGGGTGGTGGTGATCACCGGCACCGCCAGCCCCGTCCACAGGGTGCGGCGGAAGCGGTGCATCTCGAACTTGTAGAGAGCGAGGATCCCGCGAAGGTTCATGGCACTTGCTCCCCGGCGAACGCCGGGGCCCAGTCGCTGGCGGTGGTGCACAAAGTCGAAGGCTGGGCCCCGGCTTCCGCCGGAGAACAGGTGGTTGCCATCGAGCAGGTGCCTCTCACTTCCCGCCCCCATGCACCAGCCCCACGAAGATATCCTCCAGGCTCGATTCTTTGGTATCGAGGTCCTTGAACCCGATCCCCTCGTCCCGCATCGCCGACAGCAGCGATGGAATTCCCGTCCGCTCGGCATGACGGTCGAATTCGTAGGTGAGCGTCAGGCCGTCCTCCGACAGCTTCGGGCTCCACGCTTCGAGCGCCGCCGGCACGCCGGCCAGCGGCTCGGCGAGCGACAGGTGCAGAGTCTTGCGGCCGAGCTTCTTCATGAGCGCGGTCTTCTCCTCCGTCAGGATGAGCTCGCCGCCCGTGATCACGCCCACCCGGTCGGCCATCTCCTCGGCCTCCTCGATATAGTGGGTGGTGAGGATGATAGTCGTGCCCTTGTCGCGCAGCGCCCGGACCATCGCCCACATGTCCTTGCGGAGCTCGACGTCGACGCCCGCCGTCGGCTCATCGAGGAACAGGATGGTCGGCTCGTGGGCGAGCGCCTTGGCGATCATCACCCGCCGCTTCATGCCGCCCGACAATTCCTTGAGGATCGCGTTTCTCTTGTCCCACAAGGTGAGGTCGCGAAGCACCCGCTCGACATGGGCATCGTCGCGCTTCAGCCCGAACAGCTCGCGGCTGAAGGCGACGGTGCGGAGCACGGGCTCGAACACGTCGACGTTCATTTCCTGCGGCACCAGGCCGATCTGCCGCCGCGCCTGCCGGAAGTTCTTCTGCCAGTGGAGGCCGTTCACCAGCACTTCGCCGCCGGACGCCGTAACCAGTCCGCAGACGATGGAGATGAGGGTGGTCTTGCCCGCGCCGTTGGGGCCCAGCAGGGCGAAGATCTCGCCGGCCGCGATGTCGAGGTCGACGCTCTTGAGCGCTTCCGTCCCGCTGGCATAGGACTTGCGCAGCCCGCGGATCGACAGGGCGGGCGGGGTCACTCGACCGGCCCCGGCGCTTGCGGCGCCTTGTCCTCGAGGACCAGGCCATGGCGAAGGAGCATCGGCACGTTGGCGCCGGCAAAGAGCAGGGTCAGCGGGATCGCACCCCACAGCTTGAAGCCGACCCAGAAGTCGGTGCTGGTCGACCGCCATATGGCTTCGTTGAGCAGGGCCATCAGCAGAAAGAACAAGGCCCAATTGCGGGTGAGCTTGCGCCAGCCAAGGTTGGAAAGGCCGGGATAGGCCGAGCCGAGCACGAGCTTCAGGAGCGGCTTGTCCTTCCACAGGCCGAACCCGAGCAGCCCCGCGACCAGGCAATAGTAAAGCGTCGGCTTCATCTTGATGAAGGTCTCGTCGTGCAGCCAGAGGGTGAGACCGCCGAGCAGCACCACCATGATCCCGCTGAACCACAGCAAAGGCGAAACGTGGCGGTAGCGGATGGCGGAAAAGACCACCGCCGCCACCATCGCGAACATGAAGGCGCCGGTCGCAACGAAGATCTTGGCCAGCGGCGGCACTGGTGCCAGGAAGTTGACCAGGAAGAAGACCAGCAGGGGCCCAAGGTCGATCAGCAGCTTGGTCCCGCCCGCAGGCTCGGCACGCGTGCTCATGGGGTAAGGCCCGCAATGGCCCGGGCGACTGCGCGGGGGTCGAACGGGCGGAGGTCGCCTACGCCCTCGCCGACGCCAATGGCGTGGATGGGCAGCTTGTACTTCTCCGCTGCCGCAACCAGCACACCGCCGCGCGCGGTGCCGTCGAGCTTGGTCATGATGAGACCCGTCACCCCGGCAAGGTCGCGGAACACCTCGATCTGGTTCAGGGCATTCTGTCCCGTCGTCGCGTCGAGCACGAGCAGCACGTCGTGCGGGCTTTCGGGATTGAGCCGCCCGAGCACCCGGCGGACCTTGGCCAGCTCGTCCATCAGGTGGGCCTTGTTCTGGAGGCGCCCGGCCGTGTCGACGATCAGGCAGTCGATGCCCGTTTCGGTGGCCTGGCGGACCCCGTCGAACACGATTCCCGCCGCGTCGCCGCCCTCCTTGCCGCTGATCACCGGCGCGCCGATCCGCTCGCCCCAGATGCGGAGCTGCTCGATGGCGGCAGCGCGAAAGGTGTCGCCCGCGGCCAGCATGACGCCATAGTCCTGCTCCTGCAGCCAGGCGCCGATCTTGCCGATGGTGGTGGTCTTGCCCGAGCCGTTGACCCCGATCACCAGGATGACATGCGGGCGAGGAAAGCCCCAGATGTCGAGCGGCTTGGCGACGGGCGCCAGGATCGCCTCCATCTCTTCGGCCAGGATGGTGCGCAGCCCGCGCTCGTCCAGCTGCTCGAAGCGGCGGGCAGCAATGGCGTCGCGGATCCGCTTGGACGCCTCGGGCCCAATGTCGGACGCGATCAGCGCTTCCTCGATGTCATCGAGGGTCGAGGTATCGAGCGCGGCCTTGCTTGCGAGACCGGTGATATTGTCGCCGAGCCGGTCCGCGGTCTTGCGAAAGCCGCCAGTCAGTTTGTCGAGCCAGCTCATGGAATGAGAATGGTGCCTTCAAAGACGTGGGTAGCATTGCCACGCATGGTGACCGGCTGGCCCGCTGTCCAGCCGATGGTGAGCGAACCGCCGGGCATGGTCACCCGAACGGGCGAGGTCGTCCGCCGGGTCCTGATCGCGGCCACGGCTGTTGCGCAGGCGCCGGTGCCGCAGGCGAGGGTCAGGCCGGCTCCGCGCTCAAAGGTACGCGAGGCGATACCATCGGGGCCGATGCTGGCGACATTGACGTTGATCCGCTCGGGAAAGGCAGGATCATGCTCGATCCCGGGCCCGAGCGCATCGAGGTCAATCGTCTGCGCATCCTCGACGAAGAAGACGAGGTGCGGGTTGCCCACATTCACGGCAAAGGGCCGCTCGAGCTCGCCCCAGCCCATCGGCAGTGGATCGGTCGGCATGGGGTAGGCGAGGGGGATCGCTTCCCAGTCGAACCGAGGCTCCACCAGCGCCACTTCGACCTCGCTCCCGACCGTCGCTCCGCCGAGCAGCCCTCCCGCCGTCTCGATGGTGGCGGCACCGGTCAGCTTCACCACGCAACGGGTGGCATTGCCGCAGCTTTCGACCTCGCTCCCGTCGGCATTGAAGATGCGCATCCGGAGGTCGGCGACCTCGCTCCGTTCGAGCACGATCAGCTGGTCGCAGCCGATCCCGCGCCGGCGATCGGCAAGGCTCTGGGCGAGCGCTTCCGTCATCGTCAGCGGAGCCTCACGCCCGTCAAGAATGACGAAGTCGTTCCCGAGCCCATGCATCTTGTGGAATTGCCGAAGCATTGCGCGCGACTTAGGGGGGCGGTGAACCTTAGTCCACCGGCCAGGAGTTGAGCCGCGTATGCCCCGAGCCGCCCAAGACGTCATGCAGTCCGTGATCTTCTCCGCCGTGCTCGACGCGATTGCGGCGCTGAAGGCGGCGGGGGGCAACCTCCCCAACAATGTGCTTCGCCAGGTGCAGGCGATCCACGGCAACGTCACCATGGAGGACCTGCCCAAGGAGCTTCAGGACGCTATCGCCGCCAGCACCCGCGCAGCTTTCGCGGCCTTGCTCAAGGAAGGCTATGCCGTGGCTCCACGCGACGCCGGCCCGGCCCGCACGCCGCCCCGCCATGGCGAGCTGGTCTCGCGCGGCTCCGACCGGCCCGCCCGGCCGGGTGGCGGTCCCCGCGGCCCGCGTCCGGAAGGGCCGCGCGGACCTCGCCGCGACGGGCCGGGCGGCGCTCCCCGTGGGCCGCGCGGTCCCAAGCCGAGCCGCTGACGCTTGGACCCTTCCGCTCCAGCGGTCCGCCGGCCCGCTCTCCTCGCCTTCCTGCCGCAGCGCCTGTTCCGGGCGGAGCGGCCGCTCGCCTATATTCTTGTCGCCTGGCTGTGCGCGATTGTCCCGTCGCTCGCGCTGTCGGCGCTTGTCAGCAGCGTCATGCCCGAAGGCGGGCCTGAGATCCCGGCCATGCCCGCCGGAACCACCCTCTTCCTGCTGGTCGTCTTCGCCCCCGGAATCGAGACGCTGATCATGGGCTCCGTCCTGCTGCTGCTCGACCGTTTGTTCGGCTTCCTCCCTGCAGTGCTGCTGAGCGCGCTCGGCTGGGCCATCGCCCACAGCCTTCAGGCGCCAGCCTGGGGCCTGGTCATCTGGTGGCCTTTCCTGATCTTCTCGGCGAGCTTCCTCGTCTGGAAGGAGCGCAGCATGGCGCTCGCCTTCGCCGTGCCGGCGCTGGTGCACGCGCTGCAAAATCTGGGGCCGGCGCTGATGCTCGTGCTGGACTAGCAACCGTGCTCCGGCGAAGGCCGGAGCCCAGTGCCTTTTGCTGGCTTTCAACAAAGTACACTGGGCTCCGGCCCTTGCCGGAGCGCAGGGTCACTCCGTCGGCACCGGGGCTCCGAGCTTCCGCGCAATCCGCGCCACTTCCTCATCGCTCGGCGGCTCGGGGATGTCATGCCCCGGAGTTGCCGCTTCATCCGGGATGCCCGGCCCAGTACCCGCGATCGTCTCGTTGCGGGGCGCCTCGTTGGGCCCGGTGCTGATCTTCTCCTTCTCGTCCATCGCTCGTCCGACTCCCGACATTGATGCACTCGGCGACCCCAACGGCCGATGGTCACCCTTGGGTTCCCCGCCGGTACGGCCACTCGATTGATTAGCCCGGCAGGCGGGCCCATATGTCCCTCGACACGGTCGGCCATCGCCGCCGCAAGGAGCCTCACTTGACCCTGACCCTGCCGATCCTGCCCCTTCGCGACATTGTGGTGTTCCCGAAGAGGATCGTCCCCCTGTTCGTCGGCCGCGAAAAGTCGGTGGCCGCGCTCGAAGCCGCGATGGCCGAGGACAAGCAGATCTTTCTGGTGGCGCAGCTCGATCCGGCGGAGGACGAGCCTGACCGCGACGCGCTCTACGACCTCGGCGTGGTCGCCACCGCCATGCAGCTCCTGAAGCTGCCCGATGGCACCGTCCGGGTGCTGGTCGAAGGCGTCAAGCGTGCGCGTCTCGTCGCGCTGCACCAGGGGGACGGCCACATGACCGCAGAGGTCGAGGAGGTCGCCGAGGAGCAGGCCGATACGACCGAAACCCAGGCGCTGATGCGCTCGGTGCTCGAGCAGTTCGAGAACTACGCCAAGCTCAACAAGCGGCTTCCCGCCGAGACGGGGGTGCAGCTGGCCGAGATCGAGGAAGCCTCGGTGCTCGCCGATGCGGTCGCTTCCAACCTGTCGGTCAAGGTGTCCGACAAGCAAGCGCTGCTGGGCGAACTCAATGCCACGCGTCGGCTGGAAATGGTATTCGCCTTCATGGAAGGCGAGCTTGGCGTCCTTCAGGTCGAGAAGAAAATCCGCTCGCGCGTCAAGCGCCAGATGGAAAAGACCCAGCGCGAATATTACCTCAACGAACAGCTGAAGGCGATCCAGCGCGAACTCGGCAACGAGAGCGAGGATGGCGGAGACGAGCTGGCCGAGCTCGCCGCGCGCATCCGCAAGACGCGGCTTTCGAAGGAAGCGCGCAACCGGGCCAATGCGGAGCTCAAGAAGCTGAAGGCCATGGCGCCGATGAGCGCCGAGGCGACGGTCGCCCGCAACTATCTCGACGTGCTGCTCGGCCTGCCCTGGGGCAAGAAGAGCCGGCTCAAGACCGACATCGTTGCGGCCGAGGGGATCCTCGATGCCGACCATTATGGCCTGGAGAAGGTCAAGGACCGGATCGTCGAATATCTCGCCGTCCAGGCCCGTACCAACAAGCTGAAGGGTCCGATCCTCTGCCTGGTCGGTCCGCCGGGCGTCGGCAAGACCAGCCTCGGCCGCTCGATCGCCAAGGCCTGCGGGCGGGAGTTCGTTCGCCAGAGCCTCGGCGGCGTCCGCGACGAGGCCGAGATCCGGGGCCATCGTCGGACCTATATCGGTTCGCTGCCCGGCAAGATCATCGCCAACCTTAAGAAGGCCGGCACCTCCAATCCCCTGTTCCTGCTCGACGAGATCGACAAGCTCGGCCAGGACTTCCGGGGCGATCCAGCGGCGGCCCTGCTCGAGGTTCTCGATCCCGAGCAGAACAACAAGTTCCAGGACCATTATCTGGAGCTCGACTACGACCTCAGCGACATCATGTTCGTGACCACCGCGAACAGCCTCGACATGCCGCAGCCGCTGCTCGACCGCATGGAGATCATCCGGCTCGAGGGTTATACGGAGGACGAAAAGGTCGAGATCGCCAATCGCCACCTCGTGCCCAAGCAGCTCGAGGCGCATGGGCTGAAGGCGGGCGAGCTCACCATTACCGACGAGGCGCTGCGCGGCGTTCTTCGCTACTACACGCGCGAGGCCGGCGTCCGCACGCTTGAGCGCGAACTCGCCAAGGTCGCCCGCAAGGCACTTCGCCAGATCCTCGAGGGCAAGGCCGAGGCCGTCACCGTCACGCTCGACAATCTCGGCGATTTCCTCGGCGTGCGCCGTTATCGCTTCGGGGTCGGCGAGGAGGAGGACCAGATCGGCGCGGTGACCGGGCTTGCCTGGACCGAGGTCGGCGGCGAACTCCTCACCATCGAGGCGGTGACGGTGCCCGGCAAGGGCCAGATCAAGACCACCGGCAAGGTCGGCGAGGTGATGAGCGAAAGCGTTCAGGCTGCCTGGAGCTTCGTCAAGGCCCGCGCGCCGGCCTATGGCGTCAAGCCCTCGCTGTTCGCCAGGAAGGACGTCCACGTCCACCTGCCCGAAGGCGCCGTGCCCAAGGACGGGCCGTCGGCCGGCATTGGCATGGTGACGGCGCTGATCTCAACCCTGACCGGCGTGCCGGTGCGCCGCGACGTGGCGATGACCGGCGAGGTGACGCTTCGCGGCCGGGTCCTCCCGATCGGCGGCCTCAAGGAGAAACTGCTCGCAGCCCTTCGCGGCGGGATCACCACCGTGCTCATCCCAGCCGAGAACGAAAAGGATCTTGCCGAGCTTCCGGCCAACATCAAGGAAGGGTTGAAGATCATCCCCGTGGCCCATGTCGACCAGGTCCTGGCCGAGGCGCTCAGTGCCAAGCTGGAGCCGATCGAGTGGACCGAAACCGACGAACATGCGGCCGAGCCGCCGCCGGCGCCTGCCGCGGGATCGGCGCTTCGGCACTGAAATCGTAACAATTTCGGCACCATGATGTTATCGAGGCAGGGGAAGGCCTCAGGTCTGCCGGAGTGAGTGAAGCGACATGAACAAGCAGGAAGTGATCGGCCTCGTGGCGGAGCGTGCGGCGCTGAACCGGGCCGACGCGGCGCGCGCGGTGGAGACCATGCTCGAGGTCATCACCGACGCGCTTCGGCGCGGTGACGAGGTCCGGCTGGTGGGCTTCGGCAATTTCGTGGTGACCCGGCGCAAGGCCTCCGTCGGCCGCAACCCGCGCACCGGCGAGCCGCTCCAGATCGACAGCACGGCCCAGCCCAAGTTCCGGGCGGGCAAGCTGCTCAAGGAAGCGGTGCAGCCTTAGTGGGGGAGCCTGCGTTTCGCGCTTAAGCAAGACGCTGGACAGCCTTCCTCACCTCCGCTAACCGCCCCTCACCCAAGCGTGGGCGCGTAGCTCAGTGGTAGAGCACACCCTTCACACGGGTGGGGTCGTAGGTTCAATCCCTACCGCGCCCACCACGCTTCTCACTCGCAGTCGGTTCTCCAAGCGGGCGATTCCGTGCCGCGCTTCTCGGTGCCCCCACGAAGTGGGGGAACAGCTTTGCGGAACGCAAAGCGAGGGAGCCTATTGCAGCAGAAGAGAGCGCCTACCGAACTAAGAGGGCGCGACAGACCTGCCTAATTCCCCGAAAGCGGGGGTATCGAGCCAATGCTTCCGGCTTGCCCCTATGCCTAAGCAAGGAGGCCGAACTCAGGCCTTCTCGAGCGGGCCGTGGTCGTCGCAGTGATTGCCGTGCACATGGTGCAGCCGGCCATCCACCAAATAGTCCTGGTGGTCGCCATGCGGCACTGCTTCGTGGCCGCATCCCGGGCCATGCTGGTGGCCGACGCAGCCGCGAGCCCCGTTGTCGCATTCGTCCGGGTTCGCACCCCCGACAGCGATCGCATGTTCCTCGACTTCGCCGTCGCCATCCTGGTGATGAAGGTGCCCGTCGTGGAGATAATCGACATGGCCGTCGTGACGGACGGCCGTGTGCCCGCAGCCGGGGCCGTGAACATGGTCGTGGGGGTGATGGTGTGCGTGGCTCGCCATGCTTGGTCGCTCCTTCCCTGAGCGGGCCGGGAGATACCAGCCACCCCCTTCATGCGCTCGTTACGCCGCCATCACAAGGAGGCGAATTGTCCTACTGCAGATAGGACGGGCTGAAGCCGGCAATCCGCCGCATCTCGCCCCAGTCCTCGAAGATGATCTCCCGCCCGTCGCGCCGGATGAGGCCCTGGCGCTCAAGGTCGGCAAGGACCCGGTTCACGTTGACGCTGGTCTGGCCGGTGATGTCGGCGATCTGCTGCTGCGTGAAGGGGTTGGCCATGCGCTCGTGGCTCGGATCCACCCCGCTCCGTTCCGCGGTCTCGCACAACAGGTGCGCAACTCTTGCGGTCGAGTCCCGCCGCCCGCAGCTTACCAGCCACTCGTAGCTGATCGCGGCATGGCGCTGCGTCAGCTTGAGCACGAAGCGGGCAAGTTCGGGATGATCGACGATCAGCTTGTCGAAGTCGCTCCGCTGCCCGACCAGCACCTCGCTGCGGACGATCGCCTGCACGCCGAAGTCGGTGCCCGTCTCGCGCGGGAGTATACCGTCGCCGGCAAAGCGCAGGGCGATGATCTGCCGCCGGCCCGAGCCGTCGGTCTTGTATTTGGCGAGAATGCCGGACCGCACGAACAGCACCTCATCGGCCAGCCCACCAGGCTCGCGGAACGGCCGCTTGGGATCCACGGCGATCTCGCGGTGAGGCATGGCCTCGATCTTCGCGGCGAGTTCGGGCGCAAGGCCAGCCCCGACCAGCGCGTCCGACAGCGTCACGCTTTCACCCGCTGCCTTGCGCAAGCGTTTGCTCATTCCAAGCTGCCCTTCACCCTGCATTGTAATTATCGGATCGTCTTGCCGGAGGTGCAAGAAGTTTGATGTAGATTAGAAACTGCAGTTTAGAGCCTTTTCGTCAGTCGTTTCTTTTCCACGCAGACTTGAGTTCTTCAACAAGAGCCTCCGTCGCCTGCGTGGTCCGCGCAAGATCGGGAAAGCCCGGCCAGCCCGAGTCGGGGTAGTCCCCACCACCATGCGAGCGCGTACCCTCGTAGCGCGGCAGAACATGAAAATGAACCTGAGGATCGACCATCATCAGCATCAGATAATTGATTTTTTCGTAACGGCTGAAGCGGGTCAGAAGTTGCTCGATCTGCGCAATCAGGGCTCCTTGCTCGGCAAATGCCTCGCTGGGGAGGTCACCGAACGCCCTTATGTCGCGTACCGAACATAAAACAAGGCTGCCGAGCGTGACCTGGGCGGGGCGAACCAGCACGGCCCAATGTTCCCCAAGGTGAAGGCAGGTCCGGGGAAAGCCGAACTTGACCAGTGTCGCATGCGGCTCGGCGAGAGAGTAAGGGGGGAGGGTGGCCATTGGAAGAACATCGCTCGCTTGCATCGGGGAGCCGTCACCCTTAAGGGGCGGGCGCGCCGTGCCAAGACCATCCCTTGGTCTCGCGCGCGGTCGTGGCGATCGTAGCTCAGTTGGTTAGAGCATCGGTTTGTGGTACCGAGGGTCGCGGGTTCAAGTCCCGTCGATCGCCCCATTCGTTCTTTGGCGTTTGACGTTAGGCCCCTCCTTACATGACCGACCTGTGGACCCTGCCCGACTTCGACGGGCACGAGGCAGTGCACTTCGTTACCGACCGGAAGAGCGGCCTGCGCGCCATCATCGCCATGCACTCGACCCACCTTGGTCCGGCCGCGGGCGGCTCCCGTTTCTGGCACTATGAGGAAGGCGCGGACGCGCTTACCGACGCCCTGCGCCTGTCGCGCGGCATGAGCTTCAAGAACGCCATGGCCGGTCTGCCCCTGGGCGGCGGCAAGGCAGTGATCCTGGCCGGTCCCGATCGCACCAAGTCTCCCGAGATGCTCGCAGCCTTCGGCCGGGCGGTCGAGACCCTCGGCGGGCGCTACGTCACTGCCGAGGACGTCGGCATCGGAGTCTCCGACATGCAGGCGGTCCGGCGCGAGACCCGCCACGTCGCTGGGCTTCCGGCGGCCGAGGGCGCCGTCGGCGGCGATCCCGGCCCGCACACCTCCTACGGCGTCTTCCTCGGAATCAAGGCCGCGGTCCGGCGGGCGCTCGGGCGCGACAGCCTCAAGGGCTTGCGTCTTGTCCTGCAGGGCGCCGGCAGCGTTGCCTCGGGTGTTGCACGCCGCGCCTCGGAGGAGGGCGCACGACTGGTGATCGCCGACGTCGATGCCGTGAAGGCGGCGCGCCTGGCCGAGGCGACCGGCGGAGAAATTGCCGCGCCCGAGGAGATCCTCGGCGTCGAAGCCGACATCGTCAGCCCCAACGCGCTTGGCGCGATCCTCGACGATGACAGCATCGCTGCCCTCAAGACGCCGATCGTTGCGGGCGGCGCCAACAACCAGCTCGCCCGGCCCGAACATGGTGCGATGCTGATGGAGCGCGGCATTCTCTACGCGCCCGATTATGTCATCAACGCGGGCGGGATCATCAACGTCTCGACCGAGTATCTCCAGGACGGCGGCCCCGACCTTGTCCGCGAACGGATCGAAGGCATCCCGCACCGGCTGGAGCAGATCTGGGCCGAAAGCCAGGTCAGCAGGCGCGATCCCGCCACGGTGGCCGATGCCATGGCACTGAAGCTGATCGGGCGGTAGCGCGTCGGCCCCCTGAGGCGCACCTTGCGGCAAGGCAGCCTTCCAGCGAGCCACCGAACCGCGCCACAAGGCCTAGTGCAAATTCTCGGTCCACCGCCTAAGTAGCGCGCCAAAATGCACCGCTTCGCCAACCCCGTCCGCTTCCTTCGCCTTGCACGGCCGCTGACTGGCTGGTTGCTCGGCCTCGGCGCGGTGCTGGTGGGGATCGGGGTTTATGGCGCGCTGTTCGTCATGCCCGATGATTTCCTCCAGGGCGACACGGCGCGGATCCTTCACATTCACGTGCCCGCTGCCTGGCTCGGCATGGGCGGCTGGACCGGCCTTGCGGTCTGCAGCCTTCTGCAGATCGTCTGGCGCCATCCGCTGGCGGGCGTAGCGGCGCGGGCGATTGCTCCTGCCGGCGCCACCTTCACCTTTCTCTGCCTTGCGACCGGCTCCATCTGGGGAAGGCCGACCTGGGGCACCTGGTGGGAATGGGACGGGCGGCTGACGAGCATGCTCGTCCTTCTCTTCCTCTACTTCGGCTACATGGCGCTCGCCGCGGCCGAGAAGGAGCGGGGGCCTGACGCCCGGGCCGCGCCGATCTTCGGCCTGGTCGGAGCGCTCAACCTGCCGATCATCCATTTCTCCGTTCAATGGTGGAATACTCTCCACCAGGGCGAGAGTATCGAGATCACCGGCACCACCATCGCTCCCTCGCTGCTGTGGCCGATCTTCTTCACCCTTCCTGGCTTTTCCCTGCTGTTCGCCGCCGCGGTGCTGCTGCGGATGCGGGCGGAGCTTGCCTCGGCCAAGGTGGAGGCAAGCCTGCGGAGGACCGCTGCGGCATGAACCAATGGGCCTTCGTCATCGCCGCCTTCGCCGTGACCCTCGTGGGGGTGGTCAGCCTTCTTCTTTGGGCGTTCCTTTCCTGCCGCAAGGCGGAAGGCATGGCTGAAAGGCTCGGCCGCCGGCGATGACGCCCAAGCGCAAGCACCAGCGGCTGGTGCTGGTCCTCCTTGGCCTGGGTGCGCTGGTCGGCGCGGTGATGCTCGCCATGTGGGGCCTGGCCGATCGCGCCGCTTATTTCCGCACGCCCCAGGACGTCGCCGCCGGCCGGGCCGAAGTTGGCGTTCCCTTGCGGCTCGGCGGCATGGTCAAGCAGGACTCCATCCAGAAGCTCGGCGACGGAGTCACCGTCGCCTTCGTCCTGACCGACGGGCCCGCCAGCGTTCCCGTTCGCTTCCGCGGCATCGTCCCCGACCTGTTCGTAGAGAACAGCGGCGCGGTGGCGGAAGGCAAGCTCCGTCCAGATGGTCTGTTCATCGCCGACAACATCCTCGCCAAGCATGACGAGCGCTACATGCCCCCGCAAATGGGCAATCTGGCGAGCGAGCGGAAGACCCGGGAGACGCTGGAGTGAGTTCCTTTGTCATCCCGGGCTTGACCCGGGATCCGCCTTTCTTCTCCCACCTTGCCAAAGGCAGGCAGACCCCGGGTCAAGCCCGGGGTGACGTACTGGTGGTGTCCGCATGATCGCCGAAGCCGGCCTTGCCGCCCTCTGGCTCGCCGCGGCGCTTGCGCTGCTGCAGTTCGCGCTCGCCTGCACCGGCAATCGCCTGGGCGAGCTGCGCGCGCTGATCAGCCCGGTGGCGGTGGCGCAGGGCCTCCTGGCGGTCTTTTCCTTTGCCATGCTGGTCTGGCTGTTCGTCCGCACCGACACCAGCGTCGCCCTGGTCGTCTCCTCCAGCCACAGCGACAAGCCGTGGATCTACCGGGTGACCGGCACCTGGGGCAATCACGAGGGCTCCATGCTCCTGTGGGTGATGGTGCTCGCCGCCGCCGGCGCATTGCTAGCCCTTATCGAGCGCAGCCTCCGCCCCGAGACCCTCCGCGCCACGCTCGGTGCGCAGGCGCTGCTGGCGCTCGGCTTCTTCGCTTTCCTCCTTCTCGCCTCCAATCCCTTCGCCCGCCTCAATCCGGCGCCGCCGCAAGGGGAGGGACTGAACCCGCTGCTCCAGGACCCCGGGCTCGCCTTCCACCCGCCGACCCTCTACCTTGGCTATGTCGGCCTGTCCGTGGCCTTCAGCCTGGCAGTCGGCGCGCTCGTCACCAGGGAAGTCGGGCCGAGCCTTGCCCGGGCGATGCGGCCGTGGGTGCTGGGAAGCTGGGTGCTGCTCACTATCGGCATCACCGCGGGAAGCTACTGGGCTTATTATGAGCTCGGCTGGGGCGGCTGGTGGTTCTGGGACCCGGTCGAGAATGCCTCGCTGATGCCGTGGCTCGCCGCGACGGCGCTGCTCCACAGCGTCAACGTGCTCGCCGCCAGGGGCTCGCTGCGGGCGTGGACGATCATGCTGGCGGTGATCGCTTTCTCCATGTCGATGATCGGCACCTTTCTGGTGCGGTCGGGCATCCTCACCAGCGTCCACAGCTTCGCCGTCGATCCAACCCGCGGCGCATGGATCCTGGCGCTGCTGATCTTCTACACGGGCGGCGCGCTGCTGCTCTTCTTCCTTCGCGCTTCCACCGTCCGCGAGGGCGCGCAGTTCGAGCCCGTCAGCCGCGAAGGCGCGCTGGTCGCCAACAACCTCATCCTTTCGGTGATCCTCGGCACGGTCTTCGTCGGCACCCTCTACCCGGTGGCCGCGGAGGCGCTGACCGGCGAGAAGATTTCGGTCGGGCCACCCTACTTCAACCTCGTGACCGGGCCATTGGTGCTGATCCTCGCGGCCTTGCTGTTCATCGGCCCGCTGCTGCGCTGGCGCCGTGACAGCCGCCCGAACCTCAAGCGCATCGCCCTGCCGGCCATCGTGACGCTCATCGCCTTCGCCCTGACCTTCTTGGCTGCCGAGATCAGCCTGCTCGCCCGCCTGGGGCTGGCCTTTGCCGCGGGTCTCGCGCTCGCGAGCTTCCTCCCGCTCGCCGGCCGCAAGCTGCTGCGTACTCCGCTCACCATCTGGGGCATGGTCGTCAGCCATCTCGGCATTGCGCTCGCCATGGCCGGAGCTGCCGCCGACGCCTCGCTGACCAGGGAAGTGCTCCACGCCGCTCGCCCCGGCGAGGTGCTGAAGGTCGGTCCCTGGCAGGTCCGCTTCAGCGGTGTCGATCCCGTCGCCGGCCCCAACTGGACCGCGGTCGAAGGTCATCTCGTCGCCACCCGGGGCGAGCGCGCCATCCGCCTCGATCCGCAAAGCCGCTTCTTCTATTCGCCCCCGACCGAGACCAACGAAGCGGCAATCACCACCGCATGGGACGGCCAGCTCTACACCGTGATCGGCAGCCGCGAAGGCGATCGCTGGCAGCTCCGCTTGTGGTGGAAGCCGATGGTAACGCTGATCTGGCTCGGTGGCGCGCTGATTGCGCTTGGCGGTCTCATGGCGCTGCTCGGCCGGGCGAGGCGCGAGCGCCGCCGTACCAGCCCCGCCTTTGCCGAGCAGCCGGCATGAACCGCAAGCTGTGGCTCGCGCTGCCGCTGATCGTCTTTGCGGCCTTCGTGCTTGCGGTCGGCTGGCGCCTCAGCGAACCGTCCGACCCGACCGTCCGGTCGCGCCTGGTCGGCGAGAAGGTGCCTGCCTTCGCTCTTGCGCCGATGCTGCCCGGCCGCCCCGGCCTCGCCTCGGCCGACTTCGCCAAGGGTGGCCCAAGGTTGCTCAACCTGTTCGGCAGCTGGTGCGTGCCCTGCATCGCCGAAGCGCCCGCCCTGCTGGAGCTGGAAAAGCGCGGCGTGCCGATCGACGCCATCGCCCTTCGCGACACGCCGGAGGACGTGGCCCGGTTCCTCGCCGACCACGGCGATCCCTTTGCGGCAATCGGCAACGATCCGGTCGGCGAGGCCAAGATCGCTCTGGGCTCGTCGGGCGTCCCCGAAACCTTCATTGTCGATCGGAAGGGCGTGATCCGCTTCCAGCATATCGGCCCGATCATGCCGCAGGACCTCGCGCGGATCATGGCCGAGTGGGAGAAGGTGCGGTGAGGATGCCTCGGACCCTTGGTGCCGAGCGCCCTTCGACTTCG
>ERZ1066118.665-NODE-665-length-28844-cov-7.742263_pt1 | contig 28844 bp, 21 predicted proteins | sample MGYA00382765_ERZ1066118 | MGnify/ENA primary metagenome ERZ1066118 (study PRJEB33369, sample SAMEA5778348) | biofilm metagenome | biome: Industrial cooling water; feature: Water cooling tower basin; material: Biofilm | place: United Arab Emirates | collected...
TGCCTAAATTGCAACGCGTTGCGCAGATCCCGCTTAGCTCAGTTGGTTAGAGCATCTGACTGTTAATCAGAGGGTCCCAGGTTCGAGTCCTGGAGCGGGAGTGGCGGGGTCTAGATAGCGAACGGCATCGAGCAGAATTGCTCGGTGCCGTTCTCTTTGTTTTCTCGCCGGAGGCCACCCGGGCATGCGGCCCAGTCTCAAGCGCGAGATCGATTGGTTACGCAGCCGAGGATCTCCAGCCGTTGTTCAATCCCTCACCAGATATTTGGTGAACGTCCCGCCCGCAAAAGGAAGCGAAATCGGTCCTTCAGCCGCGTAGACGTTCCCGTCACTATCCACCGCGACTCCCTCGCCGGCCGCACCCTGATAGGGGCGGGTCTCCGCGGCGAAGGGCGGGATAAAGCCCCGGATCCGATCTTCATCGATGTGCCCGATGCGGACGCCGTTTACCCAGTTCGGGTGGGTGATCGGGCTGGACTCGGAATCGATCGCGTAGACGAGATCGTCCTCGGTGATGTGGATCCCGCTGATGCGTCCATACGTGTAGCGGGATTCGAGGTAGTTGCCTTCCTGATCGAAGATCTCGATCCGGTGGTTGCCACGGTCGGCAACCCAGAGTCGGCCGCGTGAGTCGAACGCCATCGTATGGGGGGTGCGGAACTCCCCATGAAGGGTTCCGATCTGGCCCCACTGCTTGATGAAGGTGCCATCGGCAGCAAACTTCAGGATTCGGCCGGTTGCGCCTTCTGCCCGTCCATCGGTCATGGCCTGTTCAGTCGTCATCCCCTGCCCGCTGTGCCCGTCGCTTACGAAGATGCTGCCGTCCGGCGCGACGATAACGTCGGTGGGCTCGTTGAACTGCCCCGGACCGCTTCCCGGGCGGCCTGCGGTGCCAAGGCTCATCAGCAGCTCGCCGGCCGGGCTGAACTTGTGAACCTGATGCCCCTTGGTACCCTCTTCGTTTGCGGCGAAATCGGTGACCCAGACATTCCCCTGCCGATCGACATCGATCCCGTGGGGTGTCACCATCACACCTGCACCAATGCTGGCGAGGATCGCCCCGCTATTCCTGTCGAGCTTCATCACCGGATGAACCGGATTGGTGTGGCAGTTGATGCCGCGCGGGCGGGCTCTATCCGACCCGCACCGCTCATAGACCCAGAGATGGCCGTCCGTTGGGTCCACCTCGATCCCGGCGCTCGTACCCCATTGCCGATCTGCCTGCTTCACCCCCCAGTTCGCGACCACCGTTGGATTGGGGTTGGGAATACCCTCCCCGGTTATAGGATTGCCGCCCGATTGCGCCGATTGAACTCCTGACAACGGAGCGCCGCAGGCGACGAGAAGGGCCGCCGGAGCCAGAAGCAGAGAGTACTTCAGAGTGCAATTCACTGCCATCGAGACCTCCAGGTAAGGTTCCTCTTCGATGATCGCACGCTGCGATCGCCGTAGTTCAGCTGCCGCCCTGCTCCTACAATGGGCCATCAAAAGGCCACACACCCAGCCAGTATGGGGAGCGTCGAAAACATGGATTTCGTCGGGCTCGGTGCTCAGGTGGGAAGGTCTGCAACGTTCCGGCCGTCTGAAAATCAGCAAGACAGCCGGAGATCCTCGGATGAGAAAGGGTGAGTGGCCGGAGCCCGGAAGCTGACAGGTGGTGCAGTGTAGCTGTTGATTCGCCCGTTTAGGAAGGGGCACGCCACGGGGATAGAAAGTAAGGGGATGAAATCAGCCGCACCAACACCCTTGCATCACAAGGCGAGACTCGAGGGGGTCCACAAAGACGTTACGTTGGCCGGGTGCTCGCTCATCCAGGTGCTGAAGGCGCGCTACAGCCAGGAGCCGATTTACGCCGACGCGGACGCCCCCTGTTGCCGGGGGCCCGATGCGGCCAGGCCTGGTCGGAGGACCTGCGCGCGTGGACCCATTCGGGTAAGGACGAGGTAGAATACGGCAGGTAGCGGAAACGCTGCCTGTCTCGCGGGGCGCCGGCGGTGCAGGAGCAGCTTCTGATGTACCGGCTTCAGGGGTTGGCCGTCCCGGCTCACGCGGGTTATCGTTGAAGAGCAGCTCTCAACTCATTTTGGTCCTGCCCAGCACTTCCGCGGGCAACAGATTCCAGGCGTAGCACGGCTCTCTTGGCCTCGCCGTTGCTTTTCTAATCGCCACGCCTGGCGGTTCCATTGAAAACTTGCGTGCTTCCTCGAGTCTCGGCCAAGCCGAAGACCCCCGACTGATGCACGATATGAGGTGCCAATGCTCCGACATCGACGGCGAGTTCGATCAGCCCTCACTGTCCTCGTGCCCGGTGGGCTGATCGCCGCAGGGCTCTTCGCTGGGCAGTTGCGTTCAGCTGAGTGGGATTGGCGAAGCGCTTTCCTTTCGGAGATGAAGGAGCTGACGGCCCTGGAGCCGGTCCGCGCCCTGCCCCGGACGGAGGCGGTGCTCGCGACGCTCGAAGCGCAGCGTCATCTGCAGGTCGGCCGCCCCTTCGCGGCCTGGGAGACTCTGCGGCCGCACCTGGATATGGACGGTGCGACGGGTGAGGCGGTAAACCTGCTGGCCGCTCGCGCTGCTGCGGAGTGGGGCGGGTGGAACAACGTCCGCCGAATCCTCGAAGGCAAGGAGTGGCTCGCCAGCGCGGGGTCTGGTGAGGGACTCTTCCTGCTCGCGCGGGCCGAGGAGGAGCTCGGCAAGCTCGATGTCTCGGCCGCCACGTACGAGCGGTACCTGGCGGTCCGCAAGGCGGAGAACAGCGGTATCGCGCTGGCGAGGCTCGGGACGCTCCGCAGCCGTCTCGGCGAACACCCGGCGGCAGCAGACGCCTTCGCGAGGGCGGCCGCGGAGCTCCCTCTGATCGCGGATTGGGTTCAGGTCGAGCAGGTCGAGGCTTTGGTCGAGGCCGGCGCCGCGGACGCGACGGCGCTCGTCACGTCCATGAGCGGCGGGTCAGCTGCGGCGCGGATGCGACGCGCGCAGCTGGAGGCACGCAGCTGGATCGCCGCCGCCGAAACGGAGCGGGCCATCACGCGTCTCGACTGGGAGGGGCGGGTGCTGAGCGCAGAGGGTGCTCGCCATGAGGCGTCGCAGCTCCACCTCGACCGGGCGCGGCTCCTCCTCAGATCGAGCAACCCTGCCTCCGGCCGTGAGCTTATCCGGCTCCTCGCTGGCGATGCGGCGCTGACTCCGTCCATCAGGCTCGAGGCCGCGGGTGTGATCGCTGATCTTGGCGATCGTAGCGCGGCTGAGGATATGGCCGCGGCGGATGGCTATGAGGCTGCCTCGAGACCCGGACTCGCCGCGAGGCATCTCCGCGGTGCGCTCGGCAGTGACGGCTACGACACACCGGCTCAGCGGTATCGTCTGGCGCGCCTGCTCTATGAGGAGCGGGACTTCGGCCCCTCGAGGGTGGCGTTCCAGCGCGCCGCGGAGCTCCTGACGGACACTGAACAGAAGGCGCAGGCTGAGCTCTATGCCGCTCGCTCCCTGTTCCGCACCGGAGGATCCAACCGGGCGCAGCAGACTGCCAGGGCCAATGCGCTCGCCGAGTTCCGGAGGATTGCCGAGCGATACGAGGGGACTGCTGCAGCCGGCTCTGCTCTCTATCTCCTGGGGGACGAGGCGGCGACCACTCAGAGTGCTCTCGCCCTGTACAGGCAGGCCGCAGCCGTCACCAGCTCACCGGATGCGCGTGAGGCGCTGTACCGCGTCGGCGATCGTGCGCTCAAGCTGCGGGACCCGGCAGGCGCCATTCGCGCGTGGGCGTCCTATGTGGAGCGCTACCCGCGAGGCGAACAGACGGCACTCGTGGCGTATGAGGTGGGTAAGCTGCACAGGAACGCGGGCAGGAGCGGCGCGGCCGAAGCGATGTTCGAAGCTGCCATCGCAGCGGAGCCGACCTCCTACTACGCGGTTCGGGCCGCCGAGCGGAGCGGAGAGCAGACCCTCGAGCGGGTGCTCGATGATCCGACCCCCTGGATTGGTCTGGCCTCGGAGCCAGCCGAGGCGGCTGAAGTGCTGGACCGTATGGACCTGCTCGCCGAAGCCGGCCTTGATGAGGCGAGGGAGGCGGAGTACCAGTCGGCGCTCGGGTCCTTCGCGAAGAAGCCGATGGCGAAGCTCGTGCTCGCTGAAGGGCTCCACGAACGCCTTCAGCCGGTGGAGGCGATCCGTGTCGGCCGCGAGCTTCTGGCCAGCCGGAGCAACCGGTGGGACGAGCGCCTCCTCAAGGTTGTCTTCCCGCTCCCGTACCGACAGGTCATCGAGGAGGAGGCAGAGAAAGCGAGTCTCGACCCAATGCTCTTCGCGGGTCTGGTTCGGCAGGAGTCGAGCTTCAAGGCCGATGCTAAGTCACCGGTTGGAGCGACAGGGCTTGGCCAGATAATGCCGGCAACCGGACGATGGCTCGCGCCAGGCGCAGGCATCACCAGCTACGACAATAGCCTGCTCGAGGTCCCGGAGGTAAACCTGCGCATGGGGGCGCGCTACCTCGGCGACCTGATGCGTCAGTTCGACGCCGTCGACCTGGCGCTAGCGGGCTACAATGCCGGCCCAAGCCGGGCTATACGATGGAGGCGGGAGCTGAACCACGGCCGCGACACCGACGCTTTCCGTGCCGCGATACCATTCGACGAGACGAGAAACTACATCACCATCGTGCTCAGAAATGCTGCCGTGTACGAGCAGCTCTACGGCGACGACTGACCACCTCCGGCTCCGGAAGGAAAACCCAACTGTTCCTTCCGGAGCCTCTCGCTGGATCGCTTGGCATCTTCCTTCCGTATTACACTCGGTTGAAAAGCCCAACGCTGTGCCTGCTTACGGTGTATTCGTCAGCAGCGCTTGGGCTTGCGAGGATTCAGCGCTGTGCCTATAGTTGACGGGAATTCGGTATTCTCCAAACGGAGAAGCTCCCGCGATCGAATTCGTTTTCCCAAATAAATAGACGATGAACTGGAAGCCTACGTCTCTCGTAGCGGCGTTCGCCCTTCTGGCTGTCTGCTCTGCGCCTCTCCCGGCCCAGTCGCTGCGAGGGTCGCCTGCCAGCGTCAATCGGATCTACAATCAGGCTGTCGGCCACGGCTTTCGCTTCTACGAGAACGCCTCTGCGATTCGGGCCTCCGTCTCCAACGGGACGCTGGTTCGACTCAACGGCAACGCCAACTACACACTCTCCAACGTCAGCTACCCTTATTTGCTCCCGGAGCTAAAGACGTTCGTGGAGCGCATCTCAGGTCAGTACCGCTCGGCATGTGGTGAGAAGTTGGTGGTCACGAGCAGTATTCGTCCCCGGACGATGCGGCTCGCCAACAGCGTCGATAAGTCTGTCCACCCTACGGGTATGGCGGTGGACCTGCGCAAGCCGACGAACTCGCGCTGCCTTTCCTGGTTGAGGACGACGCTCTCGACACTGGAAGCGGCAGGCGTTCTGGATGCTGTCGAGGAGCGGAACCCGCCGCACTTCCATGTCGCCGTCTTCCCATCGCAGTACGCGCGCTACATCGGCGGCCGCAGCTCGACCTCCGGTGCGCAGCTGGTCTCCGCCCCGCGGCGTTCGAGCAGCGGTTCGGCGGCTGTAAGCTCTGCTGAGACGTACCGGGTGCGCAGCGGAGATTCACTCTGGACGATCGCCCGTCGAAACAACCTCACGGTTGAGGGGCTCAAAGCCGCGAACAATCTCCGGACCAGCCGCATCGTCGCCGGTCAGGTACTGAAGATTCCAGCCAGGTAGACCTCCCGCCAGGTTGATTTGAAGAGCCCGTCTTCGGAGGGGCTCTTTTGTTTGCCCGCTGTTCGATCGTCCTCTCCGAGTCTTCGCAGATGACTCCTCCAGAGGACACACGGCGCAGCAGGCTGAAAGGCTAACTAGTTGCAGGATAAAGATTAAGCTGCGTAGGGCGATGGGGCACCGGCGTTGCTTCCAGGAGAAGCGCCAAGCGATACGCTCTAACCTGGAAGGTGCCGATGTCCAGAATCAAAGCCACTTATCTGAAGCTGCTCCTCAGTGGCTTCTTCGCAGTATCCGCGTCGGGATGTGCCGGGGTCGGAATGGAGACGTTGGCCGATGTCCTGGCCGGTGGCGGCCTGTATGGCCAGGAGATCTCCGGAGAGATCCGCCAGATCGACACGCGGCGTCAGGAGATAGAGGTTCAGTCCAGCTGGTCAGGTGGGGAGTGGGTGCGATACGACGGACGCACCACCGTCGTGTCCGGGCAGCGTCGCTACGACGTGCGCGACCTGCGCCGCGGAGATCGTGTGCGCGTGGTCGTTGATGATGCAAACGATCGGCAGCGCGAGCTGTACGCCCGCCGCATCGAGATCCAGGAGTCCGCCAACCGGGATCAGCCGAGGCATGACGACGTCCGCTCCAGAAGCCGTATGATCAGGCTGGAGGGGAACGTCACTCGCATCGACGGGCGCTCAGGCACCTTCGACCTGGATTCGGGTCGCGGTGAGATCATTCGGGTCACGGTCGCGAATGAGACGAGCCGAGAGGCGAGAGACAGGGCGCGGGGTCTCAGGAGGGGGCAGCGGGTAAGGATCGAGGCCCGGCTGACAGACGATCATAACGCGCGGTTGTTCCGCTTCCTCTGAGCCAGGCTCGGTGAGCTAAGCACGCAGCGGCTCCGCCTCGACCGCCAGCTCGCGATCCCGGACATCGACAAGTACAGATCCGCCGTCCTGCAAAGCGCCGAATAGTATTTCGTCGCCGAGCGGGCGGCGGATTTTTTCCTGCACGAGACGGGCTAGCGGGCGAGCACCGTCCTCAACGTCGAGCGAGTGCTCGGCGAGCCAAGCAAGGGCCTCCTCGCTCACCGCAAGCTCGATCTTCCTCGGCGCCAGCAGCGTCCGGAGCTCGTCCATCGCACGAGCGACGATCCGCCTCATGACCGGAAGCGTGAGGGAAACGAACGGGATGCGTGCATCGACACGGTTCCTGAACTCCGGGGAGAAGGTCTCCTTCCAGGCGCGGTCATCATCCCCGCGGGAGCCGCCATCGAAGCCCGGCCTCCGCCGGTTCAGCGCATCAGCCCCGACGTTGCTGGTCATGATGATGATGATGTTGCGGAAGTCCGCCTGCTTGCCGTTGTGGTCGGTGAGGCGCCCGTAGTCCATCACCTGCAACAGCAGGTTGTAGATGTCCTCATGAGCCTTCTCCATCTCGTCGAGGAGGAGGACTGCGTACGGGGTCCTGTTCACCGCCTCGGTAAGCAGCCCCGGCTGGTCAAAGCCGACGTATCCGGGAGGGGCGCCAATCAGCCGAGCCACCGTGTGCCGCTCGACATACTCGGACATGTCGAACCGGATGAGCTCGATCCCGAGCACCTCGGCTAAAGCACGCGCCGCCTCTGTCTTGCCGACGCCGGTCGGGCCGGTGAAGAGGAAGGAACCGACCGGCTTCCGCGGATCCCGGAGTCCTGCACGAGCCAAACGGATCGCGGAAGCCAGCTGCTCCAGCGCCCGATCCTGACCTACCACTCGCTTCTTCAGCTCGCCCTCGAGCTCCTTCAGACGCTGGCGATCATCCGTCGTGGCGGTGACCTCCGGGATTCTTGCGAGGCTGGACAGCGTCTTCTCTATGTCGACCAGATCCACGACTGGCGGAGCTCCGTCACGTGCCGCAAGGCGAACCGCAGCACCGGCCTCATCCAGCAAGTCGATCGCCTTGTCGGGAAGTTTCCGGTCGTGAAGCCAGCGGTGCGACAGCTCGACAGCGCCTCGAATGGCTTCTTCAGTGTAGATAAGCTGATGAAAGTCCTCGTATCGGCTGCGCAGCCCCTTCAGGATTTCGACGCTCTCCTCGATCGAGGGCTCGGGAACGTCGATCGGTTGAAAGCGTCTGGCGAGCGCGCGATCCTTCTCAAAGGAGCGGTACTCCTCCCACGTAGAGGCGCCGATGCAGCGCAGCTTTCCGCTCAGGAGCGCCGGCTTGAGCAGGTTGGATGCGTCCACACTGCCATCCTGTGTTCGGCCTGCGCCTACAAGGGTGTGAATCTCGTCTATGAAGAGGATCGCGCCGGGGCGATCGGCGAGCTCCTGGATCACCGCCTTCAGTCTTTCCTCGAAGTCACCGCGGTACTTGGAGCCGGCGAGCAGCGAGCCGAGGTCCAACGAAAAGATCTCCGCGCCGCGTAAAGGCGCAGGCACCTCTTCGCGATGGATTTTCCAGGCAAGCCCCTCCACGATCGCGGTCTTGCCGACACCTGGATCACCAACGAAGACCGGGTTGTTCTTCCTTCGTCGGCTCAGCACCTGAATTGCCCGGCCAAGCTCCTGCTCCCGGCCGATCAACGGGTCGAGAGATCCTTCCGCCGCGCGCTCATGCAGGGCAACGCAGAAGCGGGCGAGAGCACTCTTGCCGGAGGGCTCACTCCCGAACGGCTCCTCGTCGTCTACCTCCTCCTCGTCGGGCTCCTCCTCGGCCGACCGAGGCTCGCTTCCGTGGGAGAGGTACCGGAGCAGAATCAGTCGGGTGAGGCCCGCCTGTTCCAGAAAGTGCGTGGCGAAAGCCTCGGGCTCCCCCCAGAGGGCGGCGATGAGATGGAGTCCCGTGACCTCCTCCCGCCCCGCGCGCATCACCTGCAGGACGGCGTTCTGGACAATCCGCTGAAAGGCGAGGGTAGGCATCGGCCGGGAATCGGACCCCTCCGGCAGAGGGTTCAGCTCATCGGCGAGGAAGTCCTCGAGCCGCCCGGCCAATGCTCGCACATCGACACCGCAGCGCTCGAGGCCGCGAATCGTCTCCTTGTCGTGCAGCAGCGCGAAAAGGAGGTGCTCGAGCCCTGCCAGCTCATGGCGGCGGCGCGCAGCTTCCATGAGAGCCAGCTGGATCGAAACCTCGCCCTCGGGACGTAGTGTGGGCTCCGGCATCTCCTATTCTGCTTCCATGGTGACGAGCAGCGGGAAGCCTTCACGCTCTGCCTCCGCCATGACCTGCGCGACTTTGGTCTCCGCCTGATCCCGCGGATAGGCTCCCGCCACGCCGGACCCGTGGGTGTGAACCTCGAGCATGATCCGGTTCGCTTCGGTTTCAGTCTTGTTGAAGTAGCGCATAAGCACGGAGGTGACGAACTCCATCGTCGTGTAGTCATCATTGTGCAGGATGACGTTGTACCGCCGTGGTACCCTTGATTCCTGTCGGGTTCTGCTGATGGTCGCTTGTTCAGTCCCGCTGGACATAGCCCCGGCTATTGAGGGAGTCGGTTTGCTGATGGGTCCCAGGCTGCCGATGCGGCGGCTATAGGCCGGCAATGTAACGATTTACGTTAAGGGTGTGCTTTGAGGGGGGTTTCCCCGACAGAACACCCGGTTCAGTGCAAGGAACTTGCTTACCGGGTAAACGGATCAAGCCGTCCCTTTCTCAGAGGTACCAGTGCCAATACCCTTGCCGCCCCCGCAGCCACGGCTCGTCCGCCGTGCCGTCGACCGTCCCAATCTTCTGGAGGAACTCCGCAAGGAGCTCGTTTCGCTCCTGCACATGGGGCACATCAAGCCGGGAGATCGCCTGCCCAGCATCAGAGCCCTCGCCAGGGAAAAGAAGCTCGACCATCGGATCGTGGCAAACGCGTACCGCTCGCTGGCGGACGAAGGTCTTGTAGAGGTTCGCGGCCGGTCAGGAGTTGTCGCCGCGGAAGTTCACAGGCTGCGCGAGGAGCCGAAAGTGTCGGAGAAGGCGACCTGGGTCGCCAGCATGCTCAATGAGGCATGGCAGAAGAAGCTGAGCCAGAAGGAGCTCGCGATGCTGATGAGCCGCTGCCTCGATTCGTCGAACCTCTGCTGCGTCTGCGTGGAGTCGAACCGGGATCAGATGGTGGCGTACACGTCAGAGATCGAGAGCGTAGCCGGGATCACCGCCGTTCCGCTCTACCTCGGGTCGGAGGAGGGCGACGAGATGGGCAGCGACAGAGATCTCGAGGGGTTGCGGCATATCCTGGCGAAGGCAGACCTGGTCGTGACGACGCAGTACCACCTGAACTCGGTACGCTCGCTGCTGGGGAGCTCGCGTGTTCCGCTCGTCGTGATTCGCATCGATCCCGAGCTCGCCAGCGCGGTACGGGAGCAGGTTCAGGGGCCGGGGCTCATAATCGTCGCGACGACTAACGAGTTCGCGGCCCGGATGAGGGCGATGTACGCCGAGAAGGGTGGGGCAGACAACATCGAGCTGATCCTCGCTTCCGATGCCGAAGCGGTGGCTGCGATCGACCGGAGCAGGCCTGTGCTGCTGACCCGTGCAGCTCGCCAGCTGCTTCCGGAGCTGGGCGATATCACGATGGTCTTTCCGCACTCCCCTACAATGGCTCCAGATACGATCGAGGAGCTCTCCCAGGCGATCGTTTCAGCAAATCTGACGCGAATGTCTGCATAGCTCGCAAGTCGGGGAGTTAGGTGGAAGAGCTGCAAAAGGCTGAGGATCTCCTCAGCCTTTTTGGCTTCTCACCGGGGGCACTCGCAAGCCTTGTTTCCACCTCTGAAAGGAGCATCGTGTAGCCGTAGAAGGCATACCGATTGCTCGACTGAGCTTCTTATCGCCGTTCAGCGTCGCACAGGAAGCGGATTCAGTGACCACCAAGGTAGTTCCTGGAGATCGGAGGCAGGGGCGGGAAGCCACCTCCTTCGAGCTCAAAATGGAGCAGTTTGCGCAGCCGGACGACGTGACGTGCGGCCCGACCTGTCTACGCAAAGTATACAACTACTTCGGCCACGATTTGCCGCTGGAGATCGTCCTCGGCGAGATCGATCGGAACGAGGATGGGGGGACGCTTGCAGTCTTCCTCGGAGTTTCCGCGCTGCGACGGGGTTTTCGGGCGCGGATCTACTCCTACGATCTGCGGATCTTCGATCCTACCTGGCGCACCCTGGACTCCGCTGAGCTCGCTGAGAAGATCACGCTTCGCATACCGCACCTGAAGCGGAGCAAAGCGAAACGTTCAGCGACCGCGTACCTGGAGTTCCTGGAGCTCGGCGGCAGTCTGGGCTTCGAGGAGCTGACGCCCCTCCTGCTGAAGCGCATCCTCCGCAGCGGCCACCCTGTGCTGGCAGGATTGTCGGCAACACACCTGTACGGGTTCATGCGCGAGCGACATGACGCGGTCACGCATGAGCTTGTTGATGACGACATCGAAGGTGACCCCACGGGCCACTTCCTCGTGATCAGCGGCTACGAGAACTGGGGCAGCCACTTCGTCGTGCGGGACCCATCGGCTCACGTGCCCAGGACCGAGGACGGACGCCTGGTCGTGGAAGCGCATCGGCTGATCAACTCTATCCTCCTGGGGGACCTCACCTACGACGCTGTTCTTCTCGAGCTTTGGCGGCAGGATGGAGGCGCTGAGTGAGTCGGCAGCTGCTCGTCATTGCGTCGGAAGCCGGAGACCTGCCAGAGCTGAAGGACAGAGTCGTTGCGGCGGATCAGTACCTGGGGTCCGGAGCCGCGCACGCCCGCGACGTGACCGTGGTCAACCTCTGCAGATCCTACCGCTACCGGAGCAAGGGCTACTACGTCTCGCTCATCGCTGACGCTCGTGGACATCGGGTTCTTCCTGCTGTCGAGACGCTGGAAGAGCTGTCGGATCCGTTCGGCCTCTTCCGCGTGCTTCGCGAGGCGGGCATTCCTGCCCTGGACGTCTCCGAAATGCGCCTCGTCCGTCAATCGGAGGCTGTGGGTGCCGACTTCGCCGAGACCCTCGTGGTCTTCGGAGAGGCGAGCGAGCCGAATTTCCAGAGCGCGGCATCCGCAGCCTACCGCGCCTGGCCGATCCCCGTGCTGCGCCTCCGTTTCGCACGGAAGAGTGGCGAATGGTTCGTCGCATCGGCCGAGCCCGTTCCTCTGAAACGACTCAATGGAGACGAGCGCGGAAAGCTCGTGAGGATGCTGCTGGAGGACGCATCCGGCGCTGTCGCAGGTGTCGCCCAGCCGCTCCAAACGAAGCGCGCGTCGATCGCGGTGCTGACCGACGACGAGGAGGCTTTCTCACCATCCACCCCCGAAACGATCGAGTATCTCGCGCGAGTCGCGGCCGGGATGAACGTCTACGTCCATCAGATCGGGCTGGACGAGATTGACCGCCTCGGCGAGTACGACGCGCTCTTCATCCGCAGCCTCACCGGGGTCAGGGAGCCGGCCTTCCAGTTCGCTCTCCGTGCAGAGATGCTGGACATGCCGGTGATCGACGATCCTCAGTCGATCATCCGCTGCAGCAACAAGGTCTTTCTCGAGGAGCTGCTGCGGCGCGAGGGAATCCCGACGCCGCGGACAATGATCGTCTCCCCCCGCACCCCCTGGGCGGAGGTCTCCACCCTTGGGCTCCCGCTCGTGGTGAAGCTCCCGGACGGGTCCTTCTCAGCGGCTGTTCACAAGATCGAGGGTGCAGCCGAATACGGGGAAGTCACCGGGGAGATGTTCCGGCGCTCGCCCCTGCTGATCGCTCAGGAGTTCCTGAGGACCGACTTCGATTGGCGGGTGACGGTTCTGGGCGGGCAGGTGCTCTTCACCGCGCGCTACTACATGGCGTCAGGGCACTGGCAGATCAGGAGAGATGACGAGCAGGGGGAGCGTTTCGGACGGGTCGAGGCGGTTCCGCGCGACAAATCACCGAAGGGGGTGGTCGAGCTCGCAAAGCGCGCGGCGGCGCTGATCGGGCGCGGGCTGTATGGTGTCGATCTCAAGGATGGGCCGAACGGGCCGGTCGTGATCGAGGTCAACGACAATCCCAACATCGACCGGGGGGAGGAGGATGTCGCTGATGGCGATCTCGTCTACCGCGACGTGCTCGACTTCTTCCTGAGGCGGATCGAAGAGACTCCTCGCGAGGAGAGCGTTGCGCGTGGCTCCCGTCGAGTCAGCAGGCACTACCGTCCATTCTCGGTCGCAGGGATCGAGCTGGAGTACCCGATGGTGGATGCGGACCTGAACGTGATCTCCAGGGTCGAGGACGCCTTCCGCCTGATCGCGGGGAAGGCAACCTCCGATGTGGAGATGGGCCCGGCCACGTTCTCCAACGAGATCGCCGACCACGTCTTCGAGATCAAGACGACGCTGCCAACCCGAAGCCTGGCGAAGTCCGAGGAGATCCTGGTGGAGGGCGTGCGCCGCTTCTCCGACATCATTCGCGACAACTACGGCGCTCGCCTGCTTCCTACGGGAATGCATCCGTGGATCGATCCGGCGCAAGCCTCTCTGTGGAAGCGATCCGGCCAGCGGATCTACGAGTCGTACGCGAAGACCTTCGACGTGTACACGCACGGATGGCTCAACGTGCATGCGACGCATCTGAACCTTCCGATGGGTCGGGGGCACGAGGCGGTGGCGATGTACAACGCCACCGTGCTCCTCCTCCCCTACCTTCCCGGGCTGGCGGCAAGCTCCCCCATGTTCGACGGCGCGTTGCAGGAGTCGGTCGACAACAGGATGGAGTGGATCTTCCGTCATCAGGCCGCCATCCCGGAATCGCAGGGGGACATCCTCCCCGAGTACATCGGTAGCCTGAGCGATTACCGCCGGCGCATCCTACAGCCGATGTATGACGCTCTCGAAGGGAGGCCGGGGGGAGATGTGCTGATGCACGACTTTCTGAACGCGCGTGGCGCTGTCCTCAAGCAGGGACGCCGCGCGCTGGAAGTCCGCGTCATAGACACGCAGGAATGCGTGAAGCTCGACATCGCGATTGCCGTGTTCGTTCGGGCGGTCCTCCGCTACTACACGCGACGCCTGCTCGGCGGGCGCCGTGACATGCCGCCGCGACAGATCCTGCTCGGGGATTTCAGGAGTACGATCCGCCGGGGGAGTGAGGCGCTTGTCGTGGCTCCGCACTTTGGCGATCTCCTGACGCGGGACGCGGAGGGCCGGGCCTCTGTCAGGAGTGTGCTTTACGCGCTCGCAGATATTGCCGACGAGAACGTCCGCCCCGACGAGGCGGCGTACATGCCGCTGGTTCGGCAGATGATCCAGAGTGGATCGCTTTCGGAGCGAATCCGTGCTGTGCTCGAGCCGCATTGCGCGGATCCGCCGAGCTTCCAGAGTGAGGTGCGCCGTGTCTACCACGAGCTCGCCGAATGTCTTGTCGCGAACGTCCCCTGGAGTGGAAGGGGCTTCACCGATAGCTGACACTCTCCTCCAGGGGAGACGCGTTACGCCAATGTAATCGCCTGGCGCGCTTCACCACTTCGTTCGGGTCACAATCTCCTCATCAAGCCGGTAGACACGACAGCCCCTGCGCGGTAGTTTTTAGCCGCGTCGCCGCGTGCCCCCCGCCCGTTGCGCCACCGCCCCCTCCGGACTTCCCCGGGGCGTTTCGGAAGTGACTCCCAGCTGACCATCGATGTCCACCGAACAGCTCGTCCGCCCCTCCCTTTCGCGTCAGGAGCAGGAGCGGAAAAAGGCGGAGCTCGTTCTCGAGCGGAGGGAGCAGCAGCTTGCCGACGCTCAGCAGATCGCGCAGCTGGGGAGCTGGGAGTGGGACATCTCTTCGGGTGAGATGTCGTGGTCGGATGAGCTGTTCCGGATCCTCGGGTGCGAACCCACTGCCTTCCCGCCGAGTTTTGGCGCCTTTCTCGGCACCATCCACCCCGAAGATCGCGAGTACGTCGAGAGACGGATCCAGGAGACTCTCCTCAACCCCGCCTGCCTCGAGTTCGAGTACCGCATCGTGCGACCGAACGGCGATCTGCGCTCGGTGAACTGCCGAGCCGAGGTCATCTCCGGCGAGGGCGGTGCGCCCGCGCGAATGATCGGGACGGCTCACGATGTCACCGAGCTTCGTCGCTTTGCCAGCGCCCTCACATCGCAGGTCGAGCAGCTCCAGCAGCTTAGCCAGGCCTCTGTCTCGATCTACGCCGCCGAGGGCATCGAGGAGATCCTCGAGGTCGCCACCGGCTACGCGATGCGCATTCTTGGCGCTCGAGTGGCGCGCGGCACGTTGAGTGACGGGAAGGCCACCGGTGAGGCCGCGGTTTACCTGTGCAGGGACGGGACGGTTGATCCGGCCCCTCCGGCTGCTCCGCTCGGGTCGGATCCGCTGGAACACCCGATCAGGATCGGGACTGGAGAGGTGGATCATCACCCGATGCTTCAGAACCTCGGTGAGGAAGAGCGTGCGGTTCTCCGTCGCGGCTGGATGGCGGTTCCGCTGGTGGACCTGCTGGGTGGGGCTGGGGGCGCGATTCACCTGTTCGAGAAGAACCGCGGCGACTTCACGGACGGCGACGAGGCGATTCTCGTCCAGGTTGCGCAGATCACCTCACTCGCGCTCCAGAAGGCCCGGCTCTTCGACGCGCTACAGGCCTCTCAGGCGCGGTACCGCCGGCTGTTCGAGGCGCACCTGAGCGGTGACTTCGTCACTGCTTCGGATGGGACCTTCGTCGAGGTGAACCCGGCACTCGCCCGGATGCTCGGCTACTCCTCACCCGAGGCGCTGAAGAAGGTGAACCTGACCCAGCTCTACGCGGAGCCGGACGAGTGGGAGCGGCTTTCCGTCCGCGTTCGGCATGAGGGCGGGGCGCTTCAGCAGGAGACGCAGTTCATTCGCGCTGACGGCTCCCCCATCACAGCGATCCTCCACATCGTCGGTGTGCAGGGTCGTGCGGGGGAGATCAGCGCCTTCCAGGGCTGCGTCTTCGACGTTACCGAATGGAAGAGTGCTGAGGCTGCGCTCCGGGAGAGCCAGCAGCAGCTCCTCCAGGCCCAGAAGATGGAGGCAGTCGGCCAGCTGGCAGGGGGGATCGCGCACGACTTCAACAACATGCTGATGGCGATCCAGGGCTTCGCCGATCTGCTCGAGGAGGAGATCGCGCCCACCGCCTCTGCGCGCAGCCACCTCTCCGAGATTCGCAAAGCCGCCGACCGCTCCACCCGGCTGACGCGGCAGCTTCTGGCGTACAGCAGGAAGCAGGTCCTTCAGCCGGAAACGCTCGACCTCAACTCCGTGGTCTCGGGGATCGAGGACATGCTGCGTCGCCTGATCGGGGAGCACATCGACTTCAACAGCGTTCTCGATCCGGAAACGGGACGGCTGCATGCGGACCCCAGCCAACTCCAGCAGGTTCTGATGAACCTCGTACTGAATGCCAGGGACGCCATGGCAGACGGTGGACGCCTGACCGTGCGCACCGGCAAGCACACCATTCGAAAAGCTCATAACTACGGCGACTTCAAGCTGCCGGCGGGCGAGTACACCATGCTGACGGTGGAGGATACCGGCTGCGGGATTCCCCCCGAGCTTCTGCCCCGCATCTACGAGCCCTTCTTCACAACCAAGGCTATCGGCAATGGCAGCGGTTTGGGCTTGTCGACCGTTTATGGCATCGTGAAGCAGAGTGGCGGGTATATCCGCGCGAACAGCCGTCCCGGTGAGGGCACGACGTTCACGCTGTACTTCCCCAGGCTCGCCGCGGCGGGTCCCGTCGTCCCAGGCGATCGTCAGGCCAGGGCGCGGACCGAGCAGGCCGGCAGCTCAGCGACCATCCTCATTGCGGAGGATGAGTCGGTGCTGCGCTCGCTTGCAGCGCTGGTGCTGAGGCGGAGCGGCTATACGGTGCTGGAAGCCGAAGACGGCATGGAGGCGCTGGAGATCGCTCAGAAGCAGGGCTACCAGATCGACATGCTGGTTACTGACCTGGTTATGCCCCGAATGGGCGGGCAGCCGCTCGCGTCGCGCCTGCTGGAGCACCGCCCTGACCTGAAGATCGTCTTCATGTCCGGATACGCCGAAGAGGCTGTGGCGCGACATGGTCACCTGGTGGCAGGCACCACTTTCCTCGAGAAGCCGTTCTCACCGAACGTCCTTGCACGGACTGTACGAGACATTTTCTCCGATCGGCCTGCTGCCTCCGCCATGTGATACTACGTCGTCGGAACGGCAGGCTGGATGGCCTCGCCTGTTCAGCTCAGGTGGTTATAACCAGGCCCGACCCAGCACAGGTGAAGGCCATTCCGCTCCGGTCTGACACGAAGGAGGACCGGCTCGCGGAGTGGCGTGGGAGCCCATCAGGCGGTTCGCAGATAGGTCGGCTGCTGAACTTTGGAGTACTTTCCAGTCGTGCGATGTTTCCGCGGCAGGAGCGCTGAGTCACTGACGCCGCTGGTCAGGAGGCGGGCGCCCGAAGTTGATCTGCAGGAAGGAAATCCGTCGGAAGTATGACTGGCCTCGGGACAGCTAATAAGGGGCGGTGTGGAGTGAGAGCTTTTGGTGAAGCGATTCAGGATGATCTCGAGGATCTGGTCTCCGAATGGGTGCGAATCGCAGTTGAAGAGGAGTATCAGAGCAATTTCACCACTAGGGATGAGCTGATCGATGGTCTGCCAGCGCTGATCGCCGGGATTGCCACCGCGGCCCTTCAGGAGCCGCTGGCGCCCGAGGCGCACATGGACAAGATCGGACGAGCGGCCGAGCACGGGTCGGAAAGAAGGTCTCAGGGGCTGCCGGAACACGTCATCTTCGATGACTACCGCTTCCTTCAACGCGCGGTGTCGTCGTACCTGTGGGCCAGGTTCGGGCGCGGGGCCAAAGTGACGGAAGCGATATTGCGCTTCGATGCCGCGACCTCGACCGCGTCGAGCGCCTCACTCTTCGGCTACTTCCGGGCTGAGATAGAGGGGACGGGCCAGTGGCGCGAAGGGTTGAGCAAGATCGTGGATACCGCGCTGCAGCACAGCAGAGGTCTACGCCCCCCTCAAGACGACTGAAGCTTCAGCTCCGTGCGGTGTCGCGGAGACAGAAGCGACCTCCCCGGAGGGCGGGCGTTCGGGATACGCCGTCCCTAAGCTTTGAGGAACGCGTCGATCTCGGCGGCGCGTGCCTCTGCGTCAGCCTCCCCAAGCTCGATCAGACGTCGGATGTAGTCTGGCTGGAACATCATCATGCTGAGGATGTCCGGGCTGGAGGTTTGTCGCGTCCCCCACCCGCGGGTCAAGAACCGGAAGGTCCCGGGCAGCCGCGGCTCGTAGTATCTGGCCAGCCGACCGAGGTCCCTCGACGGCCGCTGGATCAGCAGCTCCACCACCCGCATCCCCTCCCGATCCTCTTCCGGCATCTTCTTCAGGATCTTGTTCATCCGGTCGAGACGCAGGGCGTCCTGGTCGATGAGATCGAGGAAGATCGCGTTGTAGAGCACTCCCAGCACCTGCGCCGGCGGCGGGTATCCCACCACTTCCACGCGCCCGGCCTCCGCGGAGGTCCGAATGTATCGGTTGGAAACCGCGAGGATCTTGTGAGCTCCAAGGTGAAGGGCTGGAGAGAGGGGCGCGCTCAAGCGCATCCCTCCGTCTCCGTACCACGCCTGGCCGATCTGCACCGCGGGAAAGAGGACCGGAAGGGCGGCGGAAGCCATGATGTGGTCGACGTTGATCTTCGTCTTTACCGCGAGCCTGCTCGGCCGCTCCCACGTCTCGATCTCCCGCCCCTGTACCCAGGTGATCGACTGCCCAGTCGTGTAGCTCGTAGTGCTGATCGCCAGGGCGCTCAGGACGCCGCGATTGAGGTTGTACTGGATCCCCGTGAGCTCACCTTTGATCGGAGCCATCGCCTCCGTCAGGAGATCGGCGAGTGGCTGGGTGTCGACCATACCCCGGATTCGCGGCGCGGCACTTCCCCCGGTCATCAGCTGCGTTCCGGATCGGACTACGTTCCAGAGCAGGGAGGGCGCATCCATGCGGAAGACTGTGTCCGGGATCAGTTCCTCCCACAGGCCAGTTAGCTCCTCGACCGCCTGTGGAAAGGTGCCGTGATGCTGCGCCAGGTGAGCCGCGTTCACTGCCCCGGCGGAGACCCCGCAGATGATCCTGAACCGAACGTCCGGATAGTGCCGCGCGAGGAAACGCAGCAGGCCCACCTGATAGGCTCCACGCGCTCCACCTCCGGTCATCACCAGGGCGTAGTCACCCGTGTCCTTGGAACCCATGGGCAGCTTCTCGAGGCCCTGCGGTGTGGTCGTCTGGCTGGTGGAGTCGTTCGAGCTCAGAACCGGCACTCCTGTAGGAGGTGACGAAAATGGGGATGCCCGGCGCGGAAAGCGCCGAAGCTCGGGATGCCAGGGGCGAGCGAGGCGGCGAGACCGATCGGCAGCAAGTGGCCTGGTTTACGCGAAATCAGCGCCTGCAACCGCCGCTGCATCCCGCCTTGGGGCGCGGCCCCGGCCTGCCGCAAGGTCGCGCTATGCCTGCGCCTGCCCCTTGCCCGGACGAGCGGATCGAGGCTCTCCGCAGTGCGGAGCTCGCCAATCAGGCCACTGGCAAGTAGAAGTCTCGGAGGACGGCAGCGTCTCTTAGTCACGGCATCAGATGACGCCGGAACCGGAGGTCCGCTCCCCAAGTCGAGCCGCACGAGACCGCCCTGGCGAAGTCCGGCACAATGTGCGGCTGTGCAGAGGCGAGGACAAGCAGACACGCCCAATCGCATCGCTCCCTTTCACCGGCGGAACTGGCGCAGCGCGAGGGTAGCCGCCTCCGACGCCGAGCTTAGATTGTCCGCCAGCGTCGACACTCTGCCACACCTCCATACCCGAGGTTCAGCTGGGCAAGCTTCTCGTTCTGATGATCACCGCGTTCATTGACATGGTGGGGCTCCTCATGGTGCTCCCGCTGCTTCCGTTTTACGCGGTGGACCTCGGCGGAAGCGGGATGATCGTCGGCGTTCTCGTCTCCTCCTTCGCCGTAGCGCAGCTGATCAGCGCCCCGCTGTGGGGGCGCGTTTCGGACCGCTACGGCCGCCGCCCCGCCCTCCTGATTGGCCTCGCCTTCTCGGCCATCGGCTTCGTCATCTTCAGCTACGCCGGGTCGATCCTGGTGCTGCTCCTGTCGCGCGTCGTGCAGGGCGCGGGTGGCGGAACCACGGGCGTGATCCAGGCGTACGTCGCCGATGCGACGGAGCCGGAGAACCGCGCGCGCAGTCTCGGGTGGATCTCAGCGGCGACCAATCTCGGGGTCGCCATCGGCCCAGTACTGGGTTCGCTGACGTACGGAATCGGGCGCGAAGCGCCGGGACTAATCGCAGCCGGCCTCTGCCTGTTGAACATGCTTTTCGCCTGGCGATTCCTGCGGGAGTCGCACGACCTGACTGCCGCCTCGACCGAAGGGTTCAAGGTCCGGCGGTCGCGAGAAGCAGTGATGGGTGTGGTGCGGAATTCGGGTGAGCCAGCTTCCCGGTTGATCTGGATCTACGCCATCTCCATGGGAGCGTTCCAGGGGATGACGGCGGTTCTTTCGCTCTTCCTGGCGGTACGGTTCGGCGCGACAGAGCAGAACATCGGGTACTTCTTCATGTATATCGGCGCGATCTCCGTGATGACACGCGCCGGGATCCTCGGTCCCACTGTCGACAGGTTCGGGGAGGCCCGCCTCTCCCGCTTCGGCACCGTCCTCCTCGCTCTCGGCCTCGCAACGATCCCGCTCGCGGAGGGCTACATCGCGCTGGCGCTTGCTGTCGCTCTCGTCCCTCTCGGCACCGCCTTCACCTTTCCCTGCATCACCTCACTCCTCTCCCGCGTCATCAGCCGACACGAGCGCGGGCTCTACATGGGCGTCCAGCAGACATTCGGCGGCGTCGCCCGCGTTATCGGCCCGCTCTGGGCCGGGTGGGCCTACGATCATCTCGGCGTTTCAATCCCCTTCTGGACCGGCGCTGTTCTCGTTAGCGGAACGCTCCTGCTCGGCTTGGGAATGAACGAGTATACGAGGCCCAAGGCGGCGGTGGCGGCGTGACTGACGAAAAGGATGCCAGATACGAGTTACCAGTTACCAGTTACCAGTTATTGGTGATGGCGTACGGCGCTTGCCGAGTTAGGCGGCCTGTCGACCCTGTCTCCAGTTCACGCGGTACATCTCGGAATGCGAATCAGTGGCTAACCTTTTCAGATCCTGAGTGGTTGGGTCCAGGCTCGCGAAGACACCGAGTCCATTGGAAGGGTACGTGAATGGTTCCCTCCACCGCTGAGAACCCGAGCGTCCTGCGACTGCTCATGGGAGCCCACTGAGCGACGAGCGCACTGCAGCAAGCTAGTTTCCGGTAACTGGCAACTGGTAACCGGTAGCTGGAAGTAGCCCTCTGAAACCGCTGGCATCAACCCGGCGTAAGGTCTCTCCAGGCAGAAGTTTGACGAATCCCGAGGTGGAGGAGCTGAGCTGATGGAGAACGAGAACAACCCCGGCGGTGGCCGGCGTGATGCGTTTGAGGAGCTGCAGGCCCGGCTGGAGAGGGCTGTCGAGGATCTGAAGCCGAAAGTGCGCAGGGCGCTCGATGAGCTCGATGCGACGGTCGATTCGGCGATGTCGGAGCTGCGGCCAAAGGTCGACGCGAAGATGAAGGACGCGCGGCCGAAGGTGGATGCGTTCCTGGCGGATGTTCAGCCGCGGATGGATTCGCTGCTGCGGCGTATGCAGAGCAAGCTGGAGGAGGTTCGGCAGGATCTTGAGGCCCGCGCTGCGCGGGCGGAGGGTAGCGAAGGCGGTCCAGCGAGCGGCACCACGTCAGCCGCGGACGCAACCGCAGCTGAGGGGGAGAAGCCGATCACCGACACGCCTAACAGCATCAGCAACCCGTACGGGGGCTCGGCGCCATTCTAGCGCACAACCCATCGACGACAAATGAGAAGAGGGGGGCCCGGCGCGGGCCCCCCTCTTCTTCTAGGCGGTCAGCCCGGCTACAGAATCGCTTCCGAAGTATCCCGGCTGAAGTACCGGAGAGCCTTGATCACCAGCCAGCCGACGAGGAGAATCGGCGCCAGAGTGAAGAGCAGGAACGTTCCGATTCCGAAAACGACGCCCAACACCGCGAAGACGACCTTCAGCGCCACGAGGGACAGGGCGACGATTACGATTCCCATCACCAGGAGGCCCAGCCAACTTCCCCGGCCGCAATTGCGAGTGCTCATCCGTCTGCTCCTTTTAGTGTGTTGACCCACTCTGGCTCAGACTACGGCGCGCGGCAATGGAAGTTTCAGTTGTGGCGGAGGGGATCGTGAGCACCCGGAGAGGGTATCCCGGTGAGCTCAGACAAAGAATCGAAACGCGGGGAAGCAATGTCGGAATCAAGGTTGGAAATCAGGCTCATCGCACCTGCCCGGCAGCGCGGAGTCGCTCCCGTTGCACTGGTCTTACACCACGCAGGTACCTGCCATATCGTGACTCAGGGCCGCCACGCCGAACTCGATCTTGTCGGGCGCGGCGCGGTGCACATCGGGCGTGTGAGCTTCGATCCTCCCCGGCCGCCGCCGAGCACGCTCCACCGCTTTGTCGAGGTCGCTACCGGCGAGGCGAGTCTCTGCTGGGGATCAACTCACAACTAGCCGTTCGAAATCGCTGTGAGGGGTTGGGGGATGTTCAGTCCGCCGCCGAGCAGGCCGATACGTTCATAGGCTCCCCATTCCCGAGTCCTCGACCGCAGTCCGATGAGCGACAACCTCGAAGCACCCGACAGCCGACAGTTCGGCCGCCGCGAACGCCGCATTACCGTCGGTGTCATTGGCGGAGCTACGCTGATTCTCCTTGTATTGCGGGCTGTCTTCGGAAGCTCTGCGATCGATGCGGCGCAGGCGCGGGAGGCTTTCCCGACATTCAGCTCCGGGGCAATCGACCTGGTTGTGGACCCGGTGAGGGCCCAGATCTCTGCCGGTGCATTCCCGGGAGCATCTGTCGCGATTGGCGTCGGCGGCGGAGAGGTTCACGAGGTCGGCATGGGGTACACCGGCTGGGGAAAGAACGCTGCCGCCGTCGACCCGCGGCATACTGTCTACGACCTCGCCTCGCTGACCAAGCTGGTTGCTACCGCAAGCGCCGTGATGCTGCTGGTGGAGGAGGGAAGGATGTGGCTGGACGATCCGATCTGGGTCTACATCCCGGAGTTCAAAGCGGGTGCGAAGGCGCAGATCACGATCCGGCACCTGCTAACCCATACTTCCGGCCTCCCGGCCGGCGCCATCCTGCGAGGCGATTCACGGGAGGAACGAATCGCACGAGCTGCGAGGTCGTCCATCTATCCGCCGGCGGGGGCACGTGAGGAGTATTCCGATATCGGCTTCGTCCTCCTGGGCGAGGCCGCCGAGCGCGCAGCAGGAGAGCCTCTCCCCGATTACCTGCAGAGAAAGCTCTTTCAGCCGCTTGGGATGACATCGACGCGCTTCTCGCCAGGGCTCGACTGCGAGGCGTGTGCTCCGACGAGTCGCTTGCGCGACCAAAGCCTGTATCGCGGCAAGCCTTTCGACCCTATCGCGCAGCGCCTGGACGGCATCAGCGGGAACGCAGGGCTCTTCTCGACCGCACACGACGTGGGTCGATTCGTCGCCATGATGCTGAACGAGGGCGAGCTCGACGGTGTGCGGATCTTGAAACCGGAGACGGTTCGGGAGTTCACATCGCCGCAGCCCTTCGGGTCGCGCTACCGGCTCGGGTGGGAAGTGTTCTGCGACATGCCAGTCAACATGCCGGAGCCCGAGGACGCCGCGGCAGAGCCATGTGCATCGCCGGCTGCAATCGGTCATACTGGGTGGACCGGCACTTCCCTCTGGATCGACCCCGAGACGAGGACATGGGTCGTGCTCCTCACGAACCGTACGTATGAGCCGCGAGCTCCCAACCGGATCCAGGAGGTTCGGCGGGAGGTCTTTTCCCGTGCCAGGTTTCATGTGGCGACCAAGGGGGTCAACGAGCCCGCCCCGGCCTCAGCGGACTGACCACTTCGTTACCCGCTCGAGCGGGCAGGCTCCTTCTGCTGCAACCCCTCCGGAATGCCTGGCACTCTGCCGGACCGTTTCGACCCTCCGCGGAATCGCTCATAGTCTCTGCCTCCGCCCTCATTGTTAGCCGGGCCGCCTCACTGTCGCCGTGAACCGTCTGAAAACCTTCGTCGGCTCTTGCGCGGGTTGCTTCGACATCCGCCGTGGTGTCAATCAACCTTCAAGGATTCGCGCCCTCTAGCTGCAACTGGTCGGCTGCGGGCCTTGCTCCTAAGTTGTCCAAACCAGTTACGTATTTTGACCTAAAGGGAGAGATATGATTGCACGACTTGGCCAGCTTGTGGTGCTGCTCGGATTCGCCGCAGCGTGCTCGTCATCGGAGGAGCCGACCCCGGTTGCCGAAGAAAGTGCAGCTGCGGAAGCTGCTACAGCCGCAGTCGTGGCACCCGCCGTGTGCCAGCCGACCGCGCCACTGGCGGAGCGGGCCAGCCCATATGACTCGGTGATGGTGAATGTCGGCGGCCAGCAGGCGAAGGTGTGCTACGGCAGACCTTCGGTAAACGGGAGAGTGATCTTTGGCAGTACCCTGGTTCCGTGGGATACGCTCTGGAGGACGGGCGCTAACGAGCCGACTATCATCCACCTGCCCTTTGCGGCTTCGATTGCCGGCGTTCAGCTCGAGCCGGGCTCATACAGCATCTACACGGTGCCGGGTCGAGATCAGTGGAGCATCGTCTTGAATCGCTCAACCTCGCAGTGGGGGGTCGAAAGCCAGTACACGCCCGAGGTACGGGCGCAGGAGGTCGGGAGAGGAACGGTCGCGGCAGAGCGGACAGGCGCACCCGTTGAGACTTTCGTGATCACGGCTGAGGAGACGCCACCGAATGGTGCGAACCTGATCCTCGAGTGGGAGAATACTCGAGTGCGCGTGCCGATTCAGCGGGTGTAACGGGTCAGGAAGAAGGGAAAGGCAGAAGAGCCGGAGCTGGCTGGACCCAAGCTCCGGCTCTTCTTGCTTCACACCGGATAGCGGCGCCAGCCTCTCAAACCATCACCGAACGCGCCCCGAAAAGAGGTTCTGCCAGAGACGCATCACCTGTGACGACCAGGCGCTGGCGAGCCTCGTGTGCTGGGAGAGCGTTGAAGAAGAGGCGCCAGGCGTGCTCGCCCTCCATGGTAACCGTTGTTGTCGGTGATGGAACCTGGCCGCGGAAGAGCTTCCACTCGTCGTCCTCGCGCACGAGCGACCAGCTGCCTCCTCCATCGTCGCCGACAGTGACGACCACCGCGGCTCCCGCCGGGGCACTGGTGTCACGATAGGCGACGGGCACCGCGCGCATGGAGAGATCGAGCAGTGGAAAAAGCCAGCGGCGCTCCAGCAATGCCGGGGCTCCGACCGATTTCCTGATCTGCATCTGGTGGTGCCACCGCTCCGTGTATTCCCTGCCGGTGTCCAGCCAGTTCTCTGACTCGCTTTCGCCGACCCAATGCACGGCGAAGAGCGAGCTCCCGTGGGGCGGCAGCGAGGCGACCAGCTCACAAACCATCGGCCCGGTGAAAGCCAGGAGCTCTCTCAGAAGCCTCCCGCTCAGGATTCGCGCCGGCTCGATGAACTGATCGTTCAGGCTGTTGATGAAGCCGACGAGCTCGGCGTATGAGGTGATCGGTCGTGAAGGCGGGAGAAGATGGCCGTCCCGATAAGCAGCGAGCTTGCGGAGATCACCGTGGAGCAGGTGCGCCACCACATCCCGAACAAGCCAATGGCCGGCGACGGTCGGACGATCCCAATCATCGTGGGATAGGCCGTGGAGAAGGGTATCCAGCTCCTCGTACAGCGGCGGGAAGAGGTTCGCTGTGTAGAGCGGGCTGATCGGTTCCATCCCGGCAAAGTAGCCGTGGTTTCCGCGGGATGCCACTGACTCACCTGCGACTTCCGCAGCGGGCTCTTGCTCGTTCAGATTGTCTTCCGAAGAAATCTCTCGCGCACAGCAGCATCGTCGCGCCCGAGGAGCTATATTCTCACTTGCCAGGTGGCTGTTGAAGCCGCAATGGCCAGACGCCATTCGCAATGGACCAGCGCCTCGCGCGTCCAACGCTGGTGGGTGACTGTTCTGTAACCGCCTGCTGCGGTTCCCGCCAAACCCTGATTACAAGCGAGAAGAATGGCCGGACCTGAATTCATCTACGTAATGAAGGCCCTGACGAAGGTGGTTCCACCGAACCGGGTCATTCTGAAGGATATCTGGCTTTCTTTTTATCCTGGCGCCAAGATCGGCGTCGTCGGTCCGAACGGCTCGGGCAAGAGCTCGTTGCTGCGGGTTATGGCGGGCGTCGACAAGGACTTCAACGGAGAGGCCTGGGCGGCCGCGGGAACCAGGGTGGGCTACCTTCAGCAGGAGCCGGAGCTCGATGCATCGCTGGACGTGCGGGGAAATGTCGAAGAGGCGGTGAAGCATCAGCGTGATCTGCTTATGCGTTTCGAGGAGGTCAGCATGAAGTTCGCCGAGGTGACCTCGGACGACGAGATGAATGCATTGATCGAGGAGCAGTCGCAGCTCCAGGACAAGATCGACGCGGCGAACCTCTGGGACCTCGACCGAAAGATCGAAATCGCCATGGACGCCCTTCGGCTGCCGGCGGGAGACGCTCGCATCGAGCACCTCTCAGGTGGTGAGAAGCGTCGCGTTGCCTTGTGCCGGATCCTGCTGGAGGAGCCCGATCTCCTTCTCCTGGACGAGCCTACCAACCACCTCGATGCCGAGTCGGTGGCGTGGCTCGAGCACCATCTGGCGGAGTTCCCGGGGACGATCGTCGCCATCACGCACGACCGTTACTTCCTCGACAACGTGGCGCAGTGGATCCTCGAGCTCGACCGGGGCGAAGGACACCCGTACCAGGGGAACTACACCTCCTGGCTCGAGCAGAAGCAGGAGCGCCTCCGGCGGGAAGAGAAGCAGGAGTCGGCCCGTCAGAAGACGCTCAACCGGGAGCTCGAGTGGGTGCGGATGGCGCCGCGGGCACGTCAGGCCAAGAGCAAGGCGCGTCTAGGCGCATACGAGCAGATGCTCGGCGAGGATCCGCGCGAGAAGCTGAACCGCACCGAGATCGTCATCCCGAACGGCCCGCGCCTCGGAGACGATGTCGTGATCATGGAGAACGTCAGCAAGGGCTTCGAGGACAAGCTGCTGATCGAGGGGATGAACTTCCGGCTGCCACGAGGAGGCATCGTGGGCGTCATCGGTCCGAACGGCGCCGGTAAGACGACCCTATTCCGCATGATCACCGGCGGTGAGAAGCCCGACAGTGGAGTTCTCAAGGTGGGTGCGACCGTCGAGCTCGCGTACGTCGACCAGAGCCGCGATACGCTGGACGGTGAGAAGACCGTTTACCAGGAGATATCCGGGGGGTCGGAGGCGATCAAGCTGGGAAAGAGCGAGGTGAACGCCCGCGCCTACTGCTCCTGGTTCGGCTTTAAGGGCAGCGATCAGCAGAAGCTCGTGAAGGTGCTTTCAGGCGGCGAGCGGAACCGCGTGCACATGGCCAAGGTGCTCCAGAAAGGCGGGAACCTCATCCTGCTCGACGAGCCGTCGAACGACCTCGACGTGGATACGCTGCGGGCGTTGGAGGATGCCCTGCTCGAGTTCGCTGGATGCGCTGTAGTGATCTCGCACGATCGCTGGTTCCTGGATCGTATCGCTACACACATCCTGGCGTTCGAGGGGGAGAGCCGAGTCGTCTTCTTCGAGGGGAACTATCAGGAGTACGAGCTGGATCGGAAGCGGCGGCTTGGAGCCGAGGCAGATCAGCCGCACCGCATCAAGTATCGCAAGCTGGTCCGGAGCTGATGCAAGGGCTCCGGCGCATCACTTGCCCCGGAGCCCTTCTTGCTGCAAAGCTGTAGATTACCTGTGTCCCACATTCACCCCTCCCGGCGGTGTCTTATGCGCCTTCACGCCAGCCTCCTCGTGATCTCCGCCCTCTCACTGACCGCTGCCGCTGAGCAGATCGGGGCCCAGGCCACATCTTCGTCACTCGAGATCACCGTTCAGTCAGCGGACGACAACCGTCCTCTTGCCGGAGCCCAGGTGTTTGTAGAAGGGCTTGGAATGCGTGCGGTGACGGACAAGAGTGGCTTCGCACGCGTCGCCGATCTTCCAACCGGCGAGCTCGCTGTCCAGGTCCGATATCTGGGCCACACCTCGTTGAACGAAGCTCTGCTGTTTCAGCCGGGAGAGGCGACGAGAGTCGTCGTGAAGCTGACTCCGACGCCCCTCGCGCTTGAGGAGGTGGAGGTCGACGGTTCCACCTCCCTCCTGCTGTTTCGCGGTTTCTACGATCGACAGCGGTCCGGTCAGGGAACCTTTTTCACGCGCGAGGACATTGCTCGGATCAGCCCGCCCCGAATGAGTGACGTCCTGCGCCGGGTGGGCATCGCTGCCGGGAGCAACTCGCAGGGCCGTTTCCCTACAGGCGATATCCGCGGCCCCTCGACCATCTCCACTCGCTGTTCGATCCAGTACTACGTGGACGGAGCGCAGACGGTGGATTACAACATCGATTACGTTCATCCCGCCGACGTTGAAGGATTGGAGATCTACAAGGGGGCGTCGACGGTGCCGCCGGAGTTCAACAAGGGTTCGGCGATGTGCGGAGTGATATTGATCTGGACGAGGGTTGACTAGCAGGATCAGGGATCAGTCCGCGAAGGTAACGTCAGCGGCCAAAGCTCAACGGGCCACTCCCAGGACGGTGGCAATGGGTGCGGCACGAATGCAAATGGGAGCTGTGGAACCCCGCTTCGCTTTGTCAGTCGCCCGGTTGCGCGCTGACCAAAGAGCTTTGGATTCATTTGATTCTGCTAAAGAGAATTTTAATGGCTTTACTAGTCATTGAAATATTTCAACATTTTTTTTAGAAGCAATCAGCATGGAGTAAAATCCTACCAACTCGCCGGAGTGAAAGAAAAAGGCGGCTTCACCTGTGGTGAGCCGCCTTTTTTCTACGTTCTACCGTCCCCCCCCGGAAGCTATGCAAGCATCATCATCGGATCTTCCAGATTCTGCTTCAGCGTCTGGAGGAACTGCGCGCCGATCGCTCCGTCTACGACGCGGTGGTCGCAGGAGAGCGTAACCTTCATGCGATTGCGAATCACCATTTCGCCGTCGACAACCACGACCTTATCC
>ERZ1066118.667-NODE-667-length-28776-cov-70.006232_pt1 | contig 28776 bp, 17 predicted proteins | sample MGYA00382765_ERZ1066118 | MGnify/ENA primary metagenome ERZ1066118 (study PRJEB33369, sample SAMEA5778348) | biofilm metagenome | biome: Industrial cooling water; feature: Water cooling tower basin; material: Biofilm | place: United Arab Emirates | collected...
CACTCAGCACTATTTACATTAAAGGTTCAGTAGAAGCAATTCTCAAATCTTGTCGGCAGATGCTAAATGCAGAAGGTGAAATAGTGCCTATACAAGCTAATACTATACATTCGTCTGTTAATGCAATGGCTCAACAGGGTTTAAGAGTATTAGCTTTTGCTAAAAAAAATGTCCCCACAACTAAAAACTCTCTTGACCACGGGGATATTCAAAACGATTTGATTTTTTTAGGGTTGCAAGGAATGATCGACCCACCCCGAAGCGAAGCCATTATAGCAGTGCAAGCCTGTCAAGAAGCTGGTATTCAAGTAAAAATGATTACAGGCGACCATGCTGTAACTGCACAAGCTATAGCTAAACGTATGGGATTTAATAAGAATGGCGAAGTGATGGCTTTTACCGGACAACAACTTGCCCAAATGGATAATCAACAACTAAAAACAGCTGTTGAAGATGGGGTAGTATTTGCTCGTGTGGCGCCTGAACAGAAACTGCGTATTGTTGAGGCACTACAATCTAAAGGTGAAATAGTTGCCATGACAGGTGATGGTGTTAATGATGCACCTGCACTGAAACAAGCAGATATTGGCATTGCAATGGGAGGCGCCGGAACTGAGGTAGCAAAAGAAGCATCGGATATGATATTAACGGATGATAATTTTGCTTCGATACAAGCTGCGGTTGAAGAAGGGCGAACCGTTTATCGTAATTTGCTCAAAGCTATTGCTTTTATATTACCAGTCAACGGTGGCGAATCGATGACGATTTTAATTAGTGTATTATTTGCCAGAGTATTACCTATATTATCTTTACAAGTTCTCTGGTTGAATATGGTTAACTCCATTGCTATGACTGTACCTCTAGCATTTGAGCCTTCACATAAGCGAGTGATGCGACAACCACCGCGTAACCCTCGCCAACCTTTACTTTCTGGCAGTTTAATTAAGCGTATCGCAGTTATTTCTGTTTTCAACTGGATTTTGATTTTTGGCATGTTTGAATGGATAAGACAAACAACAGCAAATATTGACTTAGGACGTACTATGGCAATTCAAGCTTTAGTTGCTGGTAGAGTCTTTTATCTTTTGAGTATCAGCAAGCTAGGTGTAATAATTATTGATACGATACGTGGAGTTAAACACAATATTAGCGATGCTTCCGCAATTATTATTGGTATTGTGGCAACTATAGTCTTACAAATAATTTTTAGTCAATGGAGTGTAATGAACAATTTGTTTTCAACGGCGCCGCTGAATCTAAATCAATGGTTAATTTGTATTGCCGCAGGTTTACCAATGATTTTAGTTGCTGCATTAGTTAATCGCTTTGACCCTCTTGATTAAGATATTAAACTAAATATCAATAGATAGATGCATTAACTCAATTATAAACTTAGCATCATTGAATAACCCGTATTATCATTAGGAGGCATTATGAATAGATTTTTCAGATTTTTATCATTATTTGCTACATTGCCAGCTTTATGCTTTGTAGTTGATGCAATGGCGCCTTCATCAACTAACGCTCAAATAGCACAAACGGCGCCGCAAACAGCACCACGAACAAGCTTCCCAGATGTTCCATCAAACTATTGGGCACGACCTTTTATTGAGCGCTTGGCACAAAGGAATATTTTAGCCGGATATCCAGATGGTACATTTCGGCCTGAACAAACAATGCAACGTGATGAACTAGCAGCAGTAATTCGTAGAGCTTTCAATCAACCACCAGTAAAACAGATAGAAAGCGGTTCGGTATTTAACGACGTAAATCAAGGGTATTGGGCAGAACGTCCGATTGAATCAGCATCTGAACAAGGTTTTATGTCTGGTGATGGACAAGGTAACTTTCGACCGAACCAACCTGTTACTAGGGTTCAAGCGATAACTGCTTTAAATAGAGGCTTAAATTTAGCTTCTGGCACACCAACGGCAACTGCATCAACACAACGAGTAGCAAGAAGAAGACCCGTATTTGTTCCTATTGCAATCACTTCTTTGATGCAGTCTGTAATACTTCCTAGGGCTGAAGCGGCGCCGACTCAAACACCAACAAATCAAGCTACACAACCAAGTTCTGCTTCAGAAATTGTTAATAAATATTACACAGATGCGAATAAAATTCCTCAAAATGCTGTTAGCGATGTTGCTGTAGCAACCCAGCAAAATATAGTAGTGAATCATCCAAATCCAAAAGTTCTTAATCCGAATCAAGCCGCAACACGCGCGGAAATTGCAGCATTAGTTCATCAAACATTGGTTAATCAAGGACAACTCGAACCAATGGCTAGCCAATATATCGTTAAGTAGTTAAGTAGGTTGGGTTGTGCATTCGGCATACTACGTAAACGCACTCGCTGACACCCAACCTACAATGGTAAAATAATTTTGAAGGTGGAGCCTTTATCAATTACACTTTTGACACGAATATATCCTCCGTGTGCAGAAACAATTTGTTGAACAATAGATAACCCCAAACCATATCCACCGGACGAGCGCGCGCGTTTTTTATCAACTCGGTAAAATCGCTCAAAAATGTGTGGCAAATCAGCTTCTGGAATGCCCATACCAGTATCTATTACTTCAATAACTGCCCAAGAAGACTGAGCGAATAAATTTAACTGAACTTGACCACCTGCTTTTGTATATTTACATGCGTTAGTTAGTAAGTTAACTACTGCTTGATGCAATAAATCTGCATCACCTAGTACGATTAAGCTATTATTTGGTAATTTATAAGTAAGATTGATATGCTGTGCGATTTCTAGTTTCGTGTATTGGTCAGCTATTTTTAAAAGTTCGCTTTTTAAATCAACTGGTTGCAAAGATTCAGCAGTTAATCGACCAGCATGACGTGCCAGAAGCAGCAAGTTATTTATAAGAGTACTCATAGACTTCGCAACATCAACAATATTTTCAAACCGTTGACGTTGTACAGAAGGGTTATTAGAAATTAATCCATACTGAGCATTGCTGTTAATTGCTGACAAGGGTGAGCGTAATTCATGAGAAGCATCAGCAGTAAAGCGTTGTAGTTGGTCATAGCTTTCACGAATTGGTTGCATTGCTAGTCCTCCTAACCACCAACCAGCTAACCCAATAATGAGTAAAGTTGCTGGAACTGTTAAAAGTAAAACTAAGCGTAAATGAGCCAAATCGTTTTGAGTATATGTTAGTGGTGTTGCAACTTGAAGATAACCAATTAATAAATCATCTTGATATATGGGAAGTGTTAACTCACGCAACCAAGCATCTCGGAACGTTCCTCTAACTTGATGATACTCAGGTTTTATTGTATGAAATCCAAGAGTGGTTGTTAAACCAAGAGGTGGAGTGGCGCCGAAAAATTGTACCATCTGCTTTTGAGTATCATACCAACGCGCATACACAAGCTCACTATCTACTGGTGATACGTTACTACCTAATAGTGGCACATTTTCTAAATCAAGCTGCTGCTTCAGTGTGTCATACTTTGCATTTACTGCCATTACTCTAGATTTTTTGTCTAGTAGCTGGTCGAGATTCCTTAACGAATCTAAAACTTCTTGGTAATATAGCACTGAGGCAAAACCTACCAAAATACTTCCCATTGTTAGGGTAAACCATAAAGCTAAATTACTACGGCTACGACTAAACATGATAACTCATATTTTTATTTCAATGTACTGGTTACAAAAACTACATTATTCTCAATTCACACTTTTGTTACTGCCACTGTTTTTAATTAGTTTTGCTTCTTGTGGTGAATCGTTTACAAACCATATATTAAGCCGTTCATATAATACCATAAGTAAGTTACAAGCAGACAAACAAACGGTAAAAGCACAATTTGCAGTCAACGTACTAGTTACGGCAGTTGAAGTTGAAAAAAAGCGAGAGTCAACTATAGTTGAATATCAAACAGAAAATTCTGTACTCAAAAGAATAAGATTTGTTCTACCAGTTACAGAAGTAAATACTGCTAAAACTATAATTGCTCAAGAAATGGGACAGACGCAAGCAAAAGATGTTTTGCAAGTTGGTAGAAAAATGCAGGTACGGTCTGCATTCAAAGTTTTAGGAATTTTGGCTGAAATTGAAAAAAAGCGAGGAGTTACTGTAGTTACGGTTAATACTGCTAATTCTATACTACAAAACCTGGAGTTCGAGTATCCAGTTACAGATTTACCTACTATTAAAACTACACTAATTCAACAGCTAGGATTATCTAGAGAAGATATTGCCAGATTTGTAAGTTATCGAATCAAAAACTAATTATCCGGCGCCTTCAAACTATAACCCATACCATAGACCGTTTTTATCCACTCTGCGGCGCCAACGAGTTGCAAACGATTCCGTAACTTGCGTACTAATACGGTTAGTGCATTACTTTCTGGCTCAGAACCCCATTCCCACAATGCTTCTTCAATTTGCTCGCGCGTTAAAATTTGATTTTGGTGACGCATTAAATACTCTAGTAATTGAGTTTCGCGTGGTGATAACTCTACAGTTTGTTGGTTACGCTCTACTGTTAGAGTATCTAGGTGCAATTGCAGGTCAGCAACACGGAGAGTATTTCCCACCCAAGTAGGGGAACGTCTACCCAAAGCACGCACGCGCGCTAAAAGTTCTATTAAGTCAGCAGGTTTAACAAGATAGTCATCTGCTCCCGCATCTAAACCCTCTACTTTATCGAGTGTAGTATCCTTCGCGGTAAGCATCAACACAGGCGCCGTTTTGCCAAGAAGTCGATATTGCCGACAAAGACTCAAGCCGCTAACGGTGGGTAGCATCCAGTCTAAAATAAGCAAATCATATTCCTTTTTAGATAAAAGCCACTGTGCAGTGTCGCCATCTTCAACCCCATCTACAATATATCCAGCTTCAGACAGTACACCCTGTAATGGCTCTAATTGCTCCGGGTCATCCTCTACAAGTAATATTCGCATATAATATATCTAGTAAATAATGCACCTAAAATTGCTAACATTTATTTTAAGAGTACAATAGTCGAACTTGTCTTATATCTTCCGTTAGCCACATTTTTTACTTTAATCTTAACTTTTCAAGAATAACCTTGAAATAATAATTCTAGAACTCTTCTCTACTTTCTGCCAACATTGGCTCCGGTAAATAAAGCCGTTCCTCACTAGCATTATACTCAAATAATTCTGTATAGCGACCCCAGTCAACTGCGGTAGCAAATTGTCGTGCAGTTTCTGCATGAGGAAAATGTTCATCAAGTAAATCTAGAAAGAAATCTGCTTGCATTGACCCATTGCGTTTTTCGCGTAGTGTTTGTACCATACTGACCAGCATTGGTACATTTTGCAAAACTTGCTGCCGGAAAAGGTCTTTACTGCGTAGAATCGTTGTGGTCGCAAAATCAAGTCCAATTTCAGTCAGTTGAACATCACCTTGTGTGACTTTTGCAAAGCCTAACAAAACAGCAGCATCAAGAATTGGTAGGAGATCATCAACTGCTAATTGCAGTCGTTCTGCCAGCTTGGGAATGTCTTCCTTGCCTTCTGTTTGCTCGACAATCAATTCCAAAAGGCCACTAATTCCACCAACTCGCGCATGAGGTAGCAACTGGGCATAGGGTGATTGAGATGTTTCTATTGATGCTTTGGAAGCTACTGTGACTTCTCCCGTAACTTCGGCTTCTGGATTTGTCATCACCGCATAGATGTAATCAACTAAAGCTTTGAAGCGAGGGTGAGTGCGCTCGTGAGGACGGGGTAAATCAATCGCAACTTCACCGCGAATTCGCCCTGGATTTGCGCCCAAAATAATTACCCGGTCTGCTAAAAATACTGCTTCCTCAATGTTGTGGGTGACAATTAATATACTTTTAGACGGAAAGCTACCAGCATTCCAGAGGTCGTCAATCTCCCCCCGCAGGTTCTCAGCCGTCAGTACATCTAATGCACTAAATGGCTCATCCATAAATAATACTTGCGGTTCAATTATAAGTGCCCGTGCAAAGCCAACTCGCTGCTTCATTCCACCCGATAGCTCTTTAGGGTAAGCACTCTCAAAACCGTCTAAGCCTACTAAATCAATGGCTTTGAGCGCGCGTTTTCGTCGCATTTCTCTATTTATGCCTTGTGCTTCTAGCCCCAGTTCCACATTTTCTTGTACTGTCAACCAAGGTAGCAGCGCAAAGCTTTGAAAAACCATTGCCACATCTTTGTTAGCACCGCGTAACCGTTTGCCGTTACTAATGACTTGTCCATCACTAGGTGGAATCAAGCCTGCCATAATTCGCAGGAGGGTACTTTTACCACTTCCACTACGCCCTAACAGAGCGACAACTTCACCTGAATCTACCTTGGCGTTAATTTGACGCAGAACTGTAAATTCGCCTTTACCATCCGGAAGGGGAAAACTTTTGTTGACGTTTTCTACAACTATTAATGCTTGCTCTAGAGTTGGCATTATGTTTACCATAGTTATATTACGTTTTCACTCAGGGTTACTTTTATAAATGATATTTTGTTTCTGCTAAGTGATACAATCGCCGCCAAAATACTCGATTTAAACCAACAACATACAGACTCATCATTCCAATTCCCAAGGTAATGCGAGGCCAGTCGCCTGCTTCGGTCGCTTGGGCAATATATGCTCCTAACCCGGTTGCTGTCAAAGTAGTTTGTCCCCAACTGACGATTTCAGACACAATACTCGCGTTCCAGGCTCCACCACTGGCAGTAACCCCACCTGTCACCCAAGAAGAGAATATACCAGGAATAATTAATTTACGCCATAATTTCCAGCCATGCAACCCTACATCTGCTGCCATTTCACGTAAATCTGTAGGTATGCTCATAGCACCAGCGATGGAATTAAACAGGATATACCACTGGGCGCCTAGAGACATCAACAAGATACTACCAAAATTGATGCTGATATTAGCACTGATAAAAAAGAGGGTGGCAAAGGGAAAGATGAAGTTGGCTGGAAACGATGCTAGAAATTGCACTACAGGCTGAAGTAGACGTGCTAGTTTTGGATTGAAGCCGATTGCTACACCAATCGGTGTCCAGATTACAGTTGATACAACCAATAGCACCAGCACCCGTGCTAATGTTATTAACCCTAGCGAAAATGCTTTGACTACTTCACTTAACCCCACTGTGGTAATAATAAAGTTCAAACCAGTAATCACAAGTGCGCCAATTACTACTAACAACCCAAAGTTGTAGAGGCGCCCGCTTAATGCCTGCCGATTTTTATCTATATTATTACGTATTGAACGTGGTGGGGTTAGTGATGATAGACATTTGTTGATAACTTCACCAACTGGTTTCAATGCCTGAGCGACTAAACTGGGAATTCGTGCAGCTTTGAGCAAATCTAGAAGCCAAGACTCTGGTGCTTCTGCTGCTGCACTCGTCTCTAAGCGAAACTTATCTGCCCAGGCAATTAACGGTCGCCAGAACAGTTGGTCTACCAATAAAATTACCACTATGATCATTAACAATGCCCAACCTAAAGCGCCCAAGTCTTCTTTAACAATTGCAGCTGCAACGTAAGAACCAAGCCCTGGAAGTGTATACTGCTGGTTCAGAACGCTGATAGCTTCACTCGCTGCCACAAAGAACCAACCACCCCCAAAACTCATCATGCCATTCCACACTAACCCAATCATTGCTGAAGGTACTTCTAATTTTGTGAACCTTTGCCACCCTGATAGCCGATATAGTCTTGCAACTTCATCAAGTTCGGGTGGTACTGTTCTCAACGATTGGTAGAACGAAAAGGTCATATTCCAGACTTGGCTGGTAAAGATAGCAAAAATCGAGGCTGCTTCTAATCCCAATAAACTACCGGGAAACAAAGCAATAAAGCCTGTTACGGTAATTGATAAAAAGCCCAAGACAGGAACCGACTGTAAAATATCTAACAGAGGAATTAAAACTTGCTCTGCTCGCCGACTGTTAGCAGCAATGTAGCCATATATTAAGGTAAACAAAGTTGAGTAAAACAGGGCAATAAACATTCGTAGAGTTGAACGCCCTGCATAATATGGCAAATTAACTGGATCTAGGCTGACACTAGGTACAACGTCTGGTGGTACAAAGTTGATTAGCGTCCCTGCACCTACGCGCGCAATCAGTCCTACTAATACTAAAGTACCGAGAATTAGGGCAATGTCAGCTAGACCAAACGGAAAGCGCCGTAAAACTTCTGGCGAAGGAAAAGTTCGCTTTAGCATAGAGATACATATAAGGAGTTAGCTCAAGCATAATTAGCATAGTAAACATCATCAAGATTAGCACTAATTTAATATCTCATAAAAGCTATCTCAACGAAGTGTATATTTTTTAACATTTTGCTTAGTATTACAAAAACGAATACTGCTATTTTTGTGCTTTTTGTGGAATAGTAACAGTAAAAGTAGTGCCAACCCCCTCTTTACTTTCTACATCAATTTGTCCTTGATGTAGTTCTATACATTTTTTTACAACTGCTAATCCCAGTCCTGTACCAAGAATACCCAAGGCATTTTCACCTCGTCGAAAAGGTTCGTACATCTCCTGTTGAGTTGTTTCAGAGATGCCAATTCCTTGGTCTTTGACCTGAAATATTACAGCTTGATTTTGGCATTTTAATTTAAAATAAATATTTGGACTTTGAGGTGAATATTTAATAGCGTTGTAAAGTAAATTACTTAAAATAGAATATAATAATTTTTCATCTACCCATGCATTACTAGCGCTACCTTCCATTTCAAATTGAATTGCATGGCTAGATTCGCTTAAAGTTTGCATATCTTCAACTAAATTGAGGCAAAAACTCTGCATTTCTAATAGTTGAGGTTTATACTCTAATTTTCCGGCTTCTGCTCTTGCTAAAGTCAAAATATCTGAGAGCAATTGAGTCATTAATCGAGCATTAGTTTGGATGCGGTAGAGATTTTTTAGCTTCTTTTTTTCTACAAATGGTTGAAGACTTTCTTCTAAAAGTTGAGACGACCCCAAAATGATACTTAAAGGTGTACGAAACTCATGAGAAGCCATTGAGAAAAATTGCAGTTTGAGTTCACCTAATTCTTTTTCTTTTGTAAGTTGGAGTTGTTTCGCTTCTGCTTGTTGACGTTTTACTAATTGTCGATAAAGTTGAGCATAAACACCAAAAAGAAAAGTAAATGTTAATAAAGTTCCAAAAATTTCAATTAACATTCTTGACTGAATGTTAGATTGAGATTGTTTTACCCATACATCTAATGCTTGTTCTTCTTGGCTTTGCATCTGTTCAATAAGTTGCTGAATTTCATTGCGGTTACGATTATTATCAGCCACTAACTGAGCTTGTTTTTTTTGTAAAGAGGGATTTTTTCTATATAATTGAATAGTTTGATTAGATATCACGAGTCTTTGAGCCAGTAAAGATTCTAGTGCGATTAATCTTTGCTTTTGATTGGAATCATCTGCAAATAGCTTTTCTAATATTTTGATTCTTGGCTTGATTTTTTGAATAGCTTGATTGTAACGCTGTAATTCTTGGTCATCTCCCAAAAGTATATAACCGCTTCGCCCCGATTCAGCTTCGTTTAAATGAGCAACGACACCAACTAAAGTCTCAATAACTTCATGAGTCTCTTTTACTTTTACAATAGTTTCTGCTAATCTGGTAGCATTTTGGTAAGAAATAAAACTAACATACCCAGTAACCGTCATCGCCATCGCGAAACCGCTTGCAATCCATTTTCCCTCTACAGACCATTTCATATTGTTTTTATGTTAGTAATCTATAAATACAAATTCACATTTAACATATTGGGTTCAAATGCGTATTTTAGTTGTTGAAGATGATGTGCAAATAGCGGATATGCTAGCGGAAGCGTTGACAAATCGTCAGTACACGGTAGATGTTGTGCAAGATGGAGAAGCCGCATTAAATTACGTGGAGACATTTGATTATAACTTAATTGTGCTAGATATTACGTTGCCTAAGCTAGATGGTATTAAGTTTTGTCAAAAACTGCGCTCACGTAATTTGCCTGTTCCCATTTTAATGCTTACTGCTCGCGATACTATCGCCGATAAAATTATTGGACTAGATGCAGGCGCCGATGACTATATGGTTAAACCGTTTGACTTAGGTGAATTGATGGCACGTATCAGGGCACTTTCACGTCGCGGTAACTCTCGACCAGGAATAAGTTTATCCTGGGGAAACTTATGTATCAATCAAAGTACCTATGAAGTTTTCTATGAAGAGCAACTGTTAAACCTGACACCGAAGGAATACGCAATTCTAGAGTTACTCGTTTCTAGCGGTCGTCGTGTTTTGAGCAGACCGGGTATTATCCAGCAAGTTTGGTCTATAGAAGACTCTCCAACCGAAGACACCGTTAAGTCCCACATCAAAAGTTTACGCCAAAAACTCAGAGAAGTGGGGGCGCCTGACGACTTTATCGAAACAGTTCATGGACTGGGTTATCGTCTGAAGCAACTTTAACTTTAAACTTCTACTCAATTTCTGCCCGTTTTTTTCCTATAATCTCAACTTTTCAAGAATAACCTGGAAATAACAGGTTAGATTGAACTTCGACAACATACACATCCCACTTTGGTTCTTGCTTAGAGGCAAGAACCAATTTTTATAATTTTAGTCTTAATTAATTCAATTTACCCGATTTCTCCACAATTTCTACCCTATCTTTAGACTTATTTACAGTTAAACTAAAGTTATAAGTGATTTAGTTACATTAAGGGAACACACGTTTTTGGTTCTTGCCTACAAGCAAGAATCTATTTTTGTTTTTTTTGTAAATTTTACAGTTTATTATGTACTAAATTAGAATCTACTCAACTTTCAATACTGCTCGGTTAAGAGATTTTCTCGGAATCGATCCCCCCTAACCCCCCTTAATAAGGGGGGAATAAAGCAGCTTTTAGCCCCCCTTAATAAGGGGGGTTGGGGGGATTTTTTCCTTAGCCGAGCAGTATTGACTCAACTTTTACCCAATTTCTTCCTATTTTTTTCACAATTTAGTTGTAAATTGTAAGTATATAATTTATGTGTCTTGATAACTCCGATTTCACATTCAATCGATTCTTGTAAGGAAAATAAAACAAGAATCGATTTTTTTATTTTTTATCTTTACTACTTTTAATTTTGCTTTTGTACATAAATAATTACTACCCGATTCCTACCCGATTTTTACCAAATTTATTTACTTGGCGGCATTAATATATAACTGATAAAACTATGGTTCATAACTCTTTTAACACCAAGAATCGATTCTTGGCTTGAGTCAGGAATCGATTTTTCATATTTCTTTGGTAACTATAGCTCTATAGCTTACCTGAATTTGAAGTATGTATGTTGTTAATTCTATTGTCTATAGGAGTAACATGGCAACAATCAATATAGAGAAGTCTGTAACTGGTATGCATCCACTTACTGATACTCAATGGCATCACATTGAACTGGAAGAAGTTGCATCTTTATTGCAAACAAATTTACAAAAAGGATTAGAATCTACAGAAATTAGCTCCAGACAGGCATTGTATGGAGTTAATGAATTAACAGCAAAACCTCCTACAAGTCTTTGGCTAAGGTTACTTATACAATCTAAGCAACCGTTTTTTTATATATTATTAATTGCAGGATTTATTAATATTGTATCAGGCTATTGGACAAATGCGGCGGTTATTTTGGGTGTAATAGTTATTAACGTAATTGTTAGTTACATTCGAGAATTAAAAGCAGAAGAAACAATATCTATTTTAAATCAAGGTTTAACTACAAAAGCAGTAGTGGTGCGTGACGGTAAAAAGTGTTGCATTCCAGCTAAGGAATTAACACCAGGTGACTTGGTATTATTGGCATCTGGTAATAAAGTTCCAGCTGATTTACGCTTAATAAGTGCAAATAACTTACAAGTTGACCAATTTGCTTTGACTAAAGAATCTTTACCAGTTAGTAAAAATGTAAAATTATTAGATGTAAACGAAAATACTTCTCTGTTACAGCAAACTAATAAAGTTTACGCTGGAAGTTTTGTCACGTTTGGGGAAGGTAGCGGTATTGTTATAGATATTGGTAATAATACTCAGCTAAGGCTAATTTCTGAACCAATTCCCGCGCGTCCTAGTTTGGACACACCTTTAACTCGTAAGTTAAACAAATTTAGTCAGATTTTAACTTATATTATTTTATCATTAGCTAGTTTTACATTTGCATTTGGAATTGGATTAGGAAGACCTTGGGGTGAAATGTTTAATGCGGCGGTCGCGGCTTCTGTGAGTGCTATTCCTTATAGTTTGCCTGTGGTGATCACTATTATTTTCGCGATTGGAATAGAACGAATGGCACGGCGCCATATAATTATTCGTAAACTGCCAGCAATAGATTCACTCATAAACGCCACAGTCATATGTTCTGATAAAACAGGCATATTAACAGAAAATCAAATGACTGTAAAGTATATTTATGCTGGTGAACAGCAGTATACCGTTGGTGGAATTGGTTATAATCTCAAAGGAACAATTTGGCAGTCAAGTAACTTGCAGCCAGTACATTTAGGTGGGCGTTTTCTAGATAATAATACAAATTTACGCACAACAATTTTTGATTCTAATGGCAATTCAGATGTAACAACTAACAGCAGTGATAACAAATATGAGTCACACATTGCTTTGAGAGAATGCCTAGTTTCAGGTTTATTATGTAATGACTCTCATCTAGAACCTAAAGGAAATCAATGGGTTGTAGTGGGAGACTCAACAGAAGGTGCTTTGGTGGTTTCTGCCCGTAAGGCTGGGTTAAGTCAGTCAAAGCAAAGAGAAGCAATGCCTAGACTAAACATCATTCCTTTTGAAGCAAAGTATCAATACATGGCAACTTTGCATGGAATGAGCAACGTACAAAGCAATCATAACAAAATTAATAAGACAATTTATATTAAAGGCTCAGTCGAGGCAATTCTGAGTCGTAGCAAGCAAACGTTGGATAAAAATGGAAATCTTGTCCCCCTAAACAGTACATTTATTGAACAAGAAGCAGAAATGATGGCGAAGCAGGGATTAAGAGTGCTTGCTTTTGCGAAAAAAGTTGTAGAAAGTGACTGTAATTTTATAACTCATGATAGTATCACTTCTGGTTTAATTTTTCTGGGATTACAAGCCATAATTGATGCACCTAAACAAGAAGTATTCGCTGCAATTAAATTTTGTCATTCTGCGGGAATAAAAGTCCAGATGATTACCGGAGAGGATATTATTACAGCAGTTGCAGTTGGCTATAAATTAGGGTTAGGTAAAAATGGTGAAATAACTGCATTCAAGGGGCAAGAACTTGCAGTTATGAATGATGCAAAATTAGAAGCAGCAGCAGAAACTGGCGTAGTGTTTGCTAGAGTTGAACCTGAGCAGAAATTGCATCTTGTTAAGGCATTACAAGCTAAAGGTGAAATTGTAGCTGTAACTGGAAATTCGATGAATGATGCTCTGGTATTAAAACTGGCAGATATTGCTATTGTAATGGAGAAGGCAGGGACAGACGTTGCTAAAGAAGCTGCTGATATATTGTTAATGGATGATAACTTTGCTTCGATTACAACTGCTGTTGAAGAAGGACAAAGCATTTATCAGAACTTGCACAAAGCTATAGCCTTTATATTACCTGTTTGTAGTAGCGAGTCAATGACGGTTTTTATTGCTGTACTAGTGAGTTTGCAATTGCCTATCTTACCGATACAAATTCTCTGGTTAAGCATAGTTAACGTTATTATGACAGTTTCATTAGCATTTGAACCAAAATCTAACGATTTAATGAAACAGCCTCTACGCAATTGGAGCGAAGCTTTGCTGTCAAAAAAATTACTATGGCGCCTTTTGCTAGTCTCTGTATTTAACTGGATTGTGGTTTTTGGGATGTTTGAATGGGCATATCGTACATTTTTAGATGTAGCTGTTGCTCGAACAATGGCTATTCAAGCTTTAATTCTCGTGAGAATAGTTTATCTGTTAACTATCAGCCAGTGGGGAAGCTCTTTCTTTGCACTGGGGTTTTTTGCCTCAATTATCTTGCAAATAGTCTTTAGCCAGTGGGATGTTATGAATACCTTGTTTGCAACTGCTCCTTTAAATTTAATTCAGTTGCTTATCTGTTTTATTCCGGTTTTGCTGATGATTCCGGTAGCTATTTTAGCTAATCGTCTAAATCCTACCGGCTAGTATCAACATGTAAAGTTCATCTACCTAAAGAAAGATTTTTTAAGAAAAGTTAATTTAATATAAGAATAATTGAAGTTTTGTTAACAGGACTTACGCATGAAAACCTAGAAACCTGGTTTCTTCATTGATAGCATGTAAAAAAAATGACGATTTTGTGTAGAAACCAGGTTTCTTTGCGTAAGTCGTAGTTAAATATGATTATAAATACAATATGATGTACAATAAATTTTACAAGTTTTTTGTGAAAAAATCACTGTGGGCCAGCGCATTCTAAAAATATTTCTATATATCCTTGGCTTTGTGCTACTTTTGGAATTGACTTCTCGCCTAGTAGCAGAAATACTTTGGTTTCAAGAAATCGGTTATCTATCAGTATTTTGGCTTAGATTGATAACTCAGGCACTTTTGTGGGTAGTGGTGTCTGGCATTAGTGTATGGTATTTGCTAAAAAATCTGTCTATTGCTCAGAAACAAAAACACCCTTCACCAATATTAGATAATGCACATACGAAAAATTATCAAAATCCTAAGTACTATAATACAACAGTCAATAATAACTACTCGGTAGTGACATCAACTCTATCAAATGATACAAAAAAAGGTGAATATCCTCTAAAATTTAGGTGGCTACTACCTATAGTTATTGGACTCAGTTTATTACTAGCTATATTATTATTTTTTTATGGGCAAATAACTATATCACAACAATTTAATATAGATTTTAAACGTGTATTGATTACCCCGACAATTCCAACCAGCTTTAGATTTGAAGAAATATTGCAAATAGGAAAATTAATAGCTGCTCAAATTTGGTCTATTGTTATAATTGTAGCAAGTGCAGTTGCATTTTTAGTTTATCCTCGTTTTTTACTGAATGCGTTTGCAATTTTATTAAGCATTGTGCTGGGAATGATATTTAGCTCTAATTGGGGAAAAGTACTGCAATATTTTAATAGCACTTCATTTAACAGTACAGAGCCTTTATTTAATAAAGATATCAGCTTTTACATATTTAATATTCCTATTTGGGAAATGTTGGGACTGTGGATAATTGGATTATTCACATATAACTTCATTGCAGTCGCTTTAACTTATCTATTATCAGGAAATAGCGTTAGCCAGGGATTTTTTCCTGGCTTTTCGTCAAAGCAACGACGCCATATATGTATTAATGGTGCCTTTGTAATGTTGGTAGTCGCCTTTGCCTACTGGTTAAGTCGCTACGAACTAGTATATTCTCCTCGTGGGGTAACTTACGGCGCCAGTTACACAGATGTGACGGTGCAATTACCAGCCTACAATGTTTTGAGTATCTTCGCATTAATAATTGCAGTGTATTTAATACTGCGGTCTATTTTCTGGCGCCATAAATCATTTTTTAGTAGATTACTGTTTCACGGGTTAGGAATTTTTGCGGTGCTGGCTATTGGTGGTATTGTCGTACCAAGTATAGTGCAGTATTTGATTGTTCAACCAAACGAATTAGCAAGGGAGCAACCTTACATTCAGCGTACTATAGCTTTGACTAGACAAGCATTCAATTTAGATACAATTAATGCAACAACTTTTAACCCACAAGGACAATTAACAGAAGCTGATATTGCCGCCAATGATTTAACTATTCGTAATATTCGTTTGTGGGACGAGCGGCCACTATTACAAACCAACCGCGAATTACAACAAATTCGACCTTACTATCAATTTCCCGATGCTGATATCGACCGCTACACTTTGCAAACAGACGTAACGACTCGTAGACCTGCTGCTCCACAAAAACCCCCAGCAGATGAATTAAACACTAACGAGACAACAGAACGGCGCCAGGTATTAATTGCAGCACGAGAATTAGATTATAATGCCGTACCTCAAGAAGCTCAAACCTGGATTAACCGTCATTTAATTTATACTCATGGTTATGGATTTACATTGAGTCCAGTAAATGTAGTAGGTGCAGGTGGGCTTCCAGAGTATTTTATCAAAGATATTGGTGGTGAAGGTAATGCGCTTTCCACTTCCAGTGAGTCAATTCGCGCTAGTATCCCAATTGGGCAACCCCGTATATATTTCGGTGAAATTACTAATACTTATGTAATGACTGGAACGCGCGTAAAAGAATTTGATTATCCAAGTGGTAGCGAAAACGTGTACAACGTTTACAGCGGAAAAGGTGGAATCAATATTAATTCACCCTGGAAAAAATTACTATTTGCAATTTATTTTAAAGATTGGCGAATACTACTAACACGAGAATTTTTACCCCAAACAGAAGTTTTATTTCGCCGTAATATAAATGAACGAATTCGAGCGATTGCTCCCTTTTTACGATACGACAGTGACCCATATTTAGTAACGGCTGATACTGTTCCTGATAATCAGCAAGGATTTAGTTCTGAGCAAAATTATCTTTACTGGGTTGTTGATGCTTACACCACTAGCGAACACTATCCTTATTCTGATACCAGTGTAGATGATATAAACTACATTCGCAACTCGGTTAAAGTTGTTATTGATGCTTATAATGGCTCAGTAAACTTTTATGTTGCCGATACTAGTGACCCAATAATTGCATCGTGGCAGAAAATATTTGGAGGTATGTTTAAACCGCTTAGTCAAATGCCAACAAATCTTCGTAGGCATATTCGCTACCCTGTAGATTATTTTAAAATTCAATCTGAGCGGTTAATGACTTATCACATGACAGACACCCAAGTATTTTATAACCGGGAAGACCAATGGCAAATTCCCAACGAAATTTATGGTAATGAACCTCGTCAAGTTGAACCTTACTTTTTAATTACTAGTTTACCTGCTGTACCGTTTGAAGAATTTATATTACTCATACCTTATAATCCTCGCGGAAGAACTAATTTAATTGCTTGGTTAGCTGCACGGGCAGATGGAGAAAACTATGGTAAGTTACTTTTATATGAATTTCCGAAAGAGCGCTTAGTTTATGGAACGGAACAAATTGAAGCTCGTATTAATCAAGACCCAATAATTTCTCAGCAAATTTCTTTATGGAATCGTCAAGGTTCAAGAGCAATTCAAGGTAATTTGTTAATAGTTCCCATTGAGCAGTCTTTGCTTTATGTCGAGCCAATTTATTTAGAAGCAACTCAAAATAGTTTACCTACTTTAGTTAGAGTTGTTGTTGCTTATGAAAATAGAATAGTTATGGCTCAAACTTTACAACAAGCGTTACAGGCTATTTTCCAACCACAAGCAACGCCTGCTCCTGCTATTATCCGTCCATTGGAAGAGTCGGCGCCACCTGAACAATAGTCATATTGTATTCACATTTATTTGTAATCATGATAACACGATTGAATTAGTAGCTGCCAAGAGGCGCCTGCTAATCTAATACTAATAAACTTTATGGTAATGGGTTATGAATATTGAATTTTTAAATCGATTTTCTTGGTCATCTTTATTGTTAATGTGTCTAGGTTACACTCTTGTAGGATGGTATTTATCTGCTCATCACATTGTTTGGCTGGTAGGAATTTTTATAGCATTAGTAGTTTTATATATAGCAAGTAAAACTAATCCTATACTCGAAAGTTTAATAACTTTTTCTTCTCAAGGTTGGCTAGCTGTTTTATTTATAAGTTTTATTGCGAGTATATCAATTGCCTTGGCAGTAATTTGGTCGATGTTGTGGACTCTTATATTTATTCCACTTTCGACTACACTTTTAGCAGAATTAGAAATGCGTTTAGGAGGCTTTGATAAAACTGATACGTTTTGGATTTTAACATTTTTTGCTGCATTTGGTTTGATTACGGGTGAAATTACTGATTTAGTATTTTTACCAAGTATTAGATACTAACAAGTACATTAATATTATCTAAATGAATAAATTTTGGCGCCGACTGCCTCGTATAGCAAGTATACTGCAAACGGGTTGAAACTGTCATTCTGAGCGAAGCGAAGAATCTCCGAGATGCTTCACTGCGTTTCGCTCCGTTCAGCATGACAAAAGTTCAATTTCTACCCGTGGAAAGTATAAACATGTAGAATAATTAATTAGATTAATATCTGGGCAATGGAGCTTGCCATTAACCGCCATTAAATATAATAAAAGGCTGATAGCTCCTACTTTCCTCTACTTGTAGCAGGATAGTAGGGCTATGTGTAAACATTACCTGACTCTCTTGTTAACAAGTTTCTCAACAACCATTATTTTGAGAGTCACGTCATGTTACTAAGTGTAGTTTTTATTTTATTAGCGGGTTTTTTTGTCGGTCAGATAGCGCGACGGTTTAGCGCTCCTGGGCTGATTGGTATGATTTTAGCTGGTATAATGCTTGGTCCTCAAGTCGCTAATATCATCCATCCAGATATTCTCGCAACTGCCTCGAACTTGCGAACAGTTGCTGTAATGATTATTTTGATGAAAGCGGGACTGGGTTTAGACAGAGAAAAGCTCAAACAACAGGGTACAGTTGCACTCAGGTTAGGATTTTTGCCAGCAACAACTGAAGCAATTGCAATTGCACTCATCGCAATACCGCTATTTCACTTTGATTTTCTCACAGGTTTACTGCTTGGTTGTATTATTGGGGCAGAATCTCCAGCAGTGATTGTCCCAGCAATGCTAAAACTCAAAAGTTTGGGGTGGGGAGTTACTAAAGGTATTCCCGATGCAATTTTAACTGGAAGCGCTCTTTCTGATGTACTACTGCTTTTAGTATTTGGCTTGTTGGTAGATTTTTTAGCACAAGGCAATGCTCAAAATATTACCCTTCTAGGGGGATTGACGTTAACAGCGTGGCAGTTTATGCCTATTCAAGTTTTACGAGAGATTGTTTTAGGTCTTTTAATTGGCTACCTTGTAGCTCGTTTGCTTGTGTGGTTTTTAGTACAAAAGTGGACACAAAATGCTGTACAAGATACTTTAATTGCTGCTTGCACAGCTTTATTTTTAGTTATTTTACCTCAATATTGGGCTTATTATTCTGGATATTTAGCCGTCATGGCAATGGGGTTTTTCCTGATTGAATTTGATGCACCGTTGGCGCGAAGGTTACGATTGGGATTTGATAATTTATGGATTGTTGCTGAAATATTTTTGTTTGTATTACTGGGCGCCAGTATTGAGCTAAAGGTATTAGGTAATATTTTATTACCTGGACTTTTCATTCTGGCTGTTGGTACATTAATCGGTCGAATGTTAGGCTGGTATTTGTCAACCTTGGGGAGTAATTGGAATTGGCGAGAACGGCTATTCCTCTTACCAGGAAATTCAGCGAAAGCCACAGTACAAGCGGCAATTGGCGCCATTCCTTTAGCTCGTGGAATTGAGGGAGGAGATACAATTTTGGCAGTTGCAGCACTTTCGATTTTAGTCACTGCACCGCTCGGAGCTTGGGCAATACCGACTTTTGCTCCCAAGTTATTACAACGTGGCGAAGTTGACCCAACAAAAGTAACAGTTTCTACGCGCGTAATATTGTTAGCTGCAGTTGATACTTCTTCTACATCTACCCAAGTGTTAACAAAAACTGCTGCCTTAGCTCGTCGTAGCGATGCAGAAGTAATTGTCTTGCATGTTATTAATGTTGCACAAGCCGAATCTGTTGAAAAATTGCGCTTATCAACTGAGCAACTACTTTCAGATATTCGGTATAAATTTGTAACGTTAACCGGGTCTGTGCCAGAACAAATAGTACAAGCAGCAATTGATTATCAAGCATCAGAAATTGTGATGGGGAAACGAGGACATCAACCTTGGAGACAGGCACTTATTGGTTCAGTTTCGCAAGCTGTGATTGAATCTAGTACCATTCCTGTAATTGTCGTTGAAGATACCCTAGCGTCTAAATAAATACACGTATTTGTAAGGTGGGCACTGCCCACCTAGCCCGCGTCTTGGTGACTCATAAATTGTAGTTTTATAGTGGTAAAATCTTGCTTTCTCTCTGCGCTCTCCGTGTCTCTGTGGTGAAATAAATAATGTTTTTTACCACAGAGGCGCAGAGAACACAGAGGAAATAGTAGTTTTTATTCCAATATTTTATCCACCAAGACGCGGGCTAGCACTGCCCACCCTACCTAACTACCTAACAAAAGTAATGCCCACCAGAACAATACTGACGGGAGCATATCAATACCATATCACTTTTAAAAAAATAATTATCCTAACGTAACATTAGCTAAATGCCCTTAGATAGATTCAAGTCTATCAATTATTAATTAAAGTTGGTAAAGATTGATAAAAAATAAATTATGAAGGCAGAAATATCTACAGCTTGGGACAAAGTTGAGGCGATGATAAATGGTTTTATTGTCTTGCTGCCTAATATTGTGTTAGCAATAATTGTCTTTGCTATTTTTTTCTATATTGCGAGAACAATTAAACAAGTAGTTAGACGTTTAACTCGCAACCGCCGTCATGCTAGAAATTTGGGAATGGTATTAGGGCGGTTAGCGCAAGGAATTACAGTGTTAGTAGGCTTATTTATATCGCTGACAATTGTAATTCCCACATTGCGAGCAGGTGATTTAGTCCAACTGTTAGGAATTAGCGGGGTTGCTTTCGGCTTCGCGTTTCGAGATATTCTTCAAAACTTTCTTGCAGGTATTTTGATTTTATTGACAGAACCATTCCGAATCGATGACCAAATCGTGTTTAAGAATTTTGAGGGAACGGTAGAAAATATCGAGACACGAGCAACAACGATTAGAACTTATGATGGGCGCCGAATTGTTATTCCCAACTCAGAATTGTTCACAAATTCTGTGCAGGTAAACACAGCTTTTGATAATCGTCGTATTGAGTACGATAACCTATGAAAAACATCAAGTTAAGTAAACTTTGGGACACGCTTCATTCAAGCTACTGGTTTGTGCCCACGCTTATGGCAATTGTATCTGTTGGTCTAGCAGTGATGATGTTAAGAATAGACCGTGCTGGTAATTATGGGGTAATAAAGGAGTGGGGCTGGATTTATTCTGGTGGCCCGGATGGAGCTAGAGCCTTACTTTCAACCGTTGCTGGTTCCATAATGACTGTTACTGGTACAGCCTTTTCAATTACAATTGTTGCTCTCCAACTTGCCGCTTCTAATTTTGGTCCGCGACTGCTGCGTAATTTTATGCAGGATACAGGTAATCAAGTAGTGTTAGGCACGTTTATTTCTACCTTTGTTTACTGTTTACTTGTACTGCGAACTATCCGCGCAGAGGGCTACGATATTTTTGTGCCGCCACTTTCGGTAACAGTTGGCATGGTGCTAGCTTTTATATGTATTGGCGTACTGATTTACTTTATAGATCACGCATCAACTATTATTCAGGCATCACACGTTATCAAAAGTGCTAGTGATGAATTACACCGTGCAATTGAGCGATTGTTTCCCCAAAGAATTGGACATAGTATAAACGATAATCAATATATTACAGAAATACCAGCAAACTTTGAAGAAGAAGCTTATCCAATCAAAGCTACTAGAAATGGTTATGTGCAAGGAATTGATGACGAAGAATTAATACAGATTGCTTGTCAGTATAATATAATTGTAAAAATTTTAACTCGACCGGGAAAGTTTGTTGTTGGAGGCGCCAGTTTGGTTAAAATTTTTCCTGGGGAACGTGTAAATCATAAATTAACAGAAAAAATTAACGATACGTTTCTTTTTGGTAAAGAACGTACCGAACAGCAAGATGTAGAATTTCCTATTAATCAGTTAGTTGAAATTGCGCTTCGTGCTATTTCTCCTGGTATAAACGACCCATTTACTGCAATTCGCTGTATCGACAGACTCAGTGCTGGACTTTCTAATTTTGCTCAAAGAGATATTCCTTCTTCTTACCGCTACGATAAAAACAACAATTTGCGCGTAATTGCTGAACCAGTAACATTTGCAAAGTTAACAGATGCAGCTTTCAATCAAATTCGCCAATATAGTACTTCAGATGTGGCAGTAACGATTCGCTTGTTAGAAGCTATAGCTTGTATCGCCAATTTTACCCATCACCCCGAACAAAAAGAAGCACTACGGCGCCATGCTGATATGATTTTACAAGGTAGCAATGAAGCAGTTTCTTGCAAGGAGGACTGTAAGGATATAGAACATCAGTACAACATAGCAGTACAAATGTTAATGCAAAACTAATATTTTTTAAGCTAGCTATTCAATTATTAAACAAATTGGCAACGGATACAACGGATGTAACGGATGAGTTATTAAAAATTACCATCCATTACATCCGTTCATCATCCGTTGCCTATATTTTGTCATTAAGAGTGTTAATATCTAACTCTTCTCGACGAACTTGTTCAGTAGCTTGAACTGTGTCTTGCTCTACAACCTTTTTAACTCTGACTTCTTCTTTAACTACAGCTTGTTTTTGAATTTCAGGAGTTTCTTCGTAGATATCCATGCGTACAACTTCTTTATTCTTGAAAGCTGTTTCATTGGTAGAAGCGACTCTGGCAGTATCTATGGGTGTAATGCGCTCAACGATGACTCGCTCTTTCTCAACTGGTACTGTAACGTTTACAGTTTCAGTTTCAACGTGTTTTCCAAGCGTTACCTCTCCTGTTTTTACACGTTGCTTATTGGCAATTAACCGCTCTTCGTATAATCTGAGCGTATTATGCTCGTGTTCATTCATTTCATACAAATCTGGCTCTTGCTGATAAACGTAAGTTTCGCGGTTGTTTACAGGTTGCGGCGCCACTGGTTGTGGAATTGGTTGTAATGGTTCTGCAAAAGCTGGTATTTCTTTATGGATGGTGCGTTCTTGTTGCTGATTATTGATAAAATCAGAGTCTAAAGCTACTGGTGCTTCTAAAGGTATCTCTGTCTCTAATGGTGTCATCGTTTCTAAAGGCGCCTGTACATAGATATTGCGGTACACCTTACGCACTTTTTCTTCATAATCATAATTTACCTGCTCCAACTCATCATACTCAGGTAAATACTGAACTTGCTCTCTTGTTAATCCTTTGGCGTAAACGCGACGATTCGTATCATCTACACGACAGCGCCCAATTGGCAGTAATACATGCTTACCTTGTACCCAAAAGGCTGTATCTATAACTAAATAACGTAGACTACCTGCCTCATCGACTAAAACGTCTTTAATACTGCCGACTTTATCATCTCTAATGTCTGAGTAAACATCATAGTTGTTGATGTTATGTTCACCAACATTTTTATGAAAAGTTGCGTCAAAGTCGTGCAATCTGAAAAGCACCATAATAATATTCCTTTGCTATTGAATTACTTTATATTACAAATCTGATTCTAGTTACTTTCATCTTCCTATTGAAGTAAGTCTGTTAGATTTAATTGGTAAACAATATTTTTCTTAAAGAAACTACATACTACAACCAGGACTTATAGCAATCTCGTCAAAACTAATTAACTTTAAGTTGTGAGAATTATCTATAAATTCTTTCGCAGCTAATAAACCTGCTATTGTCCAGGTTTGAAAAGTTCTAGATTCTTTTCCTATCAAGCGACCATTTCTACCGTCGTAATATTCAGGAAATTTATCGATTATTAAACGATTTTCAGCAATTTTTATTGCTCGTTCAGCTAAGTCTACTCGACCTGTTTTTTGTGCTGCTGCAACAAAAAGCCAAAGTAAAACTGGCCAGTTACCTCCATTATGGTAAGACCAAGGAGTATTTTTAGGGTCACATCCTGTAACGATTCGCCACTCTAAACCTTCTAAAGCAGGAAAGCAAATTTTTACAGGCATAAAACCAATTAAATTATGCCAGCGTTGCTCAAATAGATTCATAATACTATTAGCTTCTTCTTTGCTAGCTAAAGAAGTCAAGATAGCCATTAAATTACCCAAAGCGAAAAAGCGAAAATCCATTAATCCGGGCCCAAGATTACCTGCTAAGTATCCTCCATTTTCTGGCAACCACTCAGTTAACCAATCGGGAATAGATTCTGCGTAAATATTAAATTTATTTGCAACTTCTTTACCAAACTCTTCACTTTCATAGCGATAAATTTCATTTAAACGTTGCAAATTTATCCAGTAATACTCACGGACGTGGTAACTTAGTGTACTTAATCGCTGTTCAATACGGTGATAATGTTTGTCTTCATTCTGTAAAATTAACTCACGCGCTGCACGTAAAGCCGTATAAAATAATACTTGAATTTCTAAGGGATGTCCCGATACTCCCATCCGACGGTCAATCATAAAGGCGCCATCAGGAACTAATAGCGTAGGATACATTGCAAACCGATGTGCCAAGCATAAATCGAGAATTAGCTTTATTCCTTCTTGATATTTTGGTTGATGGGCAAAGCTCAAATCACCTGTTGCTCTACAATATGCTCTTAATATAAGAATCCACCATAAGCAAGAATCAACAGGAGGGACACGACCAATCGCGTGTTCTCCAAAATCAGCGCTTAAAAATTCTTCTCCATTAAATACTACCTTAAAACTGGCAGGCATTAAACCGGGTCCAGGTTGAAAGCAATCCATTTCTTTTTCATGACTTTGTAACTTTAAGGTAATATCCAAAAAGTTACGCACAATATCTGTTTTACCATGCATCAAAAATAATAATGCTGACGGCACAAAATCACGAATAAAGCACTGGTCATAGTTGAGTGCTTTTAGAGTTGGGTCTTGAGCAGCTTTGTTACCTACAGGTTTTTCCTGGTAATAAATGATGGATTTATCAAGAAGATTCCAGCATTCTTCTATCCAATTTTGATGATTAATAAACATTTTTTACAAATAGTCCTAAAACTGTAGAAACAATCGTTATTTTATCTGCTTAGTATAAAAATTAAATGTGATTTAAAAGTGACTGCTACGTTGCTGTCGCCCATATAGCAGTCACTATATAGGTTAGAAGTTATAGCCAACACCCAATAGTAAGCCAACATTGGTGTCATCTAAAAAGCTCACATTTAAAGCCGCATTGGCTGTTAATTGTTCTGCAACTGGTACATCTAAACCACCAGAAATCAGAAAACCAACGTTGCTATCATCCGCCGTTGATACCGACACTCCGGCGCCTACATAAGGAGAAGCGCTGATTTGGGTTTGTCCAGTGTTTGTTATTGTTTCAATTGGAAAGTCTAGAGTTATGGGAACAAGAAAAGTCGCATTGTCGCCAATTAAAGCAGCAGGACGCACTGACAAACTATTGGTCAATCCAATTTTACTGATAACAGCGAAAGACCCTTCGCTCAATGTTGTTTCACCTGCAATACCGAGATTACCACCAACTCCTATGTAACTAGAGCCTCCGCGAGTCGCTCTTCCGGGAGAAACAAATGGAGCTTGAGTTGGAGTTTGCTGCTGAATTTCGGTTGGAGTTTGAGTTGGTGTTTGATAAGGAGTTTGTTGCTGAGTAGGAGTTGGAGCTTGAGGATAGGTTTTCTGAACGAGTAAATCAGCGGCTTTTGTGCTTGGGTTTGCATTACTTACTTTTTGAATTTCTTGAGCATTTGCTTGTAACATGCTGGAAGCAACAATAGCAGAGGTAATGCCAAGTACAGACAAGGTTTGTGTGAGAAGACGATTAATCATAACAGATCCTGATTCGTTAGTTAGATGAGTGAAGCGTACATTTTTAAAAATTTTTAGGAAATGTAGTCTATCAATAACTCGTATTTGATAAACTACAACTTTAAGTGAGGGATGTTAAATGAAAACGCTTATTCTTAGTATTAAAGATAAATATGAGTAGAAAGTGACAATATAGTTATTTACTAAAAAATTATTGAGTATTGAAAAATATCACAAAAGCAATACATTCAAATATATACTTGGGTAGATGTCAAATAATTTTATATTGTTAGGATATTAGTTATTGAAAAAAATATTACTAAGTTCAATTCTCTTTTATCAAAAATGAGATTTATTTCTCTGACACTGCAAACTATTTATTGTTATGACCGAAGCAGAGTTCAACCGATTTTGGGAACTATTAGGAGCAGTCCTTGCCCTCAACAAGAGCGCGTTTGAGCAAATTTATGCTCAGAGGGTTGATGCAACTATTGCACTAATAATAGTTTTAGCGGCAGGTTTATCTCAAGAAGTCGCACAAAGTATTGTTTTATTTGTGAACCGCGTCAAGCCGCTACGGTTTATTCTTTGCTTAATTGTTGGTGCTATTTTATTTGCAATGGGTTACTTTTTTCTCGTTTGCAGCACTAGTGTCATTAGTTTTAGCCCATTTATTAATCATGCTCCTTTTAGAACCATTGCTAAAATTTTAGGGTTTAGCTATGCACCATTAATATTTAGCTTTTTAGGTGCAATACCTTATTTTGGAGTGCCAATTTTAACACTACTCTCTTTGTGGAGTTTACTTGCAATGGTGGTTGGTTTGTCTGTTGTACTTGACACTAGTACATGGCAGGCATTTGCAGCAGTTGGATTTGGGTGGTTTACTTTACAGATATTACAAAATACTATTGGACAACCATTAGCAGAGTGTGGAAATTGGTTAGTAGATCAAGTCGCTGGAGTTCAACTTGTCAGGCGCCCCCAAGCTGTGTTTGCAATGATGCAACAAAGATTACTCTCTTGGGGTAATTCGGCTTCTAGTTCATCTAGACAAAAACAAGAAAAGTCTTCTCGGTCACGACACCAACAGCAAATAATTGGTCTTTTCACGCTAGGTTGTATTACATTTGTGGTAATGCTGATTTTGTCTCCCGTACAAAATTGGTGGTTTGGTTGGTCTGCTGATTTGGGTAGTATACCAAAGTTAGTATTTGATTTGTTTTGGATTGGCTTTATAGGTATTGTAGTTGCTGCACTACTGGCGCCGTTAGAAGCTTTGGGGTGGTGGGCTGGTTGGTACTCTGATGAAATTGATGATAGCAAAGAGAATTGGAAGTCAGATGTAAAAGTTACTCCTACTCCTCAAAAAATTTCTAGATATATTGTTTATCTCGATGGCGTTGGTCAGTCAACCTTTGAGTATTTGCCAGATATTCAAGAGTTTCTTGAGAAGTTAGCACTTGCACTACCACAAGATGTTTTGCTAATTGACGGTATAATGCCTTACTCAGTTCGTAATAAACCGTTGACTGGCAATCGTCCTCTAGCTATTTTCTGGCGTTGGGCGAATCGGTTGCAAGTAAAAAATCCTGCTAGTCTATTAGGTTTTTTTGTTAACCTTCGTAATGTATTAGTTGTCGCGGTTTCTGCGGATCAACGCTATGGACAAATTTATAATTTTGGCATTGCCAAAGTAATTTACAAAAGTTTATTAGAGAAAGGTTATCAGCCTAATACTGGTGTTCCTATTACATTAATTGGTTTTAGCGGTGGTGGACAAATGGGAGCAGGAGCAGCTCCTTTTCTCAGGCAAGCTCTGAATGCACCAATCGAACTGATATCTTTAGCGGGAGTTATGAGTGCCAATGTTAATGTTATGCGTCTTACCCATTTATATCATTTGGTAGGAGATAAAGACACTGTTGAGCGAATAGGTTCATCTATGTTTCCAGGGCGATGGCCAATATTCTTTTTATCTTACTGGAATCGTGCCAAGCGTAAAGGTAAAATTAGTTTTATATCACTTGGTGCGGTAGGTCATCAGTTGCCTGGTGGATTAATGGATCCAAATGAGTTTTTACCCGATGGTCGGAGCTTTTTGCAGCAAACAATTGACTGGGTAATAAAAATTATCACCGGAACATTACCTATGAAACTAACTCAAAAACAAAAAATTAGTGATTACGAACGCTATCAGCAAGCAGCATTTAACCAACCAAGCAATTACCCAATTAATCAAGTCGTTTCGTCTGAGCTATATCGACCAATTGCAACCTGGATGGGGCGATTAATTTTACCGTCATCTGAAGAACGCTTTAATGTTCAAGGTGCATTATTTGAAGTTTACCACGCTGATTCTGAGTATCGGCGCCTCGTTGGACAGATTGTAAACTTAAGGTGGAGCAATGACTCAGATGTTCAAGCTTATGTTCGTGCAATTAGTAAAGATGTTCATTTTAATGCTGATGCAGAGTACAGTAGCAAACAAGGACGAGTACATCCTGAGCGAATAAATCATTGGCGCTCCTTAAATCCTTTAGAATCATTAGCAGGTGCAAGACCGAATGATGATGTAATTGTCATGTTACCTGAACCTGTGGTAGTTGAAGAAACAGATAGTCAAAATGAATACCGTACAAATCTGTATATTTCCCAAGAACCTACTCAAATTACTGGACGGTTTTATAGTTTAGTTAAATTTTTACAACCCTTAGATACTCATAACAATCCACCAGAAGAATTTCGGGTAGTTCATTTTAATCGCGCTTCACGTCAGTTTGATGGTGTCTCAGAAACAATAAAACTACCTCATGTAATTCCAAATCAGCAAGGTATTCATCCTTCTACTACCAATTGCCTTGAAAAGTCTCCTCTAAATGAAACAGGTTGGTATATCTATGGCGCCAATGATATTAATGGGATATTTGTAGTACAAGCAATTGCTCCGCGCGCTTTACTACGTGTTGAACCAAATCAAGTAATTCACGGGGAAAAACCTGCACTCCACTATTTAAAACACCAATCTTGGGCAGATATAAAAACCCAAAAGGGACACATATCATCTACTTTACTGGCGCCTCAACAACAAAATCAACCCG
>ERZ1066118.670-NODE-670-length-28692-cov-12.045745_pt1 | contig 28692 bp, 23 predicted proteins | sample MGYA00382765_ERZ1066118 | MGnify/ENA primary metagenome ERZ1066118 (study PRJEB33369, sample SAMEA5778348) | biofilm metagenome | biome: Industrial cooling water; feature: Water cooling tower basin; material: Biofilm | place: United Arab Emirates | collected...
TCCACATGCGGCTGCCGAAGCGCGGCTTCAACAACATCTTCGCCAAGGATTATGCTGAGGTGAACCTCGGCGCGATCCAGAAGCTGGTTGACGCCGGCACGCTCGACGCCAATGCCACGATCGACCATGAGGCGCTGAAGGCCGCCGGTGTCGGCCGCGGCGGCAAGGACGGCGTCCGCATCCTCGGCAAGGGCGATTTCTCGGCCAAGCTTTCCTTCCGCGTCGCCGGCGTTTCCGCCGGTGCCCGCAGCGCCATCGAGGCAGCCGGCGGCAGCGTCGAGCTGATCGAGCGCAAGGACCCGGCCGAGCTCGCCAAGGCCAAGAAGGGCACCGCCAAGGCGGCGGCCAAGGCCAAGTAACTGTTCCCCGGCGAAGGCCGGGGCCCAGTGTTCTTCTTCCTGACCTGCGGAAAAGAAACCTGGGCTCCTGCCTTTGCAGGAGCACAGTGCCGCTTTCATGCCGGCGTGCCGGCCCTATATGGGCGGTTCCGGGGTAGGGATTAGAACAAGAACATGGCAAGCCAAGCCGAGACACTGGCCTCCAACATCAACCTTGCCAACTTCGGCAAGGCGACGGAGCTTAAGAAGCGCATCTGGTTCACGCTGGGTGCGCTGATCCTGTTCCGGCTTTTGAGCCACGTGCCGATGCCCGGCATCGATCCGCGGGCCATGGCCGAGCTGTTCAACACGCAGCGCGGCGGCGTGCTCGACTTCTTCAACACCTTCTCGGGCGGAAGCCTGGAGCGCATGAGCATCATCGCGCTCGGCATCATGCCCTACATCACCGCCTCCATCGTGGTGCAGCTCGGCGCCACGATGTACGAGCCGTGGAAGGCCCTCAAGAAGGAGGGCGAGGCGGGGCGCAAGAAGCTCAACCAATATACCCGCTACCTGACGGTCGCGCTGACCACCGTGCAGGGTTACTTCATCGCGGTCGGCCTTGAGGGCCTCGGCGCCGCGCAGGGCATTGCCGCCGTGGTCGAGCCGGGCCCGACCTTCCGCATCGCCGCAACCATCAGCCTCGTCGGCGGGACCCTGTTCCTGATGTGGATCGGCGAGCAGATCACCAGCCGCGGCATCGGCAACGGCATCAGCCTGATCATCATGGCCGGCATCGTCGCGACCTTGCCCCGTGGTCTCGCCCAGATGCTCGAAGGCGGGCGCACGGGGACCATGGATCCGCTGCTGATCGTGCTGATCATCGGCCTTGCCGTCGGCCTGATCCTGTTCATCTGCTTCATGGAGCGGGCGCAGCGGCGGGTGCTGATCCAATATCCCAAGCGCCAGACGGCGCGCGGCGCGATCCAGCAGGAGCGCAGCCACCTGCCGATCAAGGTCAACGTGGCCGGCGTCATCCCGCCGATCTTCGCGTCCTCGCTGCTGCTGATGCCGCTGACCGTGATCCAGATGGCCGGCGCGACGCCGGACGCGCAGGGCGGGTCGGACTGGCTGATCACCCTGTCGACCTATCTCCAGCATGGCTCGCCGGTGTTCATGACCCTGTACGGGCTCGGCATCATCTTCTTCTGCTTCTTCTACACGAGCGTGCAGTTCAACTCGGAAGAGACGGCCGAAAATCTGAAGCGTCACGGCGGCTTCGTGCCCGGCGTCCGCCCGGGCAAGGCGACCGAAAGCTATTTCGACTATCTGCTGACCCGCCTGACCGTGGTCGGCGCCGCTTATCTGACGCTGATCTGCCTGGTGCCCGAGATCATGTTCACCCAGGCCGGCATTCCCTTCTATCTCGGCGGAACCAGCCTGCTCATCGTCGTCAACGTGACGATGGACACGGTCAGCCAGATCCAGGGCCATCTGGTTGCCCACCAATATGGTGACCTCATCAAGAAGGCCAAGCTCAAGACCGGGGGCAAGCCGGCGCGGCGCTGAGCCTTGACGGGCCGTGACTGGCCCGTGACAAGAGCTTGCAAACGGGGAGCGTTAAGCTTGGATATCATCCTGTTGGGGCCGCCGGGTGCAGGCAAGGGCACCCAGGCGCAGCGGCTGGTCGAGACACGCGGCTTGGTTCAGCTGTCGACCGGCGACATGCTGCGGGCCGCGGTCAAGGACGGAACGCCGGTCGGGCTTCAGGCCAAGGCCGTGATGGATGCCGGCGGGCTGGTCAGCGACGCCATTGTCTCGGCCTTGATCGGCGAACACCTCGACCGTGCCGATGGGCGCGGCGCCATCTTTGACGGCTTTCCGCGCACCCGGCCGCAGGCCGAGGCGCTCGACCTGCTGCTCGGCGAGCGGGGGCGAAGCCTGTCCCACGTCATCGAGCTCGAGGTGGACGAGGATGCGCTGGTCGAGCGGATCACCGGCCGATTCACCTGCGCTACCTGCTCGGCTCCCTATCACGAGCGCTTCAAGCCGCCGGCGGTGCAGGACACCTGCGACCAGTGCGGCGGCCATGAGTTCAAGCGCCGCCCGGACGACAATGAGGAAACGGTGCGGACCCGCATGGCCGAATATCGCGCCAAGACCGCGCCAATCCTTCCTTATTACGACGCTCGCGCGCTGGTCAGCCGGGTCGACGGCATGGCTGCGGTCGACGAGGTCGCCGCGCAGATCGACGCGGTTCTGGACAGGACCAGCTGAGACCGTCATCCTCCCGCCACAAGGGAGGAGGCTTCTGGTGAGGACATCGCTTCTCGGTGTGCTGATCTGCACACTCGCACAGCCCGCGGCCGCCGAGGTGAAGGGCGCCTCGACGAACGGGTTCGAGGTGGAAAGCCGGGTCGAGCTGCCGATGCCGCCCGCGCAGCTCTACCATGCCTTTGCCGAAGTGCCGCGCTGGTGGTCGGGCGACCACACCTACTCGGGCAATGCCGCCAACCTTTCGCTCGAACTGCGGCCGGGCGGCTGCTGGTGCGAGAAGCTGCCGAGCGGCGGCGGGGTCGAGCATATGCGCGTCGCCTATGTCGAGCCGGGCAAGCGCATCGTCCTTACCGGCTCGCTGGGACCGCTGCTGGCTGAGGCGACGACCGGGGTGATGCAGATCGCGATCGAGCCGACCACCGCCGGCTCGAGCCTGGTCATGAACTACCGCGCGGCGGGCTTCCACAAGGGCGGCGCGGCGAGACTCGCGCCCGTCGTCGATCAGGTGCTCACCGCGCAGATGACGCGCCTCAGGGCTTATGCCGAGGACCTCGCCATTCGCCGCTAGGTGCGTTCCAGCGTTACGAAGGCGTAGGGCAGGCGGCCATCCTCAGCCGCATGTTCCTCCCGGAAGGTCTCGCGCCAGAGGCCGCTGTCGCGCGGGTCGGGCATGAACGTGTCTCCCTCGACCTCGGCCTGCACTTCGGTCAGCTCGACACGCTCGGCGAAGTGAAGCGCAAGGGCAAAGATCTCGGCCCCGCCAATGACGCTGACGTCATCGGGCGAGGCGGCGGCGAGGGCTTCCGGCAGTGAATGGACGACCTCGACCCCTGCAGCGCTCCAGCGTCGGTCGCGGGTGATGACGAGGTGCCGCCGCTTCGGCAGCAGGCCGGGCAGGCTGTCGAAGGTCTTGCGCCCCATCACCATAGCGGTGCCGAGCGTCAGCCGCTTGAAGCGAGCGAGGTCGGCGGGAAGGTGCCAGGGCAGGCCGCCGTCGCGGCCGATCACTCCATTGCGTGCGCGGGCGACGACCAGCTGGATCATGCCGGCTCCGCCGCAGTCATGTGGTAGCGCCGCTCGCCGCTGACGAAGCGCTGATATTTGCGGCTGCCTTCCAGCGCGGCATAATTGCCGAACTCCTTGGAAAAGAGGAGCCGGGCGGGGAGGGGAGCACGGCTCCGGATCACCTTGCGGCGGCGCGGGGTGTCGAGGCGGCAAGCCTCGGCCACGTTGGCAGTGATGTCGCGAAGGTCGAAGCGGAAGCCCGCGGCCTGCAGCTCGGCGGCCATGCGCCCGGCGTTCTTCGCTTTCTCCGTGTCGGCATAGAGGAAGATTCCGCCCGGTTTCAGCACCCGCCGTACTTCCGCAAAGAAGCGCGGCCGGTCGGGATAATCGTTCGATGCCTCGACGTTCAGGAGGACGTCGATGCTTTCATCCTTGAACGGCAGGTCCATGGCATTGCCCTCGACGAAGTCGACCTCGCTTCGCCCTTCGCAGGAGCGCTGGCAATAAGAGATAGCGCTTGCCGCCACGTCGAGCCCGGTGGCCTGGAAGGCGTGGGGTCCGGCAGCGTCGAGGAAGGCGCGGAGGCCCCCGCCACGCCCGCAGCTCACCTCCACCAGGCGAGCGCCGGAGGGCAGGTCGGGCTTCGTCCGGCGAAGCAGCTTCAGCAGTTCGCGGTACATCTGCCGCTGGTACCGCTCGGGCGCGTCATCGTCCGGATCGGCCGGCGCGAAGCCGTAATTGTTGGTCGCCGTCTCTCCCCAGTCGAGCGCATAGAAGCGGTTCCACAAGGTCGGGCGAAGCTGGTGATCGTCGCGCAGTCGCCGGAGCCGTTTCTGCAGCAGCCGGCCGGCAAGGGCGACGAGCAGGGTCGCACCCGCCACCACCAGCAATCCCACGATCAGCCCGTTCATCGTGCGCGGCACTCCTTTGCGGCTTTGCCTTGTGGCCAGCGCGGGCTCGCCTGCCAAGCGCTTGTTGCGCTAGGGGGAAGGGCGATGAGCATCACTGCCTTCCTCGGTGCGCTGCGGCCTCTCGTGGAGCCGCGCACGATCGTCACCGACCCCGACCGGATCGCGCCCTGGCTGACCGACTGGCGCGGGCGCTGGACGGGGGTCAGCGAAGCGCTGCTGGAGCCGGGCTCGACCGAGGAGGTGGCAGCCATCGTCCGCACTGCCGAGGGCCATGGCACCGGCCTCGTGCCCCAGGGCGGCAACAGCTCGATGGTGGGCGGCGCAACTCCGCCGGCGGATGGCCGCGCCGTGCTGCTGTCGCTTCGGCGGATGAGCCGCATCCTCGACATCAGCGAACGGCATGTCGTCGCCGAGGCGGGCGTCACCCTCCACGCCCTCCACGAGGCGGCGGAAGAGGCGGGTGCCCGCTTTCCGCTCGACCTCGGCGCGCGCGGCTCGGCGACCCTGGGCGGGCTCGCCGCGACCAACGCCGGCGGAGTCCAGGTGCTTCGCTTCGGGACCATGCGGGCGCAGCTGCTGGGGCTGCAGGCAGTCCTGTCCGGCGGCCTCGTCCATGACGGCACCGCCGGGCTCAAGAAGGACAATCGCGGGCCGTCGGTCGACCAGCTGCTGGTCGGGGCAGAGGGAACGCTCGGAATCATCACCGCCCTCCGGCTCCGTCTGGTGCCGGGCCGCGTACGCCGGACGGTCGCCTGGATCGGAGTGGCGAGCCCGCAGGCGGCGCTCGAACTCTTGGGCGAGATCGAGTTGGCGACCGACCGGATCGAAGCGTTCGAGCTCATCCCGGATTCAAGCCTGCAGCGGGTGTTGCGGCACATCCCGATGACCCGCGCCCCGCTCGCCACCGCTCACCCCTGGCATGTTCTGGTCGAAGCCGTAGAGCCCGAGGGGGACGCCCAAGGGGCCGAGCTGCTGGCCGACCTCCTCGCCGTAGCGGCGGGGCGCGGCCTCGTGGCCGGCGCTACCATCGCGCAGAGTGAGGAGCAGGGCCACCAGCTCTGGCGCCTCCGCCACTCCATCTCGGAAGCCGAGCGCGCCGACGGCCCTGCCGCGCAGCACGACATCTCCCTACCCATCGCCCGTGTACCGGCCTTCCTGCTCGACGACGCGCGGACGATCGAGCAGCGCTTCCCCGGAACGGAGGCAAGCGGCTACGGCCACCTTGGCGACGGCAACGTCCACTTTCACGTCCGCGCGCCCGAGGGTTCAGGCCGCGACTGGGCGGACTCGGCGCAAGGCAAGGCGGTGAGCGCGCTGGTCCACGATCTGGTGACGGCGGCCGGCGGCTCCATCTCGGCCGAGCATGGCATTGGCCAGATGAAGCGCGAGGAACTGCTTCGCACCGCCGAGCCGGCCCGGCTCCAGTTCCTTCGCGCGGTCAAGCGCGCCATGGACCCGCACGGGATCTTCAATCCTGGCAAGCTGATCGACTAGGAACAGCACCCGTGCCGGTCCGTTCGGACGGCCATGGCACGGGGCGACCAACAGCCGCAGCAGCGGGATCTTACCATTGGCGAAGCAGCGGCGGCGCTGCTTGCGAGCGAGCACGACCGACTGTTGTTCCTCGCCCGCGACGAGGTGCGTGCGGCAGCGGTCGCGCGGGCGGCGGGGGAGGGCGACGGCGAGGACCGGGTCGTGCTCCACCTGCCGGCAAGCGATGCGCTCCCCGGCGACGATGCCCCCGCTTCTCCTTCCGTTGCCGGGCAGCGCACTTCCGCCCTTCGCCACTGCCGCGAGGCGCTGGAGGAAGGGCGCAAGATCCTCCTCGTCAGCTCGGGCGAGGCGGCCGGACGCCTGCTACCCCCGTCCGCCGCGTTCAACGCTCAGCCTCCCCTGCTCAAGGTCGGCGAACGGATCGACCCCGAAGCCTTCAAGGCGCAGGCGCTGGAGCTCGGCTATGTCGAGGACGACCGGGTGGACGAGCCCGGCGAAGTGGCGGTGCGCGGCGGCGTGATCGACCTCTACCCCGGTGACCAGCCCCAGCCGGTCAGGCTGGAGCTCGATGACAATGCCGTCATCGCCATCCGCGACTATGATCCGCTCACCCAGCTTACCGCCGGCGAGCGCGAGGAGGTCGAAGTCGGCACCGTGGCCGAGCCGCAGGCGAAGGAGGGCGTGACCCTCCTCGACCATCTTCCCGGCGCCGCCGTAGCCTTCGACGAAGGCGCCGACCGCCGCCGCCGCCGCTTTCTTGCGCTTGCCGCCGATGTCGCCAAGCGTGCACCCGCGCGGGCGCTGGCCGACATCTGCGATGACAGGAGATGGCAGGAGGCACTCGGCACCCGTGACCGGTTCGACCCGGCCGAGACCTTCGCCGAGCCTCCGCCCCGCTTCATCGAGCGCAGGGCGCCTGAGCGCGACTTCGTCCGCTTTGCCCGCGCTACGCTCGAGGGCGGCGATCGCCTGGTGCTGCTCGGCTCTGCCCGCGACCTCCGCTTCCTGTGCCGCCGGGTCGAGCGGGCCCTGAAGCGGACGGTGGAGACGGTCGCCAGCTGGGACGAAGTGCTCGCTGCCAAGCCTGGCAACCTCCTTGCAATCGCCATGGCCGTGCCCCGCGGCTTCGCCATGCCCGGCACCGTCGCCGTGGCCGCCGCCGACCTCATCGGTAGCCGAGCCGAGCAGGAAGCGGGCGGGACCGGAGGAGCGGTCCAGGCCTTTGCCGCGCCCGAGATCAGGATCGGCGACGTGGTGGTCCACGAGGATCACGGCCTTGGCGTCGTCGCCGGGCTCACCGAGCTTCCCGAGCAAGGCGGCGATGCCATTGTCCTCCGCTTCGCTGGCGACGCCCGGCGCCTGGTTCCTGTGGCCGAAACGGGCAAGCTGTGGCGCTACGGCTCCGAGGAGGAAGCGGTCACGCTCGACAAGCTCGACGGCTCCTCCTGGGAGAAGCGCCGCGGTGAGGTGCTGGCGGCGGTGGCGGAGACTGCCCGGGGATTGATCGCGCTCGCCGAGGAGCGCCAGAAGCTCGAGGCGCCGGTGCTGGAGCCCGATGCCGGCCGCTACGAGCAGCTCGCCGGAAGCTTTCCGCACAGCGAGACCGCGGACCAGCTAAAGGCCATCGAGGCGATCCGCTCCGACCTGGCATCGGGCAAGCCGATGGACCGGCTAGTGGTCGGCGACGTCGGCTTCGGCAAGACGGAGGTCGCCGTCCGCGCTGCAGCCATGGCGGTCTTCGCCGGCAAGCAGGCGGCGCTCGCCGCACCCACGACCGTGCTCGCCCGCCAGCATCTCGAGACCTTTCGCGAACGCTTCGCGGAGCTTGGCGTAGAGGTCGCCATGCTCTCGCGGCTGGTGACGGCAGCGGAGAAGAAGCGGGTGCTCGCCGGCCTTGCCAACGGCAGCATCGGCCTGGTGGTCGGCACCGGCGCGATCGCCGGCAAGGGCGCCACTTACAAGGACCTCGGCCTCGTCATCATCGACGAGGAGCAGCGCTTCGGCACCAAGGACAAGGACAAGCTCCGCGGCCTCGGAAGCCCGCACGCGCTGAGCCTTACCGCGACGCCCATTCCCCGCACTCTCCAGTCGGCGCTGGTCGGCCTTCAGCCGATGAGCGTGCTGGCGACCCCGCCGGCGCGGCGCCAGCCGATCCGGACGGAGATCGGCAGCTTCGATCCCCAGCGCCTGCGCACCGCCCTGCTGCGCGAGCGATCACGCGGCGGGCAGAGCTTTGTCGTGGTTCCGCGGATCGAGGACATGGCACCGCTGGCGGAGGAACTCGGCCGGCTGGTTCCAGAGCTCACCGTGGCTCAGGCGCACGGCAAGATGCCGGCGGCCGAGATCGACGAGGCGATGGTCGGCTTCGCGGGCGGCAAGGGCGACGTGCTGCTCGCCACCAACATCATCGAGGCCGGGCTCGACGTGCCGCGGGCGAATACGATGGTGGTGGTCCATGCCGATCGCTTCGGCCTTGCCCAGCTCCATCAGCTTCGCGGCCGGGTCGGACGCGGTGCCCGCCGCGGGCACATCCTGCTGATGACCGGCAATGACGGGGAGATCGCGCCCAAGACCCTGGCGCGGCTGAACACGCTGGCGGCCTACGACCGGCTTGGCGCCGGCTTCGCGATCAGCGCCCGCGACCTCGACCTTCGCGGCGCCGGCGACCTCCTTGGCGAGGAGCAGTCGGGCCACCTCAAGCTGATCGGAATCGACCTTTACCAGCATCTTCTCGGCGCCGCCCTCAAGGAAGCGCGGGGCGAAGCGGCGGAGGAGCCCGAGCCCGAACTCAAGCTCGGCCTGTCGGGCCGCCTGTCTGAGGAATGGATCCCCGAAGAGGAAGTCCGGCTCGGCCTGTACCTCAGGCTTGCCCGGCTGACCGATGCCGGGGCGCTTGAAAGCTTCGAAGCGGAGCTGGCCGACCGCTTCGGCGAGCCGCCGCCCGAAGCCGAGGCCCTGATCGCCTCCGCCCGAATCCGGCTGCTGGCCAAGGCTGCGGCGGTGGCACGCATCGACGCGGGGCCTGCCGCGGTCGCCTTCACCCCGCGCGAGCCGGGGCCTGCTCCTGACGGGCTCGAGGAGAAGAACGGCCGTTGGCTGCTCCGCCTGTCGGCCGGCGAGGACGCCGAGCGGCTCGGCGCAATCGAGGGGGTGCTGGCCGAGCTTGCCGGCGACTAGGCGGTCAGCGTGTCCGGCTTGTGGGCCGGCTCGGTGTCGGCGTCGCGCTTGCCCCACTCGCGGTTGATGTAGAGCGCCACCAGGGTGCAGATCACCCCCGACAGGAGGTAGAGGCCGACCGACCACAGGCCGACATTGGCCGCCAGCCACAGCGCCACCAGCGGCGCAAAGCCCGCGCCGATGAACCAGGCCGAGTTGGAGACGATCGCCGCGCCCGTGTAGCGATGGCGCTGCTCGAAGCTGCTGTTCACCGCCCCCGCCGACTGGCCAAAGGCAAGACCGAGAAGGACAAAGCCGCCGAACAGGAAGATTGTCTCGCCAAGCTGGCCGGCGCCGAGCAGCTGGGGCGCGAAGCCGCTGAACGCCGCGATCAACGCTGCCGAGACGCCCAGCACCGCGCGGCGGCCGACCCGGTCGGCGAGCAGGCCCGAAGCCAGCACCGCCAGCGCGAAGATCACCGCGCCTACCGCCTCCACGATGAGAAAGCGGGTCGGCTGCGCCTGGCCGAACAGCTGCGAATAGGACAGCGGGAAGACGGTGATGACGTGGAACAGGGCAAAGCTCGCCAGCGGGGCAAAGGCGCCGAGCAGGATCACCCGCCACTGCGCGCGCAGTGTCTCGAACGGCGGCGAGGGCTGGAGCTCGCGGTTCTCGAACAGGCGGGTGAACTCGGGCGTGGCGACGATGCGGAGCCGGGCGAACAAGGCCACGACGTTGATCGCAAGCGCCACGAAGAAGGGATAGCGCCAGCCCCAGCGCAGGAAGTCGCTGTCGTCGAGGATGGCGTGGAAATAGGCGAACAGGCCGCAGGCGAGTGCCAGGCCGAGCGGTGCGCCCAGCTGCGGGATCATCGAATACCAGCCGCGGCTTTCCTTGGGCGCGTTCAGCGCGAGCAGCGAGGGGAGGCCGTCCCACGCCCCGCCGAGCGCGACGCCCTGGAGCAGCCGGAAGAAGGCCAGCACCCAGATGACCACCGGCCCGACCTGATCGTAGCTCGGCAAAAGGGCAATCGCCATGGTCGCGCCGCCAAGCAGGAACAAGGCGGTGGTGAGCTTCACCCCGCGTCCGTGATGGTGATCGATCCAGGTGAACAGCAGCGTCCCGATCGGCCGGCCGATAAAGGCCAGGCTGAACACCGCAAAAGAGTAGAGCGTCGCCGTCAGCGGGTCGGTGAAGGAAAAGATGAGGGCCGGAAAGACCAGCACGGACGCCAGCGCGTAGACGAAGAAGTCGAAGAACTCGCTTGTCCGGCCGATGATCACGCCGATGGCGATCTCGCCCGGGCGAATCTGGCCGTCGCGCGCATTGACCAGCCTCGCGTCGCGTTCGAGCGCGGTGGACGAGGAAGCGGCGTTGGCTGGGGCAGTCATGAGGCTCGATTCACTCCCATCGGCGCGCACGCAACGGACCTCGCGCGCACGCTTCTTGTGGTGCCGCTCTGGCCCAAGCGACTGGGGATGGGGATTGGACAAAATGTCCAATGTCGCGGGCAGCCGCCGCTGCCTAACTCGCGCTCATGCTGCAGCCCATTTCTTCGCTCAAGCGGTTCCGGACCGCGGCGATCGTCGCACTGCCATTGATCCTTGCCGCTTGCGACCGGGCGGTGCTCAATCCTGCCGGCGACGTCGCCCGGCAGCAGCGCGACCTCATCTACATTTCGACCGGGCTGATGCTGCTGATCATCATTCCGGTGATGATCCTGACCGTCATCTTCGCGTGGCGGTACAAGCGGGGCAACAAGGGCACCTACGATCCCGAGTTCGACCATTCGACCAGCCTGGAGCTGGTGATCTGGTCGGCGCCGCTGCTGATCATCATCATCCTGGGCGCACTAACCTGGTCGTCGACCCACCTCCTCGACCCCTTCCGCCCGCTCGACCGCAAGGCGGCGGTGTTCGACCCCAATGCGCAGAATGAAAAGGCGCTGCGGGTGCAGGTCGTGTCGCTCGACTGGAAGTGGCTGTTCATCTACCCCGAGCTGGGGATCGCCACCGTCAACGAACTGGTGCTCCCGGTCGGGCGCGAGGTGCGGTTCGACATCACCTCGTCCAACATGATGAGCACCTTTTACGCGCCGACCATGGCGGGGATGATCTACGCCATGCCGGGAATGCAGAGCACGCTTCATGCGGTGCTCGACCGGCCGGTCAGCGACGAGGGCTTTTCCGGCATGTACACGGGGGCGGGCTTTGCCCACCACAAGTTCAAGCTGCACGGCGTGCCCGCGGCGCAGTTCAACCAGTGGGTCGCCCGAACCAAGGCGTCGGGCCAGGGGCTGAACATTCCTACCTACCTGAAGCTGGTCGAGCCGACCGAGAAGCATCCGATCGTCCGCTATGCGTCGGTTCAGGGCGACCTCTTCCGCCGCATCGTGGAGCGCTGCGTCGAGCCCGGCACCCCTTGCATGAGCGAGGTCATGCGCCGCGACATGGCGCGCGGCGGCGGTTCGCACGGCGGCCACGAGATGGCACCGGGTCGCGGAAGCCTGCCCGGGCGGGGCCAGCCCGAGGGCGCGCTCCAGAAGTCGCCGGGCGAGATCGACGTCGCACCGCACTTCACCGCGCCGCAGGATGCCAACAGCGCCGCCGGCGTGAACCAGCCGGAGGATTCCTCCGACACCAACATGAGCAGTTTCCAGCCTCGCCGGTCGCCGCTTGATCGCGCCACCGCCCAGAGCTGACCACCGGAGCCGAAGACCAAGTCATGGAAAATATCTGGAAGATCATCTTCGGACGGCTGGGGTGGGACAGCTTCCCCTTCTACGATCCGATCATTCTTTCCACCTTCATCGTGGTGATCCTCGGCGGGGTCGGCGTCCTTGCGGCCCTGACCAAGTTCAAGCTCTGGGGCTATCTGTGGCGCGAGTGGTTCACCAGCGTGGACCACAAGAAGATCGGCATCATGTACATCGTCCTCGCGACGGTTATGCTGCTGCGCGGCTTTGCCGACGCCATCATGATGCGCCTCCAGCAGTCGGTCGCGTTCGGCGCCAACGAGGGCTATCTGAACGCCCACCACTTCGATCAGGTCTTCACCGCCCACGGGACGATCATGATCTTCTTTGTGGCGATCCCGTTGATCTCGGGCGTCATCAACTTCGTCATGCCGCTCCAGATCGGCGCTCGTGACGTCGCTTTTCCCTATCTCAACAACCTCAGCTTCTGGCTGACCGCGTCCGGTGCGGCGTTGGTCATGGCATCGCTGTTCGTGGGTGAGTTCTCGACCGGCGGCTGGCTCAACTACGTGCCCGTCACCAACCTCGAGAACTCGCCGGGCGTGGGGCCGGACTATTACCTCTGGGCGCTGCAGATCGCCGGTGTCGGCACGACATTATCCGCCATCAACATGGTGGCGACCGTCATCAAGATGCGTGCGCCGGGCATGACCATGATGAAGATGCCCGTTTTCGTCTGGACCGCCTTCTGCAGCCAGGCGCTGGCCATCGCCATCTTCCCGGTCCTGACGGCCGCCTTCGCAATGCTGATGCTCGACCGCTACCTCGGGTTCAACTTCTTCACCAACGACCTTGGTGGCAACCCGATGATGTACTGGAACCTGGTCTGGATCTGGGGCCACCCCGAGGTCTACGTCCTGATCCTTCCGGTGTTCGGCATCTATTCGGAAGTGACCTCGACCTTCACCGGCAAGCGGCTCTTCGGCTATTCGTCGATGGTCTACGCGACGGTGGTCATCACCATCCTGTCCTACCTCGTCTGGCTGCACCACTTCTTCACCATGGGGTCCGGTGCGTCGGTCAACAGCTTCTTCGGCATCGCGACGATGGTCATCTCCATCCCGACGGGCGCGAAGATCTTCAACTGGCTGTTCACCATGTACCGGGGCGATATCCGCTTCGAGCTGCCGATGATGTGGGTGGTCGCCTTCATGCTGACCTTCGTGGTCGGCGGCATGACGGGCGTGCTCCTCGCGGTGCCTCCGGCCGACTTCGTGCTCCACAACTCGCTGTTCCTGGTCGCCCACTTCCACAACGTGATCATCGGCGGCGTGATCTTCGGCCTGTTCGCGGGCATCGAATATTGGTTCCCCAAGGCGTTCGGCTTCAAGCTCGACAAGTTCTGGGGCAAGGTCCACTTCTGGGGCTGGGTGATCGGCTACTGGGTGGCCTGGACCCCGATCTACATCGTCGGCCTGATGGGCGTGACCCGCCGTCTGCGCTGGATCGAGGATCCGAGCCTCCAGCCTTACTTCATCGTCGCGGCGATCGGGGCCTTCATCATCCTGATCGGGATCACCGGTTTCCTGATCGGCCTGGTGGTCAGCATCATGAAGCGCGAGCAGCTTCGCGATCACACCGGCGATCCGTGGGGCGGCCGGACCCTTGAATGGTCGACCAGCTCGCCGCCGCCTGCCTATAACTTCGCCTTCACGCCGCGGGTGCACGACCTCGACGCCTGGTACGACATGAAGTCGCGTGGCTACGAGCGGCCGCTCACCGGCTTCAAGCCGATCCACATGCCCAAGCCGACGGCAACGGGTGTGTACCAGGCGGGCCTCGCCACCGTGCTCGGCTTTGCCATGGTCTGGTACATGTGGTGGCTGGCGGCGCTCGCCTTCATCGGCCTGCTCGTCGTCACCATCGCCCACACCTTCAACTACGACCGTGATTATTATATCCCGGCCGAGGAGGTGGAGCGGATCGAGAAGGCGCGAGCCGAGCCCAGCCTAGAGCCCCGCAAGGGCCCCAACCCCGATCCCGAACCCACCGGCCCGTTCGCGCCGGCAGGAGCCTGACCCCAGATGGCGACCACCTACGACCAGGCGAGCCAAGAAGCTGCGCTGAGCGAGACCTTCCACCTCGTCGAGGACGAGCACGGGCACGGGCACGGCAGCCCGACCCTGCTCGGCTTCTGGATCTACATGATGAGCGATGCGCTCATCTTCGCGGCCTTGTTTGCCACCTACGGCGTTCTGTCCACCAGCTTCGCCGGCGGTCCCGTTCCGCAGGACGTGTTCGACCTGAGGCTGGTGGCGCTCAACACCGCCTTCCTGCTCGTCTCCTCCATCACCTATGGCTTCGGCATGCTGGCAATGGAGCGGGGGCAGAAAGGCACGGTTCAGCTCTGGCTGCTGGTCACGGCGCTGCTCGGCATCGCCTTCGTCGGGGTCGAGCTCTACGAGTTCAACCACTTCGCGCACGAAGGCGCCGTGCCGCAGCGCAGCGGCTACTGGAGCGGCGTGTGGACGCTCGTCGGTACTCACGGCCTCCACGTCAGCGTCGGCATCCTGTGGATCGGCATCATGATGGTCCAGGTCGCCCAGCGCGGCCTCATCGAAGCCAACAAGCGCCGGCTGATGTGCCTCGGCATGTTCTGGCACCTGCTCGACGTCGTCTGGATCGGCGTCTTCACCTACGTCTACCTGCTTGGGATGATCCGATGAGCGCTTCCGACGCCAACCTCGACCATGAGCTGCACAGCCACGGCGACACGCACGGTCACGGCAGCACCAAGAGCTACCTTGTCGGCTTCCTCCTGTCGGTGGCGCTGACGGCCATACCCTTCTGGCTGGTCATGTCGGGCATCACGCCGGCCAACTGGACGGCGGCGATCGTCATCGTCTGTGCGGTGGTGCAGATCATCGTCCACACCATCTGCTTCCTCCATGTCACCACCAGTGCGGAGGGCGGCTGGACGCTGCTCAGCTATGCCTTCACCGCGGTGATCCTGTTCATCACCATCGCCGGCTCGCTGTGGATCATGTACCACCTCAACACCAACATGATGCCCGGCATGATGACCGGCGAGGTGAGCACCACGCCGTGAGGGCAGGGGCGTGAAACGCCTCTTTCTGCTCGGCCTGTGCGGTGCCCTGGCCCTGTTGTTCACGGGGCTGGGCATCTGGCAGGTCGAGCGCCTGCAGTGGAAACTCGACCTGATCGAGCGGGTGGAGGCGCGGGTGAATGCGCCGGCCGAACGCATCGGCTATCCGGCCAGGCTGGCAAGTCTTCCAGCCGACGAGCTAGAGTATCGCAAGGTCACGGTTAGCGGCCGCTTCGACCACCGGCGCGAGACCTTGGTCGAGGCACTGACCGAGCGCGGGCCGGGCTTCTGGGTACTGACGCCGCTTGTCGGGCCGGGCGGGACCATTCTCGTCAACCGCGGCTTCGTTCCACCCGACCGGCGCTCTCCTGACCGCCGCCCCGAAGGGCAGGTAACAGGCGAGGTCGCGGTCACGGGCCTCGTTCGCCTGAGCGAGCCGGACGGGCGCTTTCTTCGTCCCAACCGGCCGCGGCAAGAACGCTGGTACTCGCGCGACGTCGCCGCGATCGCTGCCGCGCGCGGGCTCGGCCGCGTGCCGCCCTTCTTCATCGACGCCGACGCCTCCGCCAATCCGGGCGGCTTGCCCGTCGGCGGCCTCACCGTAGTCAAGTTCCGCAACACCCACCTCGTCTATGCCCTGACCTGGTTCGCCCTCGCCGGCCTTGGCCTTTGGGGCGTGGTGCTGCTCTCCCGCACTCCTGCTAAACGGGGCTGATGGATGCGCCCCTGCTCGCCTTGACCCGCCAGCCGGCCGAGCTCCCGGGCCGCTCGCCGCAGGAAGCGGTGATCGAGAACATGCGCCTGCTGATCCAGCTGCGGTGGATCGCGGTGGCGGGGCAGGTGGCGGCGATCCTGGTCGCCCACTACCTCCTCGACGTGCGCCTGCCGCTCCAGCAGATGCTGGCGGTGGCAGCGCTGCTGGCGGTCGGGAACATCCTCTTCGCCGTGACCCTGCGGCAGGCCTGGGTGGTCCCGGGCGAGCTGATGCTAGCGCTGCTCCTCGACATGGCGGCCCTCACCGCCCAGCTCTACCTTTCGGGAGGGGTCGAGAATCCGTTCATCTCCCTCTACCTCCTGCAGATCGTGCTGGGGGCGATCCTGCTCCCGGCGAGCCGCGCCTGGCTGCTGGTCGCCGTGTCGATCGTTGCCTTCATCTTCCTTACCTTCACCCACCTGCCGCTGAACCTGCCGCCGATGAAGGCCGGCGGGATCGATCTGCGCCTCCTGGGCGAGGAGGTGGCGTTCATGATGGTGGCGGTGCTGCTGGTCGTCTTCATGACCCGCATCAGCCGCAACCTTCGCGCCCGCGACGCTTACGTCGCCGAGCTTCGCCAGCGTGCCGCCGAGGAGGATTCGATCGTCCGCATGGGCCTGTTCGCAAGCGGCGCGGCGCATGAACTGGGGACGCCCTTGTCGTCCCTGTCGGTCCTCGTCGGCGACTGGCAGCGCCACCCGGCACTCAAGTCCGATCCCCAGCTCGGCGAGGAGCTGGCCGATGCCCGGATCGCGGTCGAGCGCTGCCGCGAGATCGTCAGCGACATTCTCGACACCTCCGGCCTCACCCGGGGCGAGGCGATGGGCTCCGTCGCTGCGGCCGACCTTCTTGAGGGGCTGGTGTCCGACTGGTCGGCACTGCACGTCGGCGTGCCCCTGTCCGCTGCCTTTCCCCAGCTCGGAGCCGCCCGAGTCCCGGCCGAGCCCGCCCTCCGGCAGGCCCTGTGGAGCCTGCTCGAGAATGCCGGCGAGGTCTCGCCTCGCGGGATCGAGATGATCGCCAAGGTCGAGGAGGAACAGCTGGTCGTCGAGGTGCTCGACTGGGGTCCCGGCTTTTCGCCGCGCCAGCTTCAGAAGCTGGGGCAGATCGGCCGGTCGCGGAAGGGGACCGGCCATGGTCTCGGCCTGTTCCTCGCCGCCAATGTCGCGCGCCGCCTCGGCGGAGCGTTGAGCGCGGTCAACCGGCCCGAAGGCGGAGCGTCCGTCCGCCTGTCCCTGCCGTTGGTCGCGCTGGGGGAGGTTGCGTCATGAGCGAGGATGGTAAACGGCTGGTCATCGTCGAGGACGACACGGATTTCGCGCGCACCCTCGCCCGTTCCTTCGAGCGCCGCGGCTATGCGGTGAGCACCGCGGTGAGTCCGCAGGAGCTCGACCACCTGCTCGCGACCGAGCAGTTCGACTTCGCCGTGGTCGACCTGAAGCTCGGCGCCTTTTCCGGCCTGCCCTGCGTCGAGGCGCTGCACCGGGCCGATCCCGCCACCCGCATCGTGGTCCTGACCGGCTTTGCCAGCATCGCGACGGCGGTGGAGGCGATCAAGCTCGGCGCCGCCCATTACCTCCCCAAGCCGTCCAACACCGACGACATCGAGGCCGCCTTCGGCCGGAGCAGCGGCAATGCGCAGGTGGCGGTCGAGGGCCGCGCCACGTCGATCAAGACCTTGGAATGGGAGAAGATCAACGAGACGCTGATCTCCACCGGCTTCAACATCTCGGAAGCGGCGCGCCGGCTCGGCATGCACCGGCGCACCCTTGCGCGGAAGCTGGAAAAGCGGCCGGTGCGCTAAGCCGATGAGGGGCGCCCCCGAAGCCGGCGAGGAGGACTGCCGCCCGCCGGCGATGACCCACCTCGCCCTGTTCTGGCGCTTTCTCCGCTTCGGCCTGCTCGCCTTCGGCGGCCCCGTCGCGCAGATCGCCATGATCCGCCGCGAGCTGGTCGAGCGTGAACGCTGGATCTCGCCTGCCAGCTTCAATCGGCTTCTCGCCGTCATGCAGGCGCTTCCCGGTCCCGAAGCGCATGAACTGTGCGTCCACCTCGGCGTCCGCGCCAAGGGTCGGATCGGCGGCCTGCTTGCCGGGCTCGGCTTCATGACCCCCGGCGTGCTGCTGATGCTTCTGGTCGCCTGGCTCTACGCGTCGCAGGCCATGGCAAGCGCCCTCGTCGCGACCCTCTTCACCGGCGTCCAGGCGGCGGTCCTCGCCGTCGTCCTGCTGGCGGTGATCCGGATCGGCCGGCACATCCTCGCCGATCCTGCTTTGTGGCTGATCGCCGCTGCTGCAGCCCTCCTGACCCTTGTCGGAGCGAGCTTCTGGCTTCTTCTTCCGGTCAGCGGGCTGGCCTATGTGCTCGCCCGCCGGCAGCGCTGGTCGCTGCTCCTTCTCCTGCTCGCCGCGGCCGCGGGCGCGATGCTCCTCCTGCCCGTGCCTCAGCCACCCGCCGCGGGGAGCGCCAGCGGCACCGCAGATACGTGGACCCTGTTCGTCACGGGCCTCAAGGCGGGTCTCTTGACCTTCGGCGGAGCCTACACCGCCATTCCCTTCGTCCGTGACGACACGGTCGGGCGCGGGCTGATGACGGACGGGCAGTTCCTCGACGGCCTCGCCTTTGCCGGCCTCCTGCCGGCCCCGCTGGTGGTGTTCGCGACCTTTGCCGGCTGGATCAGCGGCGGCCCGGCCGGTGCGCTCGCCATCACGGCGGGCATCTTCCTTCCCGCCTTCGCCTTTTCCCTCCTCTTCTATGAGCGGCTCGAAGCCCTGGTGGAGGATGAACGGCTGCACCGCTTCCTCGCCGGCGTGGCGGCAGCGGTGGTCGGGCTCATCGCCGTCACCTTCGCCGAACTCGGCCGTCAGACGGCAGCGGCGTCACCCGATCTCGCCTTCAGCGCCGGCATCTTCGCACTCGCGCTGCTGGTCCTGCTGAAATGGCGCGGCCTTTTCGCCGTTCCGGCGGTCCTTGCCGCCTCGGCCCTCGCCGCACTGGCGCTGCTCGGCTGAGCCTGCCTCTAGGCGGCCTCGGCATCTCCCGCCTGCCGTCCCCGGACCAGCGCCTCGACGACCGACGGATCGGCCAGCGTCGAGATATCGCCGAGCGAGCCCAGCTCATTTTCCGCAATCTTGCGCAGGATGCGCCGCATGATCTTGCCTGAGCGCGTCTTGGGCAAGGCAGGCGCAAACTGGAGGACGTCGGGCGTGGCGATCGGCCCGATCTCGCGCCGCACCCAGCGCACCAACTCCAGCCGCAGCTCCTCGCCTGGCTCTTCGTTGGCGTTGAGGGTCACGAAGGCATAGATGCCCTGTCCCTTGAGGTCGTGCGGCATCCCCACCACTGCGGCCTCGGCGACCGTGGCATGGGCAACCAGCGCGCTCTCGATCTCGGCGGTACCCATGCGGTGGCCTGAAACGTTGATGACATCGTCCACCCGCCCGGTGATCCAGTAATAGTCGTCCTCGTCGCGGCGGCAGCCGTCACCGGTAAAGTACTTGCCGGGATAGGTGGTGAAATAGGTCTGGAAGAAGCGCTGGTGGTCGTTCCACACTGTTCGCATCTGTCCCGGCCAGCTGTCGGCGATCACGAGATTTCCTTCGCACGCACCCTCCAGCACCCGGCCCTCCGCATCGACGATCTGGGGCTGCACCCCGAACATCGGCAGGGTGGCGGAGCCGGGCTTGAGGTCGGTAGCGCCGGGCAAGGGCGCGATCATGGCGCCGCCTGTTTCCGTCTGCCACCACGTGTCGACGATCGGGCAGCGGCCCTCGCCGACGACACGATGATACCATTCCCAGGCTTCGGGGTTGATCGGCTCGCCGACGGTGCCGAGCAGGCGCAGCGACTTGCGGCTGGTACGGGTGACATGGCTATCGCCTTCGCGCATCAGCGCTCGCAATGCCGTCGGTGCAGCGTAGAAGATGTTGACTTGGTGCTTGTCGACGATGGTCCAGAAACGGCTGAAGTCGGGGTAGTTGGGCACGCCTTCGTACATCAGCGTCGTCGCGCCGTTCGCCAGCGCGCCATAGACGACATAGCTGTGCCCCGTGACCCAGCCCACGTCCGCCGCGCACCAGAAGATCTCGCCCGGACGATAATCGAACACGTAGCGGTGGGTCATCGACACCCACAGGAGATAGCCGCCGCTGGTGTGCAGCACGCCCTTGGGCTTCCCCGTCGATCCTGAGGTATAGAGGATGAACAGCGGGTCTTCCGCATTCATCGGCTGCGCGGGACATTGGGAGGAGGCGGCGGCCACCAGCTCCGAATAAAGGTGGTCACGGCCCGGCAGGAGCGAGCCTCCGCCTCCGGTGCGCTGGACCACCAGCACATGCTCGACGCCGGGGCATTGCGCCAGCGCCTCGCCGACATTGGCCTTGAGGGGCACCGTCTTGCCCCCGCGAAGACCCTCGTCGGCGGTGATCACCAGTCGGCTGTCGCAGTCCTGGATCCTTCCGGCCAGGCTGTCGGGCGAAAAGCCGCCGAACACCACCGAATGGATTGCCCCAATGCGGGCGCAGGCGAGCATGGACACCGCCGCCTCGGGGATCATCGGCAGGTAGATGGTGACCCGGTCGCCCTTGGCGATGCCAAGCCCTTTCAGCGCATTGGCGAGCCGGCAGACTTGCTCGTGCAGTTCGGCAAAGCTGATCCGGCGTTCCTCGCCCGGCTCGTCGCCTTCCCAGATAATGGCGGTGGCCTCGCCCCGCTCGGCGAGATGCCGGTCGAGGCAATTGGCCGACACGTTGAGCTCGCCGTCGGCGAACCAGCGGATGCCGAAGTCGGCCTCGTGGAAGCTTGCCTCCTTGACCTTGGTGAAGGGCTTTACCCACTCCAACCGCTGCGCCTCCCGAGCCCAGAAGAGGTCGGGCTCGGCCAGCGCTTCGGCGCTCATGCGATGGTAGGCGGCCTTGTCGATCATCGCCCGCTCGGCCCACTCGGCCGGCACCGGGTAGAGGTTGCCCATCGCTTGAGGCCTTTCGCTTCGAGTCTCCGGCATGGAGGCTACGCCCAAGCGCCTCCCGCTTCCAGCCACGCGCGGGCGTCTTGAATGCAAGAAAGGGCACGGGACCTCGCCCCGCGCCCTTCCTCGCAAGCAGGCTCCCGTGCCTCAGCCGAACAGGTGATAGTCCGGCGAAAGCGGCTGCAGCATGATCGACGGCGTGTGCAGGATGCTTGCGGCAGGCTGCTGGTCGACCTGCACGCCGGCCAGCGACGACACGCCGAGCAGGGTCACCGATCCGCCATCGAGCTCGATCCGCAGGTCGGCTACGCCGTCGCCGTTGGCGTCGAGACGCGCACTGGAGCGGACGGAGGTGCCTTCCAGCAGCAGCCGGTCGCGGCCCACCTCGAAGTCGGCGATGACGTCGTCGCCGGCGCTTGCCCCGAACAGGAAGGTGTCGCGACCGGCTCCACCCTCGAGGCTGTCGTCGCCGCGGCCGCCGATCAGGAGGTCGTTGCCCTCGCCGCCGAACAGCCGGTCGTCGCCGGTGCCGCCATCCAGGCGGTCGTGACCGCCGAGTCCGAACAGACGGTCGTTGCCGCCATTGCCCAGCAACACGTCCTCGCCCCCGCCGCCGCTCAGCTGCTCGTTCGATTTGGTGCCCGTGCGGGTCACGCTGTCGTTGATGCCGGTGACGTTGATGGTCGCGGTTGTCGTGCTGGCGAGCCCCGCCTCGTCGACCACCGTATAGGTGAAGCTGTCGGTCGCTGACGTGCCGGTTGGCAGCGCATCGAAGCTGTCATGGTCGGCGCTGTAGCGGATGGTCTTGGTCGCGGCATCGAACAACAGGGTGCCGCGGGTGCCGGCCGTGTTCACTGCCGTGATGGTCAGGCTGTCGCCCGCATCCTGGTCGCGGTCGTTGCCGAGCAGCAGATCCCACAGATTGGCGCTTGTGGCATCCTCATTGACCGCGATTGTGTCGGCGACGGCGACCGGCGCGTCGTTGACGTTGCGCACCGTCACCGTGACCGCATTCTGGCTGCTCAGCCCCGCGCTGTCGGTCACGCGCACTACCAGGGTCAGCGAGCTGGCGGCCTCGAAGTCGAGCGGCACGGCGGTGCGGACCACGCCGGTCGACGCGTCGACGGTGAACCGCCCGCCCGCATCGTCGACCAGCGCGTAGGTGAGCCGGTCGCCCGGCGTGTCGGTCGCCGACAGAGTGCCGACGATCGTTCCCGCGGGCAGATTCTCGTCCAGCACAGCGTCGGGCAGGACGACGTCATGCGGCGTGATCGCGATCCGAAGCAGAGCAAGCTGCGGGTCGTGATCGGTCGGGCGGATCCCGGTGAACTCGGCATTGATGTGGACCGCGTCGTAGCGGGCGTTCGCGAACAGCCCGTCCGTCACCAGCATGTTGTCGAGCAGCTGGGCGTTGCCGTCGAACAGATAGCTGTAGCGCTCCTCCTCCGGCAGCAGGCTGGCGAGATTGGTGAACACGCCGCTGCCCTCGGTAAGCTGAAGCTGCGCCTGCTCGAAATAGAAGCCGTTCCAGTCGCCGAGCAGCATGAACTGCTTGCCGGGATCGAGGGCCAGCATCCCGGCCACATAGTCCCCGACCGCTGCCGCCTGTTCAAGGCGCGAGCTGTCGCCGCCGTCACGCGGCGGCTGCTGGTCGCCCCACAGGGGATCGGAACCGAGGCGGGAGGTGAAGTGGACGTTTATGGTGCTGAACTGCTGCTCGTTGAACGACCAGGTCGCCACCAGCGGCTTGCGGCTGCCGGCAAAGGCCGGGTCCTCGATCAGCCCCAGGCTGCCGTCCACCAAAGACACGCGGTCGGCCTGGTAGAAATAGCCGTTGCGGATGTTGCCGCCCGGCTCGCCCCCGGTCGAACCAGCCGTCGCCGGCGAGACCTCGACATAGGTGTAGACGATCCCGCTGGCGCTGAAGATCGCGTCGATCAGCTTCTGGGCAGTGGCCGCGCCCGACAGGTCGGTGCCGCGGCCCGAACCGTCCGCATCCTGGATCTCCTGCACACCGATGATGTCCGGCGCCTTGAGGCTGAACACGATGTCGTGCGCCAGGAGGTCGAACTTGATGTCGGTCGGGTCGAGGTTCTCGAGGTTGTAGGTGGCGATCGAGACGTGGTTGGCGTCGCCCTTCAGGGTCGTCGCCTCCTCGCGTACCGAAACGTCCCTGGTCACGACCGCGGTTTCGGTCGCCTGCAGCTCGTAGCGCAGGAAATTGTAGCTGATCACCCCGGTCACCGACTGGAGCTCGTCGCCGATGCTGAGCTGCGGCTGGCTTGCGAGGCGGCCGTCGAGCTGCAGCTTCTCGGGGTTATAGTCGCCCGGGCTGATCGTGATCCCGCCATTGGCGTTGACCCCGGTCGCGCCGGCGCCCTTCGAAGCGACGATATCGACCTCGCCGAAGTCATTGCTGCTGGACACGACGATCGGCGAATCGATCGTGACCCGCATGCCTTCGAGCGACTCCCAGAAGTCGATCCCGTCGACCTCGGGGTTGAAGACGGACAGGCCGTCGCTGTCGATGCTCTCGGTCGGAGGCAAGAGGCCGCCCTGGCCGATGACGAGCGCTGCGGGCAGGGCGTTGCCGCCCGACAGGATGCTGAACGCCGTTCCGCTGATCTCGGTCACCGACAGGCCGGCCGAGCTCGGCTTGTTCTCGGCGACCCTGCCGGTGACGCTGACCTCGTCGCCGACCAGCACCTGCGGCGCCGCAGGGGTGCGCACGAAGACCGCGTCGGACGTGCGCGCCTTGCCGTCGCCGGTGCGGTCCTGAAGGTAGAAGCCGTCGCGCGCCACGGCCGTGACGATGCCGCTGGTGATCACCGGCTGGCCGACAAAGGCGGACTGGTGGCCCTCACCCTGGATCTCCATGATCGTGCGGGCGACCGGATCGTCGTTGAGGATCACGCCAAGCCCGCTGCCGTCGCTCACCACCGCATTGCCGGTGACGGTGCCGAGCCGAACGAGGAACCCTTCGTTGTTCTCGCCGACCGTGTCGCCGGCCACCTGGACCGTGATGGTCTTGGTGAACTCGTTGACCCCGAAGGGGACGGTGCCGCTGGTCGCGGTACCGGGGGCGAGGTCGTCGAGGCTTGCCGAGGTGCCGAAGTCGAGCGACCAGCCGACGCTCGCCTCGCTGGCGAAGCCGCCGGAGCGGGTGAGGGTGAAGGTGAGGGCCTTGGTGCCCGCATCGCCTTCCACGACCGCCGCGTCGCCGATCCGGATCTGCCCCTGCGAGTCGCCCGCAAGGAAGGTCTGACCGCCATTGGTCGCGCCCGAGGTCCCCTCGATGTTGAAGCCCCAGCGGAAGTCGCCGTAGCTTGAGCCCGTGCCCTGCAGCTGCAGGCTGGTGCCGAGCGGCGCCTGGTCCTGGAACACGCCGATGTCGGTCGAGGTAAGGCCGGCGGCCGGGCCGCTCGCGGCGGTCATCGTCCCTTCGTAGCTCAGGAACTGCACCACCCGGCCGAACGGATCGACCAGCGCAATGCCGTCGGGCGACCCGTTCTGGAGCCCGCTCGCGCTGATCGAGCGAAAGCCAAAGCCGTTGGCCGAGCCGGCGAGGACTCCGCCAAGCGTTAGCGTACCATAGGGCGCATTGTTGCCGCCGTTGTAGAGGACGATCGTCCAGCCGGAGAGGTCGGTGCCGGCAAGGCCCGCCAGCTCGATGAACTCGCCCGTGTCGGTGCCGGCCGGATCATAGTTGATCTCGTTGATGAAGACATTGGCCAGCGGGGGCATGTCGTCGTTGCGGATGGTGCCGGTCGCGCTCGCCCGGCCCAGCGTCGCACCGCCCGTCGGCGCCGAAAGGGTGACGGAGAAGGTCTCGTTGGGTTCAGCGGCAAGGTCGCCCTTCACCGCGATCCTGACGGTCGCACTGGTCGCTCCAGCGGCAAAGGAGACGGTGCCGCTCAGCGGACCGCCGGCAAGGTCGGACGCGTCGGCGTTGCCAGTGAAAGCTGCCGTCCAGGTCGCCGACACCGCCCCGTCGCTGCCGCCGTCGCGAGTCACGGTGAAGACGAGCTCGGCATTGCCCTCATTGCCTTCGCTGACGCTTGCGTCGGCAATGCCGAGCTGGCCCGGCTGCGCGGCGGTGATGGCGCTGCCGGTCACGCGGATGTCGTCGATCCCGATCCACTCGTCGCTTCCGGCGGCGTCGGTGGTGATGATCCGGACCTGAAGCTCGGCCTGGTTGCTTGCCGCCGCCGGAAGCACCACCCTGACGTCGGTGCGCTGGGTCGCAAGGTTCGGACCGGTCGAGGCATCGGCGATCGACCCGGCCGGGACGGCGGTCCACGTTCCGCCGTCGCCGATGCGATACTGGACGGCGATCTGCTGAGCGGCATTGTCGCCGCTTCCGTCCACGTCGCGCGCGACAAAGCTCAGGGTCACGTCCTGCTGGCCGGTCGTGTCCAGATACAAAGCAAGATAGGGCGCGCGAGCGGTGCCCGATCCGGCCAGGGCCACTACGGGATCGGCCAGGTGGAACTCTGCAACGCCGCCCGAGGTGAAGCTGTTGGGGTTGGTCAGGCTGACATTCACGTCCACCACGTCGCTGTTGCCGGTGACAGTTGCCGGATCGACTCCCGGCGTGCTCGTCAGCCCGTCGCCGCGGTAGCCGACGATGCTCGGCACCTGGCTCCAGTCGTCATTGAGCGTCAGGAGCGCAATGTCGCTCCAATCCTGGAAGAAGGCGCCGGCCGACAGCTTGTGGTAGATCTTGGACATCCAGAAGTCCCCCCTGCGAGAATGCAAGCGCAACAGCTGGCCGGTCCCAAGAGGCCGGCGTCAGGCTCTCGTGCTTGGTGAAGATTGGTCGAACGGCCGGGCTTTGCCCGCCCTCTGTGACAAACTGCTGACGGGATTCGCTTTTTTTCTCAAGCCCTTTCCCGCAGCGGGACGGCGGAGGGGAGAAAGGTGGCGCGCCCGGCAGGATTCGAACCTGCGACCACGAGCTTAGAAGGCACGTGCTCTATCCAGCTGAGCTACGGGCGCGCGCTGCCCAAGCGCCTAGAGGCGCTTCTTCTTGCGCTCAAGCGGTTCATCATGCATCAACCGGGGCGAGAGCGTAATGCTCGGGAGGTACAGGGGTTTGGCTATGCGTGTTCCATCGTTGATCGTTCTCGGCTCGGCCCTCGCCGCCCTGGCCGCTCCCGCGCAGGCCTCCAAGGTGCTGATCCTGACCGATCCCCTGACGCTCGAGCGGCGGATGGTGGTGATCGAGGATCGCGGTCCCGACCGTTACTATCTCTGCGGCCTTCCGCCCGCGGCAAGCGGTTGCCGTGAGGTCACGCCCCGCCGCCGCTAGGCGGTCGCAAGCGCGCCGACCAGGCTTTCGAACAGCCGCCGGCCATCCTCATTACCGTGCGCCGGCTCGGCCGCGCGCTCCGGATGCGGCATCAGCCCGAGCACATTGCCGCCTTCGCTGACGATTCCGGCAATGTCGTTGGCCGAGCCATTCACCGTACAGGCGTAGCGAAAGGCAACCCGGCCTTCACCCTCGAGCCGGGCAAGCGTCTCCGCGTCGGCCTGGTAATTACCGTCATGGTGCGCGACCGGGATCCGGATCGCCTCGCCCTGACGATAGGCGCTGGTGAAGATGGTCGAACCATTCTCGACCGTCAGGTCCGCATCCTTGCAGACAAAGGTCAGGCAGGCATTACGCATCAGCGCGCCGGGCAGCAACCCGGCCTCGGTCAGCACCTGAAAGCCGTTGCAGATGCCGAGCACCGGCATCCCCCCGGCAGCCGCCTCTACCACCGCCTGCATGATCGGCGAGCGCGCCGCCATCGCGCCCGAGCGCAGATAGTCTCCGTACGAAAAGCCGCCCGGAACGCCGATCAGGTCGAGACCCTGTGGAAGCTCGGTCTCGCGGTGCCAGACCATTTGCGGCCTGCTGCCCGTGGCCCGTTCCAGCGCCACCGCCAGGTCGCGGTCGCAATTGGAGCCGGGGAAAACAAGAACCGCGCTCTTCATCAGCCGAGCCGCTCGATCCGGAAGTTCTCGATCACCGTGTTGGCGAGGAGCTTGCGGCACATCTCCTCGATGGCCTGGTCCTCCACGCCGTCCGCAAGGTCGAGCTCGATCAGCTTGCCGGCCCGCACGTCGTTGACCCCGGCAAAGCCCAGGCCCTCCAGCGCATGGTGGATCGCCTTGCCCTGCGGGTCGAGCACGCCCGACTTCAACGTCACCAGCACCCGCGCCTTCATCGAACGTCCTTCCTCAAGCGGTGCAGCCTCGCCGGGCCTATGGCCAAAGGCCGCTCCCACGGCAAGCTTAACCCCTTTTTCATCACTTTGACCGACAAGGAGCCAAGGAAGGCAAGGAGCCTGCAGGTCAGTCTATGTCGTACTTCGCCACCGGCATCTTTCTGGCACTGTTCCTGGTCGGGCCGCAGTATTTCGGCTGGAGCGATCCGTCGGACGAATTGTCCTACGCCCTGATGTCCTGCTTCCTCCTCGGCGCCGTTGCCGGCTACAAGGCCAAGAGCTGAGCGGACGTCCCCGACGGGCCTTCGCCTAGAGCCAGCCTTCCCGGCAATACCAGTTGGCCGTCTCCTCCAGACCCTGGCGGGTCTCGATCCGCGGCTGCCACAGCGCTTCCGCCGGACGCCTGGCCGGATCGATGGTCCAGTCGGGATGGCAGAAATAGGCCGCCCGGTCGGCGGTCAGCTTGGCGCCCGAGCGCCGGATCAGCCCGTCCACTCGCGCACCGAAGCGGATCAGGGCCGCGGGGACGGGTAGGGCGAGTGCGCGCCGGTCCTGGGCCGCGGCAAGCGCATCGGCAAACTCGCGGTGGCTCCAGCCTCCCTCGCGGCCGTCGTCGGCCTCGTAGAGCTGCTGCGCCGGAGCCTTCGGATCGGCCAACGCAAGCAGAAGGCGGCAAAGGTCGTCGGCGTGGATCAGGCTCAGCCGGCCGGCCGGCGGAAGCGGGACGATCCCGAGCTTGGCGGCCTTGAACAATTCGAGCGTCTCGCGGTCGCCAGGACCGTAAACGGCAGGCGGACGGACGATCGACCAGTCGAGCCCGCTCGACCGCACCAGTTCCTCCGCCTTCGCCTTGGACGCTCCATAGTTCGACAACTTCGGCTCGCGCGCCGCGAGGCTCGAGACGTGGACGAAGCGCCGCACGCCCGCGGCCGTTGCTGCCGCGAGGAGGTTCAGCGTTCCGGTGACATTGCCCGCCTCGAACTCCTCGGCGCTGCCGCTGATCACTCCGGCGACGTGGATGACGGCGTCCACCTCGTCGACCAGGCCGCCGAGCGCCTGGCGGCTGTCGAGCGCGCCTTCGATCCAGCTGACACCCTCGCGCGGCGGTTGCGAGCGGCGGGTCAGCGCCGTGACCTGGTGCCCGTCCTCGAGGGCCAGGGCGAGCAGCCGCCCGCCGACGAAACCGGTCGCGCCGGTAAGGGCAAGCTTCATAGCGGCGACCAGTTTCCGCTAGCTGCCGCAGTGTCTTCTTCCTCGGGCGCCTGCTCCTCGCCAAGGTGCCCGGCCAGCGCATCGAGCACGGGCTCGAGGCCGGTCCCGCCGGCCGCCGAAAGGCCGAGAACGGGAAGGCCGCTCGCCTGACGGAGTTCGGCCGCCAACGCTTCGACCAATTCTTCGTCGATCACGTCGACCTTGTTCAGCGCCAGCACCACCGGCTTGTCCTCGAGCCCGGCGCCATAAGCGTCGAGCTCGTCGCGGACGATCCGGTAGCTCGTCGCCACATCCTCGTCCTGGCAATCCACCAGGTGCAGCAGCACGCGGGTGCGCTCGATATGGCCAAGGAAGCGGTCGCCGATCCCCGCACCCTCCGCCGCGCCCTCGATCAGCCCGGGAATGTCCGCCACCACGAACTCGCGCCCACGGTGGCTGACCACGCCAAGCTGCGGCCGCAGGGTGGTGAAGGCATAGGCGCCGACCTTGGCGTCGGCATTGGTGACGGCATTGATGAAGGTCGACTTGCCCGCATTGGGCAGGCCCACCAGGCCGACATCGGCCAGCAGCTTCAGGCGAAGCCAGAC
>ERZ1066118.672-NODE-672-length-28594-cov-6.205368_pt1 | contig 28594 bp, 25 predicted proteins | sample MGYA00382765_ERZ1066118 | MGnify/ENA primary metagenome ERZ1066118 (study PRJEB33369, sample SAMEA5778348) | biofilm metagenome | biome: Industrial cooling water; feature: Water cooling tower basin; material: Biofilm | place: United Arab Emirates | collected...
CTCGTGCAGCGCGATCCGCCGGTGATCGAGATCGAGGACGGCTTCATCCGCTCCGCCGGGCTCGGGGCCGATTGCGTGCCGCCGCTCTCGATCATCGCCGATGCTTCGGGCCCCCACTTCGTTCCGGGCGCGCCGAGCGAGCTCGAGACGATTTTGCAGGAGGGCACCTTCCCGCCCGATCTGCTCGCTCGCGCGCGCACCCTGCGCGAGGCGATTATCGCTGGCGGGCTTTCGAAGTACGAGACCGGCGGCACCGGCGCGCTCCCCCGCTTCGGCGGCGCGCGGCGCCACGTGCTCGTCCCCGGTCAAGTCGAGGATGACCGTGCGGTGACCAGCGGCGGTGCGCTCGCCTCCAACCTCGAACTGCTCCGCCGCGCCCGCGCCGAGGCCGGGCCCGAGGCTTACGTCATCTACAAGCCACACCCCGATGTGATCGCAGGCCACCGCCGCGGCACGATCCCCGAACGCGAGGTGGCCGCGCTTGCCGACCGGGTCGAAAATGACAGCCCGCTGGCCGCGCTCATCGCAATGGTCGACGAGCTTCACGTCAACAGCTCGCTAGGCGGGTTCGAAGCGCTGATGCGCGGCAAGCAGGTGACGGTGCACGGGGTGCCGTTCTATGCCGGCTGGGGCCTGACGACCGATCGCGGCCCCGTGCCGCCGCGTCGCACCGCGCGCCGCACGCTTGACGAACTGGTCGCCGCCGCACTGCTTCTCTACCCGCGCTACCTCGATCCCGAGACCGGACTGCCCTGTCCTGCCGAGGTGCTGGTGGAGCGCCTGTCGCAGGGTGCGCCGAGCCTCGACACCGTGGCCAGCGCCGTCGTGGCGGCGCGGCGCGGCATGGGCGGCCTCAAGCGGATGTTCAGGGGCTGACGCATGGCCTTCCACCCGTCGTTTCCGCCTGCAAACCCGACTTTTAGCTAGCGTTGCGAACCCTCCCAGAGCATAGGGCGCCCATGAATTTTCTTCGCAAAATCGCCGAAGCCGCCAGACGCAATCCGTGGTTCATCGCCACGGTCGTCCTGCCCGTTTTCCTGAGCGCGATCTACTATTTCGGGATCGCCTCGCCGCAATACGTTTCGGAATCGCGCTTCGTCGTCAAGTCGCCGAACCAGCGCAATGGTTCGGTGACCAATTTCGCTAACCTGATCCAGACCACCGGCCTTTCGGGCGGGCAGGAACAGTCGAACCAGGTGATGGATTATGTCCGATCTCGCTCGGCCCTCCAGGTGCTGGAGCGGGAGCGGAAGATCCGTGATCTCTACGGCGCGTCCTACATCGATTTCCTGTCGCAGTTCCCGCGTCCGTGGGAGGCGCGCAGCTTCGAGGACCTCTTCGAATACTACAGCGACAAGGTGGATATCAGCCGCGACGTCGATACCGGCATGGTGGTGCTGCGCACGATCGCCTTCGCGCCCAAGGATGCCGCAGCGATCAACGAGACGCTGCTGCGCCAGAGCGAGCAACTGGTCAACCAGCTTAACGAAAACGCCCGCAATACCGCGATCGAGGAAGCCACGGTCCGCGTGGTCGAAGCCGAGAAGCGTGTCGCCGCCGCCCGCAGCGCCATTGCGGCCTATCGCAACAGTGCGGCGGTGGTCGATCCGCTCAAGGAGGCGACCGGCGTGGCCGAGATCGCCAACCGGCTGATTACCGAGCGCGCTGCCCTCGAGGCTGAGCTCTCCACCCTGCGCGGCGTGACGCCCGATCACCCCGCGATCCCCGCGCTGCGCGAGCAGATCGCCTCGCTGACCCGCGAGATCAACCGCCAGACTGCCCGCGTGGTCGGCGGCAAAGACGCGATCAGCGGAAAGCTGCCGTCCTATGACGCGCTGGTGCTGGAGCAGGAGCTGGCCTCCGAGCTGCTGGTGCTTGCCCAGACCACGCTTGAAGGCGCGCGGACCGATGCGCTCAAGCAGCAATATTATCTCGAGCGCGTGGTGAACCCCAATGTGCCCGACGAGCCGGCCTATCCGCGGGCCTTGCGGCTTGTGCTGACGATTTTCGGCTTCGCGCTGTGCCTCTACTTCATCGGCTGGATGTTCGTGGTCGGCATCCTAGAGCACGCGCCGGAGGACTAAGGCGTGAGCGCGCTCGCGAAGGGTTGGGATATCCAGATCCGGGTCATCAAGGCCCTGATGCTGCGCGAACTGACCACGCGCTTCGGGCGTGAGAACATCGGCTTTTTGTGGGTGATGGCCGAACCGCTGCTGTTTGCGGTGCTGGTCGGCATCTTGTGGCGGGCGATGAAGGGGCCGTTCGAATTTGGCGTTTCTGTGATTGCCTTCACCGTATCCGGCTACATTCCCCTGGTTTTCTTCCGCAGCACCATCGGGCGTGCGGTCAGCAGTTTCACGGCGAACGGCGGGTTATTATACCATCGTCAGATCAAGATCCTCGACCTGATCTTGGTCCGCTTCATCGTTGAATTCATCGGCCACCTGATGGCCTATCTGTTTATCGCCGTGGTTCTGTTCGCCTTTGATATCTTCCCGGTTCCGTACGATCTGGGGTTCCTGGTGCTTGGCTGGCTGTATTACGCGCTGTTCACGCTGGCCATAACGCTGGTGGTCGCGCCGCTGAGCGAGATGAGCGAGGTGGTCGAAAAGTTTATCCCCGTGACCACCTATATGATGGTTCCTTTTTCGGGGGCGTTCTACCTTGTCAGCTCGCTCTATCCAGCAGCGGCCGAAGTGGTGCTGTGGTCGCCGCCGGTTCACGGGATGGAGATGATGCGTTACGGCGTGTTTGGCCCCAGCATCGATCCGCAGTTCGACTTTGTCTATCCGCTGGAATTCTGCCTGCCGACGCTGGTGCTGGGCTTGGTATTGTGTCGCATGGTGCGCAAGCGGATGGTGATCGAATGATCACCTGCGAGAACCTGCGCAAGAGCTACCCGAGCGGGCATGGCCGTCGGGAGATCCTCAAGGGCATCAGCTTCTCCATCAGCAAGGGAGAGCGGCTGGCGGTGCTGGGTCGCAACGGCGCGGGCAAGACCACGCTCATCAAACAGATAGGCGGGGTTGAACTGCCCGATAGCGGCCGCATCATTCGCAGCATGACCAACAGCTGGCCCATCGGTTTCAACGGCGGGTTTCAGGGCAGCCTGACCGGCTATGACAACGCCCGTTTCATCGCCCGCATCTACGGCAAAACCTATGCCGAGATGCGCGATTTCGTGGAGGATTTCACCGAACTTGGCGGCGCCTTGCGGCAGCCGGTCAAGACCTATTCCTCGGGTATGCGCGCGCGGCTGGCCTTTGCGCTGTCACTGGGGATCGAATTCGATTGCTATCTGATCGACGAGGTTATTCTGGTGGGCGACCAGAATTTCCAGCGCAAGTGCCACGTCGAACTGTTCGAAAAGCGCGCTGACCGCGCCATGATCATCGTCAGTCACGACATGGGCACCATCCGCGAGACCTGCAATCGCGGAATGCTGATCCATGAAGGGCGGGCGACCATACACGAGGATGTGGCCGAGGCGATCGCAGCTTACGACAGTCTGTAAGCACACGGTCAGATCATGCCAGCCCTGCCGCCTTGATGAAAGCGCGGCCAAGTTCTTCGTCTGCCGGCATGGACTTGATGTACTCATAGCCGAGAGCTTGCCGCCGCTCGCGCTCCTGCGGATCGGACAAAAGCGCCTCACAGGCATCCCGCATATCTTCGGGGGTGCCATCGCAGTAACGAACGAACTCCTCGCCGCCGAAGTTGAGCTCGGAAAACTTTACCCGCACATCGATCAAGCACGCCCCGCAGGCCAGCATCTCGTAGCCCAATTGGCTGGGATTGGTCGGCGAATAGCAGATACCCACCTTGGTACGGGCGTATAGTTTGGCCAGTTCGCGAATATCGGAAAAGCTCCCCAGGTTCGTGAATTCAAAGCCGTAATCGGGGTACTCGTCTTCACCAAAGAAGGCGATGCGCACGTTTGGCCTCGATTGTTTCAAGGCAATCAGCCCCTCGATGATCAGATCGAAACATCGACGATCCTGACTGGGGCGAGCGAAGAACAGGATGTCGATATCCCGCTCTGGCTGCGGGACGGGCGGGAAATAGGTTTCGTGATCCATCGTGAAGGGTATCGCTGTGGCAGAAACACCCAATTGGTCAGAAAGCTGCGCAGCCACCCAGTTGCCGTAGCAGATAATCTCGAAATCAAGTCGATAAGAGACAAGTGCCCTCATGTAATCTGAGCCGACACCATGAAACATGGGTTCGAAATCTTGTACGAAATAGAGTCTCTTCAGTGGGTAATCCAATTTTCTGAAATCGTAAGCGGTCTTCCACTGCGTACAAATTGCCAACTTTTTGGATTGAATCTCGCCGGTAAAGCACGAAACAAACACATCAAGACTGCCAAAATACTTTTCGATATCGCGCTTTATGACTTTCGGTGATCGAACGCTGTAAAAATACAGTCGCACGCTGAAGCCAGCTTCGACCAAGGCTTTGCACACCGTAAATATCTTTCGATGTCCACCCGAAGGTCCCGAAAGGTCGGGCAGAATTACGGCGATATCAGCAACACGGTCCTTGTCCGACTCGATCGACTGCATAGCATTGCCATTAAGGCGATTTGAAAATTCTTCGTAGGCGTCCAGCGCTTCGTTTGCTGCAAACTTTTGAGAGTATTTGTAGCGAACGTAATCATACGCCATGGCCGCGCGGTTCAGGGCGACGCTATAGTTTTGGTAAATTTCATTCAAATGGCCGAGCCAATCTTCAGTCGTAACTGCAAGAGAGGCAAGTCTGCCGTGTTCACAGGCTTCTGAAAAGGTCCGGGTCGCCGATGCGATGACAGGGGCTTTTGCCAGCGAAGCTTCAAAGAACTTCAATTCGCTTTTTGCCTCGCAAAATGGATTGCCAACCTCAAGGGGCGCCAGAATTATGTCGCAACTGAATTGATCCCGGATCATGGCATCATGGGGCATCAGGCCCACCCGAACCACTCGGGGCATATCGCCCGGACGATGGATGTGCTGCCAGTATGCCAGTTCAGGCCAGTCGTTCAGGTCGAAATCACCCACGATCCTGAAAACCACGTCCGGGTTTTCCTGCATGAACTGGATCAAGGCAGGGGCAACAACCGCAAAATCGGCTTGATGGGTTTTCGTGCCCGAATAATATCCCACGACGAACGGCGTCGGACGGCCTTTTCGGCTGTAGTCGATTTGTTCGAAGGTTTCGATGTTGGCTACGCTGATTGCGTTGCGGACGCGGAAGGTGGGAACCCCCAGTTTCGCAATTTCGTCGACCAGAAACCCTGTGGTCGAAGTGCACATATCGGCATTGAGGATAAAACTCCGATACGCCCTGAGCCCGGCGAGAAATCCCTGCTTGGCGTCTTCGGGGAGCAAGCGGTAGCCATCGATGAAGGGTATGACGCTTTCATCGAAGACCAGATCATCGATATCGTAGACAATGATTGTGCCTTGCGAACGGAGCCGTTCCACAAAGTCTGAAAAGGGCGGCCAGAAAGGCGCACGGTGAAAGATCGCGAACCGCGGTCTGATGTCTTCCTGCATCAATGTCAGAAGGTCTTCGCCCTTGGCACAGTGGACCTTCCATCCTTCCTGTTCCAGGCCGGCGGCAATACGAAACACCCGATAAGGGGTTGAACTGGTGCCGTTGGTTCCATCGACGAACAGCGCATCGATATTGGTCTCGTAATCCAAGGTGCGAGCGCGGGAAGCAGCCGCGTGACCGCCTGCGACTGCTCTGGAATGGGCCGGGGCCAATGCAGCCCGTCCCAGTCGCCGTCCCAGCCACAGGTAATGTTCGGCCGCGTCCAATCCGGTTCTCGCGACATCGGGATATTCGCGCAGATACCAGGCCTCGTCAAAGGTGCCGCTGGCGCGCAGCGCGGCGATTTCCTCGGCGGAGGGGCGGGCGAAATGGGACCTTTGGGTCATCTTGGTTCCGTCTGCTTGGAGGGGTTCGGATAGGATGGACTGTGATGGTCAGGATTGCGTGGTGGATGCCAGGCCCACACAAGAGATCACGAGGGTTGCGGGCGGGTGCGACCTTCGGCCATCCCGTGCAGGATATAATGCCGGATCGGATCCATTCCCTGCTCAGCCACGTCAGGGTACAGAGCAAGATAGGCTGCCGCATCGAACAGGCCAGCGCTGCGGTACCGCCGGTGCGCCCGCCGCTGCCGCCACGAGGAAGGCATGATCGCCCACCATGCGGGAAAGCCCTCCTCAATTCGCCGCACATCGCTGAGCCATTGACTGGCAGTTTCCCACGTATCGGCGCGGGTCACTTCGTCTGTGACAATCGCGGTAAGGCGAGCAAGTTCATCGAACCGCGCGGCCAAATTGCGTTCGTTCGAGGTGCGGTCAGCCTTGGCAACCTCATTGGCTCTTGTGAGCTGCTCAACCTGTTGCAACAGGCGCTTTGCTTCGGCGCGTGCCTCCGATGCCTGCGTTGCCGCCTCCTCGGAAATTTGCTGCTGCTCTTTAAGAGCCAGGGTGATCTGCGCAAGTTCGGCTATGCGGGCCTCTGCCTCCTGTCTGGCGGTCGCCTGCGTCTGCGCCAGCTGTGACTGCAACGCCGCAATCCGGTTCTGGGCAGTCTCAACCTCATGTTCCAACGCGATCCGCCGATCACGCTCGCGCTCGCTCTCCCCAATGGCTTGCAGGCGCAGAGCGTCCCCTTCGCGCAACTGCGCGAAGAGTTGCGCGATCTCTTCATTGCGCTGCAGGATCGTGCTTTGCAGCGTCGCAAGCTGGCCGGTCAGTTCGGCTTTCTGAATTTCATGAGCATGAAGCTCGCTCAGTGCCTCGGCATGGCGTTGATCTGCTTCGCGCTTGGCTTGCTGCTCCGCCAAGACGAGAGCCTGAACCTCGGCGAGGTCTGCATTCGCTTGGTGGAGTGCGGCTTCCAGCTCGGTTGTGCGTTCACCTGCATCGCGCAGAGCTTGCTGCTCCGCCAGAACGAGGGCCTGAACCTCGGCGAGGTCTGCGTTCGCGCGATGGAGTTCGGATTCCAGCTCTGTTGTGCGTTGATCAACGGCAGCGCGTTCGCTCTCAGCGGCTTCGACTGCGATACGCAGCGCTTCAACGTGATGCGCGCTTTCCTTCTGCAAATGGTCGATCTGCTCACGAAGTTGCCTGCCGGATCCGGCCGCTCCGGTAACATCCTCACTTAGCAAAAGCCGCGCGAAGACGCTGTATGACCGATCCATTTCCGCGCGCACTTCATCGAGCGCTGGATAATCGGCCGCATCCTCCCCCCCTTCGCTCCACCGAAGCATGATCTCGAAGACCTGTCTCAACCAGGGCGAGCGCGTCGGGTCATCGAGCACCGCTGCGTGGTCAGCGTGCTGGTGGCGGTGGGACTGCGAAAGAAATTGGCTTATCTCAGCATGAACCTTGGGCGTGTTGCGTGGCAAGGCTACACCAAGGCCATTCCTGCATTTCGTGACCAGGCTCTGCCAATTGCTCAGCAATTGGTCGTACCGAAAGAATATCCGCGTGTGCCCTCGTGAAGAATTTTCCGCATCAAGGACATGGCGAAGCCAAAGGAGTTCGGCATAGCCAGAGACCATCAGATCGCGGGATTCGAGCGAGTCCATCACTTCGATGGGGTTGCGCAGCATCACGACAACAAGCGGATTCACCTCAGCGGCAATCGCCGCTTCGATCCAGACATCGCCCAGACGGCACATGCGCGGATCCTTGATGGCAAACAGCGGCCCAAGCCGAGAGTGCTCCTTGATGACGACACTGGCGCGCTCGACCATGAGATCGCGGATTGCGGATTGACGCCATTCTGGACTTACCGGCCCCCAATCCTCATGACTCGAGCCTGCCGATGCAAGCATTTCCTCGTTCAGTTCAACCGCGTCGACCGCTTCCCAATGCCCATTTTCATTGCCTTCGCCGGCGCCAATCAGGCGATCGGATAGCGCGCAGCCCAACATGTTGAGCACGCGCGTACAAGCACTGGTGCCGCTGCGATGCATGCCCAGCACCAGGATACCTTGGGCCTTGCGGCCTTCAAATGAGCTGGCAAGAGCGCGATTGCCATCGGTGCTGTCTTTGTCCATGGCGCTGGCCCTGCCCATCATTTTAATGATTGTCCATATCATGTTACCTCTAGTTCAGACATGGATTACCATGCGACCCAAGCGTGATTTCCATGGGGGCAGGGCAAGCCCATGAGGCATTCCGCCATCACCCGGCTTGCCAATCTTGCATTGGCCATGCGTGTCCATTGCGAAGCGTTCTGGCTCGCTCCGGTCGCTTACCTTTCTGCTGCCAAGTGGTGGGTGCTCCGCAAGCGGGTGCGTGCCCGGGGGCAGTTTGCCCAACTCTTGGGTCGCACATCGCATGCTTACGAGTGGTGGAGCCTGGAGGATCGGACGGCAGCCCATGCGTCAAGCCCGCCCGGCAAGCCTCCGATCATCGCGCTGGTTTTTGGTGAAGCAACGCAGTCCGATACTCGTGCGACGCTTGCTTCACTCGAAGCGGAACATATCGAAGCTCGCTTGCTGGAGCCGGATTTCGCTGCATCTTTGCGCCGTATCGCAAGCACGATTGACCGGGCTGCGGCGCCATGGCTGCTCCCGATCCGGGCTGGAGATCGCGTTGCTCCAGGCACGGCGAGCGCCTATCGTGCAGCGATAACGGAATGCAATTGCCAGATAATCTTCGCCGATGATGACCAGCTCACGCCGTCAGGTCGGCGAAGGGCTCCGCATCTCAAGCCCGACTGGAATCCCGAACTTTACGCGCACCATGATTATCTGACCGGCGCCTGCATTGTTCGTGCAGGCCCTGCCCTGATCGAGGCCGCAGCGGAAGCCATTGATCCCATGGCCGCGCTTATTGATCACGCGCTTGGCGCAGGGGCTAAGCCGTTGCACCTTTGCAAAATCCTCCATCGTCGTCGCACGCGTCCCAAGCCGCGCCTGCCGCTGCCCGCCGTGCCTTTGGCGAAACGCCTGCCGCGCCTTTCGGTGATCATCCCCACCCGAAATCGGGTCGATCTGCTCGCAACCTGCATTGCCGGGCTCGAGGCTGCAGATTACCCCGATCTCGAGGTCATCGTGGTGGACAACGATAGCGACGATGCCGCCACCCTTGCCTATCTCGATGCGTTGTCCGCGCGCTCGCGGCCCACGCGGACGTTTCGGGTGCTGCGCCATTCGGGGCCGTTCAACTATTCCGCGATCAATAATCGCGCCGTCGAACAAGCCGAGGGCGAGCTGATCTGTCTGCTCAACAACGACATCGCGATGCTTGGGCCCGACTGGCTCTCGATCATGGCGACCCAGGCTCTGCGTGAGGAGGTCGGTGCAGTCGGTGCCCAATTGCTGTATCCTGACGGACGAATCCAGCACGCTGGGGTCGTGATCGGGGTCGGCAACGCCGCAGGACACGCGCACCGTTTCCTCAGACCCGAGCAAGAGGGATACTTTCAGCGCCATGCCTTGCCCCAGTTCGTCTCTGCCGTGACCGCCGCCTGCCTTGTGGTCCAACGCGAGCGCTTTCTTGCGGTTGGCGGATTGGATGAAGCCAACTTCCCGGTCGCATTCAACGATGTGGATCTATGCCTTCGTTTGAACGCCCGCGGCTGGCAGTCGCTCTACGAGCCGCGGGCTGTGCTGGTGCACCACGAATCGGTGTCGCGCGGGTTCGACCGTGACCCGGTGGGCGCGGCGCGATTCGCAGGTGAGCTCGCCGCGCTCCAGCGGCTGCACGGCACCGATCGGATCGTGGATCCCTTCCACCACCCCGCGCTTAGCCGCGCGGCCGAGCAATTCGTGCTTGCGTTGTGAGCGGCCTCGTGAATGCCCGCCTACGCCTCGAGCTGCAGCAGGTAACTTTGGTCGCGGTGACTTCGGTCAACATTGCCGCCACGGTCGCGGCGCTCGAGAGGAGCATGGCGCAGGTCGCCTTTGGCAGCGTCAAGCTGATCGCCGACAACGCCCCCGAACAGCTCCCGCCGGGAATCGAATGGATAAGGATCGCGCCGCTGGCCTCGGCCTCGGCCTATTCGGGCTTCGTTCTCGAACGCCTTGCCGATCATGTGGCGACCTCGCATGCTCTGTTGGTGCAGTGGGACGGGCATGTCATCCATGCAGACCGCTGGCGCCCCGAGTTTCTTGACCACGATTACATCGGCGCCGCCTGGCCGCAGTTCGACGACGGCTTCGATGTCGGCAACGGCGGCTTCTCACTGCGCAGCCGGGCGCTGATGGAGGCCTGCCGCGCCCCGGGCTTCACGCCTTCGCACCCCGAAGACCTCGCTGTCGGGCGGGAGAACCGTGCATGGCTCGAAGCGCAGGGTCTGCGTTTTGCCACGCCCGCGCTGGCCGATGCCTTCTCTGCCGAGCGGCGCGGCGATCCGGCTGCGAGCTTCGGCTTTCACGGCATCTGGCACATGCCGCGCCTGCTAGGGCGGGACGCGTTCTGGGAGATCTATTCCGCCCTCGACGAACGCACCACCGCGCGGCGTGATTTTCGCAGCCTTCTGTGGCAGGTGGCGCGCGGCGTGGGCGGCCTGGGCCGCGCGGCGACCCTGATCCGCGACCACTATTGGCGCGCCCGCGCCTGACCGAGGATGAAATTGATGTCGACAAATCCGCTGCCCGGGCTGCCGCTGGTGGAATCCCCGCTGTTCCCCTCGCTGCTGCCGACCCTAGGCCTCAGTGAAAAGGAGGCGCGCATCGGGCTCGATCTGCACACCCGCGGCTATGCCGTGTTTGACTTCCCCGACGCGGGGCTCGATCTGCGGATCGAGCGGATAAAGGCCAGTCTCGGTCCGCGTTACGGGATCGATTTCGCCGATCCCGAGAGCGACAAGACCCAAGGAGAGCGCCGCATCCAGGACGCCTGGCGCTTCGATGGCGACGTTCATGCGATCGCCGCCAATGCAGGCGTGCTTGACCTGCTCGGCAAGCTCTATGGCCGCGCGGCTTTCCCCTTCCAGACCCTCAACTTCCCCGTCGGCACCCAGCAGGGCGCGCATTCGGACATCGTGCATTTTTCGAGCCAGCCGGAAAAGTTCATGTGCGGGGTGTGGCTGGCAATGGAGGATGTTGCGGCCGGGGCGGGGCCGCTGTTCTACTATCCCGGCTCGCACCGCTGGCCGGTGATGAGCAACGCGCTGGTGGGCCGGCGCGGATCGGGGACGCCGCTGGCGTCCGCTCAGCAGCCGTTCGAGGAGGCGTGGTCGCACCTGTGCGCCGCCACCGATGCCAAGGCCGAGACCTTTCTCGCCCGCAAGGGTCAGGCGCTGATCTGGTGCGCCAACCTGCTCCACGGCGGCAGCCCGCAAACCGATCCGCGCCTGACGCGCTGGTCGCAGGTTACGCACTATTACTTCGAGGACTGCCTGCACTACACCCCGGCCTTCTCCGACGAGGTTCTCGGCGCGCTTGACCTGCGCCAGATCACCGCCATCAGCGATGGCAAGCCGCGCCCCAACACCTATCTCGGCGAGCCTCTGCCGGCGGCGCGGGCGCACAGCGCGGCTTCGGGGGCGCCGGTGCCGCGCAAGTCGGGGTCGCCGGGTTGGCTGAAGCGGGTGCTTGGCAAGTGAGCGCGCCAGCAGCGAAAGCGAGTTGATTGCTTGTCGCTGTCAGACGACTATAGCCGCAACGCACGGGCCGCAGGCCCGTTGTACGATAGAGGTTCCCCCCAGTGATGGTCGCCAGTTCAAACCCTTTCCGTCCGGCCCGGCTGCCGGTTCTCGGCGTGCTCGCCCCGCTCGCGGTGGTTCTCGCAGGGTGCGCGTCCTTCCCCTCGAGCGGGCCGACCGGCGGACAGATCAGGTCGCAGATCGCCAGCGAGGCGTCGACCATGCCGATTGCGCTGGTCAAGGTCCAAAGCATGGCCGACCTGCCGCAAGCCGCTCCGTCCGCGACCGTGTTCAGCGAGGATTACACCCCGCCCGCGCCGACCGAACTGGTCGGGCCGGGCGACGAGATCGAGATCGCGGTCTACGAAACCGGCGTGGCGCTGTTCGGCGGCAGCGGCAGTAGCGGTGCGGCAAGCGTGGCGACCCGGACGCCGACGGGTCTCGGCCCCGGCGCGCGCGGCGAACGCTTTCCGCCGTTCCGGGTGAGCGACACCGGCACGATCAACTTCCCCTATGTCGGCGAAGTCGCCGTTGCAGGACGCACGACCGACCAGATCGAAGCGCTGCTGCGGCGCGCATTGCGTGGCAAGTCGCAGAACCCCCAGGTGCTCGTTTCGATCGCGCAGGGCCTCACCAATTCGGTGATCATCGGGGGCGACGTGCGCAATCCGGGGCGTCTGGTACTGCCGACCAACCGCGAATCGCTGTCCGACGTGATCGCGCTGGCGGGTGGGAGCAGCGGCGACATCAAGGACATCCTCGTGCGCATCCAGCGCCGCGACACGCTCGGCGAGTTCCGCCTCAGCGACATTCTCGCAGAGCCGCGGCAGGACATCCGGATCTTCCCCTCCGATCGCATCCTGCTGGTTCGCGCACCGCAGAGCTTCTCGGTGCTCGGCGGTGCGGGGCGGAGCGATCAGATCGCCTTCAACGCCCCGCGCCTTTCGCTGGTCGAGGCGGTTGCCCAGTCGGGCGGCACGAACCCCAATGCGGGCGACCCGCGGGCGATCTTCGTGTTCCGGATCATCCCCGGCCCTGACGGGACGGAAGTGCCCACAGTCTATCATTTCAACATGATGGAGGCGAGCTCCTACATCCTCGCTCAGCGCTTCACGATGCGCGACAAGGACGTGCTCTACATCGGCAATGCCTCTGCCAACCAGCCGACCAAGCTGATCCAGCTCGTCGGCCAGCTGTTCTTCCCGCTGCTGACGGTCGGGCAGCTGATCTCGGACGGGAACAACAACACCAACGCCGCGGCCGCGCCGACCAACTGACCTTCGCGCGATGCCAGCCCGGGACAATGACGCGCCGCTGCTGCTCGATGCATCGCGGCTGGTATGGCGGCGCTGGTCGGGAACCCGTGCGACCGGGATCGACCGCATCTGCCTTGCGTGGCTGGAGCATTACGGATCGCGCGCGCAGGCGGTGATCGTCCACCGGCGGGGTCAGGCAATCCTGCCTTTCTCGACCTCGCAGGCGCTGTTCGGACTGCTCACCCGCCCCGAGCGCGGGCGCGGGGGGGCAGTGGCGTTCCGGGCGGCGCTGGCGTCGCTTGCGATCCGCCGCAGCGGGCACCTGCGCGACCGGCTCGAGGGGCGCGGGCGGTTCTGGCTCAATCCGGGGCACACCGGCCTCGACCGGCCGGGCCTTGCCGAATGGACCCGGAGGCGCGAGCTTCGCCCGATCCATCTCGTCCACGACCTCATTCCCATCACCCACCCGCAATTCTGCCGCGAAGGCGAAGCCGAGCGGCACGCGCGGCGCATGGCAACCGTGCTCGACAGCGCTGCCGGGGTGGTGGCGAACAGCGCCCATACGCTCGACACTCTGGCCGAGTTTGCCGCCGACCGGGGCTGCGCCATGCCGCCTGCCGCAGTCGCGTGGCCAGGGACGCCTCGGCTGCCGCGCGTGCCGGAGCCCGAGGCACGGGAGCCGACTTTCGTCATCCTCGGCACCATCGAGGGGCGCAAGAATCATGCGCTGCTGCTGTCGCTGTGGCGCCGGATGATCGCCGCAGGCGGCAGCGCCCCCGTGCCCCGGCTGGTCATTGTCGGCCGGCGCGGATGGGAAGCGGAGGATGTCTTCGCCGAGCTCGACGGCGGCGCCTTCGGCGACCGTGTAAGCGAAGTGGGCGCGCTCGACGACCGGCGGCTGGCCGAGGTGCTGGCGGGCGCGCGGGCCTTGCTGTTCCCCAGCTTTGCCGAGGGCTACGGCATTCCCCTCGTCGAAGCGCTCGCGGCCGGCGTGCCGGTGATCGCCAGCGACCTGCCGGTGTTCCGGGAGATCGGTCAAGGAGTTCCTGAACTCGTCGCGCCGGATGACGATTGCGCGTGGGCGGCCGCGATTGCCGACTACGCCCGCCCCGACAGCCCACGCCGCAGGGCGCAGCTGGCACGTCTAATCGATTTCGACGCCCCCGACTGGTCCGACCATTTCGCGACTTTGGACAGGTTCTTGGCTGTCCTCGCGCGATGATCAGCAAGCTGGAACCTTGGCGAATCGTGGAACGATCTTTGCGCGTCAATTATCCAATTGATCTTATGACACGCGAATGCCATCGGCGCTGGCGTTAACCTAGGCTTCGGGCGAATTATGAAAAGCGTAAAAACGGAATCAACGCGTCGCGGGATCATCCTGGCGGGTGGTTCGGGGACCCGGCTTTATCCGCTGACGCGCGGTGTGTCGAAGCAGTTGATGCCGATCTACGACAAGCCGATGATCTACTATCCGCTGAGCACTTTGATGCTGGCGGGGATCCGCGAGATCCTGATCATCACCACGCCCGATGACGCGGCGCAGTTCAGGCGCGTGCTGGGCGATGGTTCGGATTTCGGGGTGGAGCTCTCCTACGAGGTGCAGCCCCGGCCCGAGGGGTTGGCGCAGGCGTTCCATATCGGTGCGGATTTCGTGAAGGGCGGCCCGAGCGCGCTGATCCTTGGCGACAACATCTTCTACGGCCACGGCCTGCCCGACCTGCTGCAAAGCGCCAATGCGCGCGAGACCGGGGCGACGGTGTTCGCTTACCGGGTGAACGATCCGCAGGCCTTCGGCGTGGTGGAATTCGATGCCGGCGGCAAGGCCGTCTCGATCGAGGAAAAGCCCAAGGTTCCCAAGTCGAACTATGCGGTGACCGGGCTCTATTTCTACGACGAGACCGTGGCGGATCGTGCGCGCGACCTTGCGCCTTCGCCGCGCGGCGAGCTCGAGATCACCGATTTGAACCGGCTCTATCTCGACGAGGGCGCGATGTCGGTCGAGATCATGGGCCGCGGCTTTGCGTGGCTCGATACCGGCACGCACGCCTCGCTGCTCGATGCCGCCACCTATGTGCGCATCACCGAGGAGCGGCAGGGACTGAAGATCTGCTGCCCCGAGGAAATCGCGCTGAGGCAGGGCTTCATCAGCGCGGATCGCCTGCGCGAAATCGCCGAGCCGCTGAGGAAGTCGGGCTATGGCGAATATCTCCTCAATCTGCTCGACCAGCCGGTGCAGCCATGAACATCATCGAAACCGCCATTCCCGGCGTGTTGATCATCGAGCCGCGCGTGTTCGGCGATGCGCGGGGGTTTTTCATGGAGACGTGGAACGCTGCCGCCTTCGCCGATGCGGGCCTCGACCTCGCCTTCGTGCAGGACAATCACAGCCGCTCGCAGAAGGGCGTGCTGCGGGGCCTGCATTTCCAGAACCCCGGGCCGCAGGGCAAGCTGGTGCGGGTCGTCAAGGGCGCGGTGTTCGATGTGGCGGTCGATCTGCGCGCCGCTTCGCCGACCTTCGGCAAGTGGGTGGGCGTGGAGCTGAGCGCTGACAACAAGCGCATGTTCTGGGTGCCCGAAGGCTTCGCCCACGGCTTCCTGACGCTCGAGGACGACACCGACTTCCTCTACAAGTGCACCGCGCCCTATGCGCCGCAATCGGAGTTCACGCTGGCGTGGGACGATCCGATGGTGGGGATCGAATGGCCGGTCGATGGCCTCGATCCGCTGATCTCGGAAAAGGACGCGCGGGGGCTGTCGCTCGCCGACGTGCCGGTGTTCGCATGAGAGTGCTGATCACCGGGGCGAACGGCCAGCTGGGCGGGGCCTTGCAGCGCACCGCGCCGGCCTGGGCGGATATCAGCGCGATCGATGTCGAGGATGTCGATCTCACCGACAGCGCGATGCTGACCGCAAGGCTGGTGGTCGAAGCGCCCGATCTCGTCATCAATGCTGCCGCCTATACCGCGGTCGACAAGGCCGAGAGCGACGAGGCGACGGCGCGGGCGATCAATGCAGATGCGGTTGCCACCATGGTCGCGGCGATGGAGAGCACGGGCGGCAGGTTCGTCCATGTCTCGACCGACTACGTCTTCGATGGCACCGCTTCCTCGCCCTATCTGCCCGACGCGCCCCGCAATCCGCAATCGGCCTATGGCCGCACCAAGGCCGAAGGCGAGGACCAGCTGCGCGCGCAGGACATCCTCGTGCGCACCGCCTGGGTCTATGAAGCGGGCGGGGCGAACTTCGTGCGCACGATGATCCGCCTGATGAAGGAGCGCGAGGAGCTCGGTGTCGTCGCCGACCAGATCGGCGCGCCGACCTGGGCGACGGGGCTGGCGCGCACCATCTGGGGGCTGATCGAGCGCGAGGCCGCCGGCACCTTCCACCACAGCGATGCCGGGGTTGCCAGCTGGTACGACTTCGCGGTCGCCATTGCCGAGGAAGCACACGCGCTCGGTCTGCTGGCACGCATCCCGACCATCCGGCCGCTCACCACGGCCGATTACCCCACCCCGGCAAAACGCCCGGCGTTCTCGCTGCTCGATTGCCGCGCCACCCGCGCGGCGCTGGACGAGACGCCGGTCCATTGGCGCACCCATCTGCGCCTGATGCTCGAAGAGGAAGCAAAGCTTGGCTAATCTGCTTGTCACTGGCGGCGCCGGATTTATCGGCGGCAATTTCGTCCACTACTGGAACGCCAAGCATCCCGAAGACCGGGTGATCGTGCTCGATGCGCTGACCTATGCGGGCAACCGCTCGACGCTGGAAGGCGCGCCCCATGCCGAGCTGGTGGAGGGCGACATCCGCGATACCGCGCTGGTCGAACGCCTGCTGCGCGACCACGACATCACCACGCTGGTGCACTTCGCCGCCGAAAGCCATGTCGACCGCTCGATCAGCGGGCCGGACGCCTTCATCGACACCAATATCCTGGGCACCAACAGCCTGCTCAAGGCCGCGCGCGCGGTATGGCTTTCGGGCAGCGGCGTGGCCCACCGCTTCCACCACATCTCGACCGACGAGGTGTTCGGCTCCCTCGGGCCCAGCGATCCCGCCTTCAGCGAGACGACGCCCTATGCGCCCAACTCGCCCTATTCGGCATCCAAGGCGGCCTCCGACCACCTGGTGCGCGCCTATCACCACACCTACGGGCTGGAGGTGACGACCAGCAACTGCTCGAACAATTACGGGCCGTACCAGTATCCCGAAAAGCTCATCCCGCTGTTCCTGCTGAACGCGCTCCACGGCCGCAATCTGCCGATCTACGGCGACGGGATGAACGTGCGCGACTGGCTGCATGTCGAGGATCACTGCCGCGGGATCGAGGCGTGCCTCGTCAATGGCAAGCCGGGCGAGACCTACAATATCGGCGGCGGGGCGGAACTGCCCAACCTCGAAGTGATCGCCGCGATCTGCCGCGAGGTCGACCGCGCCTTCGCCGAGATCGAGGGCCTCGCTGAACGCTACCCCGATGCACCCGCCGCCAAGGGACAGCCGACCGAAACCCTCAAGACCTTCGTCACCGACCGCGCCGGCCACGACCGCCGCTACGCCATCGACGAAACCAAGGCCCGCGCCGAAATCAACTACGCCCCCGCACACGGCTTCGACGAAGGCCTGCGCCAAACCCTGCGCTGGTATCTCGACCGCGAGGAATGGTGGCAGCCGTTGATCAAATCGTGAAGCCTGTGTCGCGCAACCAGTGATCTGGTAAGCACGTGTCCCGGCGTGAGCGCCTGATCGCTGCCATCGCCCGATTCGCTGGCATCATCGGCGAAAGGTGGGTTTGCCACGCAGGCTGGCTGGCAGTGGTGATCGCGCTGCTCGTCCGCGCGCGAAAGGCCTGAGCGCCGCTCAGCCCAGCGCGATATCGGGCGCGTCTTCCTGCTTCATCCCGACCACGTGGTAGCCCGCATCGACATGGTGCGTCTCCCCCGTGACGCCCGAGGACAGGTCGCTGAGGAGATAGAGCCCCGCCCCGCCGACATCCTCGATCGTGACGTTGCGGCGCAGCGGCGCGTTGTATTCGTTCCACTTCAAGATGTAGCGGAAGTCCCCGATGCCGCTTGCCGCCAGGGTCTTGATCGGCCCGGCGCTGATCGCGTTGACGCGGATATTGCGCGGCCCCAGGTCATTGGCGAGATACTTGACGCTGGTTTCCAGCGCCGCCTTGGCAACGCCCATCACGTTGTAGTGCGGAACCACCTTTTCCGCGCCGTAATAGCTCAGCGTCAGAATCGTGCCGCCGGCTTCTGGCATCATCGCGCTCGCGCGCTGGGCGATGGCGACCAGCGAATAGGCCGAGATGTTCATGGTGTTGAGGAAGTTCTCGAGGCTGGTGTCGACATACTTGCCGCGCAGCTCGTTCTTGTCGGAATAGCCGATCGCGTGGACCACGAAGTCGATGCTGTCCCAGCGCTCTTTCAAGGTGGCGAAGGCGGCATCGAGCGATTCCATGCTGGCGACGTCGCACTCGAAAGTGAAATCGCTGCCGAGCTCCGCGGCGAGCGGGATCACCCGCTTGGCCAGCGCCTCGCCCTGATAGGAAAATGCCAACTCCGCGCCGTGTTCGGCCAGCTTCTTGGCGATGCCCCAAGCCAGCGACTTGTCGTTGGCAAGGCCCATGATCAGGCCGCGCTTGCCTGCCATCAGTCCGTTCATTCCGTCGTCTCCTCGGCAGCGCGGGCGGGTGCAGGGGCGCGCCCCTCCATCGCCAGCGCCGCATTCAATTCCGCGCCGATAACGAGGCCGAGCCCGACAAGCCAGAAAAACAGCAGCGTCACCATGCTGCCCGCCAGACTGCCATAGGTGAGGTCGTAGGAGAAGGCGGTGCGCAGCACCACGGGCAGCGCGGCGGCCACCGCCAGCCACCACAGGGTGGTGAACAGCGCGCCGGGCCACTTGGGCCATTGGCGCCCGCGATAGGACTTGGGGGTCAGCGTGACGAACAGGATCCACAGCGAGACCGCCAGTCCGATCCCCGGCACGATCCGCGACAGGCGCAGCGCGCCGATCAGCGTGGCGAATTGGGGCACCGTGGCCTGGATCACCTCCTGCGCGCCGCCGATCAGCACCTGCGCAAACAGCGACAGCATCAACAGTACCACCGCGCCCAGGATCAGCCCGATCGAGATCAGCCTTTTCTTGAAGAAGCTGCTGCCCGACTTGGTTTCATAGGCGCGGCGCAGGATATCGCGGATGGTCTCGACCAGGCTCGATACGGTCCACAGCGCCACCAGCGCGCCGGCCCAGAGCAGCCAGCCCGACCGAGCGGCGATGACCTTTTCGGCCACGGGGACGATCGTGGTCGCCACGGATGAGGGCATCGCGCGCGCAACATTGAAGATCAGCGCCTGCGCATTGTAGCGCCCCCCGATCAGATCGAACAGCGCCGCACCCAGGATGAAGAACGGGAAAATCGCCAGCATCGACAGATAGGCAAGATTGCCCGCGTGGATGAAGCCGTCGTTGAAGGTGTCGATCAGCACCTTGCGCGTCACCGGCCACGTGCGGGCGGGGAGACGCGGGAGAGTGAAGGGCAGCGCCATGGCAGGGTGTGCCCGGCCCTCAGAGGCCGAACTTCTCCCGTGGGCGCGCGGTATCGACCCAGCCGTCGAGCCGCTGTTCCAGCGCCGCCAGATCGGCGGGGAGCTGGATTTCGATCGTCACCAGCTGGTCGCCGCGTTCGGGCTTGCCGTCGATCGTCTTGCCGTTCTTCTTCGTCCAGCCCTTGCCCGCCAGCCGCATCACCGTGCCGCTGGAGGTGCCCGGCTTCACGGTCAGCATCACCGCGCCATCGACCGTGGGGCATTTGACCTTGGCCCCGCGCACCGCCTCGTCGAGTGTGACCGGCAGGTCCATGCGGATATTGTCGCCCTCGCGCCGGAAGAAGGGATGGCTGCCGACTTCGACCATGACGATCCCGTCGCCATTGCCGCCGGTGCCGGGGTGGCCCTTGTCCTTGAGGCGCATCACCGTGCCGTCCTCGACACCGGCGGGAAGCTTCAGGTTGATCGCTTTGCCATCGGCCAGCGTGATCCGCTGGTCGCGCCCTGCGGCAGCATCGGCGAAAGGCACCGCGAGGCGATACTGGATATCCGCGCCGCGCCGGGGCGGAGGCGGCGGAGGCTGGCGGCCGAAACCGCGCCGCGCGCCCCCGGCCTGCTGGCTCTTGCGCCCGCCGAACAGGCCTTCGAACAGATCGCCCAGGTCGACATCGTCCGCGCCGAAGCCCTCGAACCCCGGCCCGCCCGGACCGCTGCCCGGGCCCGCCCCGTAAGTGCCGCCGCGGCCATAGCCCGGCCGCCCGGCCATCCCGGCAAAGGGATTGGCGGGATTGCCCTCGGCATCGATCTCGCCGCGGTCATATTGCGCGCGCTTGGCCTTGTCGCTCAGCAGGTCATAGGCCCGCGTCGCCTCGGAAAATTTCTCCGCCGCCTTGGGGTTATCCTTGTTGCGATCGGGGTGAAGCTCCTTCGCCAGCTTGCGATAGGCGCTCTTGATGTCCGCCTCGGAGGCGGTTCGCGGGATACCGAGCGTAGCGTAAAGGTCGCGCATGGTGAGTTAGCTAGGTGAGACAGCGGCCCGGTGCAAGCACTGACCCTTGCAGCCGGATGCCGCGCGCTTTCCTACCGGCGGGCGGGCCGTCATGATGATTGCGTGCGGTTGCGCGTAATCCTAGGGAACGGCGCGTCCGGCATGCTCTCGCAAGAGAGCGTTTTCGGACCTTGTACTGTGTCTCATGTGTCTCGTGTTTCAGCTTGAAGGCCGCAAAGATGAACGAACCCCGCTCTGCCCCGCTCGATGACGCCCAGCTTGCCGATTCGGTGCTGCCCGCCGGGGCCGATCCCTTCGCGCTGTTCGAGGAGTGGTTCGCCGCTGCGCAAGTGGGCGAGCTGAACGATCCCAACGCGATGGCGCTCGCCACCGCCACGCCGGATGGCGCGCCGTCTGTGCGGATGGTGCTGCTGAAGGGGCACGGCAAGGGGGAGAACCCCGAAGGCATGGGCGGCGGCGGCGGCTTCACCTTCTTCACCAATGCGGAAAGCCGGAAAGGCGAACAGATCCGCGCCAACATGCAGGCCGCGCTGCTGTTCCACTGGAAGAGCCTGCGCCGCCAGATCCGCATCGAAGGCCCGCTGACCGAAGTGAGCCCGGAGCGCGCCGACGCCTATTTCCACTCGCGCCCCTACAAGAGCCAGGTCGGCAGCGCGGCTTCCGACCAGTCGCGCCCGCTGCCCGAGCGTCAGACCTATATCGACCGCGTCGAGGCGATCTGGGCGGAGCACGAGGCCGAGGGCGAGGTGCCGCGCCCGCCGCACTGGACCGGCTTCACGCTCTCCCCGCGCCGCATCGAATTCTGGATCGACCGCGACAACCGCCTGCATGATCGCCGCGAATTCACCCGCGACAGCGCGGAGGGCCCGTGGTCCGACACGCTACTCTACCCCTGAGGAACCCTGCGATGCCCGAGAAAATCCCCTATTGGCACGTCGATGCCTTCGCCTCGCGCCCCTTCGGCGGGAACCAGGCGGCGGTGATGGTGCTCGATGAATGGCTGCCCGATGATGTGCTGGTGAAGATCGGGGGCGAGAACAACTTCGCCGAAACCGCCTTCGTGGTGCGCGATACGACCGGCGCAGCGGACTGGGAGCTGCGCTGGTGCACGCCGACCTATGAAATCGCGCTGTGCGGCCATGCGACCCTCGCCAGCGGGCATGTGCTGCTTGAGCGAGATGGCGGGGAGCGCATCACCTTCCGCACGCGGCAATCGGGCATTCTCGAAGTGGTGCGCGCCGGGGACGGTTACGAGCTGGCGCTCCCCGCGATTGCGACGGCGCCGCGCGATCATGCTGACGCGGTGCTACTGCTCGGCGCCGAACCGCTCGAGGTGTGGCGCAACGACAGCCGCTACAACGTCTTCCTTTACGAAAACGAGGCGCAGATCCGCGCGCTCGATCCCGACATTCGCGGGCTCGGTCACATGGGCACCGACCAGTTCATCTGCACCGCGCCGGGCGAAACGACCGACATCGTGAGCCGCGTCTTCGTGCCCGGCGGCGGGGTGGACGAGGATTCGGTGACCGGCTCGGCCCACGCGGTGCTGACCCCGTTCTGGGCGAAGCGGCTGGGCCGGACCAGCTTCACCGCCCATCAGGCCAGCGCGCGCGGCGGTGATCTGACACTGCGGCTGGACGGAGACCGCGCATGGCTTGGCGGGCCTTGCGTAACAGTGGTGGAGGGTGCGTTCTTCCTCTGATCGGTCGCGCAGCGACCGCAAGCCCGAACGGGCGCCCGCAGCGGGCGCAGCTCTGCTGCGCGTCTAGCGAGGACCGCGCGCCGGGGCGCGTGGAAACCAAAACTACCTCTCCGGGTAAAGCTCCAGCACATCCGCCGCCTGTTGCAGCATCGGCGGGCGTTCGGCGGCATCGGAGTGGCCGAGGCGCACCAGCGTCACCCTCTGGCTAGGCGAGACGAGCACATACTGGCCCATGTGGCCGATCAGGCTGAACAAGCTTTCGGGCGCGCGGTCGGGGAACAGGGGGTGCTCCTCTCCCTTGGGCAGCGGGCGGTTGAGCCAGATCTGGAAGCCGTATTGCGGACTGCGTGGGGAGGGCGTGACCATCATCTCGACCCAGCGTTGCGGGACGAGCTGCTCGCCGCCGGGCGCGCGGCCCTTGCGGCGCAGGAATTCGCCCAGCTTGGCCCAGTCGCGCGCTGTGGCATGCATCAGGCTGCCGCCGATGAGGGTGCCTGAAGCGTCGAACTCGGGCACCATGCTGTTCATGCCCAGCGGGCCGAACAGCCGCTGCTGCAAGTAATCCGCCACCGCCCTGCGCCGCGCCTCGGGCTTGGTGCTGCTGGTCAGCGCGCGCGCGGCGATGTCGGCGAGAATAACGCTGGTGTTGCTCGAATATTCGAACTTGGCGCCGGGCTCTGCCTCCAGAGGCTGCTCCTCGGCCCACTTTGCCATGTTGTCGCGCCCGTCGAGGAACAGCATCCTGACCTCGGCGCTCTCGTAAGGCGGATCGCCCGCCTCTGTGTGCCTGAGGCCGCTGCGCATCTGGAGCAGGTGGCGCAAGGTGATCTCGCCGCGCGGATCGCCCTGGCGCTGCCACAGGGGGACGGGGGCGGGGGCGTCCAGAGCCAGAAGCCCGTCGGAGACCAGCATCCCGATCAGCACGCCGGTCACCGTCTTGGCCATCGACCAGCTGATGAAGCGCGTGTCCTTGGTGTATCCGGGCCCGTAGCGTTCGGCGGCGATCCTGCCGTTCGCCATCAGCACCACTGCGCGGGTTTCGCCGAGGCTGGGCTTGGTGAAAAGGTCGTCGATCTCGCGCGCCAGCCTGTCTTTGGGTGCGCCCGCATCCTTGGTGACGGCGGCCTTCGCCTCGTCCGAAAGCGGCGCGTCGGCGGCCGGTGCCGCGTTGCAGGCGGCGAGCATCAGAAGGGCTAGCGCGGGGGTGAGGGCGCGGTTAAGGACGGCGGCTCGGAGGGTCATCGCGCTCTCCTTCCCCGAAGCATGAAGGCTTGGCAATGGCGAAATCACCCGCACCGCGCAGCGCGTCGCGACCCCGCAAGCGTTGGGGCCTGTGGGTGCTGGCAGCCATTGCGCTCGTTATCGGCGGGGCGGCCTTGGCTTTCCGTGAGCAGATCGACGGCTATGGCAGCATCGCGTCCGCCTATTCGGCGCGGGTGGCCTGTTCGTGCCGCTATGTCGCGGGCCGTCCGATCGAGGATTGCCGGAAGGACAAGCTCGCCGGGATGGAGGCCGTGACGCTGGTCGATGACGACGCGACCAAGAGCGTCACCGCGCGCTTCCCACTGGTAGCCAGCGCCACCGCGACCTACCGCGAGGGCTACGGCTGCGTGCTGGAGCCCTACGCGGGCTAGGCTTCCACTTTCTCGGTCGAGCCGATCCAGCCGCCGCCGACCACCCGCTCGCCCGCATAGAGCACCGCCGCCTGTCCGGGAGCGACGCCGAATTCCGGCTCGGCAAAGCGGATCGTCAACGGCGCGCCGTCTCCCAGCGCGCCTTCGAGCGTCACAGGCACGGGCTTGGCGAGGCTCCGCACCTTGGCGGTCAGCGGGGCATCAGGCAGGGAGCCGATGCGGTTGGTTTCGGTAAGATGCGCCGCGCTCACCGCGAGCATCCGCTTGGGGCCGACCCGCACTTCCTTCGAGGGCGCATCGAGGCCGATCACATAGAGCGGCTCGGGCTGGCCGCCGATTTCGAGGCCCTTGCGCTGGCCCACGGTGAAATGGACGATGCCCTTGTGTTCGCCCAGCACCGCTCCGGTCGCGGCATGGACGATTGCGCCGGGGGCCGCTCCTTCGGGCCGCACCTTGGTGACAATCTTGGCGTAGTTGCCATCGGGCACGAAGCAGATGTCCTGCGAATCGGGCTTGGCCGCATTGCGCAAACCCGCTGCCTCGGCGAGGGCGCGCACCTGTGGCTTGGGCATCCCGCCGAGCGGAAAGCGCAGGAAATCGAGCTGCGCTTCGGTGGTGCCATAGAGGAAGTAGGACTGGTCGCGCGCGGGATCGAAGGCGCGGTGGAGTTCGACACCGCTCTCGCCCATGATGCGGCGGACATAGTGCCCGGTGGCGAGGCAGTCCGCGCCCAGCTCCCTCGCCATGCGGAACAGGTCGGTGAACTTGGGCCCCATGTTGCAGCGGATGCAGGGGACGGGGGTGCGGCCCGCGAGATACTCGTCGGCGAACTGCTCGACCACGTCCTCGCGGAAAGCGCTTTCGTGGTCGAAGACATAATGCGCGATCCCGAGCCGGTCGGCCACGGCGCGCGCGTCACGGATGTCGTCGCCCGCGCAGCACGCGCCCTTGCGGCCCGTCGCCGCGCCGTAATCGTAAAGCTGGAGCGTGATGCCGATCACCTCCGCGCCGCTGGCATGGGCGAGCGCGGCGACGACCGAGCTGTCGACCCCGCCGCTCATGGCGACGACGATCCGGCATTCGGCGGCCGGGCGCGGCAGATCGAACAGCGCTGCGGCTTCGCTTGCGGCCATCAGGCCGGTGTCGAGGAGAGCGGGCGTGGTCATGGAGCCGCGCGCATATAGCGATGCTTCCCCCGGGGCGCCAGTGGGACGCGTCCTTGCCGATCCTGCCCGCACTAATCCTAAGCCGGGGTAAATGCCGGTTTTACCGGATTTTGACGTACTCGGGTTATCAGGAAGGATGATGTTCGAGAAAGCCAAACCCACCCCTGCGCGTGCCGCTGCATCGCCGGGCGGCCTTTCCGCCGAGGAGCGCGCGCTGCTTCGCGCCCAGTTCGAAGGCGGCGCGGCGGACCGATTCGGCCCGCGCCCGGCGCGTCGCAATGGCGAGGCGCTGCGGGCGATGGAATGGAGCGAGCTGACCGCCCGGCTCAACGCCGCGCGCGATCTCAGGTTGCTGATGCGCAACGAAAGCGCCGCCCCGATCGAGGCGGCCGCGGCAAGTTTCGGCGATGCGGCTGCAAGTTATTTCGCACTCCTAGAAGAAAGCGAACCGGACATTAACCCTGATGCTTTAGGCCAATCTAAATCTCCGGGTGCAATGTTCGCCGCCAGCGATGCAAACCGCCCGGACAATGCGAAAGGACTCAGGTCCGATGCGCCCCGCGGCGCTGCGAGAGATATGCGATGATTGAAAACCAGGACTTCCGCCCCGCACAGGTGATCGGCCCACTCGGCGAGCCGCTCACCATTGCCGATCTGCCGTCGCCCGACACCAAGCGCTGGGTGGTGCGGCGCAAGGCCGAAGTGGTGGCTGCCGTCAGCGGCGGCCTGCTGACGCTTGATGAGGCGCTGGCGCGCTATGGCCTGACGCTCGAGGAGTTTGCCTCGTGGCAGCGGGCGGTCGATCGTTCGGGCATGCACGGCCTGCGCGTGACCAAGATCCAGCACTACCGGGATCTCTACGAACGCCAGCTCAAGTACTGACAATTCGGGCCCACATCCCGATGTGCTGACGGCCTGCATCGCTTTCAGAGCGGTGTGGGCCGCAGTCGATTCGGGCCGGCTTGTGTGGTGACCGGCCGCCGCCCTGCGCCTTTCGTCTAGGGGAAACGTCATCGGTCGATGCGCCGATTGCGGCCAAGCGCCTGACAATCTATCAGACGTTGCACTTGGTGACTTATACGAGTAATACACTCGGGCCGGGGGTTCGCGAAAAACGCGGGGCGGCTCCGGGTGAGGGAATGGCGATGAATTACGAAACGACGATCAAGGCCGAGGCCGCCGACGGGGTGACCAGCGAATATGCCGGCGCGCGCAGTCTGGCGGCGCCCCGCATACCGCGCTGGCTGATCGTGGGCGGCCTTGGCGTGTTCGGCCTGCTGCTGGCGGTTGCCCTGTGGTTCGCGCTGGCGGGCGGTGAACCCGCACCGGTTGCCGACGACAATTCACAGGCCCCCGCGGTCACGGTCATCGCACCGGGCACAACCATGGTGGCGGGCGAGATCGAGGCGCCCGGCACGCTCGCCGCGCGCCGCCCGATGCCGGTCGGCGTGGTCGGCGAAGGCGGGCAGGTCGTGCAGGTCACCGTCGACGCGGGCGACTGGGTGCAGCAGGGTCAGGTGCTCGCGGTGATCGACCGTTCGGTGCAGGTCCAGCAGGCCGAAGCGCAGGCGGCGCAGATCCAGGTCGCACGGGCCGACGCCAATCTCGCCCAGGCGAACCTCGACCGCGCGCTCCAGCTTGTCGCGCGCGGGTTCGTGTCCAAGGCCGATGTCGACCGGCTGACTGCGAACCGCGATGCCGCAGCCGCGCGGGTCAAGGTGGCCGAGGCGCAGCTGCGCGAACAGCGCGCGCGCAACCAGCGGCTCAACATCCTCGCGCCGGCCACCGGCTACGTCCTCAGCCGCGCGGTCGAACGCGGGCAGACGGTCGGCGCAGGCAGCCCGGCGCTGTTTACCATCGCCAGCGGCGGCGAGATGGAAATGCTGGCCCAGCTTTCGGAAGAACAGCTTGCCAAGCTTTCGGTCGGCACCGTGGCCAATGTCTCACCCACGGGGTCGGATCAGACCTTCCAGGGCCAGGTGTGGCAGATCGCCCCGACGATCGACCAGACCACGCGGCAGGGCACCGCGCGCATCGCGCTGTCGTTCAACCCGGCGCTGCGCCCCGGCGGCTTTGCCACGGCGCGGATCAATTCGGGCAGCTTCCGCGCCACCGTGCTCCCCGAAAGCGCGGTGCTTGCCGATGCCAAGGGCAGTTTCGTCTATGTCGTGGGCAGCGACAAGAAGGTCACGCGCCGCGCGGTCAAGACCGGTGCGGTCACCGCGCAGGGCATCGCCATCACCGAAGGCCTCACCGGCACCGAAAAGGTGGTGCTGCGCGCTGGCGGGTTCCTCAACCCGGGCGAGACCGTCAACCCGCAAGCCCAGAAAAACTAAGCGTCCATCCCGCGCGGGGGCTCCCGCGTAGCTGGCAGGAAGCCCGCGAACCGCGATACAACAGGCAGGACTTTCATGGCACTTCGCGACATTTCGGCCTGGTCGATCCGCAACCCGGTGATCCCGCTGGTGTTCTTCACCGGCCTGCTGTTTGCCGGGATCGTCAGCTTCATGCGGATGGACGTGACCAACAACCCGGACGTCGAATTTCCGGCGGTGATCGTCAACATCTCGCAGCCCGGTGCCTCCCCGACCGAGATCGAGAACCAGATCACCCAGCGCGTCGAAAGCGCGCTGCGTTCGATCGCCGGGGTCAATTCGATCCAGTCGACCGCGCGCGAGGGCAATTCCAACACCTTCGTCGAATTCGAGATCGGCACCAACCTGATCGAGGCGGTCAACGAGGTCGAAACCGCGATTGACGGCGTGCGCGGGAGCCTGCCCGACGGCATCCTCGAACCGCAGGTCCAGAAGGTCAACGTCGTGGGCGAGGCGATCGGCTATGTCGCGGTCGAGGCCGACGACATGACGCTCGAACAATTGAGCTGGTTCATTGACGATACCGTCGCCAAGCGACTGCTCAAGATCCCCGGCATGGCCGAGGTCGGCCGCTTCGGCGGGGTCGACCGGCAGATCGAGGTGATCCTAGATCCGGCGCGGATGCAGTCCTTCGGGGTGACCGCCTCGCAGATCAACGGGGCGCTGCGGCAGAGCAATCTCGACGCCGCGGGCGGCCTTGCCGAAGTCGGCGGCACCCGCCAGTCGCTGCGCGTGCTGGGCAATTCGGACACCGCCTTCCAGCTCTCGCAGACGCAGATCCAGCTCGGCGGCGGGCGCACCGTGCGGCTGGCCGACATCGCGACCGTGCGCGACGGCTATTCCGAACGCGATTCGATCAGCGAAGTGGGCGGCAAGGAGGTCGTCAACTTCTACATGAACCGCGCGCGCGGCGCGTCCGACCTCACGGTCTATGACGCCGCGCTCGAGGAAATGGACAAGATCGAGAAGGAGAACCCCGGGGTCAAGTTCATCAAGCTGTCGACCAGCACCACTTATACCCGCAGCCAGTACAAGTCTTCGATGTGGGCGCTGGTCGAAGGTGCGGTGCTGGCCGTGGTGGTGGTCTTCATCTTCCTGCGCGACTGGCGCGCCACCGCGATCAGCGCGGTCGCGATCCCCCTGTCGGCGATCCCGACCTTCTTCTTCATGGACCAGCTCGGATTCAATCTGAACTTCCTGTCGCTGCTCGCGCTGGCGCTGGTGGCCGGCGTGCTGGTCGACGATGCGATCGTGGAGATCGAGAACATCGTGCGCCACATGCGCATGGGCAAGAGCGCCT
>ERZ1066118.674-NODE-674-length-28577-cov-71.339878_pt1 | contig 28577 bp, 23 predicted proteins | sample MGYA00382765_ERZ1066118 | MGnify/ENA primary metagenome ERZ1066118 (study PRJEB33369, sample SAMEA5778348) | biofilm metagenome | biome: Industrial cooling water; feature: Water cooling tower basin; material: Biofilm | place: United Arab Emirates | collected...
TTATGGAACGAGTGCCAATGGCGCCGTAGTGACAGGGGGGGATGAAAATGGTCTTATAGTACCATAGTTTAACATTTAGCCTGTTTAATTGGTATTATGATAACAAATTCTGCTCCGTTTCCGGGTTGAGAATGACACTCTAATAAACCTGCATGTAATTCAAATATAATTTTATAACTTATTGACAAACCTAAACCTGTTCCTTTACCAATATCTTTGGTAGTAAAAAAAGGAGTAAATAATTGTGACTGTGCTTTCTCACTAATACCAAGTCCATTATCGGCAATACGAATGACTGCCTGTTCGTTAACTAACTCTGTAGTAATAGTAATTGTCGGAAGTAGTTGCGGATTTTTTATTACTGCATCTTCTAATGCGTCAATTGCATTTACAATGATATTTATAAATACTTGATTTAATTGACCTGGGTAACATTCTATTGTTGGTAATGTACCATTGCGAATTACTTGAATTCCTTGAGGAAACTTTGTTGATGGCTTAAGGCGATTGTTTACAATCAGCAGTGTACTATCAATCCCTAAATCAATATTAGCTGTTTTCAAATCAGATTCATCGACACGGGTAAATGTACGCAGTGATTTGACAATTTCAAGTATTCGCTCTGCCCCCATATTCATTGACTCAAATAATTTTAGCGAGTCTTGCTTAATAAATTCTAATTCAATACTTTCTATTTCTTTTTCAATTGCAGCTATAGGTTCTGGATAATAATATTGATATAAGTTTATTAAATTTAATATACTTTCAAAATAATTACTAGCATGGTATAAATTCCCATAAATGAAACTGACAGGGTTATTGATTTCGTGTGCAATACCGGCGACTAAAACCCCCAGCGCTGACATTTTTTCAGATTCGATAAGTTTCATCTGTAAAGCTTTGAGGTTTTTTAGCGCTGTTTCTAGTTCTTGACCTCGTTTTTCTAAAGTAGCTTGCGATTCTTCAAGCTCTCGAATCACATTAGTAAAAAGTAAGTCTCTAATTTCGCTTGCTTCTTCTAATGCTTTACGGTCAGCTTCGGAACGCTCGAGTCTCTTTTGTAAAATTCGCACGCTTTTTTCTAGCTGCTTTATTTTATTCTCATTCTCATTCTCAGAATTACTGACGCTATCCCTGTATTCCATTAGCTTGTACTAATTTTTAATTCGTGCCGATTAACAGAGTAACAAAAGTTTCCTGGTGATAGTAACTGGCGCCTAAGAGTTGTAAAGGTGCTAATTCTCCATAACTATAAAATCCACTTAGAGGCGCCGAGTATGGAAGTGCATTTTTAATAATTTCGTACTCTTCCTTGGCTCTTGTTCCCAAAAGCCAACGACGACAACAGCAGGAAAACAGCAGCACAGCATCTATCTTGTTTCCAGAATAATTTTGTAAAGCAGTCTGAAAAGAAGTTAGCGATGAGGCGATTATTTCATCTCGACTTGTGCCAGTCAGTCGAACAGTTGCTTGTTCAGGAATATCTGCCAAAAGGCGAATACTACCATCATTTTCAAGAGAGTTTGGCACCCTAATATAATAACGCTCGCTATCGCCTTCGTATACAGCTAGCGAGTTTTCGGCACTTGGTAAACGGGCACCCAAGTAACGCTGGTAAAATTCTACAGCCGAAATCCCATCTATTTCATACAGTCTATTTCCACAAGCCTTCGTTATTATACTTTTACGTCCAAGAGGGCGCCAACCACAAGCTGCCCCAAAAGAAAATACAACATCTCCACCAAACGTTAGAATCGGTATCGCGTCTGTTAATACCTTACTTCCATAAAATTGATAAGTTGTTTTTGCACGAGACTGGTCTCCTGCGGCGCCACCAATAATTGGAACTTCGGAACCCAAAGCGTTTCCTAACCCCTTTAACAACATTTCACCATTTGCTGTGGCGCCATCACCAATATAACTAGTTGGCAAAGCAATACATAATTTAGTCGCAGCTGTCCTTTTTACAGTTGCTTGCTGTACTGCACTAGTAGCAGCGCTATCAGGATTTTTACTTGCAGAAATTCCAACTCCTGCATGTATTTCCACAGTATCTGAGCAAAACAGCATTAGCGTTAAGGAGTCTTGACAAAACCCTAACTTTGAAGACATTTCACCATCCGTAGTGCAACCTATTAACTCAATGTCAGGATACACCCGCAATATTTCTTCAAGAATCATCGTATGGTCAAAATCAATTGCTGCAAATAAAATACCCGCAGTTGGCGCCATACCCATCAAGTCTTGAAAACACTGTTCTAAAACTTCGTCTATAGCACCCTGCGAATCTGGGTCTTCACTATGACCAACAACAACCTTTAACATTTTATACTTTGGTTTATGTAGGTGATTGATTAAACACCCATTTTAACCATTGTCCAAAAGATGTAACTACATTTAAACGATGTACTCCTGGCGCCCGTGTTGCTCCTAGTGAATCTACTGATACTAAACATGCGTACTGCAAACCTAAGAAACTATCTACAGCAGCATATGGACCACCAAGAGTAATGGCGCCAGCAGCGTACATTTGAGCTTTATCATTCCGCATTTCTACTAACTCAAAATTGTTAGCTACCGATAATCTTCCTAAATTATTTAGCGGCAAATTGTAATGTTTTACCAAATCATCAAGTAAAGGACTTGCTTCAACTTTGGCATCAAGTCCTGTTGCATCTACAATAAAATCGGCATCGAGAGTAATTTGCCCAAAATTCTGCTCTTCTATATATGTAATAGTCCGTCCTTTTGAGTCGCGCTCTACTTTTTTGACTTTACCAAACTGTATATTATACCAACCTTCCCGTAACCCTATTTCGGTAATACGTTGCCAGTCCGAACGGTCGGCTGTTGTTGTACCACCCCAATCTGCAAGTAGGGTTTTACGTTCTTCTGGACTAGCTTTTTCGAGCATGACGCGAAGTTCTCCACCCCAGCAAGCTTTGGGCCAGTTAAAAGGTTGAAACTCATAATGGTTTTTAACTAAACGTTGGGCTTTTTGAAATTTATTACCCTGTGGTTTAGGCGAACGCATTAAATGCAATACTGTTATATTATTATTTTTCTTGCGGGCTTCATAAAGTCGTTGAACAACACGCGAAGCTACAATACCCCGTCCACGAATTAAGACTTTACCACCAAGACGTTCGAGTTGTTCATATACATGGTCATGGTCTTCGTAAGCATTTACAACCGATTTAAAATCTTGATATTTTTCCCGATATGCTTGCAGGTCTGGCAAAAATTGAATAGCTGGATATCCTGTTGCTAAATGCAGGTGTCGCGTTACCATATACGCATGCGAACCCGGCGCCCGCGAATAAGCGATACAATATCGGGCATCATCGGTTTTACGGATACCTCGTACTCTTCCGTAGCGGTATATCTTATCCCAACCTATACGCTTGGCTTCGCGGTCAATTGAATCAAAAACATTTCCTGCACGGGGTGTATAAGTTTCTGCAAAAGTAGGTTCGGCAAATACTTGCCACAAATGTTTAATCGCTTGATTTAGTTTACCTTTCGTTGCATCTCGCCAAGCTTCACGCCATGCATAGCTAGGATATCCCCAAATATTATCAGGGCACGAGTCAGAATTTGAGCGCAAACGTTCATATAAAGGAATCTGCGAATTGAGGCAAAGACGTTTATAACGTGCGTAAGGTTCTTTCTCTAAACCTAAAGCAATTATTTTCTCAGTTTTAACACCAGAAATTCTCAGCAAGTCAGCCCAAATAAAACTACCTAAACCACCACCAACCGATAGAAAATCAAATTCTTCTACAGGCAAACCAGTAGCGTGGAGTGATTGCACAGCTATTTTTTGCTGCTGAAATAAAGGAGGAGGAAAACTGCTGCCCAGTGGTGTAGCTTGGGGACTATGGCGCCAACTTGGGTCAGGTAGATTTGTAGCAGGATTAAATTGAATAGCTGAATGACTCGGCGCCTGCGGAGGAGCGGCGCTTGTTACGAGTGTAATAGTTATGATGTAGGGGCCAATTTGTAACGTATCACCACTTAAGATTACACTTCGTGTTTGACGCTGACCGTTGACAAATATGCCATTAACACTAACTTGGTCGGTAATGACAAGCTCGTTTTGCTGCCATTCGAGTAACGCATGGAATCTAGAAATCTCATCACTATTAAGTATCATCCGCGCGACACGTTGCCCATTATGCTCAGTCGGCATTCGTGCAAATTCTCGACCAAAAGCAATTGGCGGACTTAAAGAAGGTTCACGCCGTTCCCCGCTTACTGGGTCATCCCAACTTAGTTGTACTTGTTGGTTACTGGTCATTGCTTAATATTTAATAGTTTATAATTTAATTTGATGATATTAGAATATATCCTATAAACAAGTTCGCCAAGAATACTATTGATTCTTTGGCTCAACGAGAACACTAGCAGCAGCAGCAAGCGAAGTTCCGCACCACCGACACCCAATATGTAGAAAATCGGTTGAAGAAACTTTATGACATTTAGGACACTCTAACCCATAAGCCGCTTGGTGCTGATGTACATGTTGTTGCTGATTACCAAGAGGAGTACGAGGCGCCTGTACAGGTATATTAACAGGGGGGCCAGACAAAACAGTTGGTGGAACACTGCTAGCTTCAGAAGAAAATACAGCTATTACCTTTAGTTGAGCTTGTCCAAGAAAAATAACACTACCCTGTTTAAGAGATTGTTCACCTTGAGTTAATTTCTTCCCATCTACCAAAGGAGGATTCGAGGAGCGCAAATTCCGAACCAAAAACTGCCCTAAATTAAAAAAGATTTCAATATGTAAACCAGATACCGTAGGGTCAGAAAGAACAATATCGCAACGAAGTGGGTCGCGACCAATGCGAACAGTTCCAGGGTTCTTAGTTTGCTGCTGCTGTTCGTAAATTGTCTGAGTTTTTTCTCGACCTGCATCGTACCACTGTAAAGTTAGTGCGCTCATTGTTAATTGCCCTAGATACTCCTCTTAATTTTTACTTCAGCTTTTAATTTTACAATTCCACAATCGAGACCTCGCCTCTTGCCGAAGCTATTCGGTCGGCAATGCGCGTTGTTTCTGGAAGACGATATTTAGTAGTACAGCACAACGCATAATCAATAGACGTAGGCAAACTGATACGATGACCAGGTGAAACATAAACAGGTTTTACACCCGTTCGTGTGCGTACCACTGCACCAACCATTTGTTTTTTGTATATCAAAGGTTGCCAGCTACCCTTCACATCAGCCAAAGGTTCATGTTTGCCAACAAGTAACGATTTTGCTACACCAATTGTCGGGATATCTACTATAACTCCCAAATGACAAGCAATACCAAATCTTCGTGGATGAGCAATACCTTGACCGTCACAAAGAATTATATCAGGTGTAATTTGTAGCTTTTCTAACGCATCTAGCACCGCAGGCACTTCTCGAAACGAAAGAAAACCTGGAATATAAGGAAACGCAGTTGGGCGGTAAGCTATACTCGTTTCAACTACCTGTAAGTCAGGGTATCTTAACACCGCAACAGCTGCCCTACTAACGGCGCCATTTTCCTCAAACCCCATATCGACTCCTGCAACGTACTCGATATTTGGCTTCAGTTCATCATCGGTTATAACCTCACCACTCAACTGTTCCTGAATAGCTATTGCTTGCTCTGTTGAAAGTGTCCACTCATGACGCTGATAAATCTTCATAAATGTTAAATTAATATTAAAAGAATTAAGCAAAATTAAACATAATTTAAAAAGCTTAAAATCAGGTGTAAGAGCGCAATATCTTACACCTCTACTTTATCAGCATGTTATTAGTTCATGTTGATAACGCTTATTAACTCAATATAAATTTACTATAATTTTAATAATTCTGTTAATTCCACGTTAGTAAATATATTCTAGTCTATGTAGTCTCCCTGCTAAGATACTATAGGCGCCTACCTGACCGGAATGCAGCTTCTCAACAAGGGTAAGGTTAGCACTGCCCACCCTACGCAAAATAAGCGTTACAAGCTCTTTCATTCGAGTGGAAGCTCGTGGTGCATTCCGGTGAGCTACAGCAAGTTAGGTTTTCTTGACAAAGATGACGATAGGCAAAACCCTTACGCTACACCAACCCGTAAATAAATTACGACTAAAGACAATTTTTCAAAGATAGACCTATGAAACCATCACCAAATTATGATTTTTCTATTTCTGTTAGACATCAACCCTGTGAACAAGAGCCAGAAGTTGCAGCGCTATATCAAGGGATTTTTGATGTGATACTAAATCACACAGTCAGTATCATGTTTGTACCTAATATTGAAATTAATTCTTATAATTGGCCACCTGTCTTATCAGAAAATATCGATGATATTTTTACAGAAATAGAAGCGCGACTAATTACTACAGGTCTTTCAAAGTATACAGTCACTCCCAATTTGCTACTTGCAGGAAAAGAAGAAATAATACCCCAAACTGGCTCCGATTATTGTCAGTCAGGAGTTGTGTTTTTTGTAACTCCTGAAGAATTTGATATTTTTAGCATGGAGTTATCAAGACTTGCAGAGCAAATTCCATCATTACATAGCTCAAAAAAAGTATCTGAAATCCAGGATTTAAACTTCATTAAATTTATATTTTCTCGCATTATGTCATCAAAATATTTTGCAGAGCAAGATTTGCAAATATTGGGTCGAGAAAAAGTTCACTTTTAATCTTTTAATCCTTATAACTTAATTCAAATTTCTTTGCAATATATAAACAAAGATTACTCGATTTAGAAATGCACAAAGATAACAGAGGTAGGAAATTATTGTAAAATCACCTACCCCTAAAATCCGTTATTTTTCCTTTATAAACATTAGAAACCGGGTTTCTTTATCAAAATCTTCTAATAAAACAGAAATCTTGCATAGAAACCCGGTTTCTTGGGGTTTGTATTAATTTTATTTCTACAAATTAAAACTTGCAAGCACGAAGCAAACAAAGAAATAAAAATAAATGTAATATTTTGTACTCAGTATTTAAGGCGCCACTTTAAAGGGGTTTCTTGTAGGGGTAGGTACAGCAGTATTAATAGTCGGCGCCACAGTTGGTGTTGGTTTGGGTCTGACTGTAATAGCAAATCCTCTTTCTTGAGGTGGCTGGTTACTTGATGTACCATTGACTTGCAGCAAAATGCGATTTGGGAAGTCTCTAATAACAGAAAGCTGTTTTGTACCTCCTTGCTGTACATCTCCATAAGGAGACAGTTTCACGGAAACATTTTCTCCTTCCACTTTCCAGCTTAGAGTAATAGTATCTCCCTCATTAAGTTCTAAATTTGGTTTGTCGCTACTATTAATATTATTAATTCTAAAAAAGACTATATTAAATGGCTTCGGTAGCACCTCTATTTTATTAGGTGCTGATTTTGTACTGTTGCGGTCATTGACATTCGTAGAAAAAGCTGTTAATTCATAGCTAAATATTCCTATAACTTTTGGAGTATGAGTAACCGAGCAATTGAGAGTTTGATTATCTTGACTTGATTTACAAGAATTTTTGAGTTGGGGTTCTGCAATATCACCGTTTTTGAATGTTAAAGGAATTGAAGTAACTAGTATATTCTCAGCATTTTTAACATTGATTACAGCCTTGTTTAGTAATTCTGGGCGCCTAATTGTCCAATTCAGAACAATATTCTCTCCTTTTTGGTATTTTTGTTTATTTGCTTTAAAGTCAATAATTTCAGCAATTGGTTTTTCTTTAATTTCAACTTCCGCCGTTTTTTGAATATCAGGTGGAGTTCTACGATTAAATGGTGACGTTGGTTTAGAAGAGACTTTTAACTCAAAAACATATTTTCCTTTTGTTTTAATTCCTGTAGGAACAAGTTGACATATTAATTCTTCTTGAGGTGTAATGCGGCAAGGTGGGTTAGGGTTATTTTTACCTGGAGTAATTAGTTGATTAATTTTATCATTATTCAATATTGTTTCATTATTGAGTGATGGTTTAACGGTGACTATTAAATCTTTTTTTCGCTTATAATTACTTATTCTAAAATTTAAATTAGCTTCATCTCCTTCAATAATTTGCGAATCATCGACGCTAAAAGCTTCAATTGTTACAGGATCAGGATTTAATGCTCTCCAAATTAGATAAGAGGCGCCAGCAAATAATCCGAGTCCAAGTAAAATTAATAGTAAAAATTGCCACCAAGGACGCGCTTTCCATGATAAAGAAGCTTGGTGTGATGCATTTGCTAAAGCATAATCTTGTTTATCTATAACATCAACTTGAAAGTTAATTAATAACGGTTGGCCCAGCAAAGGTTGGCGCCACCAAGGTCGAGGTTTAACGGCAAGATTGACTTTTTCGGTTCTATTTGGTAATAATTTTATCTCCGTAGGCTCAAACTTATAAGTACAAATTTCTTCTTCGTCTCTACTTTTAGCATTAAATAACAATTCTCGTACCATGTTACCTTGGTTATTTAGTACTAGTTCGTAGGCGCCTTGCTTATGTCTAACTTTTCCTAAAATAGTATTAAGCTCTACACTCAACTGATAATTATCAGGAATGAGCATGTACACTAAATCCAGCAATATCAAATCTGGATTATTTTCTGAAACTAAACGAATCGTTGGAGAATAGCTACCAGCAAGAGTATCACTAGGAGGGGTAAACTCTAAAGTAATGTCACCTTCGGTATTAGGGTTAAGTTCTATAGCATTGACTTCAAATAACCCCACTGCTTCCAATCCAGTAGCAGGATAAATTATTTTGTACCAATTTCCATCTAAATCTGGACAAGTTAAACGGAAACGGTCTACACGGTTTGAGCGGTTTTCGACTTTGATGACAACTTGTAAAGGTTTACCAGGAGTGTAAGTTATAGGTTTATTGGGGTTCGTTGCAGGGATAACCGAAAAAGTTGGGTCAGAAGCACGAATTACAGTTTGTTCTCTGAGCAGAACTTTGAGTTGCCCAGGAAAGTTTATTGGAGTATCTTGTGGATAATGCTCTGGAGAATCTACAACAAAAGTATAATCATAGGTTCCCGGAAATGCATCAACTGGAATTTCAAAATCAAATGTAACTTCATCGCTACTTTCTTTTGAAGCAACAGCTAAACTTGCCTTTGGAGAATTAGACCAACCACTAACTTTTTGAAACGTCTCATCAAAACTAAAAAATAAATCAATAACAGCGCTTTGGTCTCCTTCGTTAATTACAACGACATACAGCGAAACAATATCTCCTGGCATTCCACATTGTATTCCAGGTGGGTTAATAATAACAGATAGTGGATTAGACATAATACTCTCCTTATAAAGAAACCGGGTTTCTATAAAAATTTTCTTGTTAATTATAGATATAGATAAAGAAACCCGGTTTCTAAGTTTCTATTTAATATTTTTTAAATTCGACTTGTGAATCTTCACCACCGCTAATAACGATAATTTCTCGATTATTTTTTAAGCCAATACTATTGATTTTTTTATAACTTCGGTAAATAGTGTCACCTTTACCTTCTTGCGATTTTGTTTTATCGAGTCCATATGTAGGAGTTAAATGCCATACAATAACTTGTCCATCATCTCCACCACTAATCAATAATTTATTATCTTCACTAAACGCTAAAGTCCGAATTGGATTTTTTGACTCACCTTGCCAACTATCTATAGGTACACAACTTAACTCGTTAAGTTTTAATTGAGAATTACTAACAGCTTTAGGTTTACATTGGTCTAAATCCCAAATTGCAATTAAACCCGCTGAATCGGAAGTTGCTAAAATCTTTTTTGTTGGATTGGGCATAAAAGCTAACCCAAAAACAAAATCATTCAGTCCACCTCTGCCATCTAACTGTTCTAATTTTTGTAATGATATATCTTTAAAATTATTAGATTGGTTTGATATAGGTAGTACAATAAAACGGTTAAAGTTGCCAGAAGCAACAATTATTTTATTGTCGGGACTCAAAGCTAACGCACGAATTTGAAACTGTGTTAACTGTTGCCGTTTTTCTAACTCTAAAACCTCTAATGATTCTGGTTGAAATTCTATATTCGTGTTTGTTCTTGTCCATCTTCTCAGCTTACCCTTTCCAGAACCACTAAATAATAAGAGCGAATCTGTACTAAAAGCTAAATCAAATACTCTGTCAGCTGGTTCATTTGGGTCTTGGAGTGGTGTACCAATAATTTGACCACTTGGTACCCGTCTAATCTCAATAGCTCCTGTATCTAAACCAATGGCAACCCGGTTATTTTGAACTGGTACAAATTTTACCACTCTAATAATATTGTCAGCTATTGCTAATAATCCTTTACGGTTGTGACGTTTACCGCAAGCTAACGGTTGTTCCGAAAAGTTGACTGTTTCTTCTGGCGCCAGTGAATTATTACGAATTTTCCACAATCGCAGTGTACAATCATCTGAAGCACTCACAACAGATAAGCTAATACCACTGACATCAACAGAGTTAACAGAAGCTTTATGTGTAATTGCTTCTGGTCTAAATAACAAAGCTAGTATAGCAGCAATCAAAGCAAGAATTGCTAATTGCAACCACAAAGGAATAATTGGTAAAACTTCTAGCTCTAAACTTTGAGTTGCAGGGTCAGTACTACCTAACCTTTGGTCAGAAAGTTCTGCTCTTGCTTCTAAAAGTAGAGTTTTTTTAATTCCAATCCAAGGTCGTTTTGTTGTAACCTCTAAAATTACTTTTGCCGTCTCTCCCAAATTCAAATTTGCAATTTCAGGAAACTTCTTAAAAGGAGTACATTTTCGCCAATCTCTACCTTGAACATGTATACTAATTTCTTGATTTAAATTGCTAGAATTTTTAAATAATAAATCATACGATGCTGTCTTCGACTTCCAATCAGGCAACCATGAACGTCGCGAAGGAATTCGTTGTTTATTTTGAGGAGTGCTAAAATTAATAAAACCTACAGGTAATACTTCTAAATTACCTTGTGCATTCGCAGGGTTACTATTATTACTTGTAACCTCAGCAGTCAGAACATAATTTTGGCTCAGAGCTTGAACAACAGATGGTGGTTGACATTGAAAAGTAACTTCCGTTTGACTGCTAGCATTTATATTCAGGCGCCGTTCTGCACTATTATTTAACCAAGAAGAATCAATACCAGTCAAACGCAACAGCGCATTACAAGCAACCTGTCCCTGATTTTTAACGCGAACAGGAATGTCAATAGAATTTCCAGGATATACTTGAAACGTGCGTATAGGTAACTCTACACTCAAAAGAATCGGTTTATCATCACGTCCAACTTCCAAACGCAGTAAAAGTCTCCGTTCTCGTCCAAGAGTAGGAGAAATCACCTTTACACTTAAATTAACAGTCCCGGCAAATCCAGGAATTGGTGAATTAAAAATAAAAACTTGAAACTTCGTACTACTACCAGGAGGTTTAGCAGCAGCAACTTCCGGTTCCAGTCGATACCAACGATAATCAGAATTGCGAACTTCACCTGCAGCAATTATTTCTAACTGAAAATTGGCAAAGCTGTCGCTGTCATTATTAACGGTAACTTCAAATGAAACAGGAGGTTTATTCGGTACAAAAATTAAACTTTGCGTAGAAAGACTAGCATTTATAACTTGATTATTTTCCATACTTATTTTCTAAATCTCTCATAACATCACTAGTTAACTTATATCGCTGCATAAAATCGGTATCAACCATTTTGTCAATAATTGCAGTTAACTCATCCGTAGCATCAGTAAATTCCTGCCAGCTACGTAAATTAGCACTATTATGAATTTGAATAATGACTTTATTAGTATCTGGGTCTCTACGATAAGTTTTTGGAGCTATACCGGTTAAAGCTTCTATCGCTAACATACCTAGTGCATATATATCACTATTAAGTCGTGGTATTCCTGCCATTTGTTCGGGAGGTGCATAACCTGCGGTTCCAATCGCAATAGTTAAACTTTCTTGCTGCTGAGGTACAATTTGCTTAACGGCGCCGAAATCGATTAAAACAATATGTTCGTCACTGTCGCGTCGAATTAAATTACTTGGTTTGACATCTCGATGAATAATGTCATAGCTGTGAACAAAACTAAGAACCTGCAAAACTTCTTTAAGAATATTCACAACATCAGATTGTTTCAAACGCTGACCAGGAAGTAACTCTTGAGAAAGCGCATTACCACGAATATATTCTTGAACAATATAAAACTGCTGATTTTCCTCAAAAACAGCCATTAATTGAGGAATTTGCTTATGTTTGCCCAAAGTTTCTAATATTTCAGCTTCAGTTTTAAACAAACGACTCAAAACATCTAAATACTCTGGTTCACTAGAAGCTGGTCGCAACTGTTTAACAACACATTGAGGACTACCAGGACGCTGAGTATCAATAGCTAAATATGTATTACTAAACCCACCCGACCCTAAATTATCAATAATTTTATAACGTGTATTTAATAACGTATCTGGTAAAACAGCTTCTCCTAAAAAACTAGCTGCTGTTCCTTGTTTTAAAGTGACTCCACTTTGACGTGAAACAGCTTGTAACTGAGCAATTAAATCTTTTTGCTGTTTGACTAACTCCGAAATTTCCTTTTGCTCCTGCTTTATTTGATTAGCAGTATAAGCAAGCACGCTACCAGATGTAAATATAAATCCTAAAGCCGGAGCTACAAACGGAACCCATCCAGCTTTAGTAAAAATAAAAAAATTACCACCAAACAACACTGCAATAATAGACACACCCGCAACACCTAACCATAATGGATGTTGAAGGCGCCATACAAGCAACCCACCAATTAAAGCACATCCGCCAATCAGTAAAACTTCTCCCCACTCAGGTAAACTCCAAAACAAAGGTTGCCGATTTAAAACCACACTCAAAATTTGACTAACACTTTGAGCATGAATTTCAACTCCAGTCATATCACCAGAGTTATCCAACTTACCGCTGCCATAAGGAGTCTTAAGAACATCCTTTAAACTTTTTGCCGTTGAACCAATTAAAACTATCTTATCTTTAACCAAATCTGGTTTAACTTGATTAGTAAGTACATCTGTAATAGAAACTTGCTGGGCAATCTTGCTCGAACGGTAGTTAAGCATGATTTGATGACCATTTGCATCTGCCGCGCGATAGCCACCAAAATGATTTTGCAGACGTTTGAATACAATATTACGTAATTTTAGCTCATGATTTGGTGTAAATTCCGCTCGAATTCCTCCTACTTCCAAATATTTGAGTGCAAGCTGTAAACTCAACGAATAATCAGCAGGACAAGCTTGTGAAGGGTCAGCAATTAAAAGATTACGACGAATTACACCATCGGGGTCTTCTGGAAAATCAACAAATCCGAGATATTCTGGTTGAACTCCTTTCGGTGGACGTGTACCGGGATTTTTGTCAGGATTTTTTTTATCAGGATGCGTACAAACAGGAGTAATAATATCGCTCAACTGTAAACGTTCTAATAACTGATTATGACCTGGGTTAACAGGTTGGTCGCGATAAATATCTAAACCAATCGCGCGAGGTTGATATTCTTCAAGCTTACCCAAAAGCTTATCCAAATTCTCACTCGAAAGCGGCCAACCCAATTGTTGTATATCTTGTTCAGTTACAGGAACAATTAATAAGCGTTCATCCACACCTGGGTCAGCACGCATTTGTTGCATTTGGTCATAAACTCTAAGCTCCAAAGCTTCCAACATCCCCAGCTTCTCAATACCAACAACCACCATCGTCACAACGGCGCCACATAATATTACAGCTTGTGACTGTGTAAAAACTTTCTTTAAACTATTCAACATAAATATAATAGTGCTGAGTAGAAAGTGCTGAGTGCTGAGTGATGAGTGCTGAGTGTAGACTCTTAACTAAGCACTCATCACTATTAATCTTTCAAATTTTTGAGATAGTGAACAACTGCTTGTGCTGTTGGTACATTAGTCGCAAGTAAAACATTGTTAATATTACATATTCTTAACAACGCTTCTTCATTAGCTTGACCAGGTTGAGGCGCCATTAAATCTCTAAGGAAAATAACTGCTAAAATTTCTCCAGAATTAACTAACGAGTTAATTGCTTGGTACCCTCCCGAATTTGGTGGAGGAATTTCTTGAGTAACGCTTAAACCTGTTTGCTTATACAAATCGTCACTGAAATTTTGCCACGTCCTTGTTAAGCAGCACGATAAAAACTGCTCGTGTTCAGAAACTAATTGATTCAGTTCAGATTTTTTGCTATCGTGACCAACAAGTACTATTTGCTTTTCTTCAAGAATTTTCGCAAGTTGTACATGTAATTCTTCTGTTTCTTCTGTTTCTTCTAGTTCTTGAATTTCTACAGCTTCTTCAGATACTAATCCAGGCACTAATTCTTCCTCTACTTGTTGAGACGATGTTTCTACATCCACGTTCTCGCTATCGTGGTTTATTACTTCGTTTATTGTCTCGCTGTGTTCATCATCCACAACTTCTTCTATTTCTTCTTCTATTTCTTCCTCTATTTCTTCTTCGTGTTCTTGATTTGTAATATCCTCGGTTTGATGTTCGGCGCCAATATCTTCATCTTCTTGATTCTCTATATCATTAGCTTGAACAATAGTATACTCAGCAGTATGCTCAACGACCTGATTATCTGGTTCTAAGTTTGTTACATCCTCGGTTTGATGTTCGGCATCAATATCATCTTCTTCTTGATTCTCTATATCATTAGCTTGAACAATAGTATACTCAGCAGTATGCTCAACGACCTGATTATCTGGTTCTAAGTTTGTTACGTCTTCAGTTTGAGGCTCGGCGCCTACTTCTTGATGTTCTTCATTCTCTATATTATCGGTTTCGTGCGAAGACTCTGCGACGTTATCAGGTGCAGCAACATCATCTGGCTGGATGAAAGTTGGTTCAAATTGTTCAACTGGTTGTGTATTTACTTCTTCAGAGGTATTGACTATTTCTTCTTCTTGTAAATTTTGTTCTACCAGTTCGTTGCTTTGACCATTGGTTGAAACCATTTCCTCAGCTACAGGAATTTGAGCTTCAGCTACATTGCTAACTTGTTCAGGTTGCTGTACTTCGACATTAGCATTTTGGCGCCAGTTAGAAAAAACAGAAGGGTTAATAATTCTAACTACAGTTTCTGTTTGCTGAGAGTCTGGCATTTCATCTTCTAACGTCAGCACAAAATCGCCAATGCGGATAATATCACCATTTTTGAGTGCGTAAGATTGGTCTTTTTCTGCGAGTTTGCCGTTTACTATCGAGCCATTTCTACTACCAGTATCACAGAAATAATAATGCCCACCTTGAGAAAAGAACTTTCCATGTAATCTACTAACATCATCGCTATCAAGAACTAAATCAGAATCAGGAGAACGACCGATTAAACATTCGCTTCCTCGTCTGGTTGTTAAAGTCAGGTCTAATTCTTCAAATTTTGTATCCGTGGGAGATGTTGCAACTTTTACTTTCATATTCAGGTTTTTGTTAGTTTAATAGTGGATTTTCTGGTTAATTTTATTTATTTCCGCGACCCATCGTTGGCGAGTAATATGTTCTAGGTTTAAAATATCGGATTGTGACCAATGGAAATGATAAGCAATAAAAGCTACCTCCTCATACAAAGTATCTGAGGGGTAGCTTAGTACTCCCCCGCCAATTCAAGCCTCATGTTAAATTCAGCATCACAATGAGGACACTGTGTTGGAATATGGGTATTACCTTGTTGATTAACTCGGTTATAAAACTCTCTTAGATAGGAAATATCTTGTAATACCAACCCTTCCAACTGTTCAGGAGTAACAGAATTTAAACTACCTAAGCGAGAAATAACTCGCGACAGCATAACTAAGGCGCCGTAAGCAGAATTTTCCTGAACTATACGCTCTTGCTGTACCATAATTTCATCCTTGGCAGTAGCTAAACGCATTACACCATGACGATGTACCCGTTCAGTCGCATCGATATATCCTCTAGGAAGTGTAAAACTAAATTCAGTACAAAGTTCCTTACGACGCATAAACAATAATTGATGATGTCTTAATTCTGAATTAATACTGGAGGAGTCACCTCTTCTAACCCATTAATTTGACGATAAAAATCCTGAAGATAACTTAAATCCTGGCTAAAAAAGCTTTCCACTATTGCAGGAGTCACCTCATTATAGGCGCCTAAACGAGTAATTACGCGCGCTAAAATAATAATCGTCGCATAAGCAGCATTTGCTTTAACACGTGGGTCACGTAAAGGTGAAATTTCGTCTATTGCTGTAGATAACCTCATTACACCTTTACGATGGAGGTTGCCGTCGTTATCAATATATCCTTTAGGCAATGTGAACTCAAACTCTGTCTCAAACATATTATTTGACTCGTTTAAATTCCTCAAAAGCTACTTCGACTTCCTCTATTTCTATTTCTGTACTGCGTGCGTTAACATCAGCAAGTTTATAACGAGTGGGCCAAGCACCTTCTAATTCAAATCTGGCAATTTCTTGACTAGCTTGATTGTAAATCGACAAAGAAACCATTTTTCGTTGCTTTGCCCATTGACCTGCCTGAACTTTATCGAACCAGTTCCAAAAAGCAACTGAGTTAGTCATACCTCTACGCAAAGTAATATTGCCACTCTTAACATTGCCCGGAATTTTGGTTCTGACTGGTAAACCTTTAGATTGTCCAGTTCCCCAAGTTTGAGAAGTAACTTCACAAATTTCAATTACATCCTGTGTTCTGGTAAAACCTTGGCACTCTAAAAAGTAAGCATCAGACTCTTTTTGTCCGTCTAGCGCTAGTCCTAAATAGAAACGATGTGCCGTAAGAATTTCAGGATTTTGTCCACCCGCTTGTACCATTGTTTTTTATTACTTCTTACGTTTAATTCCTTCGTGAACTAATTCAATTGTTTCATTTGCCATATCACCACCCGATGCAGTTAAGGTTGGCCCTGTGTATTTACAGGGATAACAATTAACAATATCCCAACGTGCTTTTTCAGAACCTTGTTGGTCGTAAGCAACTACTGAAGCTGTTTTACGATTTTGTAACCATTGCCGTGGGTCTCCCATGTCTTCGTTACACTTTTGATACCATTGGTATAAGTCCACGTCATCAGTAGCGATTACTTTTATGGTAATGTTAGTAAATTTTACTACAGTAGGTGTTGCTTGACGCATGAGTTTTCCCGACCTACTGGAGCCATGAACCTCTTGTGCAGGGGTATTTTCTATACCCAAACCACTAATTTCTTTGATAAATTTATCCGTGATTGAATCTGCTTCAAAGTAAAATTTACAAGCAGTAAGAAATTCTCCTGGCATACTGTTTTTAACTCCTGTTTAGTTGATTTTGTTATTCTTCGTCTTCTATTCCGTTCCATTGACTGATACGGAGAATGACAAACTCTGCTGGTCTAACGGGACATACACCAACTTCGATATATAAGCGACCTAAAATTCTGGTATCTGGTGGATTTAATTCTTCGTCGCATTTCACGTAAAAAGCTTGTTCTGGTGAGGCGCCAAATAATGCACCTTCACGCCAAATTCTTTCCAAGAAATTACTTACTGTTCGTCGCACACGTGCCCACAAATCTTCATCGTTAGGCTCAAATACTACCCATTGAGTACCTAATTCTAAAGATTTTTCAATGTAGCTAATCAATCTACGAACACTGATATAACGCCATTCGGTTTTATCTGGCTCAACAAGAGTACGGGCGCCCCATATCCGAATACCTCGGTTCGGAAATCTACGAATACAATTTATACCAATTGGGTTTAAAAGTTCTTGTTCACGAAAATTTGTATCGTAATCTAAACCAATTACTCCTCTAGGAACTTCATTGGCAGGCGCCTTATAAACTCCGCGAGTCTCATCAGTCCGTCCCCAAACACCCATAACATGACCACAAGGAGGAACACTAATTGGGTTACCACGGTCGCGTGGGTTAGCAACTTTAATCCAAGGATAATAAAGGGCGCCGAACATCGAACGGCGATTAAATCGGTTCAACCAATCTACAACTTGTTGCGGTTTAGGACAATCGGGAGGTGAATCTAAAACTACCATGCGGTTAGGTGGGTTCGGAATATCCCCACTATTGGAACCTTCGCACATGCTAATCATTAATTCCATAATGCCGTGAACTTGGTCTAAGTTCATCAATCCCGATTGATACGCACGCATCAAGTCAGGACAAGCAACCATTGTGACTTCATCAATTTCAAATAAACCGCGTACCCCTGTACGGTCATCGCGCACACCCTCAATATCACTCGAAAATGTATCAACCGCCGTAGTAACTATTGGTGCTGCAAGTTCATATTGTCCATTTCCAGGACGACGTGCTAAAGGTTGTCCACTCTGTGAAATATCCTCAATTGTAACGAACATCGAATTTCTCAATGCCGCAACCGCATAAGTTGCAAATTGACCATTGGGTTCGCGGTTCATTGTCAAGTTGTCATATTCTTCGAGAGTTTCATCACCTCGACGAATTTGCACCTTGAAATATTCACCTGTATTTGGTGGCGCCGACCCTTCAGTTCCTTCTGGTAACGCACGAGGTCCACTATCACTAATTAATACTGCAATAGTGCCTGCTGCAATTTGTTCTGGACGCATACCAAATCGTAGCGAAGGACGATTACCTCGACCCGTTATTCGCAATGAAGTTGGTTGTGGGTCTGGTGGTTTGGGGGCGCCGGGTAACGAAGTACCAATACTAGTAATCCAACAGCGACCACCACCATTCATAAAATAGCCATAGACCGCAAAAGGCAAATAAGCATTAAAATCAGTAAAACCATCCGAATTCGGACGACTAAAGTAATTTAAATACTGCGTCCAGTTCGTAACAAGCATTGGCTTGAATAACTCAGCCCCACCGCGCACATCTTCAGTAAAGCCAACAAATCCAGCAATCGCCGTACTAACACCCTCAATCGGACGACTACCTCGGTCTATTTCTTCGATATAGACACCAGGAGCAAAATAATCAAGTCTTGGCATGAAAATATCTCCAATGCGTAATAATTCAATATCAAAAAACCAATCACCCACTCAGCACTCAGCACTCAGCACTCAGCACTACACAGAACTTAACGAAATTTCTTTGAAGGAACAAATTAAACCATCTACCAAGACATTAACTTGACAAGGTAAATAACCTAGACAGCTAACCTCTAACACATAGTGACCATTGCGAAGCTCTTCAAAGTAGAATAACCCCTCTTTATTGGTGGTAGCTGATTTTCGTATTCCTGTCACCTTAATTTCCGCTCCCTTTATTGGTAGATTGCTAACAGCATTTATAACTATTCCTGCAATTACTAGCCGCTTGGTGATAGTTTCAATAGTTCCATTTCCATTTCCATTGTCACCTTGAGTATTATCAAAAGTATTACTAACTCGAAAAGTTCGTTCCCAAACTAAAGATACTAAAGACATTTGTGGTTCTACAGGAACTGTCACCATTAAATACAAAGCAGGTCGTAAAGGTATAGTTAGCGCACTCCACAAAGACCCAGCCTCAATTTGTGGCTCTACAGAAACCGTCATATTCAAATTGCCATAACCGCGCAATTCCGGAACCAAAAACTCTTCCTTTAACGCACGGTGACGCAGCAGTAACGATAAAGCTTGCGAAAGCAAATAATGCTCACCCAATGCCGTTCTATCCCAAGCCGTTAGCACCATAGACACATCAAACCAAGTCGGTGACCAATTCACAGAAGCAGGTTGCAAGGCTTGTGTCAGCTTGCGTTCAACTTGTCGTCCCGAATGTTGGATTTGCTTACTCTCACGAATATCATAAATATATAAATTGAGTATTGGCCCCCCACCTTCTTCTTTACGATTACTCGGATGGCTAAACTCTATTTGCTCCGTACTAGTAAGCGATGTTCCTCCAGCGAGAATAGATGCTAAGGTTTGAAGAATAAAAATAAGCATGTCAATATTATGTCGCCAGTCAAACCCCTTGGGTAATTAGACTTTTGTCGATACTTCAGAAACCGGGCTTCTGACAGCAAACTAGAAAAAAAAGCAAAATATCACATAGAAGCCCGGTTTCTTCGCTTCTTCGCGACAATTTCAGAAACCGGACTTCTGACAGCAAACTAGAAAAAAAAAGCAAAATATCACATAGAAGCCCGGTTTCTTTGCGTGTCATTAAGTAATATTAAGCAACATTACGATAACAGCCCTATAATGCATAATCCCATATGAGTCGGCGCCTATAACTTTAGAAGATAGAAGATACACTTAATTGCGAAGGTGAGTAAAGCTATGACTCTCGGCTTATATCTCAAACCAACAAATCACTTGCACCTTGAAAAAACCCCTTCTTTAGAAGGGTTTATAAAACTGCAAGCAGAGCAATTAACCTCTCATTATCCTATTTACTTTATCCGTATTTTTTACTATGACTTGGTATCAAAAACTTATCAAGAAGTCCTAAAATACGCAGAAGAACAACCTCGTTTATCCCAACGAGAGATAGCATATTTGAGGTCAGAAACTTGGTTGACAGATTTTCCTGATATTTGGCATGTACATGAATTTAACGTTAATCTTGAATATTTCGGTTATGTTTGCCCTATTGGCTACAAAAATCAGAAACCAGAATATATTCAAATTCTTAGTCATCAACCACTACCTCTAAACTTTAGAAAGTATGTAAAAAATGCTGCAATGTCTTTGACTCAATATTTAGATATAAACTCAGAAAACTTACAGCAAAAGTCTAAAATTCAGTTACTAGAGCATGTTCTTCATAAAGTCGGTCATCAACTGCGGAACTACTTAGCATTGATAAAACTTTACGCACATAATCTATTTTTGGGGTTGCAAGATAGCTCTTGGCAAGAGCAAGCGCAAGTGATTTGTGAGAGCGTAGACGATTTAGATGCAAATCTAACCGACATTATCTCTTGCGGTCAACAAACCATATTAAGAGTAACTCCTCAAGACTTAAAAAGCCTAGTAGACGAAAGTATAAAGTCTTTTTTACCCTTGATTAACCAAAAAAAATTAAAGCTTAATATTCCTGAATCATCTGCTACATTACCATTAGACAAATTACAGATGAAGCAAGTGTTTGATAATTTACTTAGTAACGCTATTCACTTTAGCCCTAAAGAAGGCGCCATTACCATTAGCTGGCAAATTTTTAATTCTGAAGCACTAATTAAAATTTCTGACCAAGGGCAAGGAATATCACAAGAGGACATGCAAAAAATCTTTAATCCTTTTTATTCACGGCGCCAAGGTGGTACAGGACTAGGATTAACCATAGCCAAAAAAATAGTATTAGACCATAGTGGGAATCTTTGGGCCCACAGTTTACCAGGAGGAGGCGCCCAATTTTCTTTGATATTACCTACCAAAGTCCAAAATTATGAACATGACAAATAAACAAATTTCAATTTTACTTGTAGATGATGAAGAACGCTTTCGTCAAGGCTTAAAAACTCTTCTAACTTTTTATAACACCAGTGCTTCTTTACCCGTGAACGTTATTGGTGAAGCTGACTGTGTTGAGCAAGTTATCAAATTAGTGATTCAAAAGAGTCCAGATGTAATTTTGCTAGATATGGAACTCATAAATAGCGATGGAATTACAGCAATGGAAAAGTTAAAAGATATTTCTTATACAGGTAGAGTACTAATACTATCTGCTCACCAAGAAGATAACTGGATTTTTAAAGCCATGCAAAAAGGTGCCGCAGGCTATGTTTTTAAAAGCCGTGTTGCTCATCAGCTTTGTGATGCAATTAACACAGTATTACGCTCAGAAGTTTACTTGCCACCAGAAGCAGCAAGTGGATTTTTCCGTTATTTTCAACAAAACGCTAATGCTTCTTCAAAAGCTTCTCAGCAAATACATCTAACAGAAAGAGAAAAAGAAGTCTTGCAATTACTAACGAGCGGCGCCTCTAATGAAGAAATAGCCAAAAACCTATATGTCACCGTAGCCACAGTTAAAGCTCACCTAACAAGTATATTTGAAAAATTGAAAGTTAGTAGCAGAACTCAGGCAATTATCGCCGCTATCAAATTAGGAATAGTTCAAACTTGATATTTATCGACATCATATTTTATGACATCTACAGAATCGTTCTACAGAGAATATCCTTGTACTCATAATAATGCTTTAAATTGCGATAAACCCTTAGAAACAGTAAAAGCATTAGAAGCAATGCAAGAATTTAAAGGTGCTAAATTCTGTTTTGAGTGTGGTTTTCCCGCAGTTTTACCCGAAGAAGCTGAAATCAAAGGAAATAGAGGCGGTTATCGAGTAACAAAGTACTTAGGTGTACGAGGGTTTGGACGTTTATATTCGGGCATACAAATAAAAGACCAACAACCAGTACTAATTAAAGAATACTTACTACCGAGTCGTAGTTTTAACCAAGATGAAACATTTCAGCGTAAAGAGACTTTTAGAAGTGTAGGAGGAGTTGAGCTAGCAGATGGTCGAGTTCAAAACTTTCGCTTAATTCAAACTTGGGAAGCCATAGCACCAGAAAAAGGAGAGCGTTGTTATTTAATTACTAAAGATATACAACCATCTCAAACCTTAAGTCAGTACTTAAAAAGAAATGGTGCAATGGCGCCGGAGCAAGTTCGTGAGTTTTTAGATGAGGTGATACAAACTCTCGTATTCATGCACACTCAAAAACTACGTTTTACCTCGAATAGAATTCAAAAAGGTTTAGTGCATGGCAACATTAATTTAGATAGCGTATTAATAAAAGTAGAAAACAAACAAAGATTTGTCGCATATCTTTGTGATATTGCTCTCTGGGAAAACCTATTTATTCCTCCAGTCATATCTCAAACAGCAGCAAAAACACCCGCACAAGATTTAGAAGCTTTAGGATTAGTCGCATTTCATTTGTGGGTCGGTAAAAACCAACTTCTTGACCCCAAAGACCATCTAGCATGGCCCGATGATGATATTTATTTAAAACAATATCTTTATCGTTTGCTTTCTCTCAATACTCCCTTTCCTAGTGCAGAAATTGCACGTCAAGAACTGTTAAAACTTCCTCAAAAGACCGAAAGCAGGAATTTACAACCAAAAACGAGTCCAGAAAAGCAGAAGCGCTTATCTAAAAAATATTGGTTAGGTCTAACATTATTACTTATTTTACTACTCTCCGGCGCCTTATGGTACTTCCTTTGGCGGCGCCATCAAAACGAAATAGCAGAAGATAAAAATTCGGCTTGGCAAGCACTTGTGGCAAACTTCTCTGATGTAAATAACGTTACTTCAGGTAACTTTTCTTACTCCATAGAAAGTGAAAGTACTTGGAGTTTTATATTAACACAACAGTCTGATAGCGAAAAGAGATTAGAAAATATATTAACCAAACCAAAACCAGAAACAGAAGCAACATTTACATATCAAAAAATAGTATCTCAAGATATTAGTAAAGCCAGCGCTCCTATCCAAAACATCCAAAATTCCAAAACTGACTTTGCAATGACCTCGTTAGAAGACAAAGTTACAATTGATTTAAATAAAAAGCCAATAGCTTACGATGGATTGTTAGTGTTCGTAGCATTTAGCAAAAATAACTTCAACCTTCCCCTTGCCATAAATGGAAGAATTTCACTAGAACAACTGCGTGGAATATATACAGGTCAAATTAAAGATTGGAAACAAATCAACCCAAATATTCCGTTTAATCTAACCATTGAGCCAATAGTCCCAACTGAACCAGAAGCGAGACAGCAATTTAAAAAACTAGTTCTCAAAAACGACCAAGACATTGCTTTATTTAATGATATCGCCAAATCCCCACAGAACACAGGCAACACCCATCGCCAAATGCGTACTGCAATCGACAGAAAGCAAAATACTGGTATAATTAGTTTTGGTATTCTCAGTAAAACATGGAATCAATGTGCAGGTTATCCTCTGGCAATAGTAGATAATAACAACCAAACAATTCAACCATTATTCCGTAAGGTTCACAAACGTCCAATCAACCCTAACGACGACTTATGTGATAAAGCCAACTACTTTGACACAGAAACCTTTCACACAAATGAAATAGTAAACTATCCTTTGGGTTATCCCCTATATGTAGTGTATCCTAAAGACAATAGTCGTCAGTCAGGGGGTTTAATTTTTGCAGAAATGCTAAAAACCCGCGAAGGTCAGTGTTTGCTAACTAAGGTAGGTCTTGTCCCATTACAACCTATGCCAAATGATATAAATTATGCCTGCAAATCGGTGTCCAAACCCTAGCTGTGAATATTTCAATCGTGCCTTGCCCAATAATGCCAAGGTATGTCCTTGGTGTTCAACACCTTTAGGTAATATAATACCTTCAACACCAAATAACCCACCACCACCTCAACCTCAAACCCCAGTAAAAGAACAGCCCAACTATCAACCTCCTGCTGAATATTCAAATTATTCAACGCAATATCAGCAACGTGGATATACACCACCTCCACCTGCCTACAATCCAACACCTCAAAGACTACCAGTTCTAAAACTCATCCATTCCACGGGTAAAGAATTTTACTTAGCTGGTGAAGGAGGTTCAATAGGGCGCCGTAGCCAAAGTATGCCAACTCCACCAGAAATAGACCTAACTGGTATTCCTCAAGAAGGTATAGTTTCCCGGCGCCATGCCCGCGTTTTCTGGGACTGGTCACAAAATGCTTATATGATTGTTGATACAAGTACAAATGGTGTTTATTTAAACGGCAACCTACTCAACAACGGCGTGTCTTACCGTATACTCAACGGCGACTCTTTACAACTAGGTCAAGATGGTCTAGTCACCTTCACCATATCTGTTACTTAACTTTCTGTTTGGTTTGTAGCACAGGCATCCTGCCTGTGCAGTCTCACTTACATTTATTTATACACTAACTTCTTACTCTTACTCTTACGCTTAACAACTCGCGTGGCGCCAAAACCAGCAAGAGCTAATAAACCCAAACCCATCGAAGGTTCAGGAATAGACTTACTTCCATCTTTAATTGAAGCTAGCGCTGCATTCGCAAGCAACCTATGAGCCTCTGAAGAAGGATGCACATCATCAAAGAACAGAAACTCATTCGGATTAGTACAAACACCTGTTGCCAATTCATTATTACCAGTTAGACAAGAACCAGTAATATTTGTAAAACCGAATTGTGCAGGATTACTACGCAATGTTTGAACGAGTGAATTAAAATCAACCGAATAGATATTTAAATCCGGTCTTTTGCTACGAACATCATTCAAAGCAATTGCTAACTGCCTATTATGGTCTTGTGTTAGAGCATTTAATAATGGTTGAGCTTGTTTGTCAGCGCTCCCTCGGGGTGTGTCACCCAGGTTCGGCAAGTTAAAAACTAAGAAATTTTTGGCATTCTTGTTAGCAAGTCTATTAATTGACTCTGTTAAATTACTAACGACTTGACTCACATTCGGTACTATCTTATTGTCAATCGCAGAAGTGTAATCATTGGCGCCACCAAGAATAGAGTAAATAGCATTTGAATCAACTGGTACGCCTGGTTGTCCAAGAAATGAACTAACTTGTCCTAATATACCTGGTACGGGTACGTTAGTACTTAACTCACTTGTTTCGGCGCCACCGATAGCATAATTTACACCCCCTTGAGTTCCAAAAAATGGGGTTAAAAGAGAAGGTGTAGGTTTCTTACCAATTGCGTCACCAAAATAATCTACCCATATTGGACCATTAGAAAAACGTCCTTCAAAATAGGCTCTTTGTCCTGAAGTCGTTAAAGGTACGGGTCTTGGGTTTCCTAATGCACTAGTAGCAGCAAATAAATTACCCGTATCAGATAAACTATCACCGAAAACAAAAAACTGACTAAAATTTAAACTCGCTGCTGCTGCTTTTGATGCGGACATCACAGAGACAATAATACATCCAGCAGTTATTAATATCTTTCTCATGCTTGTATAATTATTTACTTGTGGTTATTATATGTTCGTTAACTAGAACAAACATATGTAATTTCACGTAACTATAGCACTAATAATAAACTACCACCGTATCTGTACTTAGAATCTTTAGATAGCAGCATAATTTATAAGAATCATGTAAAGAATTTTGTCGCGTTACTGTATAAGTTCGACTTTTGGCTACTTTTGATTATCGAGGTATACCTTTAGCCTAGATAGAAACAGATAGAAACCGGGCTTCTGCTTCTATAAGAAGCCCGGTTTCTTTGAGTTTCTTTGAAGTTAGGTAGCAATTATGGACTTAGAGAAAAGAGAAGTTTTTTTTACACCGCTTGGAGATGTTGGTGGGACAGCAGGATATGCTGACATTTCGACGGTATCTAATTCTAGTAGAGTTTCTGATGAAGCAGAGAGATGTCTTAAAGATTTACTTTTACTAAATACACTCACACAGCGAGTGTATGAACTATTACTCGAAGATATTCGTAATCAACGTGAGAGAGTAAATAACTACGGTCAAAAAAGGTGGTTCTAATGGCAGGAAATAATAGCAACGTTACTCACGAATTAAATTATGTTACAACAAATCGATTTTATATCGAGATAGAGAGCGCGATTGCTGCATCTTTTACTGAATGTTCGGGACTAGGCGCCCAAATTCAAAAACAGATTATACACGAGGGAGGTGTTAACGACCAGCAAAGAGTATACTTAGGGCACGCCGAATTTAACGATGTGACATTAAAGCGAGGTGTTACCGACCATCCAGGCTTTTGGAACTGGATAAGTGAAGTTTTTGACGAAAATAAAAAAATATCTCGACGCAATGTAAATATCTTAGTTTTTAATCAAGCTGGCGAAACAATGATGAGTTGGACACTCATTGGTGCTGTTCCTATTGGATGGAAGGCGCCTAGTTTACAAGCAGATGGCAATGCAGCAGCAATTGAAGAATTAACTTTAGCTTATGAAGGATTACAAGTAGGGAAAGAAAAAGGCGGGGGCAATAAGTCAACAAGAAGCAAGTCAGGGTTTTTTGCTTCCAAATAATTTCAAAACCTTCGCGATAATTTTTGTAATATATGGAAAATACTCAACCATTAGGAAATAAAGTAAATGAACTTGGAGTAAGAAAATCTTTATTTCAACCCAATAGATTAATATTGCGGCAAGAATCTAACTTTATTCATACCCATAAACCGTTAGTCACAGACTCAAAATTTATACTACCGCGTCATCACAACAATACTATTTTCAATCCTGAGACTTTATTAAATTGGGATAAGTGGGATAGTGATGGAGACACTGATTTGTTTCCAGCACCAAACGACGGATACCAAGAAGAAATAACTACAATTTCAAACAAACTGTCAAACTTAGAACCTGCTCCTACCCAAAGGCAAGCAGAAATAGATAGTGCAGATAACTTAAATAATTTCAATACATTTAAACAAACAAAACCAACTAAAAACCCTAAATCTCAGAAAAAACCAAAATCTAAACCAGCATTACAAGCTAAAACTGAGCCAAAAAAGAAAAACTCAGCGAAAACCTCTCCCCCAACCCCTCTCAACATCGGAGAGGGAAGCAAAGATACTCTCCCCTCTCTCGCAGGGAAGGAGGTCGAGGGGTTAGGTTCTACGTTAGCTTTTCCAGACAACGTAAAAAATCAGGTTTATAACCAGATACCAGATATTAATTCAGTAAATATACAAACAACGGCGCCTACTCATATTGAACAACCCGTACCAGAAAATCACGACATAACACCATTACAACAAGCTTCCAACCAGACATCTGGTACAAAAGCATTAAATATAGAAACAACGGCGCTAAATACAGTATTACCCGTACCAAATATAGAACAAACGGTACCAGAAACATCTGAAATAAGACCATTACAGCAAGCTACCAACCAAACACCTGGCACCAAAACATCCAATAATATAGAATTAACGGCGCCAAATATAGAACAACCTGTACCAAATTTTGAACAAACGGTACTAGAAACTCACGACATAACACCATTACAGCAAGCTTCCAACCAGACACCTAGTACCAAAACATCCAATAATATAGAAGCAACGGCGCCAAATATAGAACAACCTGTACCAAATTTTGAACAAACGGTACTAGAAACTCACGACATAACACCATTACAGCAAGCTTCCAACCAGACACCTAGTACCAAAACATCCAATAATATAGAAGCAACGGCGCCAAATATAGAACAACCTGTACCAAATTTTGAACAAACGGTACTAGAAACTCACGACATAACACCATTACAACAAGCTACCAACCAAATATCAGGTACGGAACCATCAAACATAGAAGCTCAGGCGCCTAATTTTGAACAAACCGCACCAGAAACTCATCAAATAACACCATTACAGCAAGCTTCCAACCAAACACCAGGTACGGAACCATCAAATATAGAAGCGACTGTACCTAATTTTGAACAAACCGCACCAGAAACTCATCAAATAACACCATTACAACAAGCTTCCAACCAAACACCAGGTACGGAACCATCAAATATAGAAGCGACGGTACCAAATATTGAACAACCCGTAGCACAAACCAATGAAATAACGCCATTACAGAGAGCTTCCAACCAAACACCAGGTACGGAACCATTAAATATAGAAGCGACGGTACCT
>ERZ1066118.675-NODE-675-length-28552-cov-12.052918_pt1 | contig 28552 bp, 27 predicted proteins | sample MGYA00382765_ERZ1066118 | MGnify/ENA primary metagenome ERZ1066118 (study PRJEB33369, sample SAMEA5778348) | biofilm metagenome | biome: Industrial cooling water; feature: Water cooling tower basin; material: Biofilm | place: United Arab Emirates | collected...
TTTGCAATCTTGCCATCGCATGACTGTGCATTGAAGGGTCAAAACTCTCCGTCCGCGCTTTACCAAGAGTTTTGGCGCGATGCATTGCTGTATCGGCATCTCTGAGTAAATCTTCTGGATATTCGTAGTCCAGCGTACTCAAGGCAATTCCGATGCTAGCGGCAGTAAACACCTCATGTTCTCCCAAGTAAAAAGGCAAAGCTAGCCGTTGTTGAATTCGTTCGGCAATTTGGATCGCCTCTTGCTCGTCTCCTATGGCTTCTAATAATAGAGTAAACTCGTCTCCTCCTAAGCGGGCAATAGTATCTCCAGGACGCAAACACGTTTGTAACCGACTGGCGATCGCCTTTAACATCCGATCGCCGAAAGCATGACCTAAACTATCGTTGATGACCTTAAATCGATCCAAGTCGAGAAACAGCACTGCAAATAAATAATCTTCTTGGTATTTTTGCTTGTCAATTGCCCGCCGCAAGCGCTCCATTAGTAAAATTCGATTTGGTAGCCCCGTCTGCTCGTCGTGATAAGCTTGATATCGCAATTGCACTTCTGTCTGCTTGCGCTCGGTGATATCGGTTTGAGAACCTGCCATGCGGTATGGTTTCCCCTCAGCATCGCGCAGAGCTAATCCCTGAGACAATAACCAGCGATCGCTGCCATCTGCTAATGTAACGCGGTACTCGCTCTCAAACTGGGGTGTTCGTTCTGCTAAATGCTCGCCCAGCGCCATCTGTACGGCATTGAGATCGGCGGGGTGGATGCGTTGAAAAAATTCTGCGGCACTCGTTTGAGAGTCTTTCACTTCAAAACCCATCAACATTTGCGATCGCTGAGATAAGTAGATGCGATCGGTGTTTAAATTCCAATCCCACAAACCATCTCGCGCCGCTTGCGCTGCCAAAGCATATCTTTGTTCGTCTTGCAACGATCTTTGGGTGGCTCGCCGTTCTTCTTCAATCCCAATAGCTGCGGCAATAATATTAATAATTTGGCGATCGAACTCGCTGGGGATATAGCTGATTTTGTACCAAGCAGATAAACAGCCGACCACTTGTTGCTGGCATTTAACGACTTTACCAATATACGTGTTGATGTCATGCACCTGAATGCTAGGCTCAGTCTGAGCGTATTTTGTTGTTAGTAAGTCGGATAATACCCAAACTTCATCACTATTTTGTTGAATCAGATCGTAACAAATGCGTTCCTCAACTCGATCCACTCGCTCGAATTCGGATGACGTTTGCCACTGTCCTCCTGCGCAGAGCATTCCATTATCTAGAAAATTGTACGAGGTGTAACTTGCTCCCAATAATTCTCCTAATAATGCTGTTAATTGGTTAATATTTTTTATTGGATCGGTACAGCAATTTAACAAGCACTGCTCGATTTTCGTTAATTTTGCTGCTATTTCTTTTTCCCGTTCTATAGCGCTCTCAACTTGGCGACCGAGAGCTTCTCTGTCGATTGGTTCTACTATTTTTAATTTATCTAACGAACTCGAACTCGAACGAGAAGTGAAGCTAGCGGCAATTATCGCTGCCACAATACTAGCGAGCGTGGAAAATGCAATCTGGCGGTCGGCTGTTGCAATTGCTTCTATAACGCTTTGAGAATGTTTTGCTAGCTGGCGCTCTTGTTCTTGTCTGTACTCAAATAGGAGAGGAAATAACCTTGTACTGTATTGTTTTTCTAGCTCGGCTGCGATCGCTCGATTTGCTTCTAAATTATTTCGCGCAACAAAAATACTACTTATCTTATTTTTATAAGATGCAAACTCTCGTTGAATAGCTAATAAAGATTGTTTTTTTGCTTCTCGTTCTTGTACTGTCTTCAGATCGCAGAACTTTGTGCAACTCTCGACTGCTGATATTGTTGAAGCAAGTGATAAATTCAAATCACTCTCAAATAAATTAAGGCTTTGCTTAATTTCCTTTTCGCTCTCTCTCGTGTTGTCAAATATTAAATTTTGTTTGCTTGCCTCAGTCTTGTAAGCTATTTCTAATTCGCGCAGGGCAATTTGAATTTCTTGCACGCTAAGGAGCATAGAATTGCTACGGGCTTCTGTTGCGATTTTGCTATTAACCTTTAAAACTAAATCTTTGGTTTTAGAATTTGTAGCGATCGCAATGCATCCAACTACTCCTATGAAGATGGATGTATAAACAAATCCCAGATGTAATTTTTGACGAATATTCATCAACTACCCTACGAAGAGCTTTCAATACTAAAATGAATAAAAGATCGGATTCTAAAGTGTTAAGTATCAGTCTTGATATTTGCCTCTGTAAGAAACAACATCAGAAAAATACTGAAAACACTACTTAATAATCGTGGCAAAAATATTTTCCATCCTCAAGGGAGATGACAATGAACTTTGTAGGGCGATCGCGATAATGGTAGTCTAGCACTACCAAATTTTACCTAAGTAGATTCAACAATTTTTTTAGTAAAGTTATAGATGCAAAGAGAAAATTTACCGATCTTCTAGCGTAGCGATCGGTAGAAGAGTGGTGCGTGAGAAGAGGTCACCACTTCAGTATTCACTGATAACCAATCGCTGGTCGCTAGTCACTAGTCCCTTTTCTGGCTTCTACTTGGTAAAATTGAAGCAACGTCACAATTTGCAAATTAGCCGACCGTAGCGAGTATATTCCCATGGCTTCTGAAATCGCAGTTGAAAAGAAAAAACTAAAAAACCCTCCCTTAGATATCCGCTATTTGGGCGATCGCGCTCTGCGTCAACCTGCAAAACGCATCAGCAAAGTAGATGCAGAAGTTCGTCAGTTGGCACGGGAAATGTTACAGAGTATGTACAGCGCTGATGGCATTGGCTTAGCCGCGCCACAAGTAGCTGTATCTAAGCAAATAATTGTCATCGACTGCGAACCAGACAACGCTGCTAACCCACCATTAATCCTGATCAACCCTACAATCAAACGCACCAGCAGCGATATCTGCACGGCAGAAGAAGGCTGCTTGAGTATCCCAGGCATTTATCTAAATGTGACGCGCCCCCAAGCTGTAGAAATTGCTTACAAGGACGAATACGGGCATCCGCGATCGCTACAAGCTACAGACTTACTGGCTCGCTGCGTTCAGCACGAAATCGACCATCTCAACGGAATTGTCTTCGTCGATCGCGTCGAAAACAGGCTGGCTTTAACCCAAGAACTGGCAAAGCATGGCTTCTCCCTTGGTGCAGTCAAACCTGTTGCCTGAGGAGATTTACCATGAATGCGATGACACCCAAAAGCGGTTTATTTCTTGGCTGCTGCTGTATTACGGCGATCGCAGCAGTAGGTTCGGTGTTCGAGCTAGCTTCCGGTCAACCCGATTTAGGGAACTTGAATACATCGTTAATTCTTGCTATAAGCATTCCTGCCACGGTACTTCTATTTATTGCTGCCGTACGGAATGCAAACAGTCAGTGAGACAAAGGAAACAGAAGAAGATAGGAAGATGCTGGCTTCGATCGGAAGCATCAATCGGTGCAAGCCCTTAAATTTGTCTAGTAATTGAAGGACGAAAGCATAAAATAAGCAAGCGAGAAACGGTAATCGAGTGCGCTGATGCTCGTGACCTCGTGTTGGAATCGGAGCAGCATGGTATGGCTTCTCGCCATCATGCTACCTTCCAACCCCTACCACAAAATTGGTGGTAGAGTTGCGACCTGAATAGCAGTAATGGTACTTTTAGTCGACGGACAGCGCTGCCAAGGCTGATGTTTGCTACCGTCGGTCAACCAGGAGTAATTAGCTTCAATCAACGCTTGGTTGTTACCTACTTGAGCAGCGCTGCCTACTATTTTGTCTATCGGCTCTGTGGAAAAATTAAACCTTGGTGGCTTCCAATTCTTGCTGCTACAGCTACAGTACTAATTCTGTTCAGCCCTATCTTACCTGTATTTATCTTTATTTTCCGTCGCATCTTACCAGGAGACTTACTTGATTCCTCGATTCTGCTTAGCTTTCCTGAGTTATTTCTGCGAATGTTTGTCGGTGCTGGCTTATCTTGACTGTAGGATAACTGTAGGATACGTACGTGCAGCCGCACTTCATGCCTTGCGGCTTGCTCCTAGTCGTGGTAAGTATTTTATTTTATGCGTTTTTAGCGGCAGCTAAAGCCAGAATGCTCTCACCCACGCGATCGCAAAACCTTGCCACTCGCTTTTTGGAAAAGATACCTAAAAGACCGGATTAAGGGGATTTGGGATTTTAGATTTTGGATTTGGGATTTTGGATTTTGGTTTTTAGATTCTGTGACAATTTCATCCCTAACTCCTCACTCCTCACCCCGTTCGGCTTGCAGTTGAGATATCGCGTAACGAGCGATCGCCAAACTGATTTGAGCGCGTTCGATGTCAGAGCGAAGTTCCCAGTCTTGACCGTAACGATTGAGCGTGGCTTCGATTGCGGTAGTAGATGGCTCGATACTGCTGCGCATACTGTAAGCATAAGGACGGGCGAGAATTAACAAATCGTCTTCCGAACAATTAGGTAATAATTCTTGCACGCACTGCACCAATTGCTGTGCCATAGATTTTTGTGTCGCCAACATTTCAGTTGCTTTATGGGCGATCGCTTGTAACCAAGCCGTCGGTAGATAAACCGCAAATTGCTGTTGCAAAGTTGTTTGGAGAGACTGCTCGTCTGTCGCACTAGCAGATACAGTTATTGGCTTAGTATTCTCCCATAACTGTTCCACGCTAGAGAGGAAGCCCGGAGCACAAGCAGAGAGTTCCTCTTCCCACCAGTCTTCTTGCTGTAATTGCTGTTCTTGTTCGAGAAAGAATGCTTCTGCTGCTTCTTCGGCGGGGTTCCAGGGATAGGTTGCTGCTTCAGAGGTAAGTAGTGTTTCCAACAGCTCTAATTCAGTCAGCAACCGATGCCGTTCGTTAATTTCAGAAGACTTGAATTCGTTTGTCATTGTACAATTCATCATGGGTGTCTGCAAAAACGCTGTATGAGTAGCTACACCACCTAAACAGCTATTTCCGCAACTACATAAACTACATAAATTATGCAAATAAGATTGGGGATCGCAGAAGCAGTAGCGCAAATATATAGCACTTAATTGCCATTTTTGCATATAGCATCTGGCTGTTTCCCACAGTTTGCTGAATTAAGTGCGAATGATTCCACGTTGAAAAACAGAAGGCATTTTCATAGATCGGCGAACGATGTGGCGACCCGTTGCTGCGCTAAGCTGCATCAATTGAATAGATTCAACCGTTAGCTGGTGCATTTATTTTTCTCCATAAAAATTCATTCTTGGTGCAGTCGTACGGATGCAGTTCTGAGGACAGACCTTTACGCAAAAATATATCAATTTTTTTTGCCTTCTGCCTTCCTTAGCTCAGCTTCAGTCTTCAACAATAAATTCGTAGGTTTGACCCTTATGACTGCCAAATTTTAACTTCATTCCCGATTTTAGCGGTACTTCCTCGCGGTACACATTTTGCCAGCGATCGCTACTAGGTAGATTTGATAGCAAAGTACCGAAACGAGAATTGTCTCGTAAGAAAAAAGTCGTATCGCCACGATCTTGACGGCAATAAATTTCCGCGTGTCTTTGACTTACCCAGCCTTCTTGAACCACAATATCATTCTCTGCCAGACGACCTACCCGTACCAATCTCGTTCCTAGATGCCAGACTTGTTCTGGAGCAGAAGTAGAACGCAGTTGCGCCCGTACTGGCGGGTATACTGTACCCGCGATCGTATCTTCCGGTAGCTGGGTGATTTCGTCGCGAGCGGGTGCGCCAAGTAATTCCCCATCAAACTCTGGATGCATATAGAGGATGGGCAGCGTCCAAGCAGGAGAAATATATTTGTAAAGAGCTAGTAGTTGCTGTCTGGCGATCGCCGCCGCGCGATCGATGGGCGAACCTGCCGCTAACGCCTGGGTAAAAACTTGAATAAAACTTAAAGCTTCTTCATCGGCGATTTCGTCTCGCATTCCCAGCACAGCAGGTACGCCGTGATGGATCAAGACTTCTGCTAAACTACTACGCGGTAAAGGCTGTCCGTTGTCAAACGCAGGTTGCGCTCCCCAACAAGCATTAATCGCGCACAGCTTGACTTGAGAACGTGTTAGTACGTGTGCTAACTCCGTACCGTCAATTGCCACTCCAGGGCGTAAAAACAACAATCCTCCATTTGGAGCGCTCAAACCATGACCGGAATAAAAGAAAATATTGTAAGCCTGAGTTTCTAGCTGCGAAATTAATTCTTTGGGAGTAGGTTGTAGCAGAGTGTCTACCTGACAGGAAACCGTTGCCAGACTTCTCCTCTCAATTGGTTTGAGTTGTTGAAAACCTTTAAGAGTTTGTTCGAGGATTTTTGCTTCTGCTTCCAACTGCAAGCTTCCGGCTGCGGTATCCTGTCCTAAAACCAGTAAAACATTCAAACCCTGACTTGGTGGTAGCGAGATCAGGGAGCCAACATCGTTGGTAGTACGACTGAAAAAGACTTGTGGCGCTTGAAGTGGTGAAGGTAAGGAAATAGCCGGTTTTCCAGCCTGAGGCTGCATGATTTCCCAAGGCAAGGCGATGAGATCTGGCTCTCGAATGTCTATTCTGAGTCGCAACGGTTTTCCCTGTCCGATCGCGATCCCTTGGCTCTTCTCTAGACTCATTTGTACCTGTCCTTGAAAGATCCACTGCCAAAGGTTGATGCATAAATGTTGCATCAGACGACCTCCTTGCCCGTTGGTTTTTCCTCCAGGATAGGCAACGATTTCTGGCACTAAATCCAAGGTTTGAGAAATTATCTCTGGAGAGATTGGTGGTGATGAGCGAGGCGCAAACATTGCCTGCCAAGCTTGCCAAGCCTGCATCAATCTGGGAGACAATACACAATCATGTTTAACATACCCCCCAGGATAAGGGGCTTGCACTACCCAAACAGCAAAGTTATCTTTACCGGCATTGGCAAGACGTTCGATTGCTAAACTCAAACAGGGAATGTCAGACTGGGACATCAATAACTACGATCGCTATCAAAACTCGCAAATATGCAACTGTCTTAGTTTAATAGTTTATTTAACTAGGAGCTAGAGGCTAAGGTTATCGGGTGAGTGGTGCGTGGGATGTGAAGAGTTTTAAGTTTTGAGTTAATTCATTCCAGACTCAACACTTAACACTCAACATTCCAAACTCTTGAGCTTGCTCCCGAGAGCTTGCTTCTATCACCTTGTCACTTTATCTTCCTTGTCACCTTGTCCTTCTGATTCTCGATTTCTGCCTCCTGCCTCTGTAGGCAACGACTTAGATGTGGAACACGGACGATCTCCATCTGAAATTGGCTTGAATCTTCGAGCTAGTTCAGTGGTTGCAATCCAAGCATTATCTCCTGGTTTTAATAGCCCGCGATCGCTATTTGAAGATGAGTTAGAGGAGGCAGACAATGCAGGATTTGAGCAAACTTGGAGTTGCCTCCAAGTACCTTGTTGTTTGGCAAGCGGTTTTGGGTCGCTCAGAACTTTCACTATGCTCCCCTGGGGCAAAGTAAAATCAGTTGAATTCAGTTGGGGTAGGGTAGAAGAGTTGACCGAGCCTTCTTGGCGCTTGAGAGTAGTTTTCTGCTGAGCCTCATACATGATTTCAGGCGATCGCGTGACACTTGTAGTACTAGTGCTGCTACTAGAAGCCACTGACGGTTCTTGTGGAGCTATCTGTTCTGTACTGTTACCATCTGCTGTTGCTGGGTTTCGCTCTCGCCAATTTTGGTTGTAAGCCAGCCACAGTCCTCCTGCACTCAAGAATAGACCAATTCCCAAAAATATCGGGAGCAACCACTGTTGCGACTTTTGCGGGGGTAGTGGTGAGAGTAGTTGCGTATTTGCTATTGGTACGTAGTTATCTGTGCTATCTGTTGAATCGTCTGTTTGCGTTGCTGAGAGAGTTATGGTAGATGAAGATAAACCGATCGCACCATTACTCGTTTCTGTTAGCGGTTGACAGTAAGCAATCGGAGCCTCTGGTTCCTGCACCTTCACCTGACAGTGTACTAAAGCAACGGTAATATTGTCGTGTCCGTTGAGGTTATTACCGAGTTCTACGAGGTGCTGGGTTGCGGTAGCAACATCAGTACTGCCATCTAAAACTGGCAAGATTTCTGTTTGCCAGCACCGATCGACTAAATCGTAGTCGCTCAAACCATCAGAACACAACAGGAAAACACAGTCTTCGTCCAATACAAACCGCTGTACCGTAGGATGTACTGATGCACTCATGCCGATTGCTTGGACGAGAGAACCAGCCGAGGGTTGTTGTAGTGCTTCCCGATAGACAGCATAGCCCAACCGTACTTCACGGGCAGCTACGTCGTCATCTAGGGTGATTTGATGGCAACCCGTGCGCGTCACCCAATAGGCACGGCTATCGCCGACGTGAGCGATATATATTTCATGTTGATGCCCTACTGCCATTACCAAGGTTGTCCCCATTCGCTGTCTTCCTTGACGATGCTCTTTGTCGTTACGGCTACTGATACGTTCGTTTGTCGTGCGCGTAAACTGTTCTAAAGCATGGCTGAGGGTATTTGGATCTAAACTTGCTTCATCGAGCGGCAGCTGTTGTACCTGCTGCTGTAGCGTTTCGATCGCCAGATTGGAGGCGACGTTACCTCCTTCGTGTCCGCCAATGCCATCGCAGACGATCGCGATCGCTTTTGCCTCTGGTGGTTTGGCAAGTGTCGTGCCACTGGTTGGGTAGCAGGCATCTTCATTTCGCTGACGGCTAGGGCCAGTATCGGTGCAAGTACTAATCTTAAAGCTCCGACTTGGGGCAATGTCCCTATTCGTACTGCTCTGCCCTAATTCCCATAATCCTCGATCCAAGCAAGCTAGCAATTGCTCTGAGTTTGCTATTTCTCCTTGTTGCAAATCTTGGCTTAACTGTTCTATGAATCCAGCTACGCTCGGTTGAGCTTCTTTAGCTAGCTGCAACCAAGATTGACCGAGTTGTGCTAGTGTGGGACGCTCGGCATCATCCAACTGCAACTGCAACAGCTTGAATAACGAGCCTTCTACCCGTAAAAACTGGGGAACGAGTAAGCTAGAGGCTACACCTTCGCTATATAGTGGTTGCCACAACTGAGCAATTTGCCACAACCAATTGAGCTGGCGCAAGCTAGAAGCAGACTGCCATACAGTAGCTAGCTGAGGCATTAGCTCTCCTGCTGTTGACATACCGTCGGGATAAATCGGTGCTTGTTCCAACAGCAAAATTTCTTGCTCAGTTGTTTCCCGACCGAGCGATATTAATCCGTATACCTGCGGGACTTGGAGACGATAGGCAACCAGTCTCAAATAAGGTCTAATTTCATTAGAAATGTCTAAATAAGGAGAATCTATGGGTAGACCGGGTTGAGTATCTAGAACGATTCGCTCGGCCTTGAGGTAAAAGCGCTCCGCGATCGACGTTCCGACTTGGTAGGCTTCAATGCCTTGCCCGACAACCCACAAGTAACGTTTAATTAAGAATGTACCGCAGTGCTGACAAAACTTGTCACCTTCAGGATTGGCAGCCTTACACAGATCGTTTGGACATTGGATCGTTACCTCATCATTTTGCATAGCTGGCGCACCGATTAGCCATATTAAATCAATTTAAAACAGCAGACGTCACAGACGGTTAAACTGCTCACTCATGTTTATATCTCTATATTTAGCTTCCCGCACGGCGATTGCGCTTCTGTTCTTATATTTTTGCAAGATCTGAATGCAGTTGTTACCTCACTTTCACCCAGATGATTTGAGCATTAACTTTAACAAGCTTTGACCGTCGATCTCAAACATAAATTTTGAATAAATTGTTATTTAAACACTTGGCACGAGCAGCTAAATCTGCTATGTCCTACCCGATAGTGTAGTTCATCGCGGTTGGCTGACTCCGATCCGTGACATATCTACTACTTTAGCGATTCTAATCCGGTCGTTTAGCCTAGCAAGAGCGGAGTTGAGAGGCGAGGTGAGAAAGTTTCAGAGCCAAGTATTTTGTAGGTAAGTATTTCCTACCTGCGAAGGAGGCGATCGCGAACCGATATTCTTAAATTTTAATTAGTGAATTTGCCATTCGTTTTTAAGAGATTACAAAAGTTATGGATAACAACCAAGAAAAAGAAACGCATCGTGCAGTTAATCCTGGTGATGTTATCGCTGATGAAGAGCAATCAGTTGAAGAGAAAAAAGAACAACTTGCCGTAGATTCCCCAGATATTACTGGCGACCATATTACAGTTCCTACCTACTTTGCTGTAGAAGAACCTGACGGCGAAGAAAAGGCTTTACACCATGTCAAAGACGCAGAAGAAATTTCTGATGTCATTCGCCAAGCAAGAGTAGACGAAAACGGCGAACGTACTTGGTGGTAAGTCACGCACTCGCTGTATTTCGCTTTATACCAAGTATTTTGTGAGATTAAAGCCGATCGCTCTCAGATGCAAAATAGTTGTCAGACAAAAGGGGCGCATGGTGATGCGTCCTTTTGACTATCTATTCCCTTCCCCCTTCTATTGACTATCTTCCGCAGCAACTTGTGGCAGTCCCATACTGTAGTTAATCACGCGACCATTCAGGTTGTAACTAATCCGACCGCTTTGTAGCAGCGATCGAATTAAGTGTTCCAAATCCGAGCCAATGCGTCGCAGATTGTAATCTGTTAAATCCGCACCACTCTGCGACTCCACGAGTTCGTCAAATTTGCTATATACCGTTTGTAATGCATCTTCATTCCAAGTCAATTCATTGTCTGGGTCAACATCTAGTGTCAACACTTGATTGCTAGGAACGAGTTCGCCATCCTCATTAACTTCCGCAGAGAAAATCCGAACGTGGCGGGTTGTGGACTTTAGTAGCTGCTCTTCCATAAGTGGGGATTCTAACTTGACTTTATGGTATTGGGTTTATTCTATAGGAGTTGGTTGCGAGTTGTTAGCTATTGGTAACCGATCGCTGAATTATCGAGCTGCAATCATCCCAGTCTGACGAGCGTAAGCAAAAATGCCACCAGCATCGATTACGGGTTTAATCTCTCCTAGGGATTTTAGGGAGTAGGCTTGGTTGAGCGTATGATTGATAACTCGATCGTTGTCGAAGTCAACAGTTACTTCTTGTCCGGTCGCGAAGCGATCGCACAGTCGCTCGCCAGACTCCCAAGGATATAATTCTCCCGTAGAAACACAATTGCGGAAGAATATTCGCGCGTAAGATTGAGCGATGACTGCTTTCACTCCAGCAGCACCAAGAGCTATTGGTGCGTGTTCGCGAGACGATCCACACCCAAAATTTTCTCCAGCAATAATAATTGGATAGCGTGTTTTCATTTCTCCGGTAGCAATAAACTTGCCGTAGCGATCGGGTAAGCCAATCATGGCGTAACTACCGAGCTTTTCATACTCATCCAGCTTGGAAGGAACCAGCGTTAAATATTCTGCGGGAATGATCTGATCGGTATCGATATTATCATCAACCACAAAAATTAAACCGCGAACGCAAGTACTCATTAATAGCAGTCTCCAAAGTCTTACCATGATATTTTACTTATCCTATCGTTGGAAGAGGCTAGAGAGAGCTGATGGAGAGTAGCGGAAAATTTACCATGACTAACTCATAGAGAAGACAAATTTTTAACAAGTTATCCTGCCCGTGCGACTGGAAAAAGCTACTATATTTTTTCGGATCGCGCTCGGCTAAGCTAGAAACAAAGTCAGGAATTGACACAAAGCGGCGTCAGGTGCAGCTACACTTCACCAGTTGTGAGTGATTCTACCAAAGCTGCTGTGCCTAATTTTGTAATAAATAGAACTAATAGCTAACCGTAGTAACGACAGGACGCAAAAAACTATTGAAAGTCTTACAAATTCCTTACACAAACTTTACTGTAATTAATCTTAAAGGTTGAATAATAGTAGTTGTCTCTTAGATCGACTCCTAAAACTATTATCGGATAACCTGGGCTGGCGCACGCTGTTTACTGTATCTATGAACGTATAACGAGATCGGTAAATGCAAATACAACATTCTTTACAAAACTACTATCTGCTACTAGCTGGAGCGCGATGCAAGCACTTTTTGCCTAGCAGGAAGTTTGGTAAAAAATACAACAGGAGAGAGACAAGAGCCAAGCACCAAGCATCAGTAGATGGGGAAAGCTACTAGCAAACCATAACTGCTTGGAAATGCTTTCAACTGCATCAGCTAGAGTCTCAACTCAATGTTTGGTAAAGCTAGCGGTGCTGAGAGCAATGTATTTCAGACCGACTCCACTGGCAACTTCACACCCAACTAGAACTTTTTTTAAAGCAATGAATCCTGACGCAGCATCACATTCAAATCGAAAGTTAGAAGTCGGTGTTTTCGAGTGTGAAATTCATTTGAAATTTCGACTAATCGAAGAAAATTGTGTTTTGAACGATCGCGAAAAATTATTAGAACTATTGATTGACGCATTTACAGCAGGTGCAGACGAATACTTGGAACCCTTGCACTCCTGCGTTAAAACTCAAGAGATCTCTGAGTTAGAAGCCTCTCCCCAGATGCGTCGCCAACTGATGCGACTGCGCAATTCTTCTAATCTCACTTAAGCTCGATTTGCCAAGGATCGAGGTAGGGCGAATTTTTTCTGCCGAAAGTGTTGACAGAACTATTTGGATTCGCTAACCTAGATAAGGTTGAACTCAGACGTGCCCCCATCGTCTAGAGGCCTAGGACACCTCCCTTTCACGGAGGCGACGGGGATTCGAATTCCCCTGGGGGTATATAAGAGGTAAAAGCGGTAGTATTTACTACCGCTTTTACTTTTTGATGCTAAATGCCCGACTGCGCAGCAGTATATAACTCTTCGACGCGGCGGCGAATTGCTAGCAAGTTCGATCGCAAATCCTGCCGCAGGCGGCGTTCGACAATCGCCACGGGCATAGTACGCTTGGGCAATACTCGCACGATATAACAGAGATTTGTGCCTGGACTTTCACAAGCAAAGTAGGGTTCCAGCAGCCACTTCCCAGAATAAGCTTTTAAATCTCCCTCTACCATGTCGAAATGAATTTCGTGGGGAAATTTTTCTTCTAAATCTAAAACGACCCGTGCGGAAAAGTTGAAGCGCAGCAATCGTTGAGTTCCGACTTGCTCTAGACGAATGCCACCATTAGGATGAGCTAGCCGCCGACTAACGGCTAGGTTGGGAATAAAATCGGCTAAAGTGTCATATGCTGTCAAAACCTGCCACACCTGTTCTATGGGGTGGAAGATCTGAATTTTAGCGGTAATTTGGCGTTGGCGGTGTGCCAATTCTTCTGTGCGCACTTCCACATCCTCCGTTGAAGATGCAGCATCGATGTCGTCGCCATCGGTATCAAGCTCGAAATCGAGATCGGATTCGTCGTACTGTTGAGTCACTGTTCGATGATGATTAAGCGTTAGCGAGCAAAGGTCTGCGGCAGAGTCACGGTGAAACAAGTTTCATAGGCAGTAGAATTGTCGACTGGATTGCTAGTTACCTCAATACTGCCATTTAAATGCTGTACTAAGCATTTGACAAGAGCAAGTCCCAATCCAGTACCCTGAATGGCTTGCTGTGTAACGCCTTGACCGCGCCTAAATTTCTCAAATATATACTTTCTTTCTTCTTCAGAAATACCAGCGCCAGTGTTGGTCAGCCGTACAACAATTTGGTTGAGCTGAAGATCGACTTGATGCGTGACTTGTAAAACTATAGTTGTATCTGGGTAGGAATATTTCCCTGCATTGGTCAACAGCTCTTGCAGAATGCGATCGAACGCTTCCTCATCTGTTTGAGCTGGTAGAGAAGATTTTGGAATATCTAGCTGAATGTTTAACCCTTTATCTACCCAAGTTTGGGTAAAAGACTGAGATAAGGCTTGCAGTTTAACTTTGAGATCTATAGTTTCTAACTTCAGCGGTGCTTGGTTTGATTCGAGTTGCTGAAGCTTAAGCAAGTTAGCAATCAAGTTGATTTCTCGATCGCACTGTTCTTCTAAAATATCCAAATACTTAGCTTGGCGCTCTGGAGTAATTCCTTGCTGCCGTAACATCCGAATTGCCAAACTCATGCTCGTTAGTGGCGTGCGTAACTCGTGGCTCATCGTGCTGAGGAACTCATCCTTCAACTGATTGAGCTGGCGCAGCTGTTCGTTGTGCTTGCGGGTTTTCTCATAAAGTAGACTTTGAACTTCCAGACTGCGCTGGAGTTGCAAAGTCCGGTCGTCTACGAGGGATTGTACCTGACGTAGCGTTTGGTTTTGAATAATTGCCGTACCAATTTGGGCGCAAACCAACTCTACCAGCGACAAATCTTCTGGATGCCAGTGCCGATCGCAGCAGTGCTGCAAAATTAAAAAGCCTAATACTGTCCCTTGGCTCTCAATCGGCAAAATTAAGGCTGCAGGAAATTGCGTAAAATCAAAAATTGGAGCTAAACAGGATGTGAGACCGCTCGACTGTAGATCGCTGTGACTGCCGATCGCTACTGGTTGCGGTGAATTCATTAGTGCTTGTTGGCACAACGCACACTCGGAAAGCCAAAAAGACTGTTCGGCGATCTTGCTATGATGCTCTTCACAAGGATTTGTCCGTGCATCCTGACTCCATTCGCTGGCAATTGTCGCTTTAGCTCTAGGTAGTTTTTCCCTGACTCTGTTTCTCAGCTGTGGCTCGACATACTTTAACAACAGAATCGAGCCGCGACTCACTGCCAAAGCCTGAGCCGTACCCGCGATCGCCATTTGCAGCACTTGATTCAGCTCCATCGAGCTGCGGCTAGCTACTGTTAGTTGGTTAAGTAAAGCTTTGGTACGAGCGGCTGTCTGGATTTGCCGTTGCAGAGCAGTCACAGACTGAGCTTGGGCAAGGTGAGCGATCGCGATCGACAGCGATGTAATTAGCTGCTGAGCTGCATTTGCAGCTAACTCTCCCCAATGATACACATCGTAGCAAAGCAAGCTAATGACGCTACTGAGCTGACTTTGCTGCCAAATCGGGATTTGTAATACAGCTTTAATTACTGATGGGATGTCTTTATCTTGTGTTAGCACTTCATGTGTCAGAGCATGAAGATTGTCGATTGCCAGCAAGCTAGCTTGAGTGGGAATTGTTGCTGCTAGCTTTTGGAGTGGCTGGAGGAGTGTTTGCTGCGAGACGGGGACAGCTGCATTAAAATACCACGAACCAATTGCTGATGTTTCTGTTACTCCAGGGGCGAGCGTAATTATACAGCCGTCTACTTGGAACGCTTCTCCAAGTAATTTGGCAATTTGCGTGAGTGCCGTTTCTGAATCAGGGTGAGTCAATGCGACTCGAAGGATCTGTTGTCCCAGTTGAGCTAAGTCTTCTGCTGGCTGCATTCGTGTGAGGGAGGATTTGGGCGATCGCTCTGGTGAAGATGAGTGTGATGAAATGGAAGCATTTTTCATCAGTGAGGTTTTTGTAGATGATAACCGGACAACTTCCGTTGATAGCGATTTGAGTGTATCCCTACTCCAGCGGTTGACAACAGATCTTTTATAAACAGTCCAGTCTTGGCTAACACGCTTTCTCACCTTAGATTACTCCTTCCTACTTAGGATGCCCAAATTAGCCAGAGCGCGACCAAGCAGGTACTAAATTTAAAAAACTTAGAGCAACTTCTACTGCAATAGCAAAATTTGTATATTCGATTATCTAGATTATCTTGCTTCAAAAATCGCTGGATCGGTATTTTCCCTGATTATAAAAGCCGTCAGTTGGAGAGACTCCGCAGATTTCGTTAGGTAATTCCCGCTATATCTTTAGTATGCGTTCCATACTGTTTAAGAGAGGGAACATACGGCTTATGAGGGGTGGGGGGATTTAGGGAGCTGAGGGAGTTGTGAGAGTTTACTCTCCCTTATCTTCCAACTCCCCAGTTCTGATTATCCTGCCAAGCTCTCCATACTTAAGGGTACTAAGTCGCCGTTACTGGTAAGTCCTAACATCATAGCTTCTTGCGGTTGGATTGTTTGTCCCGTCAAAACGCAGCGTTCCTCTGTTTGTGCCGTTGCCGGAATACTGGCGCGGATATCAGCACGGGAAAATTTCGGTTTCCAATCACCTGATTTTTGCTGTACGTAATTCCACAGAATATCTCGGATCAAAGCTTGATATCCTTGGTTACCGGATATCTCTTTTAATTTTTCTTTTAATTCCCTCTCTAGACGGATGCTAGTAACTTCCATTTCTGTAGTGGGAATGCGAGTGAGCGTATGCATGATGATTTCTCCTTGAAGATCTAGACAACTCAGTAATACAAGTGTAGTATGTTTAAAGTAAGGATTAAAGAACTTGCTAAATTAGGTGTAACTTCAGTGAAATTTTTGGGCTTCATCTCTCCTCTACTGGCTTGTGCTAACTGTCTCGACAGTTGGGAATCAGTAGCTATGGGGGTGGAGTCTTTATTTATAGGTGATGCAGCCATTCGGCAGCTAGGCGATCGCCTCAGCCAAGCACAATCCGTAAGAATTAACGATAATTTTGGCTATGGAAGCATTGGGCTGCGTTCATCAGAACCACGAATACAACTAGATAGCGGGAGTTGCAGGTATAACAATGTACCGATACAAGGATAAAAGTACTTACAGAAATTTCAGCCCCCGCTTCTGAATTAGGTAGAAACGGGGGTTTTTGTTTGGTGTTTTTTATATAGAAATTTCTCAACTCAACATTTTTTTACAGGGAGAGTACAGCTGTGTCAACAGTAAATCAAGTGCTAGAGCAATCTGTAGTCGTGTTTTCGCAAAATTACTTACCCATCAGCCACATCAACGTCAAGCGGGCGATCGCGCTGTTGATACTGGGTAAAGCTGAAGCACTCGATTTTGGGCAAGAGACAGAATTGTTCGTGCGATCGCCCAATCTAGTCATGGCTGTTCCTTCCTATATTCGCCTGACATTTACCAGTACAGAACGAATTTGGAAGATTCCCCCAGTAAATCGCAGGGAAGTTTTGCGAAGAGACAATTACGCTTGTCAATATTGCGGTAGCAGCAAACGCTTGACGCTCGATCATGTCGTTCCTCTATCCAAGGGTGGACTCCATACGTGGAACAACGTCGTGACGGCTTGCGAAAAATGCAACCAGTATAAGAGCGATCGCACTCCTCATCAGGCAGGAATGCCGTTACATGTTAAACCCAAAGCACCCATTCATCCTACCGTTGCTTTTGCTGAAAAATTCTGGCGCTCGGAGCATCTCCCACCAGGCATAGGAGGAAACTCTATCTCATGCTGAAATTGAATTACACTGAAACTGGTTTCCACTTAGAGCATCCAACTCAATCTTTAGAAGAGTGGGTAGCGATGCGAGTGGTTTTCGCCCTGCGCGTAGGCGAGTCTATTTGTGTAGAACCTAGCACGGCTTCATTTTTATTACCTGCCGACTTACCACAGTTAAATTCACTCGTAACTGCGATCGAACGGTTTGGTACGGATGAAGTGGTGTTAGAACAGTGCGACGCGGAATATGTGGAAATTTGCCTGCGAGGATCTTGGTTAGCATCCGATGCTGAAAATGATGCAGGAGTATTTGTCACATCTTTGTCTTACGCGATCGAGTTGTTATTGTTTCACTTGTGGAAAGCAGCTCAAATTGGTGCATCTGCATTGAGCGATCGCTAAGTCAGCAAATCAGAAGTTAAAAGTCAAAAGAGTGTCTATTTAGGGCGCATAGATTTATTTATGCGTCCTATTATGAGTAATTGATAATTGGTATTGAGAGAAGATGGCTGATGTTTTCAAAAAATCAACTTTTTTACATTTGACTCAATTCTGCTGAGAATTGAGCCGCTTTGTCACCCAACTAACTAACCCGCTAATAATAGTTCCGGCCATTAAAATACCGATCGCGGGAGTAAAGACAGGTTGCCACAGCTTGTACCACAAGTCTAGACCTAAAGGCAAATGCAAGACGTGACCGGTAACAGCGATTGCCAGCCAGAAGAAAGCAAAGAGGACGAGAAAGAAATCTGCTACTAGGGCAAGATTTATCCACTTGAGAAATTGCTCTTTCATATCAATTCATAGATATTTCTTCAACAACAGTCCCAACTTTTCTTTAGTTGCTGCGGGTGCTTTATTTAGGGGTGTAAGAATAGCATACTTCAAAGCGGAGTGCGCTTCTGAGGTAGGAGGATTTTTACTCAAACGCCGCACTGTTTCTAGAATTACCATCTGGGCATTCTTAGCATTGCGTTGCAGATTTCCAATCACCATCTCGACCGTGACGCTGTCGTGGTCTGAATGCCAACAGTCATAATCTGTCACTAAGGCTAGGGTAGCGTAGGCAATTTCTGCTTCTCTAGCTAATTTTGCCTCTGGTAAGTTGGTCATACCAATAACCGTTGCACCCCAACTGCGGTAAAGGTGGGATTCTGCTCTAGTAGAAAAAGCTGGACCTTCCATACAAACGTAAGTTCCGCCACGATGTAGGGTAACATCTGAAAGATTGAGACTGGCGATCGCCTCAGCCAAAACTCCTGCTAGTTGATGGCATACCGGATTGGCAAAAGCAATATGGGCTACTATTCCCTCGCCAAAAAAGGTAGAAATGCGATTTTTCGTGCGATCGATAAATTGATCGGGTACGACCATATCTAGAGGTTTCGCTTCCTCCTTCAAAGAACCAACCGCAGATGCAGAGATAATGTATTCCACCCCAAGCTGCTTCATGGCATAGACGTTAGCACGAAAGGGTAATTCTGAAGGTAAAAGCGTGTGATTGCGACCGTGACGGGCGAGAAAGGCTACCCGCGTTTCTTCTAGAGTCCCTACAATTAAAGCATCTGAAGGCGCACCAAAAGGCGTATCGACTCGTACCTCTTCTACATTCTTAAGTGCTTCCATTTTGTAGAGTCCACTGCCACCAATGATGCCAATTTTTGCCTCTCCCACAATTTTCGCTCCACGCAATGCTGCAACGTCAGATTATTCTAAGGCAAAAAGGTAAATAAGCAACAAAAAACCGCTCCAATCAATTTGCACGATTGTCAAGCGGCTGACCTTTAGGTATTTAGCTATGTCCAATACCAATACTGGGATGCAGGGTTAGATCATTCCCTGTCCTTTGTGACGCCGATCTCCTTCTTCAGTCAGCTTTCCTGCTTCGTCTTCATTTAGTTCTTCTAATGTTTGCTGGCGTTCGGCTGCTTCTGCTTCTAGCATGGCGGTGCGATCGCCTGGAGTTTCGTAATACATTTCGGGTTCAACAGCATAGTTGTTGGCTAAACCCTCTTGGTCTACAGTAGCGCCACCCGTAACGTTAAGGCTTTCAGCACCAGCTTGTTCTTCAGCTGTTTCTCGATAATTTTCACCTTCACGATCCATACGGGCTGCTACCTCTGCTGGAATAATGCCTCGATCTGCTGTCGAGGTATCCATCTCGTCATTACGGGTAACTTTGTCTTTAGATCTTGCTTCACTCATGAATTTTTTCCTCATAAAATTGTTTATCGTTGGAATCAATGTAAAACTTTCCTCTAGCTAGATGGATCTACCTTTTGGAGAGTTTATGTCAGATATAACAATTGAATATCTCTATCTCAAGATGTAAATTGAATTAGATTCATCAGCAATCTTTGATAGACCAATAGCCAAAATTACTATATTGTCAAGCTTTTCTAGGAATTTACAGTTAAAAAATACTACGAAATAGCTTGGCAGCGATCGCAGCACATAGCATATAGCAATCCTATTTCAGTTTCCAGTGTTGGCGGATGACTTGAAAAGACTATCATCTGACACGATTGCTAGTTACCAAGATTGACTGTCACTTTCTCATCACTTTCTAACTGCATACTAATATTGAGTTACAGTTATCTTTCTATAATACTGTTGTTAAAAGGAAAATTGTACTGAGTATGTGTAGTGGGTATTTGGGAATTAGAAGCCTAAACTTTTGTTGCCAATTATTTAGCCGCCGATTCCTACATACGATTGTAAAAATAACTTAAAAGAACAGCCATTGATTATTTGAGCAATTATTAACCATACACTGTGACAATTGTGCCACTGATTTTTTAACATTCCTTACGTTACGTATGGAGCATTATAAATGTAATTAGGTGCAATTGACTAAATTCATGCTTTGCGATCGCTAACAATACATCGTTGATGATTGCTAACAATCAACCATTAATAATTAATAAAATCATGCGTTACAGCATCATGCTTCAACTAGTAACTGGAATTGCCTTTATTCTAGTTGCTAGCGCTGCTCTATTTGCCTGGTTGCAATATCGTCCTGGAGCGGAACAGGAGAGTAATTCCGAACATAACAATGTAAAAAATAGGATTGCTGCTATGGCAATCCTCAATAATTCATCAATTTGCTGTTACAACAGTTGCTGAACGAGCGCGGCTGGTACGAAGTGGCAAACTACTAACCAAGTCAATTGCTAACATCGACAAAATAGTTGTAGGTGGTTCAGGGAAGTCATTATTGAAGCAGATGGCGAGTTGTACGCAAAGATACGTCATTGTGACGGACGAGGAAATTGCCCACCACAAGATAAAATTCTCCAGATTGCTCGATAAATTTGTTGTAGTTGAAAGTTGTAGTTGAAAAATGGTTAATCCCAAATTTACAACTCTTTCAGCCTGCTCCATCTACTCTATATACACACAGTTAGCGATCGCGTAATAGGTCTGATGCTAAAGTTTGAATGTTTTTTCAAGCTACCCCGGCTAGCTCTAATAACACTCTGGTTAGCTTATGCTTTCCTAGGGTGGTATTTATCCGCTCACCACATTATTTGGCTAGTAGGAGCTTTCATCACCTCTGTAGCTTTAGCTGTAGTGTGGAAAAGTAGCCCACTTCTGGAACGTTTTACCAGTCTTGGTTCTCAAGGTCTGTTTGTTGTCGTGAGTATTAGTTTAATTATTAGTCTGTCAGTGGCTTCAGCAATAACTTGGACGACTTCTTTCACTCTCTTTGTCATCCCTTTTGTCTCGATGGTTTTGGCACAAGTAGAAATGAGTTTTTCAGGATTTGATAAATTATCCACATTTTTGTGCTTGATGTTTATTGCTACAACAGGGCTAGCGTTCGGTGAAGTAGTAGACGTAAATATTTTTCCTAGTAATAGATACTAAAAAATAATCGCAATTCAAAATAATTATTACATTATTTCACGGCAGAATAAAACTAGGTAAAATGTCCTAATTAATGACAATATTTAGTTGCTAATTCTATAACTAACCAACATTCTTAGTTCTTGACGAGATAACTTGAGTTCTCGAACTATAGTATCTTTTAGCTGCTGGATATCTGTAGTCGGAAACTCTAATTCTAATTTCTTAACAGCAGAATCAATAGTATTGATTTCAACTTTAGTCATTCTTTTTTTCTTGTCAATATTTGCTAAAATTCCTTGAACGTTAAATTTTACCTGCCCTTCGAGTTGCGTGCCAGATTGTATTTCTTTTATTCCAGAAGCGGAATTAAGTTCGCGAGCAAGTATACTTTGTAAAGTAGTTGTATCTACATTCGGAAAGGCAAACGTTAATTTTTTCAGTTGAGATTCGGTCGTCTCGATTTCAACTTCAGTAAACTCGGATTCTCGCTCAATTTCAGCTCGAATCACTGTTGCCTTAACTGGTAACTGTACTTGCAGATAGGAGTTTTCGGCTTGTAGTTTATCTAACCCTACAAAGGAAAGACTTAACACTCGATTTGTTAGTTGTTCCCCAAAAAGTCCAAAAGCAATTAAAAGTAGCGGCAGAGGTAGCAGACACTTCAGTGGTAAAGCAGGCAGTTTTAGCAACCAATGGAACATAGGCAGAAATTGGAGTTTGCACTTCTTGTTTCCATATTTCTTTAAAAGGTGAATCTGAGAATCCCACTGGTGGAGGATATGCCGATAGGTCGAGATTTTTTAGATTTAGAAGTAAATATTTCACCAGCACGCTTGGCTGGCGACTATGATGAGAATCCTATTAGTAGAAGACGATACCGAACAATTAGAGCCATTACAAATCGCCTTAAATGAAGCTGGACACATCGTCGATGGAGTTGATGATGGCGCAATGGCGCAGTGGTTGCTGTCGCAGAAAGATTACGATCTGCTTATCTTAGACTGGCTGCTGCCGGAAGTTAATGGGATCTCGCTGTGTCGCCAGTATCGACAAACCGGCAAAACCTCTCCCGTGCTAATGCTAACAGCTAAAGACACGACTACAGATAAAATTACAGGTTTGGATGCTGGTGCGGACGATTACCTGGTTAAGCCGGTAGATGTCTTGGAACTTTTGGCGAGAGTGCGGGCGCTGGGGAGGCGATCGCCTATGTGGCAGGGAGATATTCTGCAGTTGGCAGATTTACAACTCCACCTTCATACTCTGACATTAGCGCGGGATGGAATTGCTGTAGAACTGGCTCCAAGAGAATTTCATCTACTAGAATATTTTTTGCGTCATCCCAACCACGTTCTCAGTCGCGCTCAAATCGAACAAGCATTATGGGAATGGGGTTCTGAACCTGAAAGTAATGCCGTGACTGCACTGATAAGGCGGCTGCGCCAACGCTTACAATTAGTCAATGCCGCCGATTGGATTGAAACCATATATGGAATGGGGTATCGTTTTAGACCCAGCGTTGAGCAAGTCGTAAGTCGTAAGTCGTAAGTCACGCATTCAAAATTTGCCACGCACCACTCACCACGCACCGCTCTTCATGTTTAACCGCAGATTCGATCGCAGTCGTACCAATATTGCTCTGTGGTTTACCGTGGCGATGGGCAGTATTTTAGTTGCGTTTGCGGGAGTCATTTACTACCTGACAATCCTAGATGAGCTGGAGGATCTCGATCGCTTACTCTACAAAAAAACTACAGTCATGGCGGTGAATGCCGAGTACAACCGATTGACAAAGCAAGTAGATTTGACAAACGTACCGCTAGTAGGAACGATTACTCCACCCATAGGTACAGATATCGTATATGCACGATGGTACAACCCTCAAGGGCAATTAGTACAGTTTTTCGGAAATGCACCTCCGTATACGCTGACTGTAGCGCCTGGATTCTACACGCTCAGAACTATTAACAACGACGATGAAGCAGAACCTGTCGCTGTTTGGCTGCGTCAGGTTACGTTACCTGTATATCAGGAGAGTTTGCTAATTGGCTACTTGCAAGTTGCCGCGCCACTGACATCAACGCAACAAGAACTGTCTGGGTTGCGGCTAGTTTTGTTACTCATATTACCAATAACTATAGGGATCGTAGGTTTAGCTGGTTGGCTGTTAGCAGGAGCAGCGATGCAACCGATCCGTGACAGCTACGACCAACTCCAGCGCTTTACGTCCGACGCTTCCCATGAATTACGAGCGCCACTAGCAGCAGTGATGAGCAATGCCCAAGTAGGGTTAATTTCTAAATCGAGCGATCCCGCGCAGCAGCGCCTCCGATTTGAGAAAATTGTCAAGGTAGCAAAGTCAATGGAAGTTTTGATCGGTCAGCTACTATTTTTAGCTCGGCATGAAGGGCAATTAGCGGTTCAATCGTTGGAAAAAATTGACTTGACGACTTGGTTAAAAGAGTTGACAGACAACTATGCATCCCAAGCCGCAGATCGAGATTTGGACTTTACCGTCCAATTGCCTCAACGCTCAGTTATGGTGAAAGCTGACCCAGACTTGCTACAACAGGCAGTGATGAACCTGTTGAATAACGCCTTTAAGTACACGCCAGCTGGTGGTAGAGTGCAATTGCAACTGTTTGCCCGTGCTGACCGAGCCACGATTCAGGTTGAGGACAACGGCATTGGTATCCCTCAGCCAGATTTACCGCATATTTTCGAGCGATTTTATCGGGTCGATCCCAAGAGATCGCGGAAAACTGGTGGTTTTGGTCTAGGTTTGGCGATCGCCCAACAGATCGTTCGCGCTCACGGCGGTCGGATCGGTGTTAACAGCATCTGCGGTCAGGGTTCTACTTTTCAAATTCAACTACCACTACCTTAGAACACTTAGATCCTATAACTTTATTGTTTGCCGAACTGTTTTTCTAGTCTCGAATAGCAATTTTTGTGCTATTACAATCTCCAGACAGATTTTGGAGAAAAATTGTTTTCGCGCTCTCTCGATCGCTAGCAAGATATTGCAACTCATTTTGCGGCAAAAATAGTGGATTTCAACACTAATGACTAGTTAAAGAAAAATCACGAACTCTACTCGCCTCTCTAAAGATATATGCCTTAAGTCAGAATTTCTATAGCAACAATTAGCTAAAAGCTAAAAGCAGAACTATGGTTTAATGCCTCTGTTTCAATCCTCTCTCTTTTCATGACTCATTGCCCGGTTGCGCAATTTAACTTTCATTTTTAGCTGTCATTTTCTCATCATTTTTATTCATAATACTCAAGATAGTGAAACGAAAAGTCATCCAAAAATAGTTGCCATAGGTCATGGCACTATTAGCTATTTCTTAAAACATTTGAGGGAACACTCGTGAATATGAAACCGATTGAGAAGACTTCTGTCATCATCAGTATTGCTACTATGGCTGTATTAGCAGGTGGACTGTCAGCTCAAGCTCAGACTGCTGACTCTCATTCTGCCAACGTAAAAAATACACGAGTTTCAACTTCGGCTGCTGCACTCAACAACGAACCTGCAAATCGTATAGTGGCTCAAGTTGACTCTACATACCCTAGTACATACCCTAATACTCAACCAACCACTCCCACCACAGAGCCGACATACCCTAGCACTCAACCGAGTACGCCAACTACAGAACCACCTGCTACTACACCTGAAACGACGCCGACTCAAACAGCACCAACTCAAACTACCCCAGGTGCGATTGAACCAGGTAGAGTCACTCGTGGCGGTTCCAGCTACGTTGGAGTTGGAGGCAACATCGGTTTGGGTGGTGGCGACACTGCTTTGGGTATTGGCAACTTTACAGTTATCAGTAAAATTGGATTCACGGAAGCCGTCTCTGCCCGTCCTGCTGTCGTATTTGGGGATAATACGACCTTTCTGATTCCAGTTACCTATGACTTTACCGTACAACCTACAGGAGCAGCGACAGAAGCAATATCGAGTTTCGCACCTTATGTAGGAGGAGGTTTAGCGATCGCCACCGGAGACAATAGTGACGTAGGACCAATGGTAACTGCGGGTGCTGACGTACCTATAGGAAATCAACTGACAGCAAATGCTGGCGTGAATGTAGGATTTTTCGACAGTACTAGCGTAGGACTGACGATCGGTATCGGTTACAACTTTGAAGGACTCTAACGATTGTCGGCTGTCATTTGACTCACCTGATAATTTCTGACTTCTGATTTCTGACTCTTTTTGTCATATTTACATCATTTTTGTGCCGAACACTAGAAACAGAATATTGGAGGCAAACAAATATGAAGCATGGAGCGTTCTTGAGTTTAGCCTTAACGGCAGTTGTGGGCGCGATCGCCATTCCCGTGCTGCCTAGCTTTGCCCAAGCGCAAGGTACAACTAGAATCGGCGATCTGCAACAACGTGCCAGAGGTACAGTCATTTCTGGTGAAGTCGTCAGCGTGGTCGGTAACGATTTCACGCTCAGAGATGGTTCGGGAGAAATTATTGTCGATGCCGGTCCCCGCTGGTGGCGAGAGATCGATCTCAAACCAGGGGAAAAAGTGACTGTCAGGGGCGAGACGAGTTACAAAAGCGGCGAATTTGATGCCTTTTCCATCACTCGCGCTAATGGTTCCACAATTGAAATTCGCCCTGCTGAAGGTCCGCCACCTTGGTCGGGTAAAGCACGGAAGGAACGTCCGCCAGCACCTCTGGCTCAACCAGCAAAACCGTAAAGTTGTGCTGCTATAAAACTAGATCGATTGGAAGGAGAAGAAATGCGATATGCAGCAACGACGGATGCTACAGCTACTCACGATCGCGATCGCTATCAATAGCTTAGTATTTGTCGGATGCACTCAACAACGTAGGTTTGGTACAGACAACCAAACAGATTTTACTCCTAACGTTCGGATTCTACAGCGACAGCTTGACGTTCCCTACGTACCCACACCTCAGCTCGTCGTAGAGCGAATGCTGGAAATTGCCAAAGTCGATCGCCAAGATCTGGTTTACGACCTGGGTAGCGGCGATGGACGGTTGGTAATTACCGCCGCCCAAAAGTATGGTGCTAGGGGTGTGGGTATAGATATCAATCCGAGGCGCATTCAAGAAGCAAAGGCTAACGCAAAAGAAGCAGGTGTCACTGACTTAGTAGAGTTTCGCCAACAAGATTTATTTGAGACAGATTTGAGCAATGCTACGGTAGTGACCCTCTACCTGTTACCTGCTGTCAACCTCAAGCTGCGCCCGAAGCTGTTAAAAGAACTAAAACCAGGAACTCGGATCGTTTCCCATGCTTTCGATATGGGGGACTGGAAACCTCAAAAAGTTGAACGAGCCAGCGGCAGAACGATTTACTACTGGGTTGTACCAGAGCAAGTGCCAGAAGATTTTAGCTCTTAGAACAACTCTGCATTTTTATACAAATATGAGCGAAAGGACTGCGGAGCGTGCAATTACCAAAAATGCTACTCGGAATAGTTGCCAGTGCGAGTGTTGTTAGTTTAGGCGTAGCTGGATTTGTACTAACCCAACAGGAGTCTAAAGCACAAGCACCGACTTCAACAACTCAACCTCCAGCAACTGCTCCCACACCTTCACCCCAAGAATACCAGTCCAGCATTCCCTACGTACCCACGCCTCAACCCGTGGTAGATGCGATGCTGAAAATAGCAAATCTGGGCGAGAATGACGTGGTTTACGACCTCGGTAGCGGTGATGGGCGAATTCCCGTGACGGCTGCCCAAAGATATGGGGCACGGGGAGTTGGTATAGAGATCGATCCGCAGCTCGTGCGAGAGGCGGATAAGAATGCGAAAGCAGCAGGAGTGAGCGATCGCGTCCAGTTTCGCAACTCAGACTTATTCAAAACCGACATGAGCGAAGCAACAGTCGTGACGCTCTATCTCCTGACAGAGAACAACCTCAAGCTGCGTCCTAAACTATTGCAAGAACTTAAGCCAGGGACTCGCATTGTGTCTCACAACTACGACATGGGCGACTGGAAGCCGGAAAGAGTGGAGCAGGTAAACGGCAGCACGATTTACCTATGGACTGTGCCGGAGAATGTGCCAAAAAATCTGCGCTCTTAAACAAAAGTTATTGGTCATGAGCGTGCGGCTTGACTGGTAACTAGTAGCTAGATTCTTGCGATCGCCAGTTACTAGTCACTAATCGCCGATCGCTGATTCAAGCAACGGAGGATAAATACAATGAAGCTTCAAAATCGAACTCACAGCCTGAAAAAATTAGCCGGACTCGCAGCGGGTCTGATGATTCTTCCAGTCATTGCTGCTTGCGAACCACAGCAAACAGCCCAAACGCCTCCGACGGCGACCGAGCCATCTCCAGGTGCTACAACATCTCCAATCGAACCAACGCCAGGCGCAACACCAGGAACTACAGCTCCTCCTGCCGGACAAGCAGAAGCAGCTGACAATCACGTGGTTGATGTGGTAGCTAATAATCCTTCGCTGAAAACGCTGGCTTCTGCAATTGACGAGACAGATGCTAACGAAGTCTTAGAATTACAAGGTCCGTACACGATATTTGCACCCTCGGATGAGGCATTTGCTGCCCTGCCTGCAGAAACTCGCCAAAAGCTGCTGCAACCGGAAAATCGCCCCCAGCTTGCCCAAATTTTGTTCTATCACGTCGTTCCCGGTCAAGTGAGTGCTAGCCAACTGCAATCGGGAGACGTGAAAACGGTAGAGGGTGCAAATGTCAACGTTCAGGTTGACCAAACAGCTAACTCTGTCAGAGTCAACGATGCTAACGTCACCCAGGCTGATATTCCAGCTAGCAATGGTGTCGTTCACATCGTCGATCGCGTCATCTTGCCCCCCAATTTCTCTATCTAAAATGAATCGATTGAGAGACGCAAAATTTTGCGTCTCTACAAGAAGATTACATATAGATCTGGAGAAAACACCTATGAAAGGATTAAAAGGTAAAAACGTACTAGTGACTGGTGCAAGTTCTGGTATTGGTCAAGCGATCGCCATTCGCCTTGCTGCTGCAGGATGCAATGTGGCTATCAACTATAGAAAGAGCCCTGCAGCTGCCGAAGACACTGAAGAAATGGCAATGCAAAAAGCGTGTGGAGACGTGGAAAATTGCGGCGTGAAATCCCTATTGGTGCAGGGAGATGTTTCCAAAGAAGAAGACATTATCGAAATGGTCAACGCTGTAATTGAAAAATTTGGCAGTTTAGATATTCTGGTCAACAATGCCGGAATTCAAACTGAAGCCAATTCCCACGAAATTGAAACGGCAGACTTCGATCGAGTGTTAGCAGTCAATCTACGCGGTGCTTATTTGTGCGCTCGCGAAACAATCAAACACTTATTGTCACAGAACCGCTCTGGAATTATTATCAACATTTCTAGCGTTCACGAAATTATTCCCAGACCGATGTATCTCAGCTATTCCATCAGCAAAGGTGGGATGGAAAAT
>ERZ1066118.677-NODE-677-length-28526-cov-10.586421_pt1 | contig 28526 bp, 29 predicted proteins | sample MGYA00382765_ERZ1066118 | MGnify/ENA primary metagenome ERZ1066118 (study PRJEB33369, sample SAMEA5778348) | biofilm metagenome | biome: Industrial cooling water; feature: Water cooling tower basin; material: Biofilm | place: United Arab Emirates | collected...
GCAAGAGCTGGGAAGACGACCAGAACGTGTCCTGGGACGACGCCGCGGGCCTCTACCTCTCCACCGAGGGCGATGAGAGCCAGCACGTCCTCCTGGTGGGCCGGCAGGACGCCTCACAGGGCCTCACAGCCTCCAGGCTCTACGGCTTCGACCTCGTCTCCGGCGGCCTCCTGTCCATCCCCGTCGAACCCGAGGCTCTGCGTCCGGCCCTCGTCGAGCGGACGGGCATCGACCTGGACTCCGCGGGCAAGAACCTGACCCAGTACGTCCACGTCCAGGCCATCTGGCCCCAGGTCAGCGTCGAGCGCCCCGGCGACTCCTATTGGCAGTTCGGGGGCAACGGCCTCGTCAACGCCGAGCCCCTCTGGAGCGATCGAATGGCCCACGATCCAGCCACCGAGCCGAGGATCGACATCAACGAGGGCGGCAAGTACCTCGCCTACCGCTTCGCCGTGGGCGGGCAGGGCGACTTCAAGCTCTCCGGCTTCGACATCCAGCTCGTGACCCGCGGGCGTCGCTGATGGACCTCACCGTCCTCGCAGCCATGCGGGCCCGAGCGGCCGCGCTGATCCCCTATCGGCGCAATCCTCGCCCCGTGGGCCCCGCCAGCTTCCCGCCGTTCGTCGAGCAGGAGCTGCAGCGGGCCGCCACGGCCACCTCCAGCCTCGTTCAGGTCGTTAAGGACCTCGACGAGCGCCTCACCGCCCTCGGCGGATAGCTCTAGCTCCGGGATAACCACATGGAAGTCCCGGAGCCTGACCACCAGTTCAAGGTGCCGGTCGTCCGCCGCCCAGGGTACACGCTGTACCTAGAGCAGGCGACGCCCCGACACACCTTCATTCACTGCGACGTCCACCACCGCTGGTCTCCCTGCCTCAAGCGGGCGCTGATCGCGGACTGGGCGTCCCTCAAGCAGCTCCATGGCGGGCCGCTCTACGCCCTGCACGAGCCGGGCGACCGCAAGCACTCCAAGTTTCTCGCCATGTTCGGGCTCAGGTGGGCCGCGTCATTCACCGACAGCCGCCACCGCCGCATGGAAATCCACACGACCTAAGGACCCCATGGGCAGCCTATTCTCCGGCAAGAAGACGACCAAGACGGACGAGCAGTTCGACAGCGGCCCGTCGAAGTTCCAGCAGCCGTTCCTCCAGACCGCCTTCGACGGCGCCCAGCAGACCTTCAAGAGCCAGCAGGGTACTCCGTTCTACCAGGGTGACCTCTACGCCAGCCTGTCCCCCGACGCTCGCGCGTCCCTCGATCGCCTGAAGGGCTTCGCGTTCGGGACCGGCCTGGGCGGGGCAGGGACTCTCAGCTCGATCGGCACCACGATGGCCGGCAGTGCCGGTAAGGCGGGCTCGACGGTCGACGACTACCTCCGCATCGCCGCCGAGGACCCGACGCAGTCCAACATCGCCGCCGCACGGGCCTACGCTGCAGACCCCTCGATAGACGCCATGGTCGACGCCTCGTCCCGAGACGTGGTCCGCAACCTGAACGAGGGAACGCTACCTGCGCTCAACCGGCAGGCGTCCGCTGGGGGCAACATCAACAGCTCCCGAGCCGGCATCGCCGAGGGCCTCGCCCGCCGCGGCGCCGAGGACCGGGTCGCCGACATCAGCGCGGGCCTCCGCAGCGACGCCTTCAACCGCGGGCTCTCGCTGGCCTCCCAGGACCGCGCAACGCGCCTCCAGGCCATGGGCTCCGCCGCCGACCGCTACATGGGCCTCGCGGGCACCGGCATGGCCGCACTCCGCACCGGCGCCGATATGGGCTACGACGCCTTCGGCCAGATCGCGGCGGCCGACGAGGCCGACCAGGGCGACCGCCAGGGCCGCGCCGACGCCGACTACGCCCGCTGGCAGGGTCAGGACACCCGCGCCACGGACCTCCTCAACCGCTACTACGGCATCGTCGGGTCCAACTCCTGGGGCCAGTCCGGCACCCGCTCAGGGACGACGGTCGAGACGACCACGCCGAGCGTCATGGGCACCATCGCCGGCCTCGCGTCCACCGCAGCCGCCTTCACCCCGATGGGAGCCGCTGGCGGCGCCCTCAAGACGGCTGGCGGGCTCTCCAAGATCGGCTCCGCCGCCTCAGGCGCTGGCGCCCTAGCAAAGCTATTCGGACGCTGATGACATTCGCACCCATGCGGCTTCCCCCGGCCCCTCCGATGGCCGGCGGGGGCCTGTTCGACCCCGAGAACCGCCGGGACACCCTCCTCGCGATCGGCGCGGGCTTCCTGTCCGGGCACAACTTCGCTGATGGGGCCGGCGCGGTCGCGCAGAACCTCTACGGCCGCTCGCAGCAGCTCCGCCAGGAGCAGCGCCAGACCCGAGAGTTCGGCGGCCCCGACAACGCCTTCGAGATCGTCACCGACCCCCGCACGGGGGACCGCACGGTCGCCGAGGTCCCGCAGTTCGCCGAGTACCTCAAGGACCGGCGGGTCAAGCCGAAGGACGTGGCCGACATCAACGGCCGCGCCATGTTCGCCCTCATGCGTCTCCCGAAGGAGCAGCGGGCGGCCGTCTATGCCGACATGCGGGCCCACCCTGACCGCTACGGCGTCGACCCCGACACCATGCCCGAGACCTACGACGAGAACTACGCCGCGGTCACCAGCGGCATGGGCATGACCGTCTCCCAGGCGATGACCCGCGACCAGGCTTCCTCGAACGCCGCCGACCTCCGCACATACCGCGGTCAGGTCCACGAAGACCGGCAGGAGCGTACTGGCATCTACCGGGCCCGCTCGGAGGCCACCACGGCCCAGGGCGCGGCACGGCTGGGGATCGCCCGCCAGCGCGAGGGCCGCGTAGCTCGTGGCGGGGGAGGGGGACGAAAGGTCGGCAGCAGACCGAAGCTGAACCCCAAGAACCTCGACCTCGGCTACCTCACACAATAGGATCACCATGGCAGACCCGCTCAAGGAGCGCATCTCGCTGCTCCAGATCGGCGAGGCTCAGGGCAAGCTCAAGCCCGAGCACCAGAAGGAGCTGGACTCCTACCGCGCCAACGGGCTCGCCAAGGGCCGCCAAGGCACCGGCCCGGCTTCCCGGCCCCTGCAGTCCGCGGGGGGCCAGTTCGAGACCAGCCGCGCCCGCGACCAGGCCCGAGCGTCCCTCGCCCTCATCGAGCGGCTTCAGCCGGCCCTCGACCGCGTCCGGCACCTCCAGAAGACGACCTTGGGCAAGACAGGCCTCGCCGGCCTAGCCGAGTACAATCCCGTCTCTCAGGAGAACCAGGAGTACGACTCCGCGGCCTCCCAGCTCCTCGCGCTCGCCCGACCGGCCACCAGGTCCCCCGGCGAGGGCGCGATGTCCGACTTCGAGTCCAAGCTCGCCGTGGCGCCGCTCCCGAACCGCTGGAAGATGGACGCCTACAACAACGAGTCGATCGCCGGCCTCCAGCGCCTGATCGACACCTCCAAGCAGCTCTACGGCTCACAGCTCGGCCTGCCCGCAGCACCTCCCAAGCGCCCCGCCGGCTCATCGGGCTGGAAGATCACACGGAAACAGTAATGGCCCAGAAGTACGAGGTCACCGCGCCCGATGGCGCCGTCTACGAGGTCGAAGCACCTCAGGGCGCCACCGAGGCTGACATCCTTGCCCAGGTGCAAGGCGCCTCCGAAGCGCGGAAGCCTCGTCTTGGGGCCGCCGATGAGAAGGCCTATGCGGCCCTTGCCAGCGACCCCCGGACCACGCCCAAGCAGCTCCGCTCCTTCGTTTCCCAGCGGGGCATGTCGATCACCGACAGCGACCTCCGAGCGTTCTTCAACGCCCGGAAGAAGGCCCGCGTCAGCTCCAAGGTCGTCTACAAGGGCGAGCTGCCTGCGGCTCCGCCCAGCTCGCTTCACCAGAACATCGGGGCTGCGATCGGGCAGGCGGTAGACACCGTCATCCCCGGCCTGACCTCGAACATCCGTGGGGGCCTCAAGGTCGCCGGCAACGCGATCGAGGCGGCCCGTGGCAATGAGGAGTTCGATCCCTCAGGGGCCATGCAGGAGGGCGAAGCCGAGCAGGAGTACGCCAAGGCGCTCTTCAACGAGCAGCACCCGGTCCTCAGCACGGGGGCGCAGGTCTCCGGCGTCCTGGCCTCGCTGGCGCTCCCGGAGGCTCGCGTCTTCCGCGGCTCCGGCCTCCTCCCCGGCATGGGCAACGCCGCCGTCACGGCATCTGCTTACGGCGCAGCCGGCGGCGCCTTGAACGACACCGGCGACGGCCGCATGGCCAATGCACTCCGCGGCGGCGCCTTTGGTGCCGTTGAGGGCGCGGCGATCCCTGCGGCCCTCAGGGGGGCAGCGTCCACGGCCTCCGCGGTCCGCCGCAACATCCCTGGCATGGACGCCACGGCCCGCTTCCTGGAGAACATCCCCCGCCGCGCAACCGGACGCCCCCTGGCGCAGCCCGGCGACGCCGCACGGGCCCAGGGCGAGCGCATCCTCGCCGAGGAGCTGGACAACGCCACCATCGCCACCGGCATGGGCGCAGGCGATGTCCCGGCGACCCCCGCCGCGATCGAGGCCGAGGTAGGCCGCCGCGCTGGCCTTGGCGTCCCCGCTATGCCGGCCGACGTCACCGAGCCCGGCCGCCGCATCACCTCTTGGGCACTGCAGGGCAAGGGGCCGATGGCCTCCCGGGCCCGCTCGGCTCTCGCCAGCCGCCAAGCCTCCTCCGGGACCCGCGTCCGCGGCCATATCACTGGCGAACTGGGCGGCACGGTCGATCCCATCGCCGAGCCCGACCGCATCCGCCGGCAGTCGCTGGACAACGCTCGGCCGCTCTACGAGCAGGCCTACCAGCTCCCGCTCCAGATCACGCCGGACATGGTCCGCATCTCGCGCACCCCGGCGTTCCAGGACGCCCTCAGGACCGCCACCCGGAATATCCAGAACGACATGCGCGACCCCCGCGCTATGGGCTTCATTCTGGATGACGCTGGAAACGTGGTTCGCGGCCCCGTCAATGACATCTCCGTCGAGGGCATGGACCAGGTCATCCGAGCTATGGGCGACGATGCCCGAGCAGCGGCCGACCGTCACCCGCACACCGGCCAGCCGGTCAACAACACCAACTCGGTCCACATCGACCAGCGCCGCGCCGAGCTGCGGGACCTCTTGGCCCAGCAGAACGAGCCGTACCGCCAGGTCACTCAGCAGTACGCAGACGACATGGCCCTCCGCGATGCCATGCGGGACGGACTGGAGGTCGCCGGCCTCACCGGCCCGGAGATCGCCGCGCAGGCCCGTCGCTACCCCCAGCGGGACGCGCGGGACTCATGGTCCGCAGGGGCCAGCACGGCCCTGGCCGACACGGCCACTCAGGCCAGCCTCCGGCCCACCGCCAACGTTGCCCAGCGCGTCCGTCAGGCGGCAGGGCTCTCCGGCGCGGGCTCAGCAGCTGCGGCCGGGGACCTGGACAAGGTCGGCGCGATCGAGACGATGGTAGGGCGCACCGGCGCCCTGCGGCGCCTCGACGAGCGGCTGGAGGCCGAGGACCAGGCGTTCAAGACCTTCAACGAGGTCACCGGCAACTCCAAGACGCAGCCCCGGCAGGCCCTCGACGAAGCCCTGTCCGCAGACGCGATCGGCACCGCCGGTCGGGTAGCTCGCGGGGACGTTGTGGGCGCCATCACCTCCGTCCTGTTCCGCGGTAACCCCCGTGGGACCATGCGGTTCAAGCAGGACGTCCAGGATCGCATCGCCGAGCTGATGACTTCCACGGGCGCACAGGACGTCGGGACCGCCATGCGGGCCATCATGTCCCGCGCACAGCAGGACGCAGACTTCGCGGACCTGTTGAACCGCGCCGGCATCAAGCCCGCCAAGCTCATCGCCCTCGCGGCGTCTGGGCAGGACACCACGCCACTCGATGAGCAGCGCCGAGAGTCCATCGCGCCCCCGGCGTACTCACGCATCAACCCCTAAGGGCTGGGGGCCTCCCCAAGCGCCCCAACCCCCAGGAACAGCATGGCCAGCAAGCCTCCCGCAGCTCCCCGCCGCGGAGCCCTTTCTCGCGTCGGTGACCGGCATCCGGAGATCACCCGCGGCTCCTCCCTCCGCACCTCCCCGAAGCCTCGTGGCGCCCTGACGCGCCTCGCGGCCGAAGGGGTAGGGGGCCTCTACCGGCTCCTCGGGGCCTCTGAACGCGAGGCCGCCCAGGCCACCTCCAGCTTCGAGCAGTGGAACCACGATTGGAACCCGATGTCGGCCTTCGACACGGTCGGGACCCAGCTCGGCCGAAAGGCGAAAGGCGACCGGGACTACAGCTCCCAGCACCTCAAGAGCGGGGCCCTCAACGCTGCCCTGACGATTGCCCCTGAGGCGGCCCTGCCGGCCGCCAAGGCCCTCGCGAAGACTGGCGCCGGCAAGAAGATCGTCGGGGCGCTGACGGCATCCAAGCCGGTCTCCCGTGCCGATGACGGCATCGTCGAGGGCACCGCCCGGGTCACCGGGTCCGCCCCGCGGCGACCTGCCGGCCCTGTTCGCACCAAGGACGGCGCGATCCCGCAGCCGGACCTGTCGCCTCGGCGGGGCGCCCTGTCGACCCCTGACGAGGCCTCCATCCCGGTCAGGCACTACAGCCACACCCGAGACCTGAAGGTCCTCGACCCGGCCGAGATGGGCTCCAACCCGCGGAAGAACATGAGCCGCGAGGAACGGTCCCAGCTCAAGAGGGTCTACCTCGGGGAGAACCGCGGGCTCCCCACGGACTACGACATCGGCCGTGATGTAGGCATTGGCCCCTTCAGCTACGACGCCTCGTTTCCGGAGCGCAAGCTCGTCGAGGTCGGGTCGGACCTGCACCAGCAGTTCATCCGCCAGGCTGACGCGATCGAGGCCGATCCTGCCCTGATGAAGGCCTGGGGCTTCAAGCCCTCGACGGGCCGCCAGCGCATGGTCGAGACCCTCCAGCAGTCCGCCGGGTTCACTGGCCGAAGCTTCCCGGCCGACAAGACCGACTACGGCGCCGTCATCCACTCCTTCGAGCCCGTCCCGGTCACCAGGACCCCCGAGGTCCCTCTCCGCGGCCAGCCGCTCAAGCTGGACGCTCAGGGCCCCCACCAGGACCTCCGGGACTCCGCCCGGCAGTATATGTCGGACCGCCGGCAGGTGTACCGCCCAGCCGACGAGTACCTGGAAGTCGACCCTCAACGCGCTCAGGCGATTGCGGCGGCCTACGAGGCCATGCCCCATGCTCCTGCAGACCCCGCGGTCCGGGAGTCCTACGGGGCCCTCGCGGACGAGACGATCGCCCAGTACCGCCGCCTCAAGGACGACGGTTACGACTTCGGCTTCTACCGCCGGGGCGAGGACGGCCAGCTCACCGACGAGTACGCCAGCCCCTTCGATGCCCTGCGGGACCTCCGCGGCAACAAGCGGATGCGCGTCTATCCGACCGACGACGGCTACGGGGCAGGCGGGATCACCGACGACATGGTCTCGGAAAACCCCATGCTCGCGCTGGTCCCCGGGGAGACCTGGGACGGCCGGCCGGTCCGCGTCAACGACGTCTTCCGGGCCGTCCACGACGCTATGGGCCACGGTAAGGACGGCTTCGGCTTCCGCGCGGCCGGCGAAGAGAACGCCTGGAACAGTCACCGGCTGATGTACTCGCCCGTCGCCCAGAAGGCGATGACGACCGAGACCCGCGGCCAGAACTCCTGGCTCAACTACGGGCCCCACGGCGAGGCCAACCGCTCCGCATCCACGGCCGACACCGTCTTCGCTCCTCAGAAGATCGGCCTGCTGCCCGACTGGGTACTGGACCCCCGCGGCGGCCCCACCATCAACTAATCGCCCCCGCCGGGGGCTGAAGGACACCCATGAGGAAGACCCTCACTCCCGGCCGGGATCGCTCCGGCTCGATTGCCCAGGCCGGCGTGGCCCAGCAGGTAGCCCCGGCGAACGACGCCCGCCTCGCGATGTCGTTCCAGAACACCAGCGATACCGACATGCGCTTGACCGAGTCCGGCGTCGCCGCCTCGGCGGCCAACGGCTTCCTGATCGGCCCTGGGGACCTCGTCGAGATCGAGACCACCCGCGCCATCTCCGTCTTCTGCGCCTCGGCCGGCAAGACCTTCGCGAGCACCGAACGCTAACTCATGTTCTTCCGTACCCGTAAGCGGGCAGGGGGAGTCCGCCCTCTCACCGCTGCCGTCCCGATCACCGCGGGGGCAGTCTACAACATCCCCCGCCTCCTGGGCAGCTCCAGCACCCTCTCGCTCATCGCCGGCACCGACGCGAACCTGACGCTGGCCGGTACGGTCATCTCGGCGACTAATGGGATCGACGAGGGAGACAGCCAGGTCGCTGTAGTCCGCGAGATCAACGGCCTCCTTCGGGCCGAGTACCCGATCACCCTGACGGGCTTCGTGGCCCCGGTTGCGCCGCCTCCACCCCCATTGTTCTCCTCCATGCCGTCCATCGGCACGGATGGCACCCCACAGGTCGACGAGATCGTCACGCTGGTACGCGGCGCCCACAACGGCCCCCTGGGCAGCTTCAGGCTGGAGAAGCAGAACGGCGGTAGCTGGTCGAACGCCGTCACGGTCGTGCTTGCCGACGCGGGCATCGGCTCCCACAAGCTCACGACGCTGGGCGATGTGCTGCGGATTCGCGAAGAGATCGGTACGACCGGCATCTACGGCTACTCGGCTGAGATCACGGTCGGGGCGGCGACAACGGCCGGCATGAACGCTCCAGTGCTGGGCGACCCCCCCGGCTATACGGCCGGCACCAACCCCCCGGAGACGCTGCTGTCGGTTGACGAGACCATCGACAAGGCTGCCTGTAAGGCCGAGCACTTCTACGACCGCAACGACTCCGGCCCATTCTCCTTCGATAGCAGCCGCCGCGCCGTGTTTGGCGAGGCCGCGGCTGACGGCATCATGGGGCTGTTTAGCGGACCTACCGCGCAGCTAAACACGTTCGCCGGGCTGGCCGCGGGGCCGTTCCGAGAGATCGTCCGGATCACCAACAAGGTGACAGGCGCGGCGGTACTGTCCAACATCCGCTCGATGACCCTGGCCGCGCCTACGCAGACCGCGGCCACTACCACCTGGGACTTCGGCGCCTCCAACCAATACATCCGGCCCTCGATCACGGGGGACCTGTTGGAGTCCCAGGGCGCCGAGGTTGGCGACGAGCAGGTTGCCGTAGCCTCCGCCGCTCGGACGGACGAACGCTTCTGGGAGCTGACGCTCCTCGCTGCGCCCGACGCCCCGCTCATCCGACCCTTCTGGGTCGGCGTGGTTCCAGCGGCCGGGTCGATGCCGCAGTTCGGGACCCCTGCCGGTGCCGTGGGTGCCCTACTCGGCGACTACAGCGCCAACTCAGACGATGACGTCGGGACCGTTTACACCGTCCGTTGCTCGCCCCGCATCGGAGGCGTCGACGGGGTTCTGACGATCCGAAAGAACGGCGTCCAGGTGTTCTCCGCGGCGGTCCCGCTGGAGAGCTATCGGGCCGCTTGGGGGCCTTGGCAGCCCATTCGAGCGCGCCTCAACACCGGCCAGGTCGCCTTCTCCCATGCGCCCTCGGGCGTCCTCCGCTACAACTGATTGGAGTTCCCATGCGCCGCCTGATCGCGGCCGTGATGCTCTGGCTGGCGCCGCTTGCAGCGGCGTCGGCGCAGACCCTTCCGGCCCAGGTCGACCCCAACAACCCGCCGCCGCCGCTGGCCCAGCCCTTTGGACCGCAGGCGTCGATTGCGGACAACTTCACCGTCGCCGACTTCTTGGAGCCAGCGATCATCTCCCACACCGACAATGAGGAGATCGGGTCCGGCGAAGGCGCCTACCGGGGCAACTGCTTACCTACGCACAGCGCCTTCAGCGACCCCATCGTCTTCCCCGGCCTGATCGGGGGCTCTCCCCACGGCCACACCAACTTCGGCAACCGGAACGGCCTCGACAAGACCAGCTACACGCAGGTCCGGACCGAGGGCCTGTCGTCCTGCTACAACATCATGTGGCGGTCGCTGTATTGGCTCCCGATGCTGTCTCGCTGGAAAGCGGACGGGACCCGCGACGTGCGGATGCCGGATAGCGTCAACATCTACTACAAGCGCCCCGGCATCAATATGCCTCAATGTCAGCCGGGGAACCCGCTGTTCATCGGCCGCTGCGTCCCCCTGCCGAACGGCCTCAAGCTGGTCGCCGGGGCCGACATGGTGACACAGACCGTGCCGAGCGGAAAGCTCACCTTCGCCTGCATCGTCTACACCGCGCAGAACACCGGGGGATACAACGGTGGCCTGAAGTCGGACGTCCCGGCCGCCGCCAATGCCTGCCCGGCGGTGCCCAACGGCGAGACGATCACGAAGCGCGTTCTCAACGTGAAGTTCGAGTTTCCGGCCTGCTGGAACGGCGTTGACCTGGACAGCGCCAACCACCGCTCGCACATCGCGGACGCCTTCACCAACCCCACCACGGGCCGCTACGCCTGCCCTGCGACGCACCCATACCACATGTGGCGCTACACGGCGCAGTTCCAATACACGATGGACGAGCACCTCCCGACCGATGGGCTCTGGTGGCAGGGCCGCCCCGGCTGGTACTTCGACAGCGACCGCATGTTCGGGATGCCGATGGTCAAGCCCGGCACGTCCGTCCACATGGACCTCTGGGACGGCATGTCCCCCTACATGAAGACCGCGATTGAGGCGAACTGCATCAACCGCGTGTTGTCGTGCAACGACGGCGACCTCGGCAACGGCGAGAAGCTGAAGCGCATCTGGACGGCCAGCGTGCCCGCGATCCTGCCCAGGCCTACCGCCTCGCGGGAGCCGGGGTCCGTGAAGTTCCACGCGCCGAACTAGGCCGCCGCAGGGCCGCCCCCAGCAGCCCGAAGCCCGCCACCATCATCCCCCAGGTGGCGGGCTCTGGCGCCGCCAGCGCCTGCGTGACCGCGAGGTTCTCGACCATGTAAAGGCGCGATCCCTGCTGCACACTCATGCCGCTCGTGATCCGGTCCGTCGAAGCTCCGTAGATCGTCAAGTAGAAATCCCAACCGCCAGATAGGGCCTCCTCGACCTTCCCGTGGCCACCCAGGGCCAGGCGGTCCTGGCGGACGTCGTAGCTGAACACGAACTGCCCGAAGTTTGGGGCACTCTGCGACGCCCAGCTCAAGCCGGCCCCCACCGGCCTCTGGTCGTCCACGCTCTTGGCCGTGTCCCACTCGATCACGAAGATGCCCCTCAGGGAGCTAGCGGGGAACGGGGTGGAGTGACCCAGCGGGGTAACGTTGGTCCCATCCACCTCGAAGGTTTTGGTGATGACCATGGCCCCCGCAGGCACCGCACCAAGCGCAGCGGCACACGCCGCCGCAGAGATCGCGACTCGGTTCATGTTGTTCTCCCTGTTGCCCCGACAGACCTGCGCCAACGCCGACCCGCTGTCGAGGCCGCTCCTGTGCTGAAACGGGACGGCCCCACCCTCCAAACCATTAGGCCCATGCCCGACACCCCCATCGACACCTCCGTCCGCATCATCCTCGGCGCGATCCTCCGCGTCCTCCTGCGGGCCCTCGGCGCCATTCTGGTCGCTAGGGGCCTCACCGACCAAGGCACCGTCGACGGCACGATAGGTTCCCTCACCGAGGCCCTGGTCGGCTCCGTCCTCGTGGCGGCCCCCGAGGTCTGGCGGTTCCTCAAGGCCCGCCTGCAGGCCGCCTGGGCCGCCCTGACCGCCTGATGCCTACCAAGCCCACTGGGCGCCCCCGCGGACGTCCTCCGGGCGTGAAGAACAAGCCCAAGACGATCGAGGAGTTCGTGGTCTCTCAGGCCACAGCCCCGATCGTCCCGCCTCCGAGGAAGCCGAAAATGGCCGCCCGGGGCCCCTGGGCGCACATGACGCCCGAAGAGCGTCAGGCTTACAGCCGCAAGCTCATCGCCGCCCGCAAGGGCAACCACCCGAATACGCGCATCGCCGGCAAGCCCCAGCACCTCACCCACGTCCAGTGGGAGGCGGTGATGGAGACCGCTCGCCTGGACGCCAAGAGGATCATCAAGAAGATGAAGGACGCCGGACAACTCCCGGACGACCCGCGGGCCGCAGAGGCCCTGGAGAAGGCCGTGGTTACCCTGCGGGCCTCCTCCGCCCCGAAGGACGTGGCAGCTCTTGGCCGCTTGATCCTGGACTTCACGAAGCCAAAGCCCGCCCAGAAGATCGACCACACGGTTAGGACCGCCGAGGACATCCTCGACGAGATGGCCGAGGATGACGGCTGAGGAACGGCGGAAGGCCACCCGCAAGCGCCTGTTCGAGGACTTCGAGTTCTACGCCAACAAGGCGCTGAAAATCCGCACCAAGGACGCCCAGATCGTCCCCTTCAGGCTTAACCGGGCCCAGAAGCGCCTCCTGGGCGCCATCCTGGACCAGTGGGAGCAGACGGGCCGCGTCCGGGTCGTGATCCTGAAGGCCCGCCAGCTCGGCTTCTCCACCATGGTCGGGGGCTTCCTCTACTGGTGGCTGTCCCAGCACCGGGCCACCAAGGGCATCGTGGTCACCCACAAGGGCGACGCGACCCAGGCCCTGTTCGACATGACCAAGCGGTATCACACCGAGGTCCCGGAGTTCCTGCGGCCGTCCACCTCCCGGGCGAGCAGCAAGGAGCTGAAGTTCGACAAGCTAGACAGCGGCTACATGGTGGCCACTGCCGGCGCCGATACGGTGGGCCGCGGCGAGACGCTGCAGGCCGCCCATCTGTCCGAGGTGGGCCTCTGGCCGAAGCTCAAGGCCCGCGAGATCATGAACGGCCTGCTGCAGGCCATCCCGAGCGAGGACAACACCTTCGTCTTCGTGGAGTCCACCGCCCGCGGTATGTCCGGCCCCTTCTACGAGGCCTGGCGGGCCGCCGTCGAGGGCTCCTCAGGATACCTGCCGTACTTCGCGCCCTGGTTCGAGGACGACAAGTACCGCGAGGCAGTGCCCGAAGGGTTCCAGCGCACCCCCGACGAGGACGACTACTGCGCCAAGGTCCTGGCCGAGTACGGCGAGGAGCTAGACGACGCCCAGCTCGTCTTCCGCCGCCAGAAGATCGCCTTGGACGGCCCCGAGCTGTTCAAGCAGGAATACCCGACGTTCCCCGAGGACGCCTTCCTGACCTCGGGCGCCCCAGTCTTCAACCTGACCAAGCTGACCGATCGGGCCACCAAGGTTCCCGACGTCCTCCACCGGATGGACTACGACCCGGTAGAGCAGACCATGGCCCCGAACCCACGCGGCCGGCTCATGCTGTACCGAGAGATCGACCCCCGGATGGAGTACACCATCGGCGTTGACGTCTCCAAAGGGACTGGCGGGGAACAGGACGGCGCCGAAGGGGACTGGTCGGTCGCGCAGGTCCTCGACCAGCACAAGCGGCAGGTCGCTATCTGGCGCGGAAAGGTCGAGCCCGACTACCTGGCCACGATCCTCTATCACCTGGGCCACCTCTTCAATGAGGCCCGGATGGCCGTCGAGTTCAACAACCACGGCATCCTGCCCAACACCCTGCTCTTCAAGACGGGCATCATGGTCCACGGGGAACTGCGGACCTATGAGAACCTATACACCCGCGAGGTGTACGACAAGCAGAGCGACGAGCTGAAGCAGGAGCTGGGCTTCTACACGGACGTCAAGACCCGCCCCCTCATCATCGACGAGCTGCGACAGGCCGTCCGCGACGAGGTCATCTGCCTCAACGACGCGGGCACCATCGACGAGATGACCACCTTCGTTGCCGACCCCAAGACGGGGAAGATCGAGGCCGAAGTTGGCTGCCATGACGACCGCGTGCTGGCCCTCGCAATCGCTAACCATGTGCATGAAGGCTGCTGGACTCCGATCGAGGCCACCGACGACATGTACTTCGATATGACCGGATAACACCCGAATGAAACTAAAGCCCCGCGTCCTCAGCGACGAGGACCTGGTAGGCGCTTGCGTCGCTCGGGCCGAAGCCGGCTCCTCCTTCGTCGACAGCAACCTCCAGGCCGAGCGCCGGGAGGTCGTGATGTACTACAAGGGCAAGAAGCCCTTCCCGCTCCGCGAGGGCGGCTCCAAGTTCGTCAGCCAGGACGTCTACGAGAGCGTGGAGTCCATGAAGGCCCAGCTCACCGAGGCCTTCTCCGCCGGCAACAACATCGTCTCTTTCCGGCCTCAGGGCCCCGACGACGTGGGCCATGCCGAGCAGGCCACCGAGTACTGCGAACACGTCATGTTCGCGCTGAACGACGGCCTGGAGATCATCAACGGCGTCGCCCACGACAGCTCCATGAACCGCGTCGGGGTCGCCCAGGTCTACTGGGACCCCGCCGAGGTCGTCACCAGCCACACGTTCGAGGACGTGCCGCTGGACGAGGCTAGGGTGCTCCTCTCAGACCCCGCCGTGCGGATCACCGAGCGCCCCAAGGTCACCGAGGGCCCCGATGGTGTCCTGCTGGCCTCCGGCGAGTTCGAGCGGGTCGAGGATGCGTCCCAAATCCGCATCGAGGTCGTTCCCCCGGAAGAGTTCATCGTCTCCGGCGGGCGCGGCCGTGACCTCTCCCGCTACCCTTACCGGGCCCGGCGCCGCCGCGTGACCCTGGGGGAGCTGGTGGAGAACGGCTACGCTCCCGAGGTCGTGTACTCGATCCAAGGCGCCGAGGATGACCTCGCGCTCGACGAGGAGCGCCTCCTCCGCGACGAGGACACGGTCGTCACCGGGATGGAGGACGACAGCGAGGACGAAGCGGGCCGACTGGTCACCGTCCACATGTCGTTCATCCTGATCGACAAAGAGGGCACCGGCCGCCAGCAGCTCTGGAAGGTCGTGCATGTCGGGAAGACGCTGCTGGAGAAGCAGAAGGTCGCCGACGATCCCTTCGTGACCTACTCCATGCTGCCGGAGCCGCACTCCTTCTGGGGAGGCAACTTCGCCCAGCGGACGATCCAACACGCCAACACCAAGACGACCCTGACCCGCGCGATCATCGAGCAGGCGGTCGAGGCCACCAATCCTCGCTGGCAGGTTGCCCGAGGCGGCGTGGCCAACCCCCGCGAGCTGATCGACAACCGCCGCGGCGGCATCGTCAACGTCCGCTCGATCACCGACAGCGTCGCCCCGCTTCCGCAGACCCCGATCAACCCCTTCGTCCTTCAGACGATCGGCATGGTCGACCAGGCCCGCGAGGACACCACGGGCATCAGCCGGCTCTCGCAGGGCCTCGATAAGAAGGCCCTCAGCCACCAGAACAGCGCCGGCCTGGTCGAGCAGCTCACGAGCAACTCGCAGGTCCGCGGCAAGGTCATGGCCCGGCACTTCGCGGTCCAGTTCCTGACGAAGCTGTACCTGAAAATCTACGCCATCGGCATCGAGCACGACCGCCAGCGCATCCTGGAGATCGCCGGCAACTTCGTCGAGATAAGCCCCCAGGCGTGGCGCCGCCGCACTCACGTCCAGGTCGACATGACCCTGGGCTACGACGAGCGGGACCAGCAGGCGCAGGAGCTGCTGACCTACGACCAGTACATGACGCAGAACCACCCGCGTCTGTACGGAGAGCAGCAGCAGTTCAAGGTCCTCTCCAAGGTCTTGCGCGTAAAGGGCCACAAGAACGTCCAGGACTTCCTGGTCGACCCGGCCACCCTCCAGCCGCCCGAACCTGACCCCAAGGTCGCCGCGGAGGTCGCACATCTCCAGAAGCAGACCGAGGTCCTCGATCGCGAGATCGCCCTCAAGGAAGGTGCCGCGCAGCACAAGGTCCGGCAGGACACCTTCGAGGCCCGCCTCAAGGAGGCCATGCAGGCCGCCGACATCGACCTGAAGAGCCGCGACGCGGACCGGAAGGACGACGAGGTCGCCAACCGCATCGACATCGCCCAGGCCGAGCTGGAGCTGGCCATCTACCAGGCGAAGCAGGCGCCCGACGAGAACGTCAAGGCGTCGGCGATCATCAGCCCGAACAGCTAGGAGCCCTAGTGGCCAACATCGTCCTGACCGCCGAGGAGCAGGATGCAGTGGAACAGGGGGAGGCGGCAAGCCTCCTCCTCGACCACCCGCAGTTCCTCCGCGCGATCGAGGCCGTGCGCCAGCAGTGCGCCGAAGCCATCCTGACGTCCGAGCCCGCCGCCAAGCAGGCCCGCGAGGACGCCTACAACCTATCCCGAGGCCTGTCCGCCGTCACCGCGGAACTGGCAGCCCTCGCGGCCCAGGGGGAGCAAATCCTCGCTGAGGCCGAAGCCCAGACCGAGCCCGCCGACCAGGACGATCCCGTCGACGAGGCCCCGGCCGACTACTGAAAGTAACCACCTACCTTGTCCATCCTTTCGGACGACAGCACTGGCCTCTCTGAGGGCGACGCGGAAGCGGCCCTGATGGAGCGCCTGGGGGGAGACCCCGAAGACACCAACACCAGCGACGACGACCAGGACCAAGACGCCGACGAAGGCGACGAGGCCGACCAGGACGACGACGACGACGAGCAGCCGGAGGACGCCGACGACGGCGACGAAGGCGAGGGGGGCGACGAGTCCCCGGATGACGATGACGACGCGGGCGAAGACGAGGGCGACAAGGCCCCGCCGGCCGCCGCGGTCGCTGACGACACGGTCGTCCAGGTCACCGTCAACGGCGAGACCAAGGACTTCACGGTCGGCAGCCTCAAGCGCCTCGCTGGCCAAGAGGCGGCCCTGACCCAGAAGAGCCAGGAAGCCGAGCTGGTAGGGGGCCGCGCCGCTGCTGCCCTGCAGGCGGCCCTGGAGGTCATCCAGGAGGACCTGGCGCCCTACCAGGACGTCGACTGGATGGTCCTGCAGCAGGAGCTGGAGCCCTCCGAGTTCGCATGGCACCGCGAGAACGCCCGGAAGCTCTCCGGCCGGTTCGACAAGCTCGTCCAGGCCGCTCAGACCTTCGAGAAGACGGTCGCCGATCGCCAGACCAACGAGACCCGCCGGGCCGCCCAGGCCTGCGTGGCCGAGCTGAAGCAGGACATCCCCGGCTGGGACGACAAGCTCTACAGCGACATCCTGTCCTTCGGCGTCGACCAGGGCCTGCCCGAGGCCGAGGTGGCCTCCATCACCAACCCGACCGTCATCAAGCTCCTCCGCAAGGCGATGCTGTACGATCGGGGCCAGGCTGTCGCGACCAAGAAGGTCAAGGACATCCCGACCAAGGTCCTCAGGGGCGGCGCCCGTCAGGACACCGCAGCCCGAGCCGTGAACGTCCGCCGCGCCGAGAAGCGCCTGGAGACCACCGGCTCCGACAAGGACGCGATGGCCGTCCTGCTGGGGCGCTGGGGCGGCGAGTAATCGCCCCTCCGCCCACAACCAACTTCAACACCCACTAGAAGAACACCCACACCACCATGGCTACTTTCAAGACCTACGACTCGGTCGGCGCCAAGGAAGACGTCTCGGACGTCATCTCGATGCTCAACAAGCACGAGACCCCGTTCACCAGCTCGCTGGAAACTCGCACGGTCTCCCAGAAGACCTACGAGTGGCAGGAAGACGAGCAGGAGGGCGGCAAGGACAACGCCCAGGTCGAAGGCTTCGACGCGGTCGAGGAGGCGCTCGACACGACCGAGATGCGCTCCAACACCACGCAAATTTTCTCGCGCACCATCCGCCTGTCCGGCTCGCTGCAGGCGACCGAGCACTACGGCCGCAAGAACGAGCTGGCCCGTCAGCTCGTGAAGAAGGGCAAGGCCCTGAAGCTCGACTATGAGCGGGCCTGCGTCGGCGTCGACCAGGCGTCCGTCCTGGGCTCCAACACGGTCGCCCGCCGGTTCGCCTCGGCCTCGCAGATGATCGACGCGGGCAACAAGATCGACAACACGGGCACTGGCGCCGCCGGTCCGCTGCTGGAGACCACGCTCCGCAAGGCGATCAAGAAGAACTACGACGAGGGCGGCAACGCGCGGCGGTTCATGGTCGCCCCCTACGTCGCCGAGCAGACCGCGGAGTTCGCCGGCAACGCGAGCCGCACCCGCGAGGTGACCGGCAAGGGCGCCAAGGAGATCGTCCATGTCGTCGACGTGTACACCACGGCGCTCGGCACCCTGACGATCGAGACCAACCGCGAGATCAAGGCGGACTTCGGCCTGCTCTGGAACCCGGAGAACTGGCGCAAGGTCGTCCTCAAGGGCCGCGGCTGGTTCCGCGAGACCCTGGCGAAGACCGGCGACAACACGAAGATCATGCTGGCGGGCGAGTACGGCCTGCAGCACGACAACTACAAGGCCTCGGTCCTCGTGACCGACATCGCCGCGGCGTAAGCCCAAGAGCCCCTCGGTCCCTAACCGGGCCGGGGGTTCCCTTTCACCTCCGACCGAACTGCGAATGACCACCACGCCCCTCTTCGTCGGCCTCGACGAGGACTTCGTACTCGATGGCGTCGACGATGACCTCCAGGTCACCGGCACGATCGTCTCCGAGCAGCACATCCCCCAGGGCTTCCTGGACCGCGTCGCCGCCAAGCGTAACTGGCAAGACGCCAACACGTTCTCCGCGCTCACCAGGGGCGACGAGATCGAGCGTATCCACCTGGCCCGCATCCCCGTCGCCGTCGTCAACAAATGGCAGCGCGAGGGCTTCGACCTCTTCCAGGCCATCCACGATCCCAACGGTGCCGCGATCATCCTCGCGAAGCTCCGCGCCGAGGACCTGACGGCCTTCCAGACCACCTCCAAGAGCTTCTGACCCCATGAGCTTCGGCAAGTGCAAGCGCCGGCTACAGGCGATCATCAACCGCAAGGACCTGACGGACGCCCTCGCCGGAGACTTCATCACGGACGCTGTCGCCGACCTTGAGCGCGTCCTCCGCATCGGCTGCATGGAGACCATGCTGACCCAGGGCACCTGGGACGGCACCGTCAACGCCCTCATCGTCCCAAACGGTTTCCTGGAGGGCATCAACCTCTTCACCGACACGACCGAGCTGGTCCAGGTCGACATCGCCCAGTTCCTCGACATGGAGGACAAGGCCGGCGTCCCCACCCACTTCGTGAAGATGGGCGACCGTTGGCTCCTCAAGCCCACCCCTGCCCCCGGCACCAACGTCTACTTCCACTACTACACCCAGTCCCAGCCGCTGGGCGCAGACTCCGACGAGAACGTCTGGACGCGCTCGGCCCTGAACGCCGTGGTGTACACCGCAGCCGTCCTCGCCGCCGACCACTTCCAGATGGAAGACGAGTACGCCCAGCGGTTCCGCGCAAGGGCCGACGAGTACGTCCAGGCCATCCAGGCGCAGGACCTCGACGAGAAGTGGTCCGGGCGCATCAACATCCCCCTCCCGACCGACCAGGGCACCTACTGATGGCCGACCTTTCCCAGACCAGCTTCTACGGCGACGGCCGCCTGGACAGCCTCAAGGGCCCCAAGGGCGACAAGGGCGACACCGGCCCCCAAGGTCCCGCCGGCCCTCAGCTTCCCCTCCCGACCTACGCCAGCAACGCCGCGGCCAAGACCGCCGGCCTCGCGCTGGGCCGCATGTATGCCGACCTCGCGGGCGTGGTCCGGGTCGTCATCTAGGATCGCAAATGGCACAGCTCCCGTCGTTCTACGGCAAGGGCAATACCGACCTGCGGGGCCCCAAGGGCGATAAGGGCGACCAGGGTCCTCAAGGTCCCGCCGGCCCCCGGGGCGCCCCCGGCCCTCAAGGCCCCACGGGCAGCCAAGGACCCCAGGGTCCTCAGGGCCCCACCGGCCCCGCCGGCTCCCTCAACCCGGCCGACCAGCAACGCCTGACGACGGCCGAAGCGGACATCGACGCCCTGCAGTCCGAGCTGGGCCAGGAGGTCCTGAACCGGACGGCCGCCGACCAGGCTCTCGCGCTCCGCGTCACGACCCTGGAGGCGACCTACAGTCCCGGCGAGGAAGGCGTGGATAGCGTCGCCCGAGCGCAAATTCAGCAGGAAGCGCAGACCCGCGCCAACGCCCTCGGCGCCGAGGCCTCCGCCCGCACGAACCTGGCTGCCACCCTGCGATCGGAGACGGACACCAAGGTCGCCGCTGGGGTCCAGTCGGAGACCAACGCCCGCGTGGCTGCCGACAGCGCCCTCTCCAGCCGCGTCGGCGCAGTCGAGGCCAGCTACCAGTCCGCCGGGCAGGTCCAGGCCGCAGTGAACGCCAAGGTGGCCGAGGAGGCCACAGCAAGGGCCTCTGCGGACGCGGCGCTCTCAACCCGAACCTCGACCGTCGAGGCGGGGCTCCGGGCAGACCCCCGGCTCCTCAACCGCAACGCGACCTTCTCGGACTGGCCGGACGCGCGGGGTAACCTGCCGAGCTACTGGGGACTGTCGGCCGCGGAGACCGGCTCCCATGCGGCCCGCGTCTCTGGGACCCTGGGGCGTTACGCCCTGGAGACCTCCTGGGCCGGCGGGGCTGGGAACTTCTTCTTCGCCAACAGCGGAGTGGCCATGGGCGACCCCGGAGAGCAGGTTGATCCCGGCATGGTCGGAGGTCCCGGCTGGTATGTGCTGGAGGCCGACGTCACGCTGGAGTCTGGGACGCTCCCGGGGGCCGGACTGTACCTGGCAACCTACGCCGCTAACGGCGCCTATCTGTCCGAGCAGTCCTTCGAGTTCTCCTCCAGTGCCACCAGCTCCGAGACGGCTCCCGGGGACGGCACTGTCGGCCGCCGGTACAGGTACGCCATCCTCGCGAACTTTAGCGCGTCGCCCCAGGCCCGCTTCCTCCGCTTCCACCCCATGGTAGCCTGGCCGGGGTTCCGGTCCTCGATCCCCGCCAAGACCCTCGTGTGGCACATGGCTGGGGTTCGCCCTGCCACCCCGCAGGAGATCGCGAGCCGCCGGGCGGACCTCAATGCCACGCAGGCCCTGGCCAGCATCGCTTCTGAGGCAACCGCACGGGCCAATGCAGACAGCGCCCTCGCGTCCCAGCTCGACTCCGTACAGGCCACCGCCAACGGCACCGCGGCGACCGTCTCGACCCAGGCCACCGCTATCGCGAACCTGAACGGCAGGACCTCCGCCCGGTTCAACGTCATCGCCGACAACGGCACTGGTCGGGCGCGTCTCTCGGTCATCGCGGACGGCTTCAACGGCGTGGACATCGAGGGCGACCTGCGGGTCCGAGGGAACGCCCTATTCGACGGCGAGATCACGGCTCCCAAGTTCAACAAGGGTTCCGTCTCAAAGGAGGGCACGGCTAACTGGAGCGGCTCGCTCACCCCGAGCCCCGGCCAGACCCTGACGGTCCCCTGGAGCATCACGCTGCCCGGCGTGTCTCCGCTCGGCCGGTTCATCTACGAGTACGAGGTCTTGGTCGCCAGCAACGTCGGCCAGCTCCTGGTCGGTACGCACAACGGCCTCACGCTCTACACGACCTTCGTGGCGGCCGGAGGGGGCCTCAACGTCTCCGCGACGGACCAGCAGGGCAACCGCTACGTCCCCCGTCCAAACGGCTCTCAGGCCGTCCTGGCCACCACCCCATTCGACGCCACCTTCTCCGCGACCATCACCCGCGGCTCCTACGACACCGGCATCTACCAGGAGTCCGGGCAGATCGAGGACGGCGCCTATTACCGGCGAGAGATCGACGCATCCTACACGGTGACGAAGATCAATCTCAAGGCGACGTGGGTCGCCATCTAGGAACACACATTGGAATACTGGATCGTCTACGACACCGCGAGCGGCCTTGAGCTGTATCGCGGGAGCGGTTCATCCGGCTCGGCTGCATATCAGTCGCTCCCTCCCGGCGCCGGCCTCGTGGTCGTCCCGCAGGCCGTAGTGGCCTCGCCGACCCTCAACCTCGCAGCCCTCCGCGTGGCCCTCTCCGCCCGCATCGACGCCGCGGCCGAGAAGGTCCGCAACCTCTTCCTCACCCCAGGCTCCGGCCAGGCCATGACGTACTCCCGCAAGGAGGCCGAGGCCCGCGCGTGGATCGCCAACAACAGCGCCCCAGCGCCCTTCCTGGCCGCCGAGGCTGCCGCCCGGGGCCTCTCCGTCGCCGCCGTGGCCAATGAGGTCATCGCCTTGGCCGACATGTGGACCCAGGTGGGCTCGCAGATCGAGGCCATTCGCCTGGGGGGCAAGAAGGCCGTGCAGGAGGCCGACACGCTCGGCGAGATCGTCACGGCCGCCGCGGTCGACTGGCAGCCCCTGCAGGCCCTGAGCGGCGCATGACGGCCCCTCTCGACACCACGGCCCTGATCCTCGACCTGCGCGACCGCATGGCCAGGATCGAGACCAAGCTCGACAGCCACTACGAGGCCCACCTCGTGATCGACAGGCGCCTTGAGGCCCTGGAGGCCCGTGCCGACCAGACCGACTCTCTCGTGTCTGCAAACGCCAGCGACATCGCTGAGGGCAAGACCCGCTGGTCGACTCTGGCGGCCATAGCGTCTGCAATCATCGCCATTCTCTCGCTGCTCGGCGATAGGCTCTGGACGTTCCTTTCCGGGACGCACTAGGGTCACATAAGGACCTCCCTTCGGGGAGGTTCTTTTTTCGATTTTGTTTGACAGGCGGAACGGTCTTCAATATGGAACCGTCCGTCCCCATAGACATTATGCAGCGGCGTACTGACCGGCTGCCCCGGTATGGAGGATTGCACTGTGAAAGAGGACCCACGACAGGAGGCGGCCCTCAAGAAGCTCGATCGGCTGTTCGGAGGGATACGGTCGGCTATCAGCGAAGCCATACCGCTGCAGGTCGCCCACACCTTCATCCTGGTCTGCCGGAATGAGGGGATCGGGGTCACCGACTTGGCCGACAAGGCTGGAGCCTCGAAGGGAACGATGAGCCGGCACCTGCTGGACCTCTCCGTGTCCCTGAGGAACGGCGATGAGGGCTACGGGCTCCTCCAGCGCACTCAGGACCCGGCGAACCTCCGCTCGGTCATCTACACGCTCACCCCCAAGGGCCGGCTCCTGAAGAACCAGCTCGTCGACATACTGGAGGACTGACATGGACGCAAAGGAACAGAGGGCCGTCGAGAGGATGCTGGAGGCGTCCTGCGCCATGCTGGCCTGGAGAGAGTAGGCGCCGACGCGCACTCCTGGCCTGACCCAGTGGAGGAACCTCCGGCTCGCGACCTCCCACCTACGCTCCGTGCTTCCCGCCAAAGAGGAGAACTGAACCATGGCAATCTACCCGGACAAGAAGGATGGCAAGCTCAACGGCCGGTTCCGGGTGGAGCTGCAGAAGGGCAAGCAGCGGTATCGCAAGCGGTGGGACACCTTCACCGAGGCCCAGAAGGACGAGCAGGCCGTATTGGCCTCCTGGGCGGCCGGAGAGGCCCCACCAGCTCCCGGAGCGGCTCCTGGGGCCCCGGAGGTCCACACGTTCGCCTCGGTGATCCCTCTGGCCCGTGGGAAGCTCTGGACCGGCCAGTCGACCGAGGAGACTTCCTGGGCCCGGCTGGAGACCATGGCGACGATCCTGGGCCGCAACACGCGCCTCGACGACGTCGACACCCAAGCGGTCGATCGGGTCATCGCGGCACTGCAGAAGGCCGGCAAGGAGGACGGGACGATCAACCGCTACCTCTCCCACCTCCGCACGTTCCTGGTCTGGGCGAAGAGCCGAAAGTACCGCACGGTCCCCATCAAGGACGAGATCGAGTTTGCGTGGCGCAAGGAGACCGCCGGCCGTATCCGCTGGATCACGCCGGCCGAAGAAGCTGGCCTGCAGGCTTACCTGACGTCCCGCACGGACCCCCGCGGCCGCGAGCAGGCCTCGGCAGTCTGGAAGCTGATCCTGGTCGCCATCCGCACGGGGTGCCGCAGGGACGAGCTGTTGACCGCGGAGGAGTCACAGATTAACGGCACCCGCCTTCACCTCTGGGAGACCAAGACGGATACTCCCCGGACGGTGCCCATGACCCAGGAGACGACCGACGTGCTGCTCGACCTGATCCGCTCAGGGACGATGCCGAACCAGCGCAGTCTGCGATCGTGGTGGGACCGCGCCAAGGCGGCCCTGGGCCTGGAGCACGACGACGAGTTCGTCTTCCACGTCACCCGCCACACCTGCGCTACGCGCCTGGTCGACGCCGGGGTGAACGTCTTCGTCATCAAGGAATGGATGGGCCACAAGCGCATCGAGACCACGCTACGGTACGCACATGTGAAGCCCCAAAATCTGGAGGATGCACTGCGGAAGGTGGGGGACATGCTGTCCGTCACCGACGAAAACTCGCAGGTTTCCGCCATTTTTTCGCTCCCCCACGCTCTCCCCACCGCTGGGGGAATGGGGGATTTTTCCAACGAACCAAGGATGGCTGCCTGAGTGAAAGCAATCACTTAGCACATGCGGGCGTGGCGGAACTGGTAGACGCGCCGGATTTAGGTTCCGGTATCGCAAGATGTGGGGGTTCGAGTCCCTTCGCCCGCACCAGTCCCGCCCGACGTGGAGGCGGGCGGCCACAGGTTTCCTTTTCAGGGGTCGGTATACTCCCATGCAGACGGTCGAGACGTTGAACGAGGGGCTGAAGCGCGCCTACAAGCTGACCATTCCGGCGAGCGAGATCGAGGCGCGCGTCGCCGGCGAGATCCAGCGCGTCGCGCCGCAGATCAAGATGCCGGGGTTCCGCCCCGGCAAGGTTCCCGCGAACCTCGTCCGCAAGATGCACGGCCCCGCGCTGATGCAGGATGCGCTCAACACGGCGCTGCGCGAGGGCGTGCAGGGCCTGATCGCCGAGAAGCAGCTGCGCCCCGCGATGCAGCCCTCCGTCTCCCTCGGCGACGGCTATCAGCCTGGTGCCGACGCCGAGGTCACGATCGAGCTGGAGGTGCTGCCGCAGGTGCCGGCGCCCGCGATCGAGGGGCTGAAGCTGGAGCGCCTGACCGTGCCGGTCGACGATGTGGCGGTGGACGAGCAGCTGAAGAAGTTCGCCGACAACCAGAAGCACTGGGACGACGCGGGCGACAAGGCGGCCGAGAGCGGCGACCTCGTCACCATGGACTTCGTCGGCAAGGTCGACGGCGTCGCCTTCGAGGGCGGGACCGGCCAGGACATGGCGGTCGAGATCGGTTCCGGTCGCCTCATCCCCGGCTTCGAAGACCAGCTGGTCGGTGCGAAGGCGGGCGAGGAGCGCCAGATCCAGGTGACCTTCCCCACCGATTACCAGGCCAAGGAGCTGGCTGGGAAGGCTGCGACCTTCGACCTGACGATCAAGTCGGTGAAGACCTCGGGCGAGAGCCGTCTGGACGACCAGCTCGCCAAGAACCTGGGGCTGGAAAGCCTGGAGCAGCTGCGCGGCCTGATCCGCGGGCAGCTGGAGCAGGAGACGAACGGGCTCACCCGCACGCACATGAAGCGTAAGCTGCTCGACCAGCTCGCGGCCGGCCACGATTTCGAGGTGCCGCCGTCGATGGTGGAAGCCGAGTTCGGCCAGATCTGGGCGCAGCTGGAGCACGAGGCGGGCCAGGAGCCCGACCCGGCTGCGGCGCGCGCGGATATGGAAAAGGATCGCGAGGATTATCGCCGCATCGCGGAGCGTCGCGTGCGCCTCGGCCTGCTCCTGTCCGAGATCGGCCAGGCCAATGGCGTTGAGGTCAGCCAGCAGGAAATGAATCGGCTGATCGCGCAGGCCGCGCAGCAGTACGGGCCGGAGGACCGGCAGCGCTTCGTCCAGTACGTCCAGCAGGAGCCGATGGCGGCCGCCCAGCTGCGCGCGCCGCTCTATGAGGACAAGGTCGTCGACTTCCTGTTCACCAAGGCCGAGATCACCGACCGCGAGACGACCCGCGAGGAACTCGAGGCCGCGATCGAGAGCGAGGACGGCTTCGCGACCGGCACGCACGTTTCCGAGCATGGCGACGACCATGTCCATGGCCCGGATTGCGACCACGACCATGACCACGCGCCGGCTCCGGTGACCGAAGCGGCGGCGCCCGCCAAGAAGCCGCGCGCCAAGGCTGCGGCGAAGGTCGCCGAGGGCGAGCCGGCGGACGCGGCCGCTCCCGCCAAGAAGCCGCGCGCAAAGAAGGGTGCGCCGATCGAGGCGGAAACGCAGGTGCTCGAGTCCTCGCCCGTCGCGGCCGAGCAGGCCGAGGGGACGGAGGCGGCCGACGCGCCGGTGAAGAAGCCGCGGGCGAAGAAGAAGGCCGAGGCTGCCGAGTAACAATGTGCTCCCGCGCAGGCGGGAGCCCAGGGTTGCGTGCGGCGCGCCCGCGGCTCTAGGCTCTCGCCTTCGCGGGAGCACCGGCTGGCCCGTGTGACCGAGGGGCTGGATGACCGTACCGACCATCGCCGTCCTGCTGCCCTGCTACAATGAAGAGGCCGCCATCGCGCAGACGGTGGCAGGCTTCCGGGCCGCGCTGCCGGACGCCGCGATCTACGTCTACGACAACAACTCGCGCGACCGCACGGCCGAGCTGGCCGCGGCGGCGGGCGCGACCGTCCGGCGCGAGCGGGTCCAGGGCAAGGGCGCGGTGGTCCGCCGCATGTTCGCGGACGTGGACGCCGACATCTATGTCATGGCCGACGGCGACGCGACCTACGACGCGGCCTCCGCGCCCGCGCTCGTCGCGCGCCTGCTCGACGAGCAGCTCGACATGGTCGTCGGCAGTCGAGTGGGGGAAGCGGCGCAGGCCTATCGCCGCGGCCATCGGTTCGGCAATCGCCTGCTGACGGGCATGCTCGCGCGGCTGTTCGGCCGCAGTTTCACCGATATCCTGAGCGGCTACCGCGTCTTTTCTCGCCGGTTCGTGAAGACCTACCCGGCGCTGTCCACCGGCTTCGAGATCGAGACCGATATCTCAGTCCATGCGCTCGAGCTTCGGATGCCGGTCGCCGAGGTCGAGACGCCCTATTTCGCCCGGCCGGAGGGGTCGGCGTCGAAGCTCTCCACCTATGGCGACGGCTGGCGCATCCTGCGCACGATCGTGACCCTGTACCGGATCGAGCGGCCGCTGCTCTTCTTCGGCGCGATCGGCGTGGCTCTGGCGGTGATCGCCGTCGCGCTCGGTATCCCGCTTGCGATCACCTATGCGCAGACGGGTCTGGTGCCCCGTTTCCCGACCGCGATCGCGGCCACCGGCCTGGTCATCCTCGCCGCGCTGAATTGGTTCGCCGGACTGATCCTCGATACGGTCGTGCGAGGGCGGCGCGAGGTACGGCGGCTTGCCTATCTCGCTCATCGCGCGCCCACGGCAGCGCAAGGAGAGGACGTCTGTGCGGGGCTTGAAGTCCCCCGCCAGGCACGCGATGTTGGCCGCTCCCAAAGGGCATAAGCGAGTACCCCCATGCACAATCCGTTCGACACCGGCGATTTCGCGGGCAAGCTGGCCAGCGCGGGCCTGGGCCTTGCGCCCACCCAGGCCGGGCTGGTGCCGATCGTCATCGAGCAGTCGAACCGGGGCGAGCGCTCGTTCGACATCTTCTCCCGCCTGCTGCGCGAGCGGATCGTGTTCGTGACCGGCGGGGTCGAGGACGGCATGGCCAGCCTTATCACCGCGCAGCTGCTCTTCCTCGAGTCGGAGAACCCGAAGAAGGACATCTTCATGTACATCAACTCGCCGGGCGGCGTCGTCACGGCGGGCATGGCGATCCACGACACCATGCAGTACATCCGGCCGCGCGTCGGCACGGTCTGCATCGGTCAGGCGGCGTCGATGGGCTCGTTCCTGCTGGCGAGCGGAGAGCCGGGGATGCGCGTCGCGCTCACCAACGCGCGGATCATGATCCACCAGCCGTCGGGCGGCGCGCAGGGCATGGCGTCGGACATTGAGATCCAGGCCAAGGAGATCCTGCGCATCCGTCAGCGGATGAACGAGCTTTACGCCCAGTATACCGGCCAGCCGATCGAGGAGATCGAGCGGCGGATGGATCGCGACACCTTCCTGTCCGCCGAGGAGGCCAAGGCATTCGGGTTGATCGACGAGGTCTTCGACAAGCGTCCGGCCCCGGCCGACGACATGGCGCAAGCCGCCTGAGGCGAAACGTAACCACGCGCGTTAGCGCTTTGGCGTTGGCAAGCGCGTAAGGGGCGGGTTAGGATGCCCGCCCCGCAAAGGAAGTGATTGAATGACCAAGCTCACCGGCGGCGAGTCCAAGAGCACGCTCTATTGCTCCTTCTGCGGCAAGTCGCAGCACGAGGTGCGCAAGCTGATCGCCGGCCCCACCGTGTTCATCTGCGACGAGTGCGTGGAGCTGTGCAACGACATCATCCGCGAGGAGACCAAGTCCGCGCTGGTGGCCAAGAAGGACGGCGGCGTCCCCACGCCCGCCGAGATCTGCAAGGTGCTGGACGATTACGTGATCGGCCAGTTCAAGGCGAAGCGCGTCCTGTCCGTTGCGGTCCACAACCATTACAAGCGGCTGAACCATGGCGCGAAGGGCGCCGATGTCGAGCTCGCCAAGTCGAACATCCTGCTCGTCGGGCCGACCGGCTGCGGCAAGACGCTGCTCGCGCAGACGCTGGCGCGCATCCTCGACGTGCCCTTCACCATGGCGGACGCGACCACGCTGACGGAGGCGGGTTACGTCGGTGAGGATGTCGAGAACATCATCCTGAAGCTGCTCCAGGCGTCCGACTACAATGTCGAGCGGGCGCAGCGCGGCATCGTCTACATCGACGAGATCGACAAGATC
>ERZ1066118.682-NODE-682-length-28455-cov-9.984542_pt1 | contig 28455 bp, 27 predicted proteins | sample MGYA00382765_ERZ1066118 | MGnify/ENA primary metagenome ERZ1066118 (study PRJEB33369, sample SAMEA5778348) | biofilm metagenome | biome: Industrial cooling water; feature: Water cooling tower basin; material: Biofilm | place: United Arab Emirates | collected...
CGGAAAGTGCATCCTCGATCCGGCCCGAAGCGGCGCGCCGGAGCGCATCACGGTCTAGTTCGACGATGGAATAGGCCGGTGTGGCGGGCGTATCCTCCAGCCCTCTGCCCGTCACGACGATAGGGTCCGACAGAGGTTCGACCTGCGCAGCAACCGGATAAGCTGACAGCGCCAATAGTGCAGCCAACGGCGGACGATTCTTCATCCGTGCTTGGCGGCGATATGACGCACTGACCCCCGGGCGGACAGCAGGCGTCAAGGATGCAGAACCGATCCTCTGATGGTTCTCATCAAGCTGATTGGGAACAGGGGGATGTGAATGCATTGAAAAAGTTCGCGGCCCAACCAGTCGGAGCAGCGTTCCGAATAGCTAGAGGCCACCCGTCGTATCGCTCGCTCACCTCAAGCCCGGAAGCCGAGCTCGTCATGACGCAATAACATACATCCGCCAGCACACCATGCTTGAGCTGGGTCGCGTACGCTTGGCTGACTGGCTTCGGCCGGTCATCAGTCCGCCGCTCGCTCACTGGAAAAGCTAAGTCAACCCGCCACCCAGGTCGCGTCCCGCCCTCAGGCGTAGACCTCTTCTCGCATTGTCACCCAATCTACGATGTCGGAGTTAGGCGTGTATTCCGGAACAAGCTTGCCCAATAGAGCGCGAGCGCCAGGAACGTCGGCAGCCTCGATTAGAGCTTCAAGCGCCTTCAAATCGGCTCGCAATTGCGACCATGGTAGATGAGGCTCAGTCGCCATCATTATCCTTGGGTGTTTTGTTTGGTGAGGATCATTGCCGATGAGCAACTCTTCATAGAGCTTCTCACCTGGACGCATACCCACCATAACAATCTCGATATCACCGTTAGGGTTGTCCTGGTCTCGAACTGTTAGACCACACAGCTCTACCATATTTCGCGCAAGATCAATGATCCGAACCGGTTCTCCCATATCAAGAACAAAGACCTCACCCCCCCCGGCCATTGTGCTGGCTTGAACTACCAACTGCGCCGCTTCCGGGATCGTCATGAAATAGCGCGTGATGTCCCGGTGCGTAATCGTGATGGGACCGCCCTCGTTTATCTGCTTGCGGAAGAGAGGAACCACGGATCCGCTCGACCCCAAAACATTTCCAAAGCGCACCATTGAAAATCGGGTTCGAGTCTGTGTGGTACCAAGCCCCTGAAGGACCAGTTCGGCCAGTCGCTTGCTTGCGCCCATTATGTTGGTGGGTCGCACCGCTTTGTCAGTGCTGATCAACACAAAGTCGCGGACACCCATCTTGTCGGCGATTTCGGCCAGCCGCCAAGTCCCGATCACGTTGTTGCAGAGCCCTTCCAGCGGGTTATGTTCGACCAGGGGGACATGTTTGTACGCAGCCGCGTGAAAGATCATGTCCGGTTTCCAAGCTTCTATGATCCTCGTGAGCCGGATCGTATCCGTCACCGAACCAAGAAGCGGCACCACTTCGAAATCGACTGCATCTGCTAGTGTCCGATTAATCGCGTAGAGCGCAAATTCGTTATTTTCTAACAGAAGTAAGCGACCCGGTTGGGCGACCGCAATCTGTCGGCACAGCTCGCTGCCAATCGAACCACCTGCGCCTGTGATAAGTATAGTTTTTCCAGCTATTTTCTCGCGAACGGTATCAGATTCCACTGCTACAGCGTCGCGAAACAGCAAATCATCGATGGTCAATTCGCGCAGATCGCTCGCCTTGACGCGTCCATGAGCTAGGTCCATTAAACCGGGCAAGGTCTGGACCTTGACGGGCACGCCGCGCAATCCGGCTATGATCTCGTTCCGTCGGTGCCGGGGAGCAGACGGCAAGGCGAGGAAAACGTCGCTAACTCCTTTCGTCTCAATAAGATGGGCGAGGTGGTCTGGCGCGTAGACGCGCAGCCCGTCTACGCGAGTGTTATCGATCGAGCGGTCATCGTCCAGAAAGCCGCAAACCCGGAACTCACGGCTTTCACTGATCGCACCGGCCAGTTGGCGACCTGACGATCCTGCCCCGTAAATAACTACGACCCTTTTAGGCTGCTCCGTCCACCTCCCACCATTTTGGCTGAGCAAGCGGCCAACCCCCAGGCGCAGCATGCTAGTGGCCAGAAACATCAAAATGGGTTGGATTATGCCAATCGTCCGTGGCACGTTGTCAAAAGCGTAGGCTGATATCATTGCGGCGTAGATCAGGCCGTATCCTACACATGCGGCAGCGATCGTCGGCACAATCTCAAGACCCGTGCGGCGGAACGAGAGCCGATAGAGCCCGGTAATGTAAAAGGCGGGTATTGCGAGAGCAATCGCGAGCGCCACGGCAATGCTTGGGCGGCCCGCTAATGAAACAAAAAAGCCCATACGCAAGTAAAAGGCGAGCCAAACCGTGAGGACGCACACGGAGCTGTCCAAGGCCGCGGCCAATAATTGCTTGGATCCTCGCGGAAGGGCGAAGAGCGGGCTTGCTACGGATTTGAGAGGCATCGTTGCTCCATGCCGCGATACATACCTAATTCTTGTGATGGCCGGACGCTCATCCAGGCGGCGGAAGCGGCTCTTACCAATGACGGCTGAGCGCTGCAATCTCGGCGGAAGACATTGGCCTTCTGACGTTCGCCGCGATTGCTTCGGTCTATTGCAGCGCGTAAAGGTCCTTGGCTCGCTCGTTGCCGCTCCTCGAGTTGCGGACGAGCACTTCCTTACATTCCGGAGTTCACATGTTCGAAGGCAAGGTCTTGCTGATTACCGGAGGGACCGGCTCCTTCGGCTCCACCGTCCTAAGCCGATTCATCAATGAGCCGTTCCGAGAGATCCGGATTTTCTCTCGGGATGAGAAGAAGCAGGAGGATCAGCGCCTGCATTACCGTGATCCGCGCCTTCGGTACTACATCGGCGATGTACGTGACCTTCGCTCAATTCGGGATGCGGTGAATGGTGTGGACTACATTTTTCATGCCGCCGCCCTGAAGCAGGTCCCGTCTTGCGAATTTCACCCGATGGAAGCGGTGAAAACGAATGTGATTGGCACGGACAATCTTCTCGACGCCGCTATATCAGCAGGCGTGGCGCGCGTGGTGTGTCTTTCCACCGACAAGGCCGTCTATCCCATAAACGCAATGGGCATATCCAAGGCCCTGATGGAAAAGGTGATGGTTGCCAAATCCCGCGTCGCGCTGGACACTAACACCGTGATCACTGGGACGCGCTATGGCAACGTCCTCGCCTCGCGCGGCAGCGTCATCCCGCTATTTCTAGGTCAGTTGCAGCGTGGCACGCCGCTGACGCTGACCGACCCGACCATGACCCGCTTTGTGATGACCCTGGAGGAGGCCGTTGACCTAGTTTTGTATGCCTTTGAACATGGCGCGAATGGCGACCTTTTCGTCAAGAAAGCCCCTTCTGCGACAATCGAGACACTTGCCGATGCGGTGTTGGAAGTTGCCGGAGCGGTCGATCATCCGAAGCGCGTGATTGGAACTCGACACGGTGAGAAACTCTTCGAGGCATTGCTGAGCAGAGAAGAAATGGCGATTGCTGAGGATCACGGGAGCTATTTCCGAGTCCCCCCCGACAATCGCGATCTCAATTACGCTCAATTTGTCGAAGAGGGTGAGCGGCGGATCAGTGAAGCGGTGGATTTCAATTCCCACAACACTACCCGGCTCAATCAGTCGGAAATGGCTTCCATCTTGCGTGAGCTCCCGTTGTTTAGGGCAGGGGTCGGGCGGCATGGAGAGCCGCAATGAAGGGGGTTGTCGTTGTCACCGGATCTGCCGGCTTCATCGGCCAGAATGTCATGCTCCGATTGCATGAAGAAGGTTATGAAACGATAGGCCTGACGCGCGAGCATAAAGCACCCGATTGGCGTGGAGCACTTAGCCGCGCCGATGTCGTCGTGCATTTGGCAGGCGCAAATCGCCCGGACGATACGTCAGAGTTCGAGCGCATCAATGTCGGCACCGCGCAGCAGCTCGCTGAATGCTTGCGCGACGCGCGGCGAAACATTCCAGTCATTTATGCCTCATCGGTTCGGGCGGAGGGCGACGATGCCTACGGCGCGAGCAAGCGAGCCGGCGAACAAGCGTTATCAAAGCTGACCGACGAAATCGGTGCTGATGTCTTCATTTACCGATTGCCCAACGTTTTTGGGAAATGGGCCCGCCCCAACTACAATTCCGCGATTGCCACCTTTTGCAATAATGTCGCACGGGACTTGCCGATCGTAATCCACGATCCATTGGCGCCGCTCCGACTGGTCTACATTGACGATGTGGTGACTGCATTCTTGGCGGCGATCGAAGGAAAGACGAAACCGGGCTTCGCCGAGGTTCATCCCGTATACCACACCACGGTCGGAGCGGTTGCAAACATTATCCGCGGGTTTAGGTCGGACCGGAAGGAAAATCTCATTGGCGAGGTCGGCGCAGGACTGGAGCGCGCGCTTTACGCGACGTATGTGTCGGCCTTGCCTCCCCAAGAATTTAGTTATGAAATCGATAGTCACCGTGATCCGCGGGGGGCGTTCTCGGAGATGCTGAAAACCCGCACCTCCGGTCAGTTCTCCTACTTCACCGCCTATCCTGGTGTCACACGAGGTGGACATTACCATCATACCAAAACGGAGAAGTTTTTGGTGGTCCAAGGCACCGCCCGTTTTGCGTTCCGCAACATGATCAGCGGAGAGACTCACGAGATCACGACCAGTGGAGAGGTGCCGACGATCGTAGAGACTGTTCCCGGATGGACCCACGATATTTCGAATATCGGAAACGATCTGCTCATCGCCATGCTTTGGGCAAACGAAATATTTGATCGCTCGCGTCCCGATACGATTGCGGAAAAGGTTTGATATGACCACTCGCATCAAGGTCATGACGATCGTTGGCACGCGTCCGGAAATTATTCGCCTATCTCGCGTGATGTCTCTGCTCGATAAGCGCGTCGATCACGTAATCGTGCACACGGGGCAAAATTACGATTACGAACTAAATCAAGTTTTTTTCGATGATCTAAACCTAAGAAAGCCTGACCATTTTCTAAACGCCGCAGGGCAGAATGCGGCGGACACGATTGGCAGAGTCATCATCGCCGTAGACAAAGTGTTAGAAATAGAGCGCCCCGACGCGCTGTTAGTGCTAGGTGATACCAATAGTTGTTTAGCGGCAATTCCCGCCAAGCGACGCCGTGTCGCAGTTTTCCATATGGAAGCCGGCAATCGGTGTTTCGACATGCGCGTACCAGAGGAAATCAATCGCCGGATCGTCGATCACACTGCGGACGTCAATCTACCCTATTCTGACATTGCTCGAGAGTATTTGCTCGCGGAAGGAATCCCCCCCGATCGAATTATCAAATCAGGCAGCCCCATGTTTGAAGTGCTAACGCATTATGGCGATAGCATTAGACGATCTGATGTTTTGCGACGATTAGATGTCGGCGCAGGAGCTTACTTTGTTGTAAGCGCGCACCGAGAGGAAAATGTCGATTCGGAGGTGCAACTTCAGCGCCTGCATGAGTCGCTAAACGCAATCGCGCAGACGTATGGGCAACCGATCTTGGTCAGCACGCACCCGCGCACGCGCAAACGCATCGAAGCACATAACCTCATTTTCGACGACAGGGTGAAACTCCTGAAGCCTTTCGGTTTTGTGGACTATAACGCATTACAGATGCACGCGCGCGCAGTTCTTTCCGATAGTGGCACTATCAGTGAGGAAGCTTCAATCCTGCGCTTTCCGGCTCTCAACATTCGTGAAGCCCATGAACGCCCGGAGGCGATGGAAGAAGGCGTCGTCATGATGGTCGGCCTACAAAAGGACCGCGTACTCCAAGCGCTCGACATATTGCTGGCCAGCACGCCGGAAATGCGTCCCGTTGCCGACTATTCAATGCCCAATGTGTCGGAGAAGGTCCTCCGTATCATCATGAGCTATACCGACTACGTCCGCCGAACAGTTTGGAAAGCGTACTGAGGCCTTGCATGCGGACCGCTCACAACTGGCGGGTGGCCAAACCAAACCCGCCACGCTGATGGTCGACAGCCGTGGGGCTGCAGGCACGCTCGTTTTGGCCGACCATATCGACCCGCGCGCTCCACTGGCGGTATGCTTGCACGGGATTGGGTGCGACGGACGATACTTCCAGCTTAACGGAAATTCATGGATAGATGCAGCCTCCGGGCGAGGTTTGCCTTGCCTCGTAATGGACCGCCCCGGCTATGGCCGCAGCGCTCCTGCGCTTGCGAGCCCGCTTGAGAGCGGCGCAGCCGCTATTTTCGAAATCTTGGACGTGGTCGCCCGGCGCTACCCTGCGCTGGGCCAGCGTCCGATCGCCTTGGTCGGGCATTCTTTCGGGGGCGCCGTCGCGCTGACGGCGGCCAAGAGCTTACGCGAACGGGGGGAACTTGCCGCCGTCTGTCTCGCTGGGATCGGTGATGTACCCAATCCCGAATACGGTGCGGCCTTCGGCGGGATTATGCAGCGGCCAGCGCCATACTGGCTTTTCGGGCCGGGCAGCACTTACGATTGGCGCGGCGTCACGGCGTTACGCGCGTCGTCCTGCGAATGGCTGCGTGAGGAAATCGAAGAGCTTCGCGATCGCTGGTCCGAGCGGTGGATGCCTCTTGCCAGCACAATAGAAGCCCCGGTTCACTTTCGACTGGCGGAGCACGAACGCATTTGGGACGCGACCGCAGAGGGCCTGGAGCGAATGAGCCTCAGTTTTACGTCCAGCCCGCTTGTGGATGCCGCGATCTTGCCGGATGGCGGGCATCTTTATGAAGTACATACGCGGGGGCCGGAGTTAACGGCATCGCAGGTGGCGTTCATTTGCGCGGCGGCGGGGTTGGATTGAGCGGAGGCGTTTCCTACGGGCGCGGTCGTGGCGTCGAAATAACAGCGCGCGGACCGACCAATGCCTGAAGTGATCCGGCCACAAGCCAAGCTGCGCGCAGGAGGCGCCCTGCTGGTCTTCTTCGGGCTCAAAGTCGGCCTCGGCCTCCTCATCCTACGCGCATCGACCTCGCTGCTCGACAAGTCGGGTTTCGTCATATTCTCGCAGCTGTTTCTGTGGTTGGCGCTGCTGGCGACGATATCCGCCGCCGGCCTGCAGAATGGCCTCACGCGCCAGATCGCTCTGGCCAGAGGCAACCCGGCCTGTGAACGCCATAGCATGTTGGCCGCAGGGCGCATCTGGGTGGCGGCCGTGGCCGCGATGCTGCTGGCCTCAACGGTTTTCGCGCCGGAGATTTCCGTCCTGCTCGCCGGCGATGGTTCGCTGAACGGTATCGTCGCTCTCGCTGGCCTCCTAGCCGCAGGTAGTGCGGTCAGCGGCTTGCGTGTAGGGCTTTGAGGTGTGTCAGGGGGTGGTATGTCACCTCACGCTTTTCTAGGCACAGCTCTTTCAGTACGACAATAGAAGGCCAATCACATGTCCGCAGTAGAATTTGCTGCTTCATCCAGTGTTTATGACGACAATTACCGAGAGTGGAAAAGCTGGCCTGCCAAGGATTTTGCAGTGCTGAAGCCGTCCACGGCCAGATATTATTCTGCGGAGATGAGCCGTGCTGGAATGATGAATCGGGCCGACATCCGGGTTCTGGAGATAGGCTTCGGCAATGGGGCGTTTCTGAGTTTCTGCAAACAGCAAGGCTGGTCAGTTGTCGGCACGGAGATTGATCCCGCGCTCGTGACCTTGGCGAAGCAAGCCGGTTTCGACGCCAGACCAGCTGCCGCAGCGCGTGAGCTTCAATCGGCGAGCTTCGATTTGGTCGCAATGATTGATGTCCTGGAGCATATCGCGCCCGATGAGGCCGTTGCCTTTTTGCAGGAAGCAATGCGCATCCTGCGGCCGGGGGGGGCGCTCTTTGCCCATTTTCCGAACGGTGATTCGCCATTTGGACTCTGCTTCCAGAACGGGGACGCAACGCATGTAAACGTGATCGGAAGCGAGAAGGCGCGCTATTATGCTCGTGCAGTCGGCGCAGAAATTGTCGTCATTTCTGGCGAAGCGCAGCCAATTCCAGCTGGCTCCTGGGCTCACACCGCCCATCGTTTGTTGGCGCTGCCGTTTAGGCTGGGCCTGAATTGGCTGGTGCGCTTGATTTTCCTCCCAGGTGCGAAGATCGACTTCAGCGCACCCAACCTAACTATGGTGTTACGGAAGGTGTAATCAGGCCGGTCGCCTAGTGGTCACCATCAGGAAACCGAACGTCAAAACAGCGACCGTTGCCATGTTGGCCATCGAGCCGACCCAATCATTTTCAAAAACAACGATTCCGGTCGCGAAAGCAATCGCCAATGCTGTCGATCCGCGATTTAGAAACAGCCGATCCTCGAGAACGTAGCGATCGAAATATCGCGCTGCTTTCATCGTCAAGAAGAACGTAATGAACAAGCCCGCTATTCCACCAAAATAAAGCGGATCAAGGACCATGGAGTTACTGTCGTCGAACGACCGGCTCTTGAGCAGATCTTGAATGAAATACTGCTTAGTTGACGTGCGCCCGGAGAGTTTGGCGGTTTGCGCTGCTTCAAGAAACGGTATCTTCGAAATCAGAGGTCCAGCCATATTCAGATCAAAGGACCCCCACCATTTCAAAAGGCTTGCCTCCCGCAGTTGCGTCACCAAATTCATGCCATCGAGGCGAACATATACCTCAGCAAACAGGTAGTCCGTCAAAGAGGCGTACTGCGTGGCTCGTTGTATGCCGACTATGACAAACACGCCTGCCGCCACCGCCGCACCCGCCATTAATCGCCAATTGCTGTAGAGATACGAAACAAAGCGTGCTGCCGGGATGAAGGCGACGAAGGACATCCCAAGAACCACCAGTTTACTTCGCGAGTCAGCGAGTCCCAGAAAAGGCAAGGACGCGATAACGGTCAGCGCAAATGCAACTCGCTGCCATCGCGGGGTGTTTCGGGCGCCGAAAGTGAACAACAATATCGCTGGAACGAGAAGTATCTCGTAGCTACGTAGTATTATCAGCACCGGAAGCGGAAAGGTCGCGTATAGTTCCGCCATCACGTCCGATCCTTGGCGGCGATTAAACAGACCATATTGAACGACAAGCGTCGCATAGGCCGCTGCAAGCCCAAGCCAAGCGAGCCATAGCCAGCTTTGCGGCTGCAGCCGCGTGGAATGCGCCAAGACCAGCCGATTTTCGCCCGTCCGAAGCGGTGGCACAAAGGCGCCCATTATCAGAGCTGCTAAAGCTGTCGTGACGACGATAAGCGACGGGTTGTATCCAAGCTCAAGCTGCGCGCGCAAAAACGGCGCAATCAACAGATACACAATCGCTTGAATCAGTATCAACCACCTGAGCACCGCTATTCCAATCGCATCGTATACGTTCAGCGAGATCGCCGCTCGCGGATTAGTGCCGTAACTTCAAAAGAGTCAAAGATGACCAAAGTATGTCACCGCGCCGGATGCCGATGTCGGCTGCATTCCGAGGCTCGTCATGCCATGCTGTCATCAATAGGCGAACAAGGGACGAAAGAGTCAAAGCGAGTGGGACTCCCTCAATTCCAAAGAGCAGGCCCAACACCACGCCGCCACCGACCGCGAGAATCGCTTCAAGCAATGGCGTCAACCAGACGTGTTCCTGTCGGCCCACGCTCATCACCGCAATTGAAAAACTGATAGTCAACTGGCGAAGGAAGTACGCGGGAAGAAGCAACAGACAAAAATGCTGAACCTGTGTCGCTAGCTCCGCGGTGAGCCATTGCTCGAAGAGCCACTGCGGGAGCAGCAATATCACCACGGAGGTGGCGACAACATAGAGTTGAAATAGGGTGTTCACTACGAGAAAGAAGCGCCGCCGCTCATCTACGGGATGATCATGGAGGCTTGCAGCATAGCCAGTTATCGGACTCGCAACGGCAATCAGCCCTGCCGAAGTAACGCCGAGCAGGCTGACGGCGATGCCGAAGGGTACGATTTCACGCGGATGCAAAACAAGAACCAAGAACGTCGCCGCGTTGACCGCGAGATAGCTCATCAGGTTCCACCATGCCAGTCCCCGAAGCCCCGACCAGAATGTGCGGGCCAGCAGTTGACGAGTGGGCTCGTCGTCCTCAAGCGTTTTTCCGAACAGCGGGACCCAAAGCCAGATGCCTAAAATCAGGCTGCCGACCCAAGAACTCGAAAGATAGACAAGAAATATCCAAAACAATGGTGTGGGAGGATGAATTAGCCAGACCGCTCCGATACCAATAAGATGATAGATGCCCGGCCATAGCTTGGCGAAGTTGTCCGGAAGAAAATCGCGCTGCGCCGCTGCCGGGCCAGCAAATATGCCCATTGCGATCAATCCCAGCGCATGGACGACGATACAGTACATTCCGAAACGAAACTGTGACAGATCGCCTTGCGACGTTTGAAGACCTAGAAAGATTTCGCTCCCAAAGACTGCCAGCGCGGCGGTTCCGGCGATCACCCACAGAGTGAATCTGGCATAAGTTGCTGTGGCGAGCTCCTTGCTTGTTTGCGCATACGCTAGCACGAGTTGACTAGGCGCGATGCCTCGCGTCGATGAGGCCACGACACTCAACAGCATAAGCACCGCCAGCGTCGACATGAGCAGATCGTAATCGGGGCGCGTTATCGTGCGCACCAGCAACGCGGGCACAAGCAGGGTATTGAATATCAGCAGCCCACTGGAGATAAGACTGCTGACCGAATTGCTAACCAGGCTGCGGGCTCGAACCATCAGCCTTTGAACAACGCATTCAAGATTGCGTCAGCGCGAAGGGCGGGGCGGAAGCGTGCGAGGTGCATTTTCAAGGCTTCTTGTTTCTCGGATCCGTAAGACGGCAAGCCTGCGAACGTAAAACTTTCGATACGGTCGCGAGGAATTATGACGCCATAGTCCGCCACCGTATCGGCAAGGCCGCCAGCACCGCTATGGATCACTTGGCATCCTTGCGCGATCGCCTCGAGCGCACCGATGCCAAAGCCCTCGTAGATTGATAGCTGAACGTAATATCGGTGGGTTCGAAGCAAGTGGAGTTTGTGTTCCTCAGTCACATACCCGGCAAAGCGCAGATGATCGCTGACTCCCAGCTCGTGAGCCATGTCGTCAACGAAGGATTTGCAGGTCGTACGACCGATGACTGTGAGATACGCTCCAGGGTATTCGGCAGCAGCGATCGCCAAAAGCTTTAAGGCCTCGGGCAGCCCCTTCCGCAAAATATTCGCCTGCGAATCCATCCCGCAAATCGTTATGAATGATCCTTCGGGACGATCTGCCGACGCAACCGCGAATGGTTGTTCCACCGCCGCCGCGCCGTGGAAGCTCAACGTGAGTTTGTGGTGTCCGAACCAGAGCAAACGCCGCATTTGCACAAGATCGCTTGTTGACGTTGCGAGAATTCGCCGCGCGAACAACACGGTCAAGCGGAAAGCCGCGATACGTATGAATTGCCGCCAACGGTTTTCAGCAAGCTCGGGAAAAACCTGCTCGGCTCCGCCCGTCGCGATGGCCGGTCGCCCGATCAGCCGGCCCAACAAGCAAGCGGCCGCGCTGGAAGAATAGAAGAAACTAACGAGCCCATCGTAATTCCGGCGCGCCACTTCGTCGAGGCGATTGGTCAACCTCACCTCACCCACATCGGGGTGATTCCGCAAGCCCTCGGCTTCTGCGGCATAAAAACCTTGGCCGAGCATCTCTTCGCGCGGAACGGCCGCGTAGATCAAAATCTTGCGGCGCCGAGGATTAATCATTTTGCTCGTCTGGATGCGAGGGGGCGTGTCGTTCACATGCAACGACGATTACGATTGAAGCCCTTAGATGGGAATTTCCGGCGAAAGCAAGTCAATCGATGCCACCGATATATGCCCCGGACGGATCGCTAGGCGATATGCGCCATACTCGGTGGCTGTTCGCGACACTGGACAAGTTTTGGCGAAACGCCCTTTCAAGAAGATTGACCAATAGCAAAACCATGAAAAGGTTGGCCGCACGCCGGCGGTGGGTGCCGCATTGCATACGCGGCCGTGCAATTGCTCGACAATTTGACAATCGAGACAAGGCCGGCCACGGCATCAGCAGTTGCCGGCGATGTCCTCTTCCTTTGGTCCCCGATGGTGAGCAGTACCTACGACCCTGTCGTGCGCGCACGCATCGCAGCGATTGCCACGCATTTACCATCGAGGATCCTGGGCAATGACGAGCTGGCAGCGCTCTATCCCTCTTGGCCGGCGGACAAGATTTTGGCCAAGACCGGCATTCGCGAACGCCGCATCGCGGGCGAGGGGGAAACGGCGCTCGATCTGGGCACGGTGGCCGCTGCAAACTTGTTTTCGCAACATGGCATCCAGCCCGGCGATATCGACTTTCTGCTGTTCTGCACCCAGGCACCGGATCATTTTCTGCCCACTTCGGCCTGCATCATGCAGGAGAGGCTGGGTTTGCCGACGCATGCCGGAGCGATGGACTTCAATCTGGGGTGTTCGGGGTATGTCTACGGCCTGTCGATCGCTGCAGGGTTGATTGCGTCGGGGGCAGCCCGCAGGGTTCTGCTGGTCACCGCCGACACCTATTCCAAATTCATCCATCCCATGGACAAGAGCGTGCGGACCCTATTCGGCGACGGTGCCTCGGCCACGCTCATCGAGGCGACGGGCGATCAAGGTGGATCGATCGGACCATTCGTGTTTGGCACCGATGGTTCGGGGGCGGACCGGCTGATCGTTCCCGCTGGAGCGGCTAGATTACCGGCCAGCGAGGCAACCGGCCGGGCAAGTGACGATGACGCGGGCAATGTGCGCAGCCTGGATCATCTGTATATGGACGGCGCCGCAGTGATGGCCTTTACGCTTCGGGAGGTTCCGCGCGCATATCGGGCTCTGCTGGAACGAATGGGGGCCAAGGGCGACGATTTCGCCCAAATCGTGCTCCATCAGGCGAATAAGTTCATGCTCGACGCTCTGCAGAAAAAACTGGGCGTTTCGGACGAGCGGTTTCCCAGACGCTATGAAAGGATCGGGAACACGGTGTCATCCACGATCCCTTTTGTTTTGGCTGGCCTAATGGAGGAGGGAAAACTAAGGGACGGCGAAAGGGTCATGGCGATCGGATTTGGCGTGGGCCTATCTTGGGCCGCAGGCGCGATCGCATTTTGAAATCTGGAGCGTAAGATGAGCGAATTCTACGAAGGAATGGCGGAAATTCTTGAAATCGAGCCTGGTGAGGTCGGCCCTGACCTTCCTTTGAGCGAAGAAAACTGGGACTCTCTCGCTATCGTTTCGACCATTGCGCTGATCGACGAGGTTTACGACAAGACGGTCAGCGGGGAGGCGCTCGAACGGTGCAAGACCGTGGGCGAAATCGAGCAACTCGCCGAAACCGCCTGATGAAGCGAACCCTGTCCGAGGTATCTTCCGGCCGGGTAGCTGGCGTCGGCAACGCCAGGGTCGCGGGTGTGGTGGCCTGCCTTCCCTCCCGTGTCGTAACCAACGAGGTTTTTGGCGATCGGTTTGGCGCCGGAGTGGCCGAAGTCACGAGAATGACGGGCGTCGTGCGCCGTCATTGGGTGGATGAAACCACCACGGCCTCCGATCTGTGCTGCGCCGCGGGAGAAAGATTACTCGGCGGGCTGAATTGGGAAGCCGCATCGGTTGATGCTATTCTGTTCATCTCGCAAACTCCCGACTATCGTCTGCCCGCCACGGCTCCCATCCTGCAAACGCGTCTTGGCCTGCGTACAAATATCATCGCTTTTGACGTCAATCTGGGGTGCTCGGCTTACCCTTATGGTTTGTGGCTGGCGATGATGATGGTGGAAAGCGGCGCCGCGCGACGGGTGTTGCTGGCAGTGGGTGATACAAGCAGCCGGGTGGTCGATCCCAACGATCGCGCGACTGCGCTGCTGTTCGGCGATTGCGGCACAGTCACTGCCATAGAACGCGCGGACGATGGCGAAGACGCATATTTCATCTTGGGGAGTGACGGGCGGGGCGCCTGCAATCTCATCATACCTAAAGGCGGGTTCCGGTCAAAGGTGCCCGAGAGCCCCAACGACCCTGAAAAGCTGTTCATGGATGGGGGTGAGATCTTCGCATTCACGTTGAAGGCTGTTCCGCCTTTGGTGGCTGATACGGTCGCCGCAGCGCAGCGCACTATCGCGGACTACGACGGTTTTCTGTTTCACCAAGCCAACACCTTCATGATCAAGCATCTGATGAAGAAGAGCAAACTTCCTCCAGAAAAGGTGCCCATCAACATTGATCGCTTCGGCAATACCAGCAGTGCGACGATACCGCTGCTTTTGGCCGATGAGATGGCATCCGGACTTCGGGAGCGCGAAATGCGGTTGGCCATGTTCGGCTTCGGCGTGGGATATAGCTGGGCTTCGGCATCGCTCTCGATGGGGCCACTGGCCTGCGTCGAGACTATGCAGCTGTGACGTTCGCGCGTGACTGCCTCGCCGGACGCCGGATCGTCGTCAGCGGCGCTTCGTCTGGCTTGGGCAAGGCGACCGCGATCGCTCTGGCGGGCGTTGGCGCTGAATTGGTTCTGCTCGGTCGAAGCGATAACCGGCTCGAGGAAGTTGGAAGGGCCGCGGGCGCTCGCTCTTGGCATTCGGTAGACCTGTCAGACGATAATGCCGCCGAAGCCATTTTGAGAGAGGTTGCCGGCAAAGCCCCGATCGATGGCTTGTTTCATTCGGCGGGCACGAGCGCGGTGATGCCCATCAGGCTGACGAAAACTGCGCAGATCGACGATTTATTCGGCGCCGCGGTCTATGGTTCATTGGGCTTCGCCCGGGCCATTAGCCGCAAGGGGGTCATGAGGGATGGTGGCGCAGCGGTCTTGATGTCGTCGGTTTCGGCGCTGCGGGGCCGGAAGGGAATGGTGGCCTACTCGTCGGCAAAGGCGGCCACTTCCGGATTAGTCAGAGCCCTCGCGATCGAGCTCGCCGATCGCAATATTCGCGTCAATTCGATCGCCGCCGGTGCAATAGAAACCGAGATGCACGAACAATTTGTTGCAACAGCGACCGACGACGTCGTAGCTGGCTATCGACAGTTGCACCCGCTCGGGTTCGGCAAACCTGCCGACTTGGCCAACGCAGTGATTTTCCTCCTCAGCGACGCATCGCGATGGATCACCGGTATCGAGCTATCCATCGATGGCGGCTACGCGGCCAAATAGCCCTTACTCCCGATGTCGATAACTTGAGACAAGTGTGGGTTACCGCCGTGATTGACAACTACCACTATTATTCCAGTTCAGCTTTCGAAACCGAAGCGGAGCTATTCGCCAGCGGTTGGATATTCGCAGGGATGGCAAGCGAACTCGCCAAAGACCACGATTTCGTGTGCATTGATCTTCCGGGTGAGTCGGTCGTTGTTCAGAACTTTCGCGGAGAGTTGCGCGCATTCCAAAACGTCTGCCCACACCGATTGAATCTGATCCAGTGTGCTGAACGCGGCAATCGCCGGCTCATTTGCGCTTATCATGGGTGGCGCTTTGACGCAGACGGACGGCCAATCGGGGTCGGCGAACGCCAGGGTTTCCTGTCTCCCGGCGAGAATGCCGAACTTCTGTGTCTTAAGCGATATCGGGTGGCGAGCTGCGGCGAGCTGGTGTTCTTTTCTCGTGATGCAGATGCCCTGAGTTTGGAGGACTACCTCGGCGGGTTCGCATCGGTGATACGCGACTTGAGTGATGCCATCGGCACCGAAACATATTTCGGAACAGTCCCTCACTGCGCAAATTGGAAGCTACTGGTTGAGAACGTGCTCGAATGCTATCACTGCTCTGCGGTTCACCCGGAAACCTTCGTGTCCGGCATGGGAGTGGGCCGAAAGCCAATCGCGGACGTCCAGTTCGCTGGAACAGAGCAACGTCATTCCAGCTCTCATTTCCCGCGGATGCCGATTAAACGGGAGGCCCTGCGAAAACGCGCGATTGCGCATCTGGACGAACGTCCACTTCAACACGACTCCTTCTTTCATATCTTCATATTCCCAAATCTCTTCCTCTCCTCGACCGAAGGAGCGAATTTTTACGTCGGCCAAGCCCTACCGTTGGCGGCCAACCGCACCGACCTGCGAATCCGCTTTTTCGAACCACGCGTGGAATTTGGCGAGAAGGCGAGACGCCGCCAAGACGCCCTGAATCCTCAAGCTGTCGACCTCGGCTTGAAGGTAATCGGAGAGGACAAGACGATCCTCGAAACCGTTCAAAGAGGTATCTCCATTGCCGATCGCTCTCCTGCCCTCGGGCGGGAAGAGGTGCGGATCGCCGCCTTTCATGCCGCGTACCTTTTGGCAATGCGCTCTGTGGCTGAAGCCGCTGGAGGGCGAGGAGTTGATCGGAGCCCCGAGCCGGCCATTTCGAATTGAGCTTATTGCCCGTTCAACTTCTGCCTAGCCGAAGCCTTTTGGCGAAAGGTCCGAAGACAGTTGTGGCTTGCTGCACGGATCGCATCACCGTGGCTCCGGCGCCGATGACTGCGTCGCTCCCGACGTTCACGCCAGGCATGACCCTGGCTCCTGAACCGACAAAGACGCGTTCCCCCACAGAGCACCCGCCCATGAGATCGACGTGAGAGCTTATGGTTGTGAAGGCACCAGCACTGGAATCGTGTCCCAAGCCGGAAAAGGAGAGCAGAGTTACGAAATCACCCATGCGTGTATCGGCCGTGTTCATCGAGAACGGAGCCAGAATGACCCCTTCTCCCAGAAAGTTGTTTCGCCCAAGAACGACGGTAGGGTGGACTAAGCGCGCGAACTGCCCCCCTTTTTCGCGCAAGCTCGCGACGATCGCTGCTTTTGCCGGTGGGCTGCCGACCCCAATAATAAAACGATCCTGATTTCGCACGGTGAAGTCGCACAGCGCGCCCAGCCAGGCGAGTTCGCAATTGCCCATCGCCCCTTCCCGGTCGTCCAAATAACCGCTAAGGGCGGGTAACTGTCCGGCGTCGGCGGCTTGGGCTGCCCACGCGGATAATTCTCTGCCGAAACCCCCACCGCCAACGAGGATCAGGCGTAGCTTGGTCGTCACGGTTTTAACTCCCGGATTATTGGCGGGAATTGACTCTTCCCAAAGATAAGATCCATTAGCGCTGAGCGGCATGGCATCATGGTGCAAATTCTACTACTGAGCCAGTGGTTTCAACCGGAACCCCATTTCAAAGGCCTGCCCCTTGCGCAAGCGCTAGCGGATTTGGGTCACGAGGTCGAAGTCCTGACGGGGTTTCCCAATTATCCTGGCGGGCGGTTGTATCCAGGCTACCGTGTGAAACTATGGCAGCGGGAGCAGATGGGTGCCGTCGGGGTCACCCGCGCGCCACTTTATCCCAGTCATGACCGTTCCGCGATCAAACGTATCGCAAACTATGTTTCGTTCGCTGTTTCGAGTACCCTTTTGGCTTTGACGAGACCACGGCCAGATGTGGTGTATGTGTACTGTCCGCCGATGACCGCAGCCGCCGCCGCCGTAATTTTGCGCTTTCTGCGGCGTGTGCCCTATGTGGTTGATATCCAAGATTTGTGGCCGGACACCCTCGCGTCGACCGGAATGGTTAAGAACGGTTTGATCATGCGGATGGTGGGGGCATGGTCCAACTTTGCCATGCGACACGCAGAACGCTTAGTGGTGCTGTCCCCCGGCTTCAAGAGGCGCTTGGTGGATCGCGGCATCGCAGTTCCAATTGACGTCATTCCCAACTGGGCGCCGCCAGAAATCGAGCGACTAATGATCGCGCCCTTTTCGGCCGTACGAGAATGCGGCATTTTTAACGTCCTGTTCGCAGGCAACATGGGGCAGGCTCAGGCATTGACCACGGTTCTGGACGCGGCCGCCCTGCTCCTTGGCGACCCGTCAATCCGGTTCACTTTCATCGGCGGGGGGGTGCAGGTCGAAGAATTGAAAAAGTTGGCTAACAAGCGCGATCTAGCCAATGTGACGTTTCTTCCATCACGCCCGGCCGAGGAGATGATGGACGTGTTCGCGGATGCGGACGCTCTATTGGTTCACCTGCGTGACGATCCTTTATTCGCCATTACCATACCGTCGAAAACCCAGGCATATCTCGCCGCCGGTAAGCCAATATTGATGGGCGTGCTTGGGGATGCCGCGGCCATGGTAGAGCAGGCAGGAGCCGGTCTCATCTACGAACCCGAAAACGCGAAGGCGTTAGCCGAGGCAGTCGTCAAGCTTTCCCGGCTATCCCCTGCAGAGCGGCAACAGATGGGCGAACGGGGGCAGGCCTTTTATCGCGCGCAATTGAGCTTCGGGGTAAATCTGCCAAAAATCGCGAAGGTTTTGTCCCTGGCGGCAAAGTCGGCGGCCTGATATTGATGAACTCCGCAACGTGGTGGAAGAGTTTGGGAGACTATCTCGTACGATAAGAAGGCATCTGAGTGAGGCCGCACCTACTCCAAGATGCAAGTAATCGTCGGCACATTAAAAACCCGCCGGCTCATTCCTTACTTATCGCCGCTTGTCCTGGGCAAGCGCCAAGTTCTCTGCCGCTACCCTTGAATTCGGTCATGGTCGCGGCATCCGATGCGTTGATGTCGCGTGGGCGGATCAGGCGCACGACAGTCATCAGAATGATTTTCAGATCCAAAGCGAGCGATTGGTTGTCAACATACCAAACGTCCAGCTCGAATCGGTCCTCCCACGAAATGGCGTTTCGCCCATTCACTTGCGCCCATCCGGTCAACCCCGGCCGAACTTCGTGGCGACGTGCCTGCCGCGGCGTATACCGATCCAAATATTGCGGCAGCAAGGGTCTTGGCCCGACCAAGCTCATATCGCCTCTAAGGACGTTCCAAAGCTCCGGTAGCTCGTCCAGGCTCGCGCCACGCAGAAAACGCCCCACACGCGTCAATCGCTGACCATCGTCGAACAATGCCCCGTCCCCGTCACAGGAGTTCGACATGGTTCGAAATTTTACCAGGACAAATGGCTTATGATGCAAGCCAGGGCGACACTGGCGGAACAGCACGGGTCTGCCCATGCTGCACAACACGATTAGTGTCACGGCGAGAAGCACTGGTGCTAATGTCACCAAACCGGCTATCGCGCCGATGATATCGACCCATCGTTTAAGCATGCGGCTCAATTGGCAGAGATGGAAGTGCACCTGTCCAGGTGCCTGGCTGCGCGTGCGAAGCTAACGACGACGGTCTCGCCCACGATTGCTCCCATGGGACCGTCACAGAACTGCACTCTGTCGCGAACTCAAATTCAAGAGTATCTCGCAGACGCGGTCGACGTCTATCTCGCTTAACGAGGAGCTTGAGGGCAAACACAAGCCCTTGGCGAACGCCGTTTCAGCTGCCGCGCCGCCGATCATTTTCGCATCCGCAAAAATGGGTTGCAAATGCATAGGTTTCCACAGGGGGCGGCTTTCGATGTTTTCCGCTTCGAGGGCAAGCCTGGCGTGCTCGCGGTCAAATCCGGCCAGTTCCGGTTCGATTTGGATTGTGGTGAGCCAACGGTTGGCACGCATAGTGGTGGGTTCAGAGCTGAACACGATGCCAGGGCAGGCCCTTAATCGCACCTGATATAGCGTATTGACTCGCCGGCGGGCTTCTACCCGCTCCTCCAGGACATTAAGCTGCCCAACACCAATCGCTGCGCATACATTGCTTAATCGATAATTATAGCCGAACGTCGAATGCTGGTAGTGGGGCGCCGGATCTCGCGCCTGGGTGGACAGGAACCGAGCCTGCTCGATCGCCGCGGGATCATCGCTAGCCAGCGCCCCGCCGCCGGACGTGGTGATGATTTTGTTGCCGTTGAAGGACAGGATCGCGAAATCAGCGCCTTTGCCGGCGTGAACGCCATCCCGGCGCGCCCCGACCGCTTCCGCCGCGTCGCTGATCCATATGAAACCAAACCTATCCGCAAGTCGGCGCATGCGGGTCGCATCCACAACATGACCGTACAAATCGGTCGTCACCACCACGCGCGGCATTCCGCCGTGCCGATCGGCACCCTCCAGCGCCTCGTTCAGTAGGTCGAGATCGATGAGAAATTGATCGCCCTCGATATCCAGGAAGACGGGAATGGCGCCCTGATAGAGGATCGGCGCAACTCCGCCGATGAACGTCATGCTCGAGCCCCACACCGCATCGCCGGGGCCTATACCAGACAACCGAAGCGCTAGATGCAAGGCGGCAGTGCCGCTCGAGAGCGCCGCCACATGGGCGATGCCCGTCAGCTTGCTGAGTTCCTCTTCAAAGCGCGTTACCATCGGGCCTGTCGGCGCAATCCAATTGCTCGCGAAAACTTCGCCAACCAAATCGGATTCTCCGCCGCCCATGTGGGGAGCTGAAAGGAAAAGCCTGTCGCTCATCGGTTGACCATCGTTGGGATAGGGGCTGGAAACGCGCGCGTGGGTAGTTGGCACGAGCATTATGTCAACAGCTCGCCCCCCGCCCGATCTTGCCGACCACCGGCAAAGTCGCCCTCCACCGAGGAGCCGGAGCGTCGCCTCCCGGGAGTGCGCACGATCATCGGCCTCAACCGAACCCCCAGGCTGATAACAAGCGGCCAGAAGAGCGTATTTGCAATGTCGGCCAGCGTGTCATCCCAGCGCATACCGTAATGAAGGTAGTCCAGCAGTTCGTTGAGCAGCTCGGCGACAACAACAACTCCAAAAGGGATGAAGCTACCCAGCGAGCGTCTTGAGACGAGCCTGACGACCATAAGAATCGCTAGCCCAGCGTGGATATGAAGGATCGCATCTGGCAGACCTGTGCCGTCTCCAATCCAGATTACGAGCTCATGATAAGCGGCGGGTATGGACGGCCAACCCGTCTCAACTTGCGAGCTTGCCATCTGCCGTCTCTAATTGCGAGGATCGCGGCTTGCCGCGCGGGCACGCTCTTCTGCCGTTTCGAAGGGCGAGCGTGTGCTGGCAACAGGGTCGTAATTTTCGTCAATGCGGTTGGCGACCCGCGTTTGCACCCGATTTTGTACTCGATTGGAAATGCGCCCGAGAGGTGCAATGCTGCGCGCCACTTCGCGCGCGCTTTGCCGCTCGCCAACGCGCCCACTGCCAGTCTGTGCGGTGCGGCCGGCTTCGCGCAGCCCCTGGTTTTGCGTTTGGGCTTCGGGTGTCGAACCGGGACGCGGCGTCAACAACGGGCGGGGCGTTACCTGTGCGATCTGCGCGTTGCTAGGCGCGACCAACAACGCAACGCCAGCAGCAAACGCGGCCAGGACGAGTGGAAAGCGGAATACGCTCCTGGTGGTGGAGAGAGAGACCATCATGCGTCCTTATGCTGATGGAACGATCACCGCTCGTTCGATCTGACCAGAGACTCCGCTCATTTCATTCGATGATCGGCCCACGAGCATCAGAGTTTGCACCGCGCAACCTTGCGGTATGGTGAAACGACCGGCAAAATCCGCGCGACTGGACGAAGAATTGCTGAGACTAACCCGCCCAAGCTCGCGACCATCCGCACAGGTCAACGTCCAAAACGGCCGCGACTGCCCGGTAGCACCGACCCCGGAACTGCGACCGGAAAGCGTGTAGGACCCCGGCGGCAGCAGTTGAGTCTGTCGGACGATTACTCCGCTCGCTCCTGGCGAGAGGGAGAAGTCGAGCACGCCGCCCTCCTGAGAAGGGAGGATGGCGGACGATATCCCTGGGTCCGTTCCCGGAACCCAGTCGAACGCCGCGCGCGCATCGATCTCGAGGGCAAAATCGGAATCCCGCGACCGATCCCGGCGGACTCCGCGACGAAACGACGCATAGTATGACCACGCCTCATCAAATTGCTGCCGGGCCACGAGCGCATTGACCAAGCCGGACTGCATCTCGGCGGTAACGGGCAGCCCGATCGAGCGTGCGTCCTCGAGGAACTGCACCGTCGCCGCCGGGTCCGGGCTATTGCCGGTGGCATAAACGACGAAGGGCGTGGTCCAGGTGGGCGTACCGGCCAGTACCTTGATCAGTTCACTTCTCACGCGCGGCTCGGCCAGGGCCGCCGTCAACACAGGAAACAGCAAGCCTCGCGCCTCGCCAGAGGTGCGCAGCGCCAGATCGTAGACCCGCAATGCTCCCGCTATGTCGCCGCGGGTTACAGCCTCCTCGATCGCCCAAACCTGGGACTTCAGTTCTCGCCGCGAGAGCGCAGTCGCATAGCGGAAGATCCGATCTCTTGCGGCCTCGTCGCCGCGCAACTCCGCTTGGAAAGCCAGCACCGTCAGCGCATTGACCGCGGTCGGCTCTGCCACCAGCGCATCTCGGGCCAGGCGTGCCGCATCCCCCACCGGTGAAGAATCGGGCTGCGCCACGAAAGCACTTTCAGCCAGCGCCGCCGCGACGATGCCGTTGTCACGGTCAAGCTGATGCGCCCGGGACGGGTCTACGCGCTTGGCGACCTCCGCCAGGCTCGCCGTAACGCCTGAAAATCCCGCGGCCGCGATGGCGATCGCTAGAGCTCCGCGAACGAGCCATGCGCGCGGTTGCCGACGAGGGCGGCGCGACCGCTCACCCGGCGCCATCACGCAGCCTTGACCCCTTCGTCTCGCCCATAGCCATAGCCGTAATCATAACCATAGCCGTAATGAGCTTTACGCGACTCGAACTTTGTCAGCACCCCGCCAAAGATGCGCGCATTGGCAGCAACGAGCCTGGCAAGCGCGGTCTTCACCTGAGTGGCACGGATACCATGCGATTCCACCGCATAAACGACGCCTTCAACCCGACTGGCGATCAGCGGGGCATCGGCCAAGCCCATGACCGGAGGCGAGTCGACGACCACGTGGTCGTAGCTTTGGAGCAATTCCGACAGAAGCTGAGAGAATCTGTTACCAGTCAACAGTTCTGCGGCATTCGGCGGGATTGGGCCGGCGGTCATGGCAGAGAAACCAAAATCGGGCATTGTGAAGATAAGCGATTGAATATCGTCGTCCCCCGCCAGATAATTGCTCAAACCGCGTTCGTGATCGACGCCTCCCAAGTGATGCACGGACGGCGAACGCATATCTCCGTCGACAAGTATGGTCCGCTTGCCCGCGCGGGCGAGCGCCGCCGCCAATGCGAGCGCCGTAGTCGACTTCCCTTCTGCGGGCCGGGTCGAAGTGACCGCGAGCGAGCGGGGTACCCCATGCTCAGTCGTGAAAGCCAGATTGGTCTGGATGGCGATATAGGCATCGACGATCTCAGATTTGCGGTCGAGCAAGGTCTCGCGCGGTGTTTCGCCAGCCGGCACCCGAGGCACCGATCCCAGCAAAGGCAGACCCAGCCGACGCTCGACCTCCGAAGGATCGGCGATGGCTTCGTCGAGCTGCTCCAGCCCAAGTGCGGCCAAGATGCCGATGCCGAGGCCAGCGATCAGAGATATTGCCAAGTTCAATAGCAGCCGGGGGCTCGAAGGCCGTTCAGGAACCTCGGCAGTATCCACGATTGCAATATTGTTAACGCCGACCCCCCCAGCAACGCCGATCTCCTTGAAGCGCTGCAAAAGCCCGTCATACAAGGCGCGGTTGGTATCCACTTCCTGCTGGAAGATATTGTACTGTATTGACCGGCGGCGAAGGTCGAGAAAATCCTGTTTCAGGCTGCTAACGCGCTCGCGGAGGGCCTGCTCGCGCTGAAGCGCTTGTTGATATTCCGCCTGGACAGAATTCGCCACGCGCGATTCTTCCCGCGCAATCGAGCGATCCAGTTGATCGATCTGTGACTGAATGGCTTGTGCAGCCGGATAGCCCGGCTCGAAACGGACCATCAGCTGTTGGTACTCAGCGGCCAACTCCGCGCGCCGTTGGCGCAAATTGTTGATCGCATTGTTAGATAGCGCTTCACTCGAAGCTCCCGCACCACCAGAGCGACGCGCCCGCGCTTCTGCAGCAATCCGATCCGCCGTCGCTTCGTTGAGAGCAGCATTCAGCGACGCGAGGTCGTCGGCGACGATTGAACGCTCCTGCGTCGTTGTCCCATCCCCACCGGATTGCGCGGGAAGATTGATGATCTGCTGATTGGACGCATAGGCGACCAATTGCCGTTGCGATTCATCGAGCCGGTCCTTGTATTCGGCGAGCTGGCGCTGCAGCACCTCACGCCCATAGGCCGTCGCCTGTACCTTGCGTTCGAGATTCGATTCGATGAAGTTCTCGACCCAGGCGTCGGCGACACGAGCGGAAAATTGCGGGTCGGCGCTGGTGAAGCTTACAGTGACGAGCCGGGACAGCCGGGTCGGATCGATGCTGACATTCTCGAGCAGAATCTCTTCGGCTGCCCTTTGTCGCACCGGCCGCCCCTGCGCCGTGTAGCGCCCGTTGACCAGGCGAAAAGCTTCGTTCTCGTTTTCCGCCGCGTCGAACAGCGCGAAGAACGCCGGATCATCGACTAAGCGCAAATCGTTGGCGACCCGCGCGGCGAGTGCGCGAGCTTTTAGCAGACCATATTGTGTCTGATAAAATTCCTGATCGCCAAGCTCCACATCACGCTCGATCCCCTGGAAGTTCGTCACCTGATCGGATTCGCGCGAGATCTCGATCGTCGAACTGGCCGTATACTGGGGGGTCATCAGCAGAGTGATGATGAGGCCAAGCAATACCCCCGCCACCGCGGCCGCAAGGATCACCCATTTCCAACGTTGCGCGATCCGCAGATATTGGCGCAACAAAGGATGACCATCATCCGTAGGCGTTGCGCCCAGCAAGGGATTTGCAGCCCCGCCTTGTGCACGACCGGCGACAGTTCGAATTGGCATGTCCATAAGTTAACTTTGAATCACTGGAGGATGGCGATCACGGGGGCGGCAAGCAACGGCGCGACCCCTACAAAATCACGGAACAGACGGCGCTGAGGACTATCGCCCACCACGATCACGTCGTTGGCGTAAATCGATGGGTTCGGTGTTGTAGAGGCCCGCCATTTTGCGCCCATTTACGGTTCGCAGAACAACAACATCGTCCTGCTTTGCGAATTCGGTCAGCCCCTTGGCCGAGGCGATGGCACGTAGCAGCGTCATTTGGTTCGTCACCGGATACAGGCCGGGCTCGATCACCTGACCATCGACGGTAACTACTTGGCTCACAGAACTGTTGATGTTGACGGTTACATCCGGGTTGCGGACGAAACGCCCATCGAGCGCACGTTCGATGTCGTCAGCCAATTCCCGAGCGGTCTTGCCGCCGGCATCCAGCGTGCCGATCAACGGCATGGCGATCCGCCCACTTGCATCCACCTGCATCTCGCGGCTCAGTTCGCTGATGCCGAAAACGTCCACCGAGATCGTGTCCAATGGCCCGATCAGCGCCAGTCGGTCCGGCGCAGTCAGATCGGAACGATCAGGTGCAGGCAGAGCATCATCTCCCGAAATTACGGTGAGTCGCTCAGTTGTTTGCAAAGGGGCTTGGCCCGCGCAGGAAGCCAACATCAGCGCACAGCCGATCAATCCAAGGTTACGCATCGAGAACAGCTTATTTCCGGGGGGTTGGGAGTGCAACGGCCGCCTATAGGCGGAGCTTGCCGTCACGTAAAGCTGACGAGCGCGACGCTCGCTTGTCGCCGTCGGCGAGGGCAACCTTTTCGGCACCGGATGAACTAGGGCTTGGACCCGTCATCCACACGGCGGCGACGACCAGGATCGCCATTATCATCGGGGTCCGTGCGGGATAATCAGTAATGCTCGCCAGCAGCACTAGAAAAATGATTGCGCTCCCGGCCTTGGCGAGCATGCGCCCCCTACTTTCCGACCGCCAAATGCGCACGCTGCTGACCACCCACCAAAGAACGGCGGTTAACAACAGCGCGATGGCCGGCAGTCCGCCTTCAAGCGGAATCTCCAGCCAATCATTGTGAGCATGGTTGAGGTAAGTAGTCTGCAATAGCGCATCTGGCTCGACGATGCGATAGACCGGGTCGAACGTGCCAAACCCGGCGCCAACCGGGAAATATTGAGTGACGAGGCCCCAGATGACTGGGAGCGCCGCGACGCGCAGGTCTGCTCCAGATTGCAGTGTCAGCGCCCGATCGACAGCCGCAGCGCGGTCGAGCAGCACGCTCGCGGCGATCGCGGCCAAGACGACGGCTCCAAGGACAACCGGCAAGATGAGACGTGCTCGGCGTGGCAAGCGTTTTAGCGCGGCCCCGGCCTCCCGCCGCACGATCAATAGACCTAGGACCAGTCCAACAATCGTCAGCAGCAGCCCCATTCGCGAGCCGGTCGCCAAGATGACAAGTAAGAGAAAAGGGATCAGCCCCGCGCTCGCGCCGATCTTCCAAATTCTGGCGGGATGATCGCGAAATGCCCACATCGGCAGCAGAAGGCACCCGATTGCCATGAACATGGCGAAGTGATTGCGGTTGGCAAAATTGCCCGACACCGACCCGGGGATGTCGTTGAGGAACGGGTTATCGATGCCTGCGCCCGTAAACTGAAGCAGCCCCACCACCGCGCCACCGATGATCAGCGTCAGCAGTAGCGTGATCAGTTGCCGCTGCCGCCCCAGATCCAATTGCCTCGCCACTAAAAAGGTCGCTACCGGGACAACTAGGGCACCCAACGCGTTGCCGGTCGCCGCTGGCGATATCGAGAGCGGGCGCCAGGGCTGCGGTTCTCCTATCGCTCGCGCTGCTTCAAGCAGAAGCTCGCGGCCCGGCAGGCTGGTCCAGATCGTCGGTGGAAGCGGCAGCAATTGCAAGACCACGAGCACAACCGCAGCGCCTAGCAACGCCGCAACGGGTCCAGGCCGCGATAGCTGCGGTGCGGGGGCGACGAACACCAGCGCGAGCAGGATCCCCCACGCCGCAAGCCGAACCGCTGGCTGTCCGGGGGCATCGGCGCGCGAGGCGCCGCCCGCCAGCCAAAGCACCGCGAACAGCGCCGCCAGTAGCCAGAACGCGAAGGTCGATCCGGACACGGGACGTAAACCGGAAGTACGAAGCATTTGCGTCGTCTAGCAACAAAGCTGCTTGGAGCAAGCGCGACTAGCCCGTAGGAATAGCGCATGATCTTTCCCGTACCGGCTCCCCACATAGCGCCGCGAGCCGGAGCTTGCACCGCTCTTATTCTTTGCTTCCTAGGCTGTTCGCAGGCGCCGGACGCCCCCGGTATCACCGCAGCGCCAGCGGAACCAACCTCATTCACCGCTGAGGACAAGCGCGCGGCGCAGGCCTTATCGATCGGTAACGGTGTAAGCCTGGCCGGCGGGGCCAGCCCCTATGACAAGGCGTTGCGCTGCAGCCTCGCCTTCGGCGAACTTTCGGCGCGCTTTGAAAACCTTGGCGCAACCGCCGATCAACAAAGCCGGGCGATGGCTCAAGCGAAAGCAATGTTCGATCAGCGACTGGAACGGGCCGCGGCACAAGCCGGGCGGACGGCGCGGCAAATCACCGCAGATCGGGCGAAGCTGGACGCCGAACTCCCAGAGGGTGGCGAACGCGCGCGAATGGCTATTGCCTGTATTCGCGAGTTGCAGGCTCAATTACAGGCGAGTTGAGGCATCTTCGTTCGCCGGGCGGAAGTCTGAGATATCGGGCCGGGCCTTGGAAAATGGTGCTGCTGGGGAGGATTGAACTCCCGGCCTCACCCTTACCAAGGGTGCGCTCTACCACTGAGCTACAGCAGCGTAACCATCGGTCGGTCCCCCGGCCGGCATGGAGTCGCGCGGCATCGCTGGGAGCGCGCGCCCCTTGCAGCGGGGCCCTCTCTTGTCAAGCTCTCCAGCTTATCGCAAGCGGAGCGCCATGGCCGATAACCGCGATACCCCGAGCCGCGAGGAACGTCTCGCCGCCAAGCTGCGCGAAAACCTGCGGCGGCGCAAAGCCCAGGGCCGCGCGCTCGGCGCTGCGGAAAGCGCCGCCCTTTCCAAGCCGGAGGATGGCCGCTAACGGCAAGCGCTCCCGATTGCCCAACTCGGAGCCTCGATGCCCAAGCTGATTCTCGTCCGCCACGGCCAGAGCGAATGGAACCTCGCCAATCGCTTCACCGGCTGGTGGGACGTAGCATTGACCGAGCAAGGCGTGGCGGAGGCGATCGAGGCCGGGCATTTGCTGGTCGCCAAGGGCGTGCTGCCTACCGTCGCCTTCACCTCTCTTCAGACCCGCGCAATCAAGACGCTGCATCTGGCGCTCGAGGCCTGCGACCGGCTGTGGATCCCGGAAACCAAGGACTGGCGCCTCAACGAACGCCACTACGGCGGCCTGACCGGGCTCGATAAGGACCAGATGCGCGCTCAGCATGGCGAGGAGCAGGTGCATATCTGGCGCCGCAGCTTCGATGTGCCGCCGCCCGATCTTGCCCCCGGCAGCGAATTCGATCTGGCCAGCGACCCGCGCTATGCCGGCATCGCGGTTCCGCGCACCGAAAGCCTGAAGCTGACCATCGAGCGCGTGCTGCCCTATTGGGAAAGCACGATCCTGCCACAGCTTTCGAACGGCGAAACGGTCATCATCTCGGCGCATGGGAACAGCCTGCGCGCCCTCATCAAACACCTTTCGAATATCTCCGACGAGGAGATCACGGGTC